>JAABUW010008117.1_pt1 | contig 12374 bp, 11 predicted proteins | sample 5560081 | NCBI WGS metagenome assembly JAABUW01 (sample SAMN10711882, study PRJNA513363) | rock metagenome | isolation source: Antarctica rocks | place: Antarctica: Victoria Land, Knobhead sud | reverse complement strand
GAATCAGACATATGCAGGCAGTAATGTAGATAATAGATGCAGAAAAGTCGATTTGCAGGTTGCACGGTTAAAAAAAACGATTTTCAAAATTTAGGTGGGGTGAACCACATTCTGAATATCGAGGTAAAGTAGGAAACCCTTCTGACTTTAGTGAGTGGTCGATGTTCATAAGATAATCTCAGCGCAGATCACGGATTTTCGAGGTATCCACATGAAGAAACAAGACATTCATATCGTATGAAATAAGCCGCATAGCGTGAACGCGACTCGAACCTTCGCTGTCATAACTGTTTGACGGCCGGCGCAGGATTCTTGGTGTAAAGTAGATCCTGGGGTTCCGTTGGCTGATCAGCGTACCTTAGTGGCATTGAAAAATTGCGTATCGAATAATAAGTCTTGGCAAAAAGCTTTACACCTTCAGGGCTACCTTACCTTATGTCCAAAGTCACTGCCTGGTTGGGAATACAGTCTTGGTGCTCTAACGACTGAATCAATGACACCCTATCGACGCATGAAACCACTTCAAATATGTTTCCAGGCGTGAAATCGGATCAGATCTCAGCTCGAGACCTTGTATCATGCTGTGGAATGTGTACCCCTATCATAATCCTCTTGTTCGACCTCTAGCTTTCAAATGTAATGACCAAGTGGGTGATATACCCTAAAGGCTCATCCCCCTGAACATGCGTCACCGTTGGAGGGCTAGTCCATCCTCATTCTGGCAAGTCGTTTTTTCGACGAGTGCCGAAGCCCAGGCGCATCGCGTTGCAGAGCAATGATACACCATACCCCGGGGGCCAACCGAGATGCCTGATCGCAAAATTCTGTCTGCTCAATCGTTCGGCTCGTCCTTGATGACCACAACAGCATCCTCCTCTCCATCCTCCGGGTTGCTATAACTATCGACAACGACTCTCCTTGTGCCTCCTCGCTCCCTTTTGACTTCGACTACCTCAATCCTTGCACCCCTCGCAGGTCTGATTTCTGCCGCAGCAACAACGGTCTCGATACCAGCAGGTGTAATTTCCTCCTCTGGTCCCCAAGGCAGCGCTTCGACGTCAATCTCGTGCTCCCGCCCTAGAAGCGTCTTCAAGATTACTTCACTTCCGGCTTTGCTCATTACCATATTCTGTTCCTTGCAGCTTTCGCCATGTACGCACTCCAGGCAGCCCTCCTGACAGTGACAGAGCCCAACTCGCTCACAGGCTCTTTCGAGCAGCAAGTCCACGAATTCGAATGCTTTGGTGGAGATACCGGAGCCGCCTGCACCGCCTTTCGCATCGTAAAACGTCAGTCTTGCGGGCCGCTTTCGAGATGTTTCTTTCTTCGCAAATTCTTTTAATGCATTTTTACACTCGGTGCGAACATCTCCTGGCATGCTGATAACATACTGAGGCATCAGACTCAGCATGGCGTGTTCTGCTGCATGGATAGCTCCTGCAACATTGATGCGTCGACTGTTCAGGATCTGTAAAGCTGCTTTTGGCACATCAAGCCAGAGACCCTTGCTCATGATTTCAATGGGCGGATTGTCCACTTGCACAGCGTCAAGGATTCGCCGTTTCTTATCGACTTTGAAGAAACCAAAGACCACAGCACGAATCTTGATAGCGCCGTAGAAGGCGCGAGACAAAGAGTTTGGGATGCGACGGATGGCTTCAGTCTCGATAGGGTCGATGTCGGTGTAGTCGCGCTGCTGAGTCGTCCAGTCCACTTTGACGAGTTGGACCTTGGCGATCTTTCGCTCGGGCGAGAACTCTTTGACCAAATAAGTATACCCTTGATGAAGGAAGATACCACCTTCGTAGATAGTGAAGTTTGCTCGCGAAGGCTCTACTTCTTCCAGCACTATGTTGCGACCATTTGTGATATCGACAACCGCAAAGTGACCGTCCTCTGTGTCGCGGATAGCTACACATCGCGAGGGGTGTGGACGAAATCGCTCGTTACAATGATAGAACCCCAGCGGATCTTTCACCATCCGTTCCTCTGCAATCTCAGGAAGCTGCTTACCGAAATATTCCTTGTCCTCGTCTGGTCGAATTGGCATCTCAAATGCCGCACACTGTACATGACCCTCTAGGATGAGCATATTTTGGAGGTCCACCTGTAATTCACAGTTCGGTTTCGTGAAAATCTCGTCCGGGTTTTCCATGTAATGTTGATCGTTCGCAAAGCTGTCGCCTACTAGAACCGACAGCGAGTCCCTGTTCCTGCGCCCTGCCCGTCCACTTTGCTGACGAAGGTTTGCAATGGTGTAAGGAAAGCCCACAGTGACGACGGCGTCGAGTGACCCGATGTCAACGCCCAATTCTAATGCGGTAGTCGCGATGATGCCCATCAGCTTTCCATCAAACATCTCCTTCTCAATCTTGCGTCTGTCCTGGGGTGAATAACCACCTCTGTAGCCCATGATACGAGCCGCTAGGTCAGGTCTCTCGAGAGTCGCTGCTTCATTCCGGACGGCAGTGATCAGAGCTTCGCACTGCTTTCTGACCCGACAAAATGCGATAACCCTCACCCCACGCAAGATCAGCTGACAGACTAGCCTGGCCGACTCAGCCATGCAATCGGCTCTGCCCGAAGTCGGATCCTTAGGGTCTTTGAAAGGCGTGTTCCAGCAAAGGAACTCTTTCCTCCCTGAAGGCGAACCATCAAAGTCAGTCAATTTAATTTTGTCTACTCCGAAGATGGTCTTCATATGCTCTTCCGGATTAGCGACTGTAGCAGAACAGGAAACAAATCTGACGTGGCGATTTCCTACCGCAGCGCAAATCCTGCGCAATCTCCGCATGATGAACGCGACATGAGAGCCGAAGAGACCATTGTAGACATGGAGCTCGTCGACAACAACAAACTTCAGGTTTTGTAGGAACGTCCGCCACTTGTCTTCTTGAGGAAGTATTGTGATGTGAAGCATGTCTGGATTGGTGAAAATGACTCTGCCTTCATCTCTAATGTAATTTCGATCCACCATAGCAGTATCCCCGTCAAAGGTCTCTATAACTAGGTCCTCCAGACCGGGCATGTACTTCAGAAGTTCTTTCATGCTTCTTCTCTGATCTTGCGCCAGCGCTTTGGTAGGGAAAATATACATGCCCCGACTATTTATGTCGAGTTCGAGTTGACGGATCATGGGTAATTGGTAGATTAAAGACTTGCCCGAACTAGTAGACGTTGAGACAATCACATTATAGCCATCGTGCAGGTTGTTGATGGCCTCCGCTTGGTGAGAATATACTTGCGTAATCCCTTTTGTGTTGTACAGCGCATTGACAAGGTTTTGTGAGAGCTGAAATTTGAGATCTCCAAATATCGGCTTTTGAGGATCGAAGACTCGATGACCATCTGGTACAATCTGGCCTGTGTACCACTCCATGTCTTTGAGTTCGGAAATGATCTGGGAGATGGACTTCCGTTCACGAGGAATATATGCTGGCGGCTTGGCGGTACCTGGTACGGGCGTATTGGGTCGACTATTAGATAGCTCGGGCACGTATGGGCTCTTGATTTCCTGCAGGACAGCCACGGGTTCTTTCATATCAACAACACACTGGTTGAGAAAGGCGTTGACGGCGGACGTAAACTTCGTGTTCCTCTTCTCTATGAGCTTCATCATCTGCTTCTGGCTGTAGACGGGCATCTTTAGTTCCTCCTCTTTGAGCTTCCGAAAAGGCTTTGTAGGCTCCCCTGTCTTCGAGTTGGTGACTTGTCGTCTGAGATCGCCATCGATGAATTCGAACAGTAACAATTCCTTGCTCTTGCCATTTGCCGCATCTTGTTGAGTACCATCATCCTTCGTCAGATCCAGCGACCGAAAATCTTTGGCTCGCCCGCCTTTGATGCCGTCTTCCTCTCCAAGAATCGCTACTTGCAAAGTCTCTTCAGCAACATAGGCGAAATTGATCGCCCGAGGCACCAGAGCCTTGATGCGTGCCACATCCTCAATAAGAAGCTCGCGCTTGATGTGTCCTTCAACTGCCTGCTTGATCGTTTCAAATGTAGTTGCGAGATGCTTGCGGGTGCAACAGAAGGTATAGACAAGATTCAAGGCGCGATGGGTTTGAGCCAACTGCGTAAGCTGCTCCGGCCATGGGATTGTAGAATCGACGAAGGTCGAGGAGCTTCGACGCAGTAGCGGTGGTTTCGAGGCTCCAGCTGCTGCAAGCGTTCGACGTGGCTTCTTGCCGCCGTCGTCAGTCTTTGTTGGAACATTTGTGCTCGCAGGATGGTCTTCACCGTCAGCTGTGTCCCGTACAAGGGCGGCGGGCACCTCAGTAACAGCTTTCCTTTTTCGCGCACGGACCAGCTTGTTCGAGACAGTAACTGCCTGCACCTTGGCCATCTACTCGTACCTGACTATTTGCAGTACAGATGCCTGATCTCTCAAATGCCTTGGTAAAAAGCGTTTTGGCTCCACACGTCACACAACCACTCCTTTCAGCACCATCAGGTGCTGATCAACGCATCAATGTTTATTTTAAGTCTTCGGCAGTCTCCAGCGGCAAGATCCGAGGATTACGGCATTTTCCCCGGACTATTGCCGGCCTACAGCTAGTACGTCTTTCGTGATATAAAACCTATTTCGGGTAAACGAGTGATGATGATCATGAATTGGACTCCATAGACCGCTGATCTATTCAACGATCGCCATGCATCTAGCTCGAGAAGATCTTGCAGCAGCGCCAGCGCGATCTACGAGTGCCCGCTTGCTTATAGCCCGCCGTCTATCAACTATTCTGAAAAGGAACAATCGAATGGAACAAAGATCCAGCCTCGAGCGGCAGTCTTCGCCTTGCTCTGCGCTCCGTAGCCCATACTGCACAGCAGTCATCACCAATATCTAGCGTTTTCATTGGGTTGCAAGCCGCTATTCGTTGGGTGCATGCCACCGAAGTAGGACGATTCCTCGAGAGTAGGACTCTGTGTGCGGCTGTCAAAGCCACCTTCGAGTCCCTGTATGCTTTGGCCGCTGTGCTGTACGCTCAACTTGGAGAAGATGGTTTTCATAGTTCGCACGTCCTCGCTTTTTGGCTGATTGTGAATCTGCATGATGCGATCTTCGATGAACGAACGTATGTCGCGAACAATGGCCGGATAGCCTTGGTCATGGGGTAGCCACCAGTGACGTATCTCAGGAATTTTCCAGAGCTCAGCCATCCTACTACGAAATGTTGGCGGGTAGATGTAGCTGGAGAAGACCAAGTCAATACCATGTCTTGCTGTATTGATAACAAGCGAGCGAAAAGACTCACCCCAGCCCCTCAACCTTGGCCAGTTTCTGCCGACACCACATTGTGTGCTTCTCGTCCTTGGGCAGGTGAGGCGCTGCAAGACCGATCACAGCCTGTGCTGCAACTACCGCCCCGGGAGGGCTGTGTGGCCAGTGCTCGATGGCCTCGAACAATCGACAGATTTCTACTGCTAGTTGCCGAAGTTCGGGAGGTGGCTCTTGATGTAGCATTAAGGCGGTCTGACTTTTATGCATCATTTCCATAGCGGTCCTGTCCAGCAGTAAGAAATTCACAGTCCATAGTTCCCTTTGGTAAAGGCCGCCGGGCATGTCAGGGTTCACGATGCCTTCGGGATCCCGTTGTCTCGCGCCCTCGAGAGAGGTGACAAGGTACCTTGGATCGTTCAATAAAGGCTTTAAATCGTCCATCCAGCTACCAAGCCGTTGAGTGATGAGCGCATTATCTCGCATAAAGTCCTCGACATTTATCTCTCCTCGCGGCATTTTCGCAAAGAGCATGGCCATATCCACGGCTATCAAGCGATGGCGGGCTACAGCGCTTTCAATCTGCAAGTCGATGTTCTGGCTGTCTTGTGACAGCTGCTGGCGATAATACTGGTCATTTACTCGGAACCAGTCTCGCCCGAGGACTAGCTCATGGCCGGCCATGAGCCCTGCAAAGAGATCAAATCTTGAGTACCATTCTAACGTCCTCCTTCCGGTTTCCGTCTCATTGATCGTCTCTGGAGAGTAAAGCTCCGTCAAGATACCGTAGGCGGCCTTCTGGTGCCCCAATAAATTGACCCAGTCGCCGAGGTATTCCTATAAGCCTTCAGCTCGTTGTCAACCAGAGTGTAGCTCGAGCGTACCTCGAAGGCGGCAAGCTGCAATATTGTCAGCAAGGTCGCGTGAGTATGCTCGTGACCATCGGACAGCGATTTCCGTAATAGCGTGACAGAACTGTTATAGTAACCTAAGAAGTCTTGTATTTTGCCTTTGCGATTTTGCAGGGTCTCTTGAAACGCCGCAAAGCCTACAATGGCGTACAATAATGGCTCGTAAGAGATCGCATGCTCAACAAGGATGTTGTGGAGAAAGTTGCTGGAATCGTGCCTGAAAAAGTAATGGTGGTACGACAGCTGCTGATGATACTCGAGGTGATACTGCAGGTTCGGGGCCAAGTGGGACCACGACGGAACTTCTTGCGACGTAACTGTAGAGACGGACGAAAACTTCTCGGTTTGGTTGAGCCCTGCAGATATAGACAGGTTGGGGGAAAGAGTGCCAGAGTCATCAGTGGAGGGCGAAAGACTTTTCTCCTTGAGATCAACAGCTTGTTGGATCGAAGGCCAAACGTGATCATGTGATGGAGGAGATGGTCTCCTACTCGTCTTTGAGGAGGTGGCTCTAGATCGTCTTTGCATTTTTGACGCGGCCTTTGCGTTTCTGTCGGTGGCGGGTGGCTTCTTCAGCGGTTCCGCATCAACGTCTTTATCTTCTTCATCGTACTCGCCAGAGGAGGAGCCACTATCAGGCGCAGCGGCGCGAGCGTGGCCTGATTTGGAGTTGGAACTGGAACTTGGCTTCGTGTTCGGGCGCGGTTCAGGGTAGACACATTTTCTAGATCCTTTTTTGCATCCTTAAGACCCCAAACTCTTGTAAGTAGATTCGGCAACCATGTCTGCATCTGTAGAGACTTACGTTCGCATGTTGGCCGGGCTTCGTCACACTGGCGAGGGACTTACGTTAGCCATTTGATGCAAAGTATTCGGCTGGAAAGGGACACCTTGACTCTCCGTTCTCTGCACGTATAACAACCGCTCCGAGTTCTTCTGTGTTTGACATGGTCTTGGCCAAGAGGATTCCGCGACCGCGATTTCGCCGAAGCGCTTGCAAGTGGTGGACCTATGGACGGCTGCTCGGTGCTATACCACTGGTCATGGTCCGTGAAAGCGAAGGTATCTAAATACCCTCCAATCAATGGTGTGGTTTGTCCATTGTTCTCAGGATACTGCGTTGGATTGGACGGAAAATAATTACTCATGGTGCCAGCAATGGCATGGCAACACAAGATACCCGACCAGCTGTTACAGCTTGTGCCGGGGAAGGCTCGTCGAGGTTGGGACAAGACTGTTCTTCAGGCCCGGTGGTAAGGTATTCATAGAATCGACACCATGTCATACCGAAAGATCTACAAGAAATCACGGTTCGTACTAGAGAATCGGCCGGTACAGAAGCATGGATCTACCAGTGATCAACGGACAGCCTTAGTGAAGGGTGAAGGTGGAGGTGACAAGGGAAGGAGGCAGGAGATAAAAAAAGATCGGGATCAGAAGGAAAAGGCGACTAGGGCTGCATTGCACGCACGCATAAGACCTACAAGTATATATACTTCCACGCACTTACATGGAGTTGCTTCCGTCAAGCACTGCGTGATGGCTTTTGCACGCTCAATCGGTGTCTTCGAGATAGTTCGAGAGTCCAGCCTGAGGAATGAATTGCATGCTGTGGCGAGGAAGGGGTTGCAGCACTGAAAGCAGGTTGTTGTACAGAGTTGAAACACAAACCGCTTGACAGACCTGGGACACAGGCTTTACGATTTCCCGGCTGTAATCTCTGCGTAACTTGGAATCGACGGCGGGAGGGGACAGCATTGGACAGAAGCAGGTGTCAGCAGTGAGTCGATTAACATTAAACGTGCTTTCATATGATGAAGGACCAGGCAGTGGCAGGTTCCCCACCGGAATGCCCATATCATTCATGCATGGTCCACTCTGCTATGGCACAGCACGCTCTAAGAAGGACAGCGCTCCAAACTAACCATGGGTGCCATGAAGCATGCTAACGCCTTGCGCTGACCCTCAACGTCCGACGACGTGCTATGGTTCCCGCCGTGCGTCGCTGGAAGGGACGTGGACTGGAGCAGAGAGCTAGGAGCCTAGGATGGCGGCGAAAGGAACCTCTGCCTGCTAGACTGCTAGTTCTCGAGTAGTACCGAATCATCGGAAAGCCATCGAAACACTTTGCGCCAAAGAAGCCTATCGATTGCTTGCCATGAAAGAAGTTGCGTCGATCGTCGATGCTAATGACCCTGCAGAAGCATCTTGACTCTTGGCCTCCCCTAAATTATGAGGATTTTGCTCCCTTCGAGCCAGTCCAGTGTTAATCCCGAATAAAGTATTTATATCATGATCAGCAAATTCTAGGCGCGGCTTCGCAATCCCGCCTTGGATTTTACTCGTACGAATCGCATAATCGTCGCATCCGATCCGTCCAAGAGTGCCCGACCACCCTTATTATTAGCAGGCACGAAAAAGAGAGGTGGTACGAGCCGCAAGTGGGCGTGAAGACGGGCGCGGAGATCCCAACGACAGGCCTACTGTATGGTGTGCCATGTGATAAAGTAGATCAAGTACTGCAGGCTGTCGGTCCAAGATCGCCGTCGTCGAGAAGTGCCGCTGCCCCGGATGGCGGTGTCCGATGTCCCTGGTCTTGGCTCCCTCTAGTCCTCCCGGCGCCGGGTGAAACTGAAAGCGTGTCCATTGCCCTGCGATCGCTGGGCCAGGGGCCGCCCTAGGCTGACCAGTTGGCCAGAAGTGTGGGATATCGGAGTGCTGACAGCCCAGATCCAGCACTCAGCTCCATTAGCATCATGCACCGCTATCACGCCTACCCTGTTCTAGAAGTACTTTTGCAACCAATGTGATGCCGAATCACACTAGAGGTATGCTTGAGTACCTCTACCAGCTGTTCGCGGCAAAGACTAAGTGTTCGGGCTTCCAACTAATGTAAAGGACCCTTGCCCTCGATCATGGCTAACGTTGTTTCAGTTCCACAACGGTCTTGAAGCTAGGTAAACCTGAATGCTGGCCGCACGGGCACATCATCTGATTTCTTTGCCAATGGATAGCCTTGATAGACCTGCGCAGCTAAAGACAATGAATGTGCAATCATTCGATCATAGACGGTCACATGGACGACTTGCGCACAGGCCGGTCGAACACCATCGTGCATACTCGGTATCTTGCATGCCTGCTGGATGTTGTAGCCTCGCATCTCTCACTGTCTGGCTAAGGATAGCAGGCTTCTTGTTGGCCGTCCCGCTGGCCATCTTGCATGCTATGTCCATTGTGGGTACCTTTGAAGAGCCAACCTGAGTCGCTCGACGCCACTTCCAGATAAATCGGATGCCAGAAGAAACCAACCCCAAGAGCTTGCCCATCTATCTCACAAGCCATTCCTCATACAGGCATTTGTTTGCAGTCATCCTCATGGTTGGCGCTCCGGATAGATGTCGTTACTGGCCAAGTTACCATGACCTATTGCTTTGATATCAAGCTAGAAACAGTGTCACGGGTAGTAACTGCCAGTGGCGATAGAAGATACTCTGATCTCCGTAACAGTAGAGTCTAGACGTGTAACGAAAGCAGAGGACCCGTAGGTACTATATCGCAATGAAACCTGAATCCATACGGCGTAGGTTCATGCACGGACGATCGTCTCTCCGAGAGCACGTTTATGCCCGACCTCTCAGCTGTGCTGCTTCAATTGGTATGCTCTCCAGTCTTGAAACATGTTGGAGAGCCTCGCGCGCTTTGCTCTGGGCTTCAAGGCGTTGCTCTGGACGAGTTCCTCTGGCTGGCTGGTACTGTCGGACATTAAGATCACCCCTTGGTACGTCATGGTCGATGGATGGGACTTCACTATCAGGAATAGAGTCCGTGGAAGCATTCAAACGTCTGAGGTCAGCCATCCACAGCGCTACCATACCTCGAAGGCGCCATAGTCTAAGATTATCTAAATAGGGCGGCGAGACCAGAAGCTCGTCCATATGAATGGCGATTTCTGATGCATTTTGGAAGGTGGCGTGCTCAACCTCGAGGCGCACCTCCTCATTAGCGCTTGTGCTGTCTGATCCACTAAATGAGTGATTCGCCTCGGAGTCATTCAACGTGGCTTTGTGCTTGTGCTGCACCGCATACACCCACAGGCCGAACATCGCTGGATAGAAGTCCAACGAGCTGATGGCGTTCGGTATAGTTTTACGGTAGGGATACTGCAGGATTAGCCTCTCGTAGTAATCTCTGGCCTTACTGAAACCTTCGTGACTGAATAACGAAGGCGGATTCTCCAATCTCTTCTCTTGGCCATTCGCAGACTGATCGTCGGATGCTCCTCCCTCGTCGTGTACGGGAGCCTGTTGCCGTTGAGCGAGCTGCGCATCCCGGAAGAGCAGGATTTCGGCGCCTATACCCCATCGCCCGTGGGCTCTCACATCCATACTGTGGCCGTCCGATTCGGCTCGAAGGAGCATACCCCACGCTCTTCCTGCACGTAGATAATCCCCTTCCAGCAGACATCTGTGGAGTACCGCGACTAGGACCGCTAGATGCTGTTTCCGTGGACCCGTCGAGTCAGACGATCGAGTTCGCAGGGACTTTAAGTTCCCGTACCGGGCCTCGTCTTCGTAGCCGCCTGCAGAGCCATTTCCATGGTCTGTATCATCGTCCTCGGATTGATCTGGTCCGGGGATATACTCATCCCCTGGCTTTCGAAAAACCCTATTTTGTTCGTCGATGTCTGGCACATCGGGGCGCACGCTAGAAGCGTCATCATATGAGCCTCGTTTGCGTTTCTTTGTTCGCAAATGCAGATTTTCCTTGGCATGCTTGGTTCGACTGGGCTTGAAAGCCGGAGCGAACATCAAGATAGGAGACATAGTAAATCAAAGTGCGAGATGCTGAGGTAGGAGAAGTCCCGAAGCATTAATGAAAAGGTATCTCATGATGCTCAAGAGACTTGTAGCATGGAACAGCTCCAGAAGCTACAAGCTTACAAGAAGGAGCACGTCAAAAACACTCCGAACAGCAGGAGCCTTGTTATGAGCTTTCCAACATAGTAATTGCCCTTAGCTGTCCAACTTGATAGTTGTCGAGAGCAAGAGACCTAGACAGTAGTGGATAGCGGGCAGCTCGCATCAAACCCTCAGACTTGTTTCAGAATACATTCCTTGCTCGAGGATTCCAATGACACTGGGCTGAGAATGTTCATTGATTGACAGCACGGACTGTGACTCGGGTGAAGCGAGAGGCGGCTTCCCTTAGCGCCAGCCTATTGGACCAAGGTTTTTGGGCATGATTATCTAAGTCACATATCCAGACTAGCCAGTAGCCAAGGCCATTGTATCAGACTCCTGCAGTTCAGTCCAACAACGACAGTTAGACAGCCTCACAAAGCTTCCACTGCCCCCGTGACTGGGTTCCCGCCAACTTCTGCTCAACCTTCACCCCTTTCACTTCTCGCCGGATAGGTCACCCCCATCACTCTTCAGGCTCAGGGTGAGGATGCAATGAATGTTAGGAGTAGGGAGACCACCTCAATTCCCAAGCTGGGCGTCAGTGCTTCAGAATCTCCTGATTAGCTCGAGAAAGACAACGCTCTCCGCCCCACGTCCTCAATCGAATCCGTCCGAACTGACAGCCTACGCATCCGCTGCCTTGCATATCATCCTTGGTGCCTCAGCCGCACAGTTCTACTCCCACCAGCACCCGACCCTCTACAACAGACCAGCTTCACCAAAAGATGGTATGAAATAGTGGTTTCATCAAATACGGATCCGCGAAGCTCAGTCCACAAGGCATGGGCCAAAGTTCGTCATCCCAGCGTGAACGCGAGGAGTTCCTCCGGCGCGACTCTCGGCGATTTTCTCAATTAGTCCGTGACAGGACAGGAGATGGGATTCAGCAGGAAGAGGGATCAACATCGAACATGGGCCGCCGGACGCATGCACAGACCTTGTCAGCTCCGCCAGCGAGCCTCTCGCACCAAGATGACGGTCAGCAGCGCCCACCCTTTGCAACCTTCAGCCGTCAGATCTCCGCTCAGTCAACTCCGGTAAGAGGAAGCTCTACACATTTGGGCGACGCTGCGGCTCGCGATTCAATCTTCTATGAACAGCACGAAGAACGACCTCTAGTCCATATGGAGGATTTAGGCATGCGGGATGCACCCATCACACACATTACAGCTACGCCGCTGCCGAGGCGTACTTCTGTTATTTCACGGTTCGGGACAAGACTACTCTCGAGGTCCACCACAAGTCAAAGCATGGACCCCGAGAGCAATACTACATTTACTGACA
>JAABUW010008116.1_pt1 | contig 12376 bp, 10 predicted proteins | sample 5560081 | NCBI WGS metagenome assembly JAABUW01 (sample SAMN10711882, study PRJNA513363) | rock metagenome | isolation source: Antarctica rocks | place: Antarctica: Victoria Land, Knobhead sud | reverse complement strand
GCTCCACCGATGAGCAGATGACAGGTCGCAGCCGGAACAACTCGCTTGGCAGCACCTTATCCAGGGCAAACTCCTCCAGGCAACCGTGGGAGCACCACATGGAAGACCGCGTGCTTCGGGCCGTACTCGAAAGCGCGAGTCCTCCTCCCGGTAGCGATCGCAGAGATCAAAATGATCAGAACTTCTTGAATGGCTTGAGCGGCAGTGAAATTAGCTCGGAATCAGACACAGACCCCAGCTCTCCCGTGCCTTCTGCTGGATCTAATGGGTTCTCCCAGCCTAATCCTCAAACAATACCCCTCGAGATTCCAAACCAAACCAACTTCAATTCTAATTCGAATCATCTGCAATCGCCGCCTGAAGAGACTTCAGACAGTCAAAGTTATCGAAGCGGAACAACAATCACACAACCACCATTTCAAAGAAACGACTCAGCACCAGACACCATCAAAGAACCTACCATGGAGGCGGATTCGCCTACTCTAGGCCCTGTTGGCGTTTCAAATGGCTTGAGTGGACTTGTACATCAGCATCTTCGCAACGACAGCGGGACGTCGTCCATATACCCTGAGGAATCTCCAAACGTGGAATCTCTAACGGTTGAAATTCGTGATAGTATATTCGGTCACGCATCTGCACTAACTCATTCTCGGCAACAGTCAAGAGAGACGAATGGTGATGATTGGGCAAAAGAGCGGCCTTCTTCGGCTCAGAGCAGTGTTGCGGCTCCACCACCATTGTCTTTTGCAGCTCGCCATATCCTAGAGCAGGCGACGGCTTTACGGGATAATCAAAACAACCCCAAGGCACAGCAGATGCTTGGAAATAACAAAGCACAACGGATTTTAGGCGGTGAAGCACCGAGGTCAAGCCACTCTCGGGATAATTCTACCACATGGCAAGAGCAGCTGAAGGCCCACCACGCTCGTGTTGGAAGCACCGAGACTCAGAACGAACGTGAGGCTTTGGCAAATGAACTAGCAGAGAGAAGGCGTATGGTACAAGACAATCTCAAAAGTTATGTGGAGGTTGATGGACGCGCTTCACCAGGATCTCGCGTTCGGAACGACAGTCCAGCGAAGCCCGTGCAGCCCTACGGTATACTGAAGAAGACGAGTAAAGGATCGTTAACAGCAAAGCAAGAGCGGCCAACAAAGGCCATGAAAATGCTGGGCATAGGTCCTGGAATGGAATCCGGCCGTGTGAATGGCACAGACCCATCTCGCACTCCACCCGACATGTTTATGGGAAGGGGTCAAATTTCGGATCGCGCTATGCCACCCAAACAGAGATTCCCGCCCCATCCCATCCAACGTCCTCAAGATGTACGTCAGCATTCACATACTCCTCCAACACCTTTCAGACAACGTGAGCCGGTCAGTCACCGAAGCCAAGAGAACCTCACCAAGAGGGCTTCGCCACGTTCGTCAAAGTCTACCTCTTCGTATTCTGACAAGTCTGACAGAAGGTCCCCCGAAGCGCGCAAGGGCAGCGTAGCGAAAGGCAACACGGAAAGAACGGTCAATGGGTACAGTCCAAACGTAGCAGGTCCCGCATGCGAGACGAGCCAGCCTTCTTTTGATGCTCCTAGGCCTACAGATGATACGATGGCCAGCATGCCACGCAATGTCCGACCGCCAGCTGAGAGATCCCAATCCGCCATGTCCGGTCGCATGCGAAGTCGAGAGAACAGTAAGACTGCCACAACCGGCTACTTTGAGCCGCGAGTTGCACCGCCAGGAACCCCGTTCATGATCAACCCATCATCCTCACGCGCTGCACCGAAACCATATCCCTACGCCGCTTCATCTGCATCTACCCCAAACGAAAGCCGACCGTCCCTCTCTTCCGCATCGTCCCACACAATGCATCCACCTCCAAAATCTCCCACTCGCCATGCCTTCAATCGCCCAAGCAACTACCGCAAGCGTTCGATTAATAAACACGATATTTCTGAGCCTACTTTCGTCTCCTGCACCTCCTCTGTAGACACAGTCAACCTCCCTGAAGGCGCCAGTCTCTCAAATGGCATGGACTCTCCATCCAGCGAACCGAACAACGCCCCACCAATCCCTGTCCGTGACTCCCGTCGCAAACGCACTCAAACTCTGCTCCAAGCGCTCGGTCGCATAGAGAAGCCGGAGCCAAGCCCATCGGCCTACTCGCCCAGCCCAAGAGAAGATGAACCCTACGAGGAGCGTAGCACTTTCTCGGCAGACGACGAGCCAGCACCCAAGTCAATGAAGCACAGGCTGACGAAGACGCCGAGCGAGGGTGGTAGCATGGCGCAAAAAGCTAGACAGCAGGCAACGAACCCGCCCTGTCCTGAGGTGCCGAGCTTTGAGATGCCAACTCGATCGACTGAGGACCACGTCCCGTATCAGGCTCGACAGGACGTTCCCGCTTCCGCCGTCATGTTTTGAGATTTTTCCCACGTCTGACTAGGACATTCGCTTCCTGGCTGGATTTCGCATGTCCATCTCCATTCGCTTCCTACTGCCACATTAGCCACGTACATAGTTGATTTTCCTTCTGTTGGTTTGGGGGAAAAAATGTACCATAACGACTGTACCGAGCATAGATAGCAGCGGTTGGGATAGCAAAACCCTCGCGGGCATATGACTGAGCGTTTAATGGTGTTTTCCTGTACCCGCTCGATCAGCTGGCTTGGTCTTGAGCGGACGGCGGGTGATTTGTATATAAGCAGGATACTAGGCAACAGTTGACTCTTGAACACACTCCAAGATGAAAAAAAGATGTCATGATTGATTGTTTTTACTTTTTCGGAAGAAAAGTAGAGGCCTGTTGGCTATCTACGTCTGAGAGGGCAAATCATAGCCAATGCCTCATGCTGACGTGAAATGACAGGGAGGCGCACTGGAATGGGCTTAGTCTGGGTAATTGAGAAGTGCTGGGCCATACCGAACGTTCCACATCTCCTACCTACCTACTCTACTCTTCTACTCTTCGCTTCAACTCTAACCTAAAACACTATCCAATCCACCAATTCAACTCCAGCCTATCCATAGATGTCTGATCCCAATCAACCTGTCCAGCGTAGAGTTTGGGGGAAGGTCGGAATGGATATGTACGTGCACATGCACATGCACACAGTAATTATTTGTATGGATCAAGAATGTGAATAAAGATCTTATATTACATATAGAAATAAAGGGTGGGTCTGGAATATGGTATCGTTTTTGAGTTGTAGGTCTGGATGGAGGGCTTGCGGGGGATAGGCGCGGTGATATACCACAATGAGATGATGCAATGATGTGAAAGAAATGAATAAATAGAGGTGTTTTTTTTTGCCACGAGGTTCCTGTGTTCATGGCAATATATGCTCGATAGACGGGCGGTCACAACGACATTCCGGACACATCGTTTTGAAAATCAAAAAATCGACGCATGTCGCAGAAGCTCCCCCACCAAAAATAGGTGGCAAGGCCTCAACGATATGCGGTCGTCATTATAGCCTATAGACCTCTTGATATACGTCACTTATAGTGTCTTGCTCCCGGCCTATGGCCCTACTGTTACCGCCCCCATAGTAGCCCCCGCTGTAACCTCATTATGGCCCCTGTGGCCCTGCTATTGTCTTGCTGTAGGCACTGCTGCTGTCTCGCTGTAGGGTATGTGGTCACTATTGCTGTCTTGCTGTAGGCACTGCTGCTGTCTTGCTGCGGGGTATGTGGCCACTATTGCTGCGGGGTATGTAGGCACTGCTGCTGTCTCGCTGTAGGGTATGTGGCCACTACTGCTGTCTTATTATAGGTACTATTCCTGTCTTGTTGTAGGCACTATTACTCACATACCCCGCAGCAAGACAGCCATAGTACCTCCAATAAGACAGCAGTAGTGCCTACAGCAAGACAGCAGCAGTGCCTACAACAATATCGCTTGTTGCCACGCCTAAAACTGAGGGATTCACATAAACCCTCACGGCTCGTATGGCCCATCTCGAAATGACTATTGGCTCATATATCCTCGACATCGCAGAAGCGTAATCGTCCTCTCCACAAGCCCGCGTATAGCGACGCTCTGTGATGAGAAAGGAGTCCCCTCGTGCTCACTGCCATGATACGCCTGAGCCAACCTGCCGTAGCGAGGTTGTTTTTCGGCAGGGGGTATCTATGACAGTGATTTTTGTAGGGACGAGAAGCGGCAACCTTTGATAGATGTGCGGCGATGCAGATCCAGTTGCCTCTTCCCCATGAGCCCCCAGTGTATGCCCAACTTCGACCTGAAGAGGAGAAGTGATCAGTGTTAAACGCCATTCTAGCCGAGATGCTCATGAGTTATTGTAGAATAATTGTTTTATTCCACTCGCCATATCGTTAGTCGGACAAGCAAAGGGGAAAAGGAAGAATCTATCTATGCTTGTATTTCGTTTCGTAAACATCGGATCAGAATCTGTAAGGCATGCACGCAAGCTGTGAAAGCCACAATCTATGCAATGGGGTATCGAGCATCGAGTCGAACGCCATACGACCTGTAACCTGCCTGTAAGCTGATGCAACAGAGTGATACTGACATGGAAAGAAAAGGAAAAGGAAGCTCATGCATGTCCGGTTCCGTGCATGCTGATCCCCAGCAAGCCCTCACCGTACACCACAGTAATGTTCCTCGATCTCTCGTGATGATACAGCTGTCCAACTCTCAATGGAATAAACAAGACACGTTTCAATCGAGATTGATTGGATCGTCGTTCGACGTTCCTTCCAAGTTACGGGCTACCTCCGCACGTCGCTCGTCACTCAGCGGTGCCATCTTGTTGGAGATAGGTTTTCCTGAAGTCTGCTGATGGAGTATCTGACGGGTGGGAGGATTCATCAGCTGGCGTTGATCTGCTGGATAGGATGAATGCTGAGGCATTTGAACCAGACCGGCACTTCCCTTCCCAGACGGCGCTACATGCTTGATTACTTTCTCGAGAGGATTTGGGGGCAGGGCTTGTGGATTTTGCGACAGGTATGTTGGTGGTAAGCTTGCTGGTTTTCGAGACAGATGATCTTTAATCAATTTCTTAACTTCATTTGTCCCAATGGAATTGGGAATGTTGCTCATGCCTGGGTACTCTTTCTTGAGAGCACGAGCCCTTGCTTGCCCTTTCCTGGTCGGCTTTGTCAACTGCGCCGTTTTTGCCGTTAATGAGCCATTAGAGGGAGCTATCGAAAGGGCTGGCTCCACTGCTTCTGTACTTCGCCCCTGACCAGCTCGATAACTGGAGATCAGTTTCGCTTTCGTTCCATGGCCGATCCTCATAGGTATGCCTTCCATGTCGGGATATTTTCTCTTTAATTCTGCTGCTCTATTCGCCTGTTTCTGGTGCAGAGTCTCTGCCCTCCCGGCATTAGTTGGTACTTTCTTTTTATTCACTGAGGATAACTTAGTGTCTATTTCGGATTCGGGAACTACGTCGCCCTTGGGCATATTTGCCACGAATGCTGGAGCCTCATTCAGAGTTTCGGCTCCACCGCGGAACGTCATTTGTATGACATGATTCTGGTCAAGAGTGTCTCTATGTTGAGATCTTAGAAAGGTCAGGAGGCATAAGTGAAAGGGTGCTTACCCTAGTACAGCTTGTCTGGTTCCGTATAGCTCTCGCAAGCGGTTGCGCTGGAACGTAAAAGAGTCATAACTCCCCCCTAGTGACCAATCCAATAGACTGATACGACCAGGTGTCTTCATGGCCCGTAAGATTTCCGCGTGTGCGTGCGAGAACCGCTTGAAAATGAGCATCACGAGCCTCGAGCCGCCAGAGATGTCATTGTGCTCTTGGTTCGGATCCATAATGGCTAAGCGATCTGCTTTGTTGGCTTGGTATACACTTTGGTTGGGCTGGTTGCGTTGACGAACATTCTGCTGATGTCAACGAAAGCCCACAGACTGCGAAAGTCAGGGTGACTTACCTTGTCGAAATAGCCAGGGGGACGCATCATGATACCTGTGCGGCTCGTATCAAGTCGATTTCCGTAAAAGTCGAGGAATTCGATAAGCATCTCGCCCAGGTGTTGCTCAGGCACTAAATCCCCGCTTTGGACACGAGGCATATTCTGCAGTAGGCTTGTCACTAAACAAGTCACTGAGAACCCACCTAGACCACCATGTACGACTTCGTTCAGACCTCGCATCATTAAGAATTGCTTTATCACAGTGACAAGTACTGGCATAGCTGGGTACTGTCTCTTCCAGCTGGCGAAAGTTTCATTAGCTAAGATGCCAGTGTCGTTCTCAAAAGATACATCGACTCTGATGCCCGTAAGTCGATCAATGAATTTTACGAGGGGGACTTTGGCACCAGTAATTGGTTCGACAGATGTGCCGAACTTCGAATCCCTTATAAAGTCATGAAATCGCCATATTTGATTTTTGGTCTGGCAGATGACTTTGTGGCCTGTAGTACGAAAGCTGTTGGAAACAATGACAACGTCCATGTCGGCATTTGGCAAATACATGCCTGCGGCAAAAGAGCCAAAGCAGAGCACGGTAGCGTGCGGTATTTCGTTGACCACCAAACTCTGCAGGCGGGACAGAAGCTCCTGACGAACGGTCTGTTCAAAGTGCTGGGGTTTTACGAAGTCGTAGAAATCGCATATCTCCTTATGTAGCCTGCCAGTCAAATGTTAGAATTGATAGTACAACATTGTATAAGTTGCTCACCTAAATCCGGCATTTGCTGTCAGCATCCCTGTCTTACGAAGCCAAGGTATCGGATTAGTGCTAGGAGGTGGAACCCAATCGTAGAGAATGGAGCCATTAATTTGGGATGCGCCGTTTTTTGGACCTTTGATGTTGTCGTCGCGGGTTCTCTTACGATTGCCAAGAGCTTCGTCGCCCCCAGGGCCAAATTTGGTATGGGAATTGCTCCGAGTCTGAGACGTATCCAAAACAACCTCTTCTGGAAGCCTAGTCAGATCTTGAGCAGAGCTAGGCGGGGGGCCCAGGCTGCTGGTAGGTATGCGCTGATCTGGTGTGTCCATATCTTGTCCATGTAGATTTTGTAGGTGACTGAATGAGCGAGGTGCTGATGGAGCTCCAGGTACACCACCTCCGATGTCAACTTGCCCATCCAAACTTGGACTGGGAGAAGGCGATACCTCGCCGTTTTCCATGCCAAACGAGATGAAGTCGTCGTTGGCAGCGACTTGGTTGAGCTCGGCGGCACTTCCCTCAGCCTCCTTACGTGACTTGCGAATGAGCTTCACGACATCCTTCCTCTTGCGTTGCTCATCTAAAGGAGGTAGAACTGTGTATGGATCTGGATTCGACCATTTGGGCTCGCTTGCCGCGTCTTTTGAATTTTGAGAGATGGATGTGAGAGCTCTTCGCTTTGATGCTGGCTCGAGAGATTCATCTGCAGCCTGGCCGTCCTCAGTGGTCATAGGCTTATCGACCAGGTCTACATCGTTGGTATGGCTCTGGCCAGCGTCAGACTCAGACTCCGACTCAACCATTTGCTCTTCGTCGCTGTCGGAGATGTCTTCTGCGGCCATGAACTTCTGACCGTTGGCCATGCCAAGCATTTGTTCAGTGGAATCGGCCTGATCATGATGACGGAGTAAAGGACGATCGGCAGGTGCTGTACGATAAGCCGCACGAGGCTTGTAGGTTCGACCTCGCCTGGCTTGATTGAGGTTTTTATTATCGTGATGATTGTTCCTAGGCCGTGACTGGCTATTCTCTTGTAAATGCTCTTGGGGAAAATGGGATCGATCGCTGTTGCGGAAGGAGAAATCGGCTTGGGGAGGTCGGTAGAAGTCACCACGACGCTGCTGATCGTATGACGGGGGTGGACCCCGCGGCAGAGGTGGCATTGCGCCAGGAGGCGGTGGGTAGTCGTAGGGGTTACCGTAGCTGGGGCGGTACGAAGTCATGGCTGTATTTATTCCAGTCGTAGCTGCTCGAGTGTTGGGTGTATATTTGCCAACATTGCATTGGGGTGTTCTGTCAGAAAGTCGTCGCTCCTAGAACTAGATGTTAAATTCTTCAATCAGGAACACCCTCCACTCGCTGAACGAATCAACGTAATACGGCGACGATGATTCTAGAAGCATATCACATGTTGAAGCCCATGACGATTCATCACGGCGCATCCGTAAACATGTATGGAAGTCAATGGTGGAATGCGGGAGATCGAGTAAAATATTGAAGCTCGTCATTGTGTTCAATTTAGTTCCAGCGCTAGCCTCAATCGAATCTAGCTCATCTCAGCCTTGTAGGCCACGGCATCGCTCTACAAGCTAATTCAAGGAGGACATCGGCCACAATGACTCTCGACCAAAAACTTATCGCCGAATACAGCAAAATCTATCGTCGCGGTCCAAAAGTCCCTCACTGCTGCGATTCTGCTTGAATAGTCAATTCCTGAAGCCAAGGGCTACTCTACTACCATCGTCCTCTAGTAGACTCTAAATAACATACTGTATCGAGATACTGAACATGGTTATAGAAACATGGGTTTATCTTACTCCCCAGGCTTTGGAGGAGAGGCATATATGCTGCTTCTCCTGAATCTGACATGTTGTTTTTTGCAATTGAACGCGTTCGGGACATTGTCCTTTTTAGTGAGATGGGTGATGTCTTCTGAATTCTCACACGGTCAATAATTATATCAACGGCGGTCATATTTGAGATGAACGAGCTTGGATTGGTCTCCATGACTGCAAATGGGCACGGAGTGGAATTATGCGCCATGTTATGGGAGAAGTATGCTCGGCTCTGATATCGCAAGGCCAGGCAAAGATTCACTTCAATAGATCTTTCCTGCTCATCGTGAATTTCTTACGGTCGCAAGACTGGGAGGCTTCCTGCCAGGGACGGAGCCCCGATGGTTGTAGGAAAGGTAGCTACTATACAGGCTTGTCAACAAGGGGGTGTTTTGGCATTCTCTATGTCTGCTTCGGATTCCCTGATGAAATTGTAATCTTCATGATTGTTCATGACATATATGTAATTCGCGCTCTGCTGTAGAGTCTTCACCTATCAACTCATGATGAATCATCATCTGTGCTCTCGATAAGACTTTCCATCGGTTTTCTAGGAGTTGGTGATTGACCAAAAGGTCCACATGTCCGCGTTTTGTTCAATCCTTATCTTATGTTCCGAGCTATCAATGTAGCCTTCCTATCCCTATTCCGTGCATCCAATCTTTCTGAAGACGATCTTGACCTCGAAGAGCTGAGGGAACCATATCAGCCGAATTCATTGCCAGTTTAATCAGATTGCGTTCATGGCGGCCATAAACAAATGTCAGATGTGACATGTGTCAAACGTGCTGGCTATTCAAATACTGCTCAAACAGACTTGCACACACCAGCTCTTTCAACATATCGGGTGGTTATCATACATCACTGCAGATGAATATGGAGATTTGGCTGGTTGGAGCTGTGGTATAATGGATGATTGGTGAAGCTACTCGAGCTTGAGGATGGCTATTGCGAAAGATCGATCAGAGACACAACAGCAACGATGTTGTTGCGTGCTCGCATATTTCGAAGACCAAGAGAGAGCAACTATAGTCAATGTATGGTTTACAAGAGCTCATGAAGCGGTCGATGGCAGGACACAGCTTCCTGTCGGTCCATTAACCTAATGCTTGGTTTAAATCTGCTTGGAGGGAGAATGAAATTTGGGAAGACTAATTAGTCGAAGCCCTAGTGATCCACGTAGTGTCAATCAAGATGATACTACTATTATAAAGTAGGATCCTACAAAGACAAAACATGGTTCCGCGCCTATATCGGCGAATCAATAACGGTGAGAAAGGCCCGGCCCGATTACACAAGGGCTCGCAAACTGGTGGTGCATTTGTTACCAATTACGCGACAACCCGTTGTATGAAGACTGATTCGGATCGATGAATAACATTGTGCAAAACAGCGGAGAAGCTGAACTTCCCGTTCTATCCGATCTGCATGCGACGCTGATGCAGGGTCATTGGGCTATGTCCAGTCGATCTCGCTCGATAAATACTCCGTACAAATCTCTTGCATGATGATATGACGGTTGAGCACGGCACTTTACGGGTACGCTCATTCGATGAGAGCATCTGTGTGAAGCGACGATGGGTGACATTAGGATTTAGTGTATAGTGGGATTTGCTAGGCGAACTCCTGTGTAATCAATATCGTCAGTCGAGTATGATGGAACAGTCGCGAGCAGATCCTCTTCATGACTCAGACCGCCGATCATGATGGTTGTCGATGGACTTTGAAGCTTCAAATAGGGTTAGGTGATACTAGCTGGGGTGTTCAATTGAGCCGCATCTGGCAGTTGTTGTAGGCATCGAAGGCGTCATCTAATGGGCCGCGCCCCTACTCGTTGCGTCTAATGGTTCAATCACAACCCTCGGAGTTACCTGTGTATCCAGTGGATTGGATAGGGGAAATTGTGGGTCAAAGCTTCGTGACGCAGGGACCGGCGAGCGGAGAACCTTGCCGGCAATCATTGTTTGGTAGGGTGCTCATTACCGCCACTCTGTATTGGGTAGTATTTTAGAGGATTCCCAGTGCTGCAATATCCCTCCTTCATGATCGTGACCGAGGTAGCGTGTTTTCCCCACCTTTCACTCAACGGCATACATGCCTTCTACCCTATCTGTGGGACGTGGGATGGTCTCTGCGTTCCTATCCTCACTCCTTGGTAATGTCGTACGTTTCTAACCGCGATCATGCGCAAAGTAAGGATAATCACATTCATTCGAAAGCGTTACTGGCAATAGGCGATGCGCATTGATCTCGGGCAAGTCCTTCACGGTATGTCATAAGTCCTCAACCGTTAGTCTGTGTAAGATACTGATCCCTCCTGTACTAGGAAGCCCTCCCAAGCAGCGAGCCGAAACACCAAGAAGATCTTGCACAGGGACACCGCTGCTAGTTCTCGTATCGAATATATCCAAAGTTAATCAAGAATGCCCGCACTGTCAAAAGAGCACCGAAGTTGAGAAATGGGTCGACCATGAAAGATCTACATGGAGCTTGTGGATGATGTTGACACAGACGCGGAGACTAAGAGGATGGTCAGCACTTGGCTTTCTGCAACACGCACTATCACTATTGGACATGTAGATAATCCTACCCTTTCTCATGATATCCTCCAGTATCTGAACGGTGGTCTCTAGGTTTTGCCAGACTTGCAGCGGACGGTTCAGATCACCCATTTCTCCCATTGAGAGGGTTTCTACGTCATGTTCGACCTTGCTCTGCCCATAATATGGCCTTTCGGAAGCTGACACCAGCCCAACGGCAGGATGTTTAGCTTTGACCGTATCTAGCCTCTCCTTGAAACGCATCAGCGTATACTTGACCTTGTCAAGTGTCCGCGATATCAGGAGATCCGTCACTGCCATCCGCTCGTTGCCAGTAATCTCATAAAACCCAATCGCCGATCTCATACCATCGGGGGTCGTGACCAGAGACTGCTTCTTGCCAAGAGCCTCTCCACCTGGAACGAAATGACTATAGTAATCTGTACACAGGCTTGACATAGCGCCAAGAACGGTGCGTATGCTCATTGCTGCGAGATGTTGGAGTCAGCACTTCCCCTCTTGAGGCCAATCTCAGAGTACAGTGGCCAGCCGGAAAACATGATACTCAAGGGGCAAATCTTGCATCCCATCTAATTCTTGAATTATGGATGTGTGACTTCGAAAGATCGCTTACATGATAGCATAAGGACTTCCTCATTATCGTCCTGTTGACAGACACGACACTCTATCACATCCTTCCAGTGCACCAACGCTCGCTGAGCGGTGGAAAGCACAACATCTAGTCGTGGCCTCGTATGGCGTTGTTCAAGGTCTTTGAGACTGAAGACAAGCTCCGCATGATTTTGCACGCAACTGCAAGCTGCTGACGACGATGGTGATGGACATGGTATAGATTTTAATGCATTAAGAGGTCCGCTGTCTCTGTGTTCAAGACCACTAAGGTCGAATCCATTGCTAGCGCTTCGACTGTCGTTGAAGATGCTAGTAGGAGAGACATAGGCCGAGTCGTCATGAGGGTAGCGATATACGCCGTCGTTCATGAAAGCTCCAGAATCATACGAAGGGTTGAGAGAAGAGACCTGGGGTTTGACTCTGTCAGAAAACTTTTGATCGAGCATTCGAGTAGTGCTTCACATACGTTCAAATTGCACAGCGCAGCCGATCCACACTCATACGGGGGATCGAAGCTTCCTGGGAGTTGCTCGAACGGAGTAGGGCTTGGCGGAGGGTACGAGACAATGGAGCCGAATGCTGAATTGACATGGGCGTTGTCTCCGGGAATCGAAGACATTTCGGTACCTCTGCTTGGAGCCATGAGACCAGACAGCATACACGGATCTTGAATCCTAACACCAGTATCCTGAGCTTTGTTTGCTGTTTGATCGA
>JAABUW010008114.1_pt1 | contig 12377 bp, 13 predicted proteins | sample 5560081 | NCBI WGS metagenome assembly JAABUW01 (sample SAMN10711882, study PRJNA513363) | rock metagenome | isolation source: Antarctica rocks | place: Antarctica: Victoria Land, Knobhead sud | reverse complement strand
TCTTACTCACTCACTCACCCACCCACTCACTCACTCACTCACTCACTCACTCACTCACTCACTCACTCACTCACTCACTCACTCACTCACTCACTCACTCACTCACTCACTCACGTGGCACACGCATTGATCTATATTCCAGACAAGACAGGTGGAGTCACCTGCACTAATCTCAAAGTCATAATATTCATGTTAAGCTTGTTTGGTCTTACAGGCCCGGCTGGCCTTCTGGCAGGTGCAGAGAAGCTGGCATTCACATCCATCTTGGCTGGAGTTGCTGTCCTTGGCCTGCAGGTAGGTTTATGCACCCTCAACTTCCATACACTTTGCCAGACACTTTAAGTGCATTGTGCTTAAGGCTAATCTTATATTTTTGCAGTCAGCTTGTTCCTTGTCACTGTTGCTTGTGTAACTACTTCACGTATCATGATTCACTCATTGCAATTGGGGTCAATGCAGTCTAGAGATATTTGCATCGCTTGACTGCCAGCATGCATGCCTCAGCAGCACTCCCCACTCTTGATGACATGCAAGACATGCAGGGTGATGCCAACATGCTGCTTCACTGCTGCCGCAAGGACATGAATGCTATCTGCTGCCCTCACACCTGCATCAGTCTGTTCAAGAGAATAAGAGCAATAATTACCTTTCCTCCATCCTCCTACATCTTTGCTCACCTAAAATATCTCCGCAATGTTGAAACACGTTTTGACTGTCCCCAGAAGTTTCTGATTGTAGATTTTTGATTGTAGTGTAGGATCAAACATTCTGAGTTAAAGTGCACGTATTGGGATTGAGAAGAGCCTTTGCTACACAGGTGAAGGACTACGGCTACATACCAGCAGCTCTCCCTGACGCAAGGTGTTTTGGCGATTCTGCCCCTTCCTCTTCCTCTGCATTCTTGTCCTCGTCAGCAGACAGCAGCAGCAGCCAACAAGCTCCCACCCTCTTTGTGAGCCGCCTCTCTGAGATGTCACAAGCAGCCTCACAAGGATCACCCTTCATGGCCAAAAGCAACCTGGTAGCTTCATCACCCAGCAGTGCATCACCAGCTTCTGAAGAAGAGGAAGACAAGGCGGCTGCATCAGCACCTTCACTGAAAGAGTCTGCAGCACAGTCAACGGAAGCTGCCAAGAAGGGAGCAAAGGACTTGTTTACCACGCTGAGAGCGACCTACAACTCTGTGGCAGAGACCATCAGTGAGCTGGACTTTAGTCCCCTGGGGAGACAAGCTATCTTTGTCAAGTATGTTTCATAGTAACAATAATAACAATAACAGTAATAATAATGACAGTAATAGTAGTGATAATGATGATAATAATAATGCTAACCATAATAATAAATTAACAATAATAATAATGATAGTAATAACAATAACAATAATAATAACAATAACAATAACAATAACAATAACAATAACAATAACAATAACAATAACAATAACAATAACAATAACAATAACAATAACTATAACAATAACAATGATTATGATAGTAATAATAAAGTTGCTTTCCAGCTCATGATGAGCTAGGTACGTACGTTTCATGGCGTACAGTATTGTGTTGAGGAGTTGTGCTGATTGGATCCAAACTTGGGAAGCATGCATTTTGCAGACAGTACACCAACTTGGAGATAGTGCTGAGGGGCAGTTGATCTGGTGCAGCCATGCTGATGTTCTGAACAGCATATGACTTGAGTGGTATGGCATATGACTTGAGTGGACTTTGTGTGCATGCTTGTCACTTGTGCTGTCAATTCACACGGCAGCAGGGCTCCTGTGATTTGGTACCACAGCTGATGTGCATGCACGCACTAACACAAGGTGTTGCTCATGGCCGTCGCGCTCCTGTCCCTATCACAGCAAATAACCTCAGGGGTTTCCACAGCAGACATCCTCCCCTGCAATATGTCCTATACTAGCTCATGTCACAGCAAGTATCTTTTGTTTGCTTGTGAACTGATTCCTGTGATGTATGCAGGGACACGTTGGGCGCTGGCTTTGCAGGCCTAGGCAAATCAGCAGCTGTGCTGTCACAGCAGCTGGCACAAGATGTTACCAAAAGCACACAAGCAGGCACTTCAGAGCTGCAGAACCGCAGCGAGGAGGTGTACAGCGGTGCAGTGGATGGCCTATCCAGCTCAGACATCAACTCTGTGGTGGAGGAGATTGAGCATGAGGCAGTTGTGCTGAAGAGGGCATTTCAAAAGGCCCTCCACAGGGCCATGGGCTCTGTTGCCCTGCTTGGTATGCTTTCATGCACATTGAGCAGTGCAGCATGTGTCTTTGCCTTTCTACTTTGATAGGAGAGCATGCAATGTAGCTTGTTCCTTGTGTCAAGCATCAAGGTTCTTTTTGTTGGTAGAGCAAAATGATTTCATACAATTGGAGAACACAGTCCTTGATAGCATTCCATGAAGATTGGTGGCATACGACAGGGAAACCATCCAGCTGGCCTACAGCATCTTGATGCTGCTTTAACTGCAATGAGTTGCAGTACAAGCTATGTGTGTGTACCAAAGAAACAGCTTGTGTGTGTGCAAGCTTCAGCAGATGCTGGATGTGTCAATTTGTTGTATACCATGCCCAAGGGCTGCAGTGGCAGGGTGGAGCGACGATTTGGTGTTTGCTGCAGGTGCCCCGTCTTTACAGGACACATATCACTACAGCTCCACTTCCGCTTCTGCCACCCCTGTTGTGCAGCAAGCCTCCATGACAAATGCAAGACCAGTGCACCACAGGCGTGTGCTGCAGCCTTTGCTTGGCGGAGTTTCTGTCCATCAGTCGCCGCAGCCTCAAATGGAGGTTGCCTTGGTAGCTGGCTGCGCAGCAGATCAAGCTATCTCGTCACAAGCCTTCCTACTTCCTCCTCCAAACTCCTTCAACCATGCGCAAGCTCCGAATCGGCACTCACAGCCGCTTTGGGATCAGCAGGAGGTGGCGCTGCGCGTTTTGGAGCTCAGTGTGCGCTCCATGAGCGTTCCGCTAGCGCAGGTCAGCATAGAGTTCCCAAGCCTGGATTTGCATCGGCTGCTGGTCGAGGCAAACATGATGATGATGGGAGCTGCCGCCACGAACGCCGTATCCGCTGCCAATAACGTCAATGCCACCCTCGGCAACGCCATTCAGCAGCTGCGCGTCACCGTCGACACCCTCAAGCAAACGGTGAACGACGTTTGCACAATAGCGCACAGAGACCGCGTTGACCTCAACCGGCTGTACAAGGCTGTGGCGAACCTGGACATGGTCTTGGGTGGCGCCAAGTTGACGGCTTCGAATGTTGAACTGACACCATTAGCAACACAGCTTGATGATGCGGCGGCCTCCATTAAGGCAAACGAGTCTGGTGTGGAAGCAGAGCAGTTAGCAGGACGCCTTGTCAAGGCTGCCATGAGTAAGCTTCTATCCTCCAAATCACCCGATGCTTGAGTAATTTTGATGATGCATGCAAGCTGGCAGCTGATGGTCAGCCTCATTTGTTGCCCCAGATGCAATAAGCCTGCATCTACCAATTGTGATGCTGCATGTTTCCCCCTGCTGCTGATTGTGTAGTACACAAATTATCCATAATACACATCTCACTGGTTTTTTACTGCTGGATTTTAGGCCTCCCTTGGTTGACTGTTGAGCAGAAGCAACTTTATGTTGGTAATAATGCATGCGCAGCTGTCAAATGACAAACACACAGATCATAAAAATGTTGCAGCCAGTCCTAGACCGCTTCTGCTGCACCTTCAGAGAAACACTGATAGCCTTATGCAGGGCAGCAGTCACAAGTTCTGGTGGAGTCATTAGATGCATGTAATTTCTGCTGATTTCTGTTTCGTTTCTGAGATCAATATCACCTCTGATCCAAATCTGCCTCTGATCCAGATCACCTCTGATCACCATCTGACTCTGCAGGCCTGCGAGACACAAGCAGCAGCATCTCTGTCACTGCCACCCTGGAAAATGCTCAGAGGATTGTCAGCAAGATCCCAGAGACGGCAGCTAATGAGGAGGACATCGCTCCTCTTCTTCAGGAGTTTGAAGACCTCACCTCACAACTACAAGCAGAACTGGACAAGCTGTCAGCTGTCACCAACAACCTGGGCCCTTCCAGCTTGTAACAAAGGCCACAAGATGTGCTGAAAGCTACAGCAACTGGTCAATGAGATAAGTGAGCAGCAGTGAGTTATTGGCTTGAGCTACAGCAGCATAATATGCAGTGTCTTGAAGGCGAAAGTCTCTCTAGGAATGGTGGGAGAGTCATCTTGCAGCCACCTCTTTCAGGTGCCTACTTGAGCAAGGCTGCAAAAGTGGACTTCCAGGTGCAATGTGACATGAGCACAGCTGTAGAAGCCGACCTATGCTGCAGAGGAGTGCTGTGAGAAACATGCTGTTTGAGCTTGATGCAAGGCCTAGTGATCTAACAGGATAAATGTGAGAGGAAGATGCTTTGCAAATTTCGCCATGTTTGTGTGAAGTTTCTGCTGTGACACCATGTTATGCAGACGTCAGTGTGTGAGGCAATGCAAAGCTTTTTGTACCAGAAAGCAGTGACATGTGGTTGCTACGAGCAGCAAAGTTGCTCAGCGTTCCTGAAAGTGTATCTAGATTGCACAGCTGGGCGTGCTAGATTGTCCTGTGCTGTTGTCTGACATGGGATTATCAATTGTGAATTCTGAATTTCAGCGATGCTGCATATGCGACATATGTATTTTATCCTGGTTTTTCTGTGAAGTTAGTGGTTGTCTTTTGGGAGCATGGTTGCTAAGAATTTGTGGCAGGCATTCTTTGTATCATAGCACGCAGGGTGGCTTTCCTTAGTGGTATAAATACGATGATCAGTTCCCGAAACTGCACTCTTCACGCAGGGTGGCTTTGTGCAGCGGTACATTTACAAATATTGCGACCTGTAACTTTACCACGTCTGATGGCTGTTGCAAAAGTGCTACACCCACTGTCGAGGAGGACTCACATGTCTGCCAGTGACGTTGGTCTTGAGCCATAAGTACATGGTGCAATAAAACATGACAGTATCACAGACAATTCTTGCAGATAACTGCTGGATAACCTCGTTCAAACAGTAAGAAGTCCACGTGACACACAAAACAATCTATATAGTACATAATGAAAGCAGCGACGCTGCATCATACTGAAGATGAGCTACAATGTGCACAAAACACCGTACTGTTCCACCAGCCAAATTGTGGATCTCAGTATACACAATCACTGTTCACTGCCAGGGCCAGCACGCAACACCCCCACAGCGCATGTGAAGCCATGTAGAGCTGTTGTCCTAGCAATCTGCCCAATCTCACCTGCATTCCACCACACGAACTCCATGCTAGTTTGGAGTTTGGCGGATGCAACATGTGGGCACAAGGTCCAAGCATGACAGATCTGCGCTAAAGCACAACTGTATGCTGCTTCACCAAGGTTGCAATGCAATAAGTATGCTGGCACTATAGTCAACAGACAGCTCTACCTGGTGGGAATAACCAGCTGCAGCACGCCTACAGGAAACTTTTCCACTCATGCACAAGAATAGCGCAGTCCGGGACACCGTCTCTATGTGAATCAACAACTGTGAATGCAGTGTCATCAGGTCTTGCTCCAATACGCAGAATGCCATGTGCAAGTTCACAGCTGCCACGCTGCGGTACTTTGCTGCTCTTTCAACCTGAGATATGAAAGCTACACGCCATTGTAGAGCTTCTATGATATTTCAATTTGTATGCTCTTACCATTGCAGAGGAACCCAGATGAGGGCACAGGAATGAATTCTGCAATCTTGCGGCTGTCATAGGAAAGCTCGTTGAACAAATTGCGCCCTCTGCCATTGCATGTGAAGATAAGGGCGCCAAATGCTTGCCCTAGGGACTTTCCCTCCATGCTTGCCTGCAAATGCATCTTGTTCAAGTCAGTAAAGCTGTTTCTCAACCTGGTCTACACCACAGGCTTGACACAAGACAGTGATCAATTTTTCTTTTGAAGGGGGAAATTCATGAAACAATTTCAAATGATTTTGGAACACTTTTTTGATTTTGTCCCAAGTTGGATATGCTGACAGTCCTTGTTTGAGTCCTCCTTTGAGTCAGACATGCCAGCAAACAGGACCTTGAGTAATGCAGCACAAGGATGTATGACGGCATGGCATCCTTCACCAGACAGAAACAACTTGCAATCACATATGTTTGACCTTGCTGAGTGCAATCTGAAGGTGGATGCTGCCATCAATAACAATGCATAGCATCGTCACAACTTGTGCACAGAAAACAGAAGTTGCATACCTGCAGTTCCCGCCTTTTATATGCTAGAGCATGATTTTGCAGATCCTGTTTGGCCCCCTCCTTATCCCTCACCTGGAACAGCAACCATGATGTAACAATTTATGAGTATTAAAAAAAATGTACATTCCTCACCTGAAACAGCAACCATTATGACCTGCACCTAAGTTGCATGACAACAGGGCCTGGCTACAATGACCAGACTCTTGTGCAAGCTTTTGGAAGGAATGAGAAGCAAGCGATGGCTTCCTTGTTTAACACAGCACCAGCAATGTTGGCAAGGGTAAGATGAAAGGCCAATGCAAAGACAGCATGTGTTGCATGTGCTTCAGGTTTCGAACTTGCTTGTTGCCTCTGGGTATAGCCAAAGGTTGTGAGACTTTAGCATGCTGTGCGCTGTGCATTGACACCTTTCCCTGGCAAACCCTAGATGTTGACTCATTGTGCATTATATTGACTCATTGTGTGTTATGAACAGCTCCATGCAACAGCTACCTGGCCTGTGAAGAGAAAAGAAGAAGAAAACACATGACAAGTACAGTCTGATATGCCACGGTGTGAACCTTTGGGTGAATGTGCACAGAAAATGTGATCTCTGTTCCCTTCCAAAAAGGTGCAAATTGCATGTAGGGATCATGCTTTGCATTGTGCTGCGACTGATGTTGCCCAAATTACATTGCAGCACGAGTTGACAGCCTTCAGCTTGACAAACTTGAAACCCCTCTTCCTGTTTTCACATATGAAGGAATTGCATGCTAACAGAAAGTGTCCCAAGCGTGAAAGTTGCTAGTACAGTACTAGCGATCCAATTGCAACAGTACAAGCCCGTTTGTTTTGTGCTGACTCCAACAGCATTTTGCACATTGAACGCAATCCCCTGCACAGTCTGTTTTCATGGGTTTGGGTTTCACAGGTGAGAGGTTAGAGAATGGGGCTCACCATGAATCTGATCCTCTTGCCAACCCCAACAGTCTCCCCCACAGCAATTGCACCCCCTTTGGGGTCCATCCCTATGATTCCCCTGATCAGGAAGTCATTTGCATCTAGCTCTGACTCATCCTTGAAATCATCCGGCGCCACAGCCAAAGTCAGATTATTGCTCACATCCTCTCTGCACATGCACACACAGTGTCACTTGTTGCTCACATCCTCTCTCAAGTTCACATTGGCAATCCGGGCACTGTTTGCAAAACAACACAAGTGTACAAATCTAGCTTGTACATGAATTTCATCTGCTTTTTGCAGAACAACAAAAATGTACAAATCTAGCTTGTGTGTGAATTTCATAAGCAGCTGCGGCCCTGCAACAGTCTTAGGGTACAGGCCGAAATATTACCCTAAACCCTGAATGGATTTTGGCCAGGGTGACAGTGACATAACCCTATGCTGTCAATTTGCTTTGTTTGCTTTTGTTGACAACACGGTGCCATCAAGACAGGACACAAGCACACCTGTGTCTGGGTATAGGCCTGTGCTTGGCACTTCAATTCTTGGCACATCATGTGTGTACCAAGATCAAGCTGCAGTCAAAGGCAAGCTTGTATAAGAAACAGAGTGTCACCTGTCATCTTTGGTGGTGAGAGAGCAGAGGTCATGTTGAAGGGCAGCCAGGGGGGGCATAGCCTTCCAGCTGGGCTGACCCACCCCCCTCACCTACATACCCACAGACAGACGCTGGTGACAATGACTGGCAGGACCAAGGGTTCCTTTCAGCTGGCCTGAAGTGCCAACCACACATACATACAAGTACGCACACATACACAAATGCATGCACATACATACATACAGATGTTCACATGCACACATGTTTGGTGTCTGGAATGATTTGCATCACCCTTAGAACCCATGCATGCAAGAAGATCAGGGATTAGTGTTTAGTGTTAAGACAAGAAAAAAGGACATGAGCTGATATCCGCCCACACGCACTGCACATGATTGCATGTTTGCAGTTAGCCTTCTCTCTCAAACCCATGACAGATGGCACATGTATACTTAAGCAGGCTTCATGTTGCTCTGACAATAGTTGGCTGTGATGGTGACAAAGCAGCTCACATGGAAGCAAGCCAATATCAAGACGTAACATTGCACTCATGTATGTATGCAGACCATATACAAGCTTGCTTGTAGGCCACATTATGTCTGCACAGTCAGCCTTCTGTACCTGTCCACTGCAATTGTAGACACTCACAAGCTCAACTTGAATGCGTCTAATCAAGTGGACTGATCTGCACAGTCATCTACCTACTGCACTAGAGGGAGGACACTATTCCATTAATTTGTCTACCAAGACAGCAGACTGACCTGCATGATGATGTTGTTCTCACACTTGTCCACCAGCCAGGTCGTATCAGTGATACATGTGTCTACCAGGACAGTAGACTAACCTGCATAATGATGTTGTTCTCGCACTTGTCTACCAGCCAGGTGGTATCAGTGAGGGGCCGGCAGCCTTGGGCCACAATGGGCTCAATCCTGACCGGACCTTGCAAACTCAGCACTGCTGCACCTCCCTGAAGCCACATGCATCACCTCAGTAAGCGTTAGTCATGTGTGCATATGTGTCATGACCAGCAGCAGATGTGACAAGCTGTTGATGGGATGGAACAGATGTAAGTCATGCCGTGCTGGTTTTCGGTATTTATTTTCGGTTTTTCTTGTGTTCCTTGATGCAGAAGTTGGTACTGCTGCCCCCCCCTTGGCCACCTGGGGACATGTGGCCTGGATGAGTAAGCATCAGTCAGACAGCCCCTTAGTAAACTGTCTTACAAGGTTCACAGTCAGGCTCGACACTTCGATGGGCTTCATGCTGATTGCTTATGAACAACTTTGTGCTGCTATTCATACCATGTAATTCAGCGGAATGTAGAGTGCGTTATCACAAATTGCTGTTGGTGTGCTAAGTGGCAATACAGGGAGCTCCTTGGGACTGTATGCACCAAGGGGGCCAACACATGTTTGCTATGCAAACAAAATGAATGCCCTCCCTTCTAGCCAATTGTTGATCACATGTATGAGCATCATTGACGCCTCTGGCATAAGGTGCCTAATACAGCGCAGTCTTTCTCATTCCATTTACCAAGATGAAGCAAACGAACACTAGTAACTATGAATAGCGCAGCCTTTTGTTACTGACCTTCGCAAAGTATATATTAAACATGATATATTAAACAAGATATATTAGACATTATATATTAAACATGATGATGCCTTACCATCATGATACCATCATCAGATTGGTTGCTCTTGTCGGCCGACCAGCACCAAAGCGCTCGCTTGGCTGTCTGAGTGGCTGAACTCACAAAGCCACCAATCTTGGAGCCTTCAGGATAAGCATAGTCCAGGCCAGCTAGCAAGTCAGTTACCCTGTGAAAGGTTGGGTCTGCCACGACTACAAAGCTGGTGCTGTGGTCTGATGACATGTCTATTGATGTGTGCATGAAGTCTTGCCAGGTCTCCTGTCGTGCGTCCGCATCTCGAACCTCCTGATTGCTCATATGGTGTGCAGTCACCTGGACCTGCAGTCAACATTCCACCTGACTCTCATGCCCTATCTGGTGATCCCTGAATCCTGAGCTGACTGGTTCTCTACATATGTGCAGCCCTACAAAAGACATCGGGCCCAGCCCTACAATAGACGTTGGGCCAAGCCCAAAAGCCGCTGCTGCACATGTACATTGATGTTTTGGGGGGTGTCTATGGCTACTTACAGGCTGACTTAGACAGGAGCCCTGAGCAATGTTATGCATCAGCATTTGGGACGGTCAAGTCGTGCCTGCTGGGCAGCTGCAGGGAAGCTTTAGCTGGAACAGCAGGCATCTTCACGAGTAATGCTGCTGAACAGTTGTGATCACTCTTTTGTGCTTTGTGAATATGTTTGTGTCTGTAAGTGTATACATTCAAGGTTAGAGTTTGAGTATTACACCTGACGGATCATTATGCCATGTGCAGATAAGGCAAACATGTGTGTACAGGGAAAGGCTGCAATGCATGCACACAGTGTGTACTCCAGATCTAAATTGGCAGTGGTGGCAGCAATATGAGTGAAGGTACTGACCCCAGGAAGCACCCCAAGGGTGAGGCTCAGGGCGGGCTCTCCCTCAACTTCCTGTGGTCCCTCTGCAGAATCTCCAATCACTCCAAATCCCTGCAATTGAAGCCCAGTTAGCAAGAAAGCGCAGAGACAGGGCATGAGAGCATGATGACATGCACGTGCATTGCGCAATCTTTACATCTTTACATAGGTACATTTGGATGAATGCCATGGTCATGCATCTATATGCATGCATTAGCCTTTGCTGTCCATATTGCACATGCAAGCCACAGCAACATGCATGAAAGACAGGGAAAATACCGTGCAGCCTATGATATGCTGTAAGGAGGGCACTTTTGATCTTAGGACGGGAATGATCCTGTCAAATTCTACGGAGTACGATGACGCCGCAAAAAACAAGGCCACAGTAGGATCTCCAGATGAGCTGCTCATGCTTGCTGTGCAAGCCTGGCTGGTTTCGTCGATGGCAAAATAGACGTTGCCGTGGCGTGACACGTTCGTTGCCCACTCGAACCCATTGTGTTGCACAGCAGTCTCAGCATGCTCTGTTTGGGCTGAAGCGCATATATCGACTCTCCTCTTGTGAACTGTAAGACGGAGCTTTCGTCGCTGAGGCCCAGTAACAGCAGGATTCAACAAACAACAATTTGTGTGTGCCACGCAAGCTCGAGAAAGCAACGACAAAGCTGGGCGCTGCTGGTGATTAACTGCGTTTTGGTAATGCGGAATGCTAGATTGCGCAAACGCAGAAGAGAGCATAGGAAGAGAAGACTAGAGGTTTTCTTGCCGTTGCAGTCACCCAGCTTTAACTTTCGGTGTGTCGGACACCTTGCCTGCACAAGTCGCAGCAAGGTCGCTTTCGGTTAATCACGTTACAAGTTGTCACCTCGCGCGATGGCAATGGCGCTGCAATCTCCCATGAAACTTTCTCGCAGGGGCGCCTACTGATATCGAAGCGCCCTTTCAAGGGCCAAACAAGTCAACAGTCCTTGACAAGACAGTTTGAGCACCTGTCTACTATCAATACTAGTTGCAACACTGTGACCCTTGCACTCATGGCAAGTTGCCATTGGCAACCTCCTGGTTCACTGTCTCGGGCTAAACACACGTGTGCACACAGTGTGTACATGTTCCCAATGTTGTGAGCAACAATTGACTGTTGCTGTATCTCTTGCCTAAGACTTGAACCTGCTTGTAACAGTGAAATTGACTGACCTAAATTGCCAACACAAATAGCACACCCACCATATGTATCTCTACGCCCTGTATTCCTGGCCTGTCTGATGATACATCTGGACTTGTGGCTTAGTAGCAAATGCTGTAGCAACAGGGCACAATTGACACCTTCATACAGAGCCATTATTAACATGAATAGTGCCATTTATGCTGCTGCTGGAAGGCCCATATTCTTCCTTGTCATCCCCACCAACAGATCCCTTGATTTGATCCAGGTGGGTAGCCACCCTGAGAAGCCCCACCCCCACACAGCCATGGCCCCATTGTTCCTCCCCAGGCTGACACAAATCATCTCAATACCGTTATGCTTCTTCCATGCTTTCAGCTTTGTTGCATCACTGCCATGCAAGGCCTTGATGTGGGCAGCCACAAGAGCCCCTTGATCAAGGGCTAAACGCCCCAGGCGATAGTCTGAGAGGCTTGTGATGTCGCCCAGAGCAAACCAGTTTGAGTGCCCTTCTACTTGCAAGAAGTTGTTGACCTGCAGCCAGCGATTGCAGACCACCTTCAGTATCTGGGTTTAAACGTCATGGTTTGGGTATGTCCTTGGTATTTGGGGTTCATCCTCCGTATCTGGTCATTACCCTCAGGATTTGTGTGATTTCACCTCAGCATCTAAGTATCACCCTCAGTACTGAGCGAGCGTGTTTACACAACGACTAGATCTTTGACACAGGACTTGACTCTCTCAGGATTAGGCTCTTTTTCGAACAGAACTCCCACCAGCTTGGTTTTGTTGCACACCACATACACCTGTGCTTTCAAGCCAGGATGTCTGATGAGTCACTACTGGCTCCACACCCCAGACTGTAAGTTATAA
>JAABUW010008108.1_pt1 | contig 12384 bp, 3 predicted proteins | sample 5560081 | NCBI WGS metagenome assembly JAABUW01 (sample SAMN10711882, study PRJNA513363) | rock metagenome | isolation source: Antarctica rocks | place: Antarctica: Victoria Land, Knobhead sud | reverse complement strand
CTTGGCGACGTGGGGGTCAGGTCTTGGCGACGTGCGGGATTAGGTTTTAGCGAAGCGCGAGTCGATTACGCGATTGCTAATCCTGCTAATCGCAGCCCAACCCTGCGCTTTGAACTGTAGAGCGGGCTCATCGACTAATCAACTAATTTGACTATTAGTCACTAATAGTGCTAAGATTTTAGCTTCCGGAATTGCCGATACACTAGATATCTTATATAATAATTCTTTTAATATTCTTTTACGTATTACAACTAATAGTATAGTTAATATAATTAATTTGTTTAAGATAGACTATTTGTAAATACAATTATTGAAATAATATATATTATAACTATATATAAATAACTAAAGAATTTCAAGAAAAATATTAGTAATTAAAGTACAATACTAGATATCTAAAAAATTAACTATATAATATTAAATAGACTAATCGCGTCGGGTCGATTAATCGAGTTCGAGTCGATTAATCGATTCGAATCTTAACAATTTAAGTTAATTTAATCCGAAAATCTTAACAAATTGATTTCTAAAATTAAAATCAAAAATCGAGTCGAATCGAATCAATTTCTAGAGTTAGAATCGAAAATCGATTCGAAAAAATCGATTTAAATTGTCAAGAAATAAAGTTATTTAGTAACAAATTTAATAAATATAAATTAGATTTTAAATCTTATTATTTTTTTATTTAAATATTTTATAGTAATGTAATAAAGTAATATATGTAAACTATTTAATATTTATGTAATAAATAGATTATAACTATTATAGTCTCTCGATAAATTTCGATTTTATATTTTATTAAAAAGTGCATAGTAATGTATTTAGATAATATACTTAAACTTATTGATGCTATTAACTAGTTCGAGATTTCTACAATCTTATAATTAACTTTATTTTTAGCATTATTATTATTGTTTTTGCTTTTGTTATTATTATTATTGTTTTTATACTTTGTATCTTTATATTTGTTATCTATTATTTTCGCATTATTCTTTGTCTTCTTTTATCTTATTTTCTCTTTATTATTATTAATTTTAATCAAGTTCTTAGAATTATTATTTGTCGATTTTAAAAAATTAAATATTTTGCGATTTGCAACATTTTTATTGTTTGCAAAAGTGTTTTTGAATTTTTTAAATTTGTTAATTGCATTTGAATTATGCGCTTTCTTCAATTTATTAAATTCTTTATAATGTAGAATGCGTTGTTAAATTATTTCGATAATTAATATTATATATTTGATTATATTTTTGCTCAATTTGAACTAATTAAAATTAGGCTAACACGTAGATTAATTATTTTATTTATATTAGACTTTATATATATTTAAATATTAAACAATTGTATTGTGTTTATATTTTTACTTTTTAAAATTATTTATATAGCAATTGTATTAACTTTAATCTATTTTGCAATATTTTTATCTTTAATTTTTTTTATTAATTCGATCTCAAAGTATTGCGCTACAATATAATTAGTTTTTTAAATATATATATATTACTTGAATGCATTACTATATAGTTCTTTTTTTACTTTTTTATTAATTATTATATTTTTAATGTTTTTTCTATGTTAATTTGAATTTATTTAGAGACTTTCTTAAAGATAGTTGTTGTTCGCAACTTAATTAAACGCTTGTAAAGTACTATACAATTAATATTTTATTTTTTGTAAAACAATTTTTTATTTTCGATTTATATTGTAGTACAATTTCTACTAACAATAGTTTGCGAAAAAGTTAATAAAATAGATGTTTTGCGCTTTGAATTAGTTTTAAAGATAATATATATAAATAATGCAAAACAAATTTTTTATTTAATAGTATAATATTAGCTACTTAGCAATATTCGAATTTCTAAATAAGAAGAAATTCGATTTTAGAAAGTTTATTCTTTTAATTAGTTTTAATAATAATGTATACAAATAATATAAAACAAATTTATATATTAACTATATAAATTAAGACAATAGACAATATTAAATATGTTAATTAATATATAGTGTTTAAATAAAAAAGTTGTCGCAATAATAAAATAAACTTACGTATTTAATATTAGAATTAAAGTTTAAATATTACTTTTATTTAATATTATTACAACTAAAAATTATTATCTCTATTATGTTAATTATCGCATAATATATACTCTTTGACTATTAAAATTAAACACGAATATACGTATTTGTTGCGCATTATTTTATTGCATTATTTATTAAATACTTAATTGCAAAATTCGTTAATTCTCGCATTCTATATTGTTAATTCTTTTATTTAGTATTAAATTTTTTTAATTTAACAATATCTTTTGCTTTAAAACTTTAATAGCTTAAATTAAACAAATTACTAATGTATTTAAATAATGCATTTAATATATTATATATTGCTAATATACTTAATTTAGTTTGTAAAATAGAAGATAAGAAATTGCGAAAAAATATAGCAACGCAAATTGATTATAACAAAGAAAAGAAATCGATCAAAACAACTTCTAATATGCAAAAAATAATACAAAGAAATAATATGTTAAGCTATTATTAATTAAGTGTTTGTAATATAGAAGAAGCGCAAATACAAATTTAAAACAATAATTCTACGTAAAATTCGCAAATATTAAAAGATTAATAATTTGTTAATTTCGAAAATGTTTTTCGCAAAATTAATTTGCGAAATCTTGCAAAATAAAGTTGTTAACAAAAAAAACAATTAAAAATATTAAATTTAAATATCGATCTTGTTAGCTTTTTAGAAAACTATTAAAAGTTTTATAATTAACTTCTTTTTTAATAAATGTATTATTTATTTTTATTATTATTGTTTCTATATAGTATATATTGATGTTTTGCTTTTTGTATTTAGATAGCAATCTTCTTGCTATTTATGTTAATTGTAAGATTATTAAGTCTAAGAATTTACAATTGTTGAAGCAATTAATGTAGAATCTAGAATTTTACTATAATAAATAGTAATAAAATTGACGTTCAAATATCTTCGTTATATTAGAATTCGAAATAATTAGTAAAAAATTAAAAATTAAAGCTATTTTAATTATTGCACTTTATTATTTGCATTATTTTGTTACATTATTTATTAAACGTATTGTTTTATTATATGCATTTTTTATATTCTTTTCTATTAAATATAGCAATTAAAAAGTGTATTATAATTATGTATTTAAATTATCTAAATAATTAGAATTAAATTATTAACTTAATATCTTTAATTAAAGAATTTAACAATCTTGTTCTATATAATCTTATAAAAGATTGCACAAAAAGAAAATTATTATATTTTAAAAAAGATTCGAATCTTTGTTTTTTTAATTTTTTTATGCTAATAATATGCAATTTATAATATAGTTTTAGATAGCATTATAATGCTATCTTAAACAATATTATAAATTGTGCGTTATTATTATAAGAAACTAAACGCGCTATTATTAAGTTATTAAGACTTAATTATTTAATCTTATTATATTTAAATATATATTAAAATTAAAGATAACATAATTCTTAAAAAGTTAAAAATATTAATTTAATACAATATTAAGTATCTAGTTATTTTAAATGCATTATTTATCTACATTATTGTTAATAATATTTGTTTATTTATAATAATATTATAAATGTAAAATCTCTTGTACAATAATTTAATTATAAATAAATTTTACTCAAAACAATTTTGAATTTTATTCGAATTTTTTTTTACTTCTATTAATTTGCTAATTATTATTTTGTACTTTGCAATATATATTTTACAATTTAATAATAATTTTCTTTAAATTTAAATTCATAGTACAATTATAATATTTAATTATTATAATTTGTTCAATTGTTTGCAAACTTATTTAAGATTAATTTTATTAATATATTTTTCGAACAAAACTAAAAGTTTGTTTAATATCTACTAATAATATTAGACAAGAAAAAACATCTTTAATTATTTGTATTAATTTAAAATAACTCGAAATATTTTTTTTTTAATATTTTTATATTAAATTTTTATTCTCTATAATATTAGTGCGAAGATATCGATTGTTTTTGCTTTAAATTAAACAAAAGTGTTAAGATTGTCGAAGTAAAAATTTTACAATATTTGCGTTAAACTATAAAAAAGTTAACTAAAAATTAAATATATTACTATATTGTATTATCTCTTTAACAATATTTGCTTTTTGTGCTTTTACTTTTAAAACAACAACTAAATTATAATAACGTCGAAAATAAATTTTAAATTTTGTCTAATATTTTGTCTTATAATTTATAGAACTATTATTATTTTTTTTGTTTTATATTTTGTAAAAACTTAATTTTTGCGTAGAATTCAAAATATTAGCAAGATTATATAATATTTTATTAAGTTTTTTCGTTTTCGAATAATATTTAGCAAGCTTTGTCGAAACTTTTTTACAAGCTTTTACTATAATTTTTCTTAAAAAATAATTATAATTTGTTATAGTTTTTTTTAAATAATTAAGATAATTAAATATTGTATTAAATATTCGAAATCTTAAATAAATGTTAATATTAATTGTTCGAAAAACTATAAAAATATATTTATAAAAAAAATTCAATATATTGTTAAGCAATTAAATCGATTGTTACTTGCTTTTGTTTAATCGAATACGTTATATTTTTAATTTTTTTTAATATTTCTCTATTTAAAGATTAATATAATTGCGTAATTAATATATACAACAAAGTATTAAATAAATAGAATTTTAACAAATGCGAATATCTTGTATTAGTTTTTAAGATTTTTTATTTTTTTACTTTTAAAAAACTTTAAAGCAAATTAAACGCTAAAACAAGTTATTAATAGCGACAATAAAAGCGTAAATTTAAATAAGATTTAACGAATACATTATTTTTTTGTATTATTATATAAACAAATATCTTTTTAATTACAACAAATAAATTTGTACTTTTTGCAATATTGTAAATTTATTTATTCTTTAATTAAAAAACAATATTGTTAATAATTGTTTTTAATTTAAGAGTTGCAATAAAGTTTTAAGTTATTAAATTAATAATATAAATTAAACAAAAAATAAAATTTTGTTGTTTATTTTATTAAGATTTTTGTCGATTTAAAACTTTATTAAGTTTGTCTTTAAAAGTGCTATTATTGTTTGTATTATTAATAATAACTTCAAGAAGTTTGTTCTTAATTTTAAAGAATTTTAATATTTTTATAAGCTTTAACATTAATTGTCGATTTGTATATTTAATATTAAAAAAAGTAAATTTAATAAAATGTTCGCAATATTAAAATATAATGTCGATATAATATATTAATACTTTAAGATAAACAATTTTTTAAAAACTAAATTATGTATCTAAAGCAATAAAGATATATTAAAACTTTTTTAAATTTAATTTAATTTTGTTACAAATTTAATTAAAATTTGTAAAAATTAATTTTAATAATTTGATGCAATTTAGAAATACTAGATTTAATCGAAGCATTTCTAGTAGTTTTCGAAAGTTTAAATTATTAATAGTTCGAAAGAATAAATTTAAATTAACAAATATTTTGTATAGTTAATTTTTTTAATTATCTTAATTAAAGAATAATAAATCGATATAGTTTTTCTTCTATTAATATGTTAGTGTTACGCTGCTATCTAGACAACTAGAGTATCAGAATAGATTGATACTATTGGAGAGATCTGTAGACGTCTTCAGACAATGCAAGCAATCACTTGATAACAAGAATTGCAGCTTGTATCTATAATAGAGAGTAACTTGATAGATAAATTGAACACAATCTATAAGAGAGTTGTGTTCTAGAAGATCTATATACTATAAAATTGTTTCTGCTTTTCTGACTCTTCTGATAGAACTATAGAGCAATACTATTTCTGCTTTTCTGAAAAAGCAGAGAGAGCAATCTTTTCTTGTTTTTCTGATAAAACTGATAGAGTATATGCGAATATCTGTATTTAATTCTACTTTTCTGCGTATTTTATATATTGCTAGACTTGTAATACTATTTCTTTTTTCTTTATACTTTTGTTCCGAAAACAAGTTTCGCACAATATCGAAAAACAAATCTTTCTTCTATAATTGCTGTTTTGTTCAGCTAACAGAATTTAATATTTCTATCGATAAAATATATTTCTGCCGCCGTTACAATTGTCTGAGTAACTCGTGTCGAGTCCAAGAAGATTCTGATAAGTGCGTAAAATATATAAAAAAGAATTGCTTTTATAATCTGATCTCTCTGAATACTGCGCGCTGACGCCGTCTCGAAGTGCAACAAAAAGCGCTCAAGCAGCAGTTTTGTAATACTGTAATAAAATGTTGTAAAATACAGACAAAAGAAAATTGCTTGCTGTTGCAATTAAAATATGTAAAGAATAAGCAACAAACAATAGTAAATAGAAAGCTCCAAAATCTGAAAAAGCTTGCTTTATTAGCTGAAAAATCAATATTCGAACTGTTTTCTGAGTTTTTGATCAATATTGTTTCAGAACAGATTGTCTTTCTCAATATTATAGAAAAATAATTGTTTATTTTATTAATTTTTTTTGATAGAATTGCTGCAGACAGTATTAACAGTATTTCAAATTCTTAATAGATTTTCAAGTGTTTTCAGAGATAGAATATCTTTTTTATTTGATAAAATATTTCTGATTTTTCTGTTGTAGAATTTTTTCAATCTCAAACTATTTTTTTTTCTATTAATAGAAATAAAAGATATTCTGTAAAAATATAATTGAATCTGCTGATTTCAACAATAATATATAAAATACTGAAAATACTCTGACGTTTTTGAATAAGTCGAGTTTGTAGTTAACTAATTTTTTAGTCTTTTTGACAAAAAACAATCCGACTTTAATATAATTCAATTTTTTGCTTGATTTTCTTGTTCTGAGATTTTTTGTAAAAAGATATACTTTATTTCTTTTCTTTAGCTAAGATATTGTTTTTCGCTTTTTATTTTAATACTTGACCGATTTTTTTTGCATTTTTGAGATATTGTTATATATCTTTTTAAATATTGCTATTTTCTCGATAGCTGACTGCGCAGACAGATATATATACTTTTTTTCGAAAAAATTTGATTTCTTGCTATAATTGACAAAAAATAGAGTTACTTTAGTAGTATCCGAAATCTTTGTATTGAGTGTCAGTTATATTATAGATAGAAATAATATTCAATTACTGTAAATATTGTTAATATAGTGTTTCAGATACTATTTAAGACTCTGATTTGTTTTTTCTGTCTAATTATCTATAATCGAATAATAGATAGTAGATATCCGAAATTTTGTATCTAATATTGAAAAAAGTATCTTTTAATAATTAGATATAAAAAGCTTGTCTCTGTTACTGATTAGTTTTTTGAATATACTGTAGTACTGTATAAATCGATTCAATATAATATATTTTAGTTGTTCTGCGATAAATTTCTTCTTGTATACAATAATATATAAATACTTGATAAACTTATTAACTATTATCAGTATCGAATTATATCTGTTTTCAGTTGCTGAATCTGTCAACTTAAGCAACTTGATAATAAAATCTATTGTAATTTTATTTTATAGCAATTCAGATAGTTTCTGATATTAGATTTTGCTATAGTTTGCGTATATATTATATTTGTTCTGCTAACAGCTAAAATATTATTTAATATATATCTCGACAGCTTATTTTATCTGTAAAAACTAACAATACTAATATAAAAACTGAAAAATTTTTGTTACTTCTGAATATTCTTGCAGTAATCTGTTATAATACTCTTTTATATATTTGTCAATTTTGTTAATAGATATTTGAAATTTTTCTTTCTCTATTGAAAACTCTTCTGTATTATCTCGGAGTATCTGTAGTATAATATTTAGTTTTTGTTTGTTTGCTGATAATAATCTGTTTTTATTAATTTTGAGTATATTGTAGTTGAACAATTTTTTTGTTTCTATATAATTATTTTTTCTGCTAAATATATCTGCTCTGTTATTATTTTTGTCTGAAATATATTGTATTCTGAACTTGTATTGTTCTAGTCTCTCTGATTATTGTATTTGTTTTCTGTTTAGCTGTTTAGTAGTAGTAAAATGCACAAGATTTTTGTAGTCTGTAAAAATTGTAAATTCGAATAATTTTTTTGTATATACTCTTTATAATTTCAAGAAAACTACTATAGCAAATAATTTCTTATTGTAAATATTATAGTTCTGTTCGGCTGACAAGAGTTTTCTCGAGAGATATATTACTGAATATTATATATTTTTATATTTTTAACTAAAATATATATCGATAGCTAGATTTGATGCGTCGATTTCAATTCTGCTTAATAATTGTAAATTGTATATTTTTAATACTGATTTTTTCAAATATTCTAATTTAAGATTCTGAAATAATTTCTTTTCTGCAAATCTCTATAATTATAATATATTTTTCTTTGTAAGATTTGTCAGTAATATTGTGTTTACTAAGTAGTTTTTAATAAACTTCTTGTTGTAGTTTATAAAATTCAGAAAAAATTGTATTTTTTTAATATTTGTCGGTAGTTTTTATTTTCTGACTGTTTGTAGTTTCTCGAAATCTATATATATTTTGTATTGTTTAACAACAAATTTAAGAAAATTAATTTTCTCTCGATAAAATTTGTATTTCTCTGACTTAAAATATAAGTTTTTTATATTCAGATATTTCAATACTTTGAAAACATAACTAATATACTCTTTCAAGATTTTTGAGTAAATTATAATATTGTTCAAATATACTATAACAAATCGGTCCAGATATTGTTGTAGTGTATTATTAATTATTTTTTGATACATTGCCGGAACATTTGTAAGCTCGAACAGTATTATTATATATTTGTATAGTCTATACTATATACAGAAAACTGTTTTTTACTCTTTTTCTGTTTTTATTCTAATCTGATTGTACACTTCTTGTAAATTCAATTTAATAAAATATTTTGCTCCGAATAGTCGATTCTGAAACTTGCTGATATTAAATAGTAAATATCGATTTTTAACTGTAATATTATTTAGCTTTCGGTAATCGATATATAGACAGAGAGTTCTATTTTTTTTAATACAAAAAAAATCGAATATTCTGTCTGTAATTAAAATTTTCTGATAAATTTTTTTTTTGTTTTCTGTCAGATATCCGCAAAATACTTTGAGTTTCTTCTCGGATAAAATATATATAGATTTAAATATAAACTGCTTATCTGATTTAAGTCTGATTTCGTAATTTTACAATTGATATTTAGAAAAAGTCTCTGCTGTTTTCTTTTTTTAAATAGATGCTCTCAACTGTTGTATATTTGTAATATATATTTTAGCGATTTCTTTGCTGTATCAGATAGTTCAAAATTTTCAGAAAATTTGTAATTTTTTTTATTTATTCTAATTTTATAATTCGACTAATTTCTGTCAGTGTCTGTCGAGTCGAACTCTGTTAGATTGTTTTTTTGCAAAAATACAAACTTGCTATTTGCAATCGATTTTCGATTTGTTCTCTTATCTACTATCGAACACTGCCGATATATAGATTAAATATAAATTACGTAATTATATTGCGCAAATCTGAATACTTGTGTATTTCAGTCGACTTCTGAATTGTACTGCTTCAATCAAGATATTTCTAGAACAATATTGTAAATAATTATTTTTACTATATTAAAAATTAGTTTCTTGTAATATTGCTAAATAGCTATCGATAGTAATTTTATTTCTCTATTTATTTTTCTATTTCTGTCGGATAATAAATTTCTATCTACAATTACTAAATTGTATATATCAGACTTTTTCTGAGTAGAATATTTTTCTTTTTTAACAAAAGTTCTGACTATAAAATTATCTGTCGCATCAAAATCGACTATTGCAATAAGTCGACAATTATTAATCTTAACTGATATAGTAAAATATTGTATATATACTGTTAAGTTTAGTTGCTGTTGTTAAACTAATATATTGTATTTCTCTAATATACTTTTTATCAAGAAATTTGAATTTTTCTCTGTTTTTGTACTGCAATTTCTGTTTCGAATATCTGTTTGCGCTGAGCTTTCTTTCTATACTGAATTAATAATTTTGACTTTCTAGAAAATCAGTTGATTTCTTTTTTGTCTTCTAGATAAATTCAGTATAAGTTGTTATAGTATTCTGTTTAACTGAGTATTGTATATTTCTTTGCTTTCTCTATCTTTTCTCGGAATAGACTTATACTGCTCAGTTATTGTTCGATTTTATCGAAAATATCTTTTTTTATAGTAGTGTCGCTTTCTAGCGCTTTCTTGCATTTATCTACAATTTGATTTATTTTCTTTTCTCTTAATAAGCTAGCTAAAACGTCAAGATAATTCGTAATATTGTCTAGATATTTGTAAAAATTCTTTCAGTTATATTTGTTGTCTAAGTCTGCTGCTGAGTAAAGATATAGTATTTCTGATTGTTGTGCTTTTATAGTTTTATTGAGTATTTAATTAATTTTCTACATAGATACAAATATTTTGTCTAATAATATTCTATTTAGAATTTTCTGTAACTAATCTGAGTTTTCTATCAGATAGTAGTTGTTGTTTAATTTAGTTTCGAGAATATCTGTTTCTGTATCGATTTGCTTTCTGATATTGTTCTGACTATTAGATATCTTTTTTAATATAATATTGATCTGCCGACAGTTTATTAAATTCTGTAATCAGCAATCTCTTGCGAAGTGGTCCGATTTACTATATAAATAGCATATTTTCTGAAATTTGTTATCTTGCTTTTTTTTAGAGTTTTTCTTTTTATATTGCTGAGTAAAATTCAGTTCTATAGATACAGATCTACAATAGTCGAGATTATTATATTTCTGATTAGAACAAAATTTTTTCTGCTGATATTTAATTATTAATTCGAAAAAGATTTCTGCTTTTTTTCGAAATTAATTGTATCTTTTTTTTATAGTTTTTTTATACAGTTTGTTGTCGAAATCGATAGCTATTTCGATAAAATCAAATATATTGTTAAGAGTTTTTCTATTATATATAATTTTGTTTTTTAGATTGTTCTTGAAATCTTGTCGAAATATTGTTATAAATACAATATTGTTTTACTCGATTAGATTAATATATTTCTGAAATCTAGCTATATAGTTTGCTGCAAAGATTTGCTGAATTAAATACTGAATTATTTTTTCTGCAATTTGTTTTTTGTTAAATATTTCAAAAATTCTTCAAAGCTCTCTTTTGAAATTGTCGAAGTTCGTAAATATTATACAAGAATTTTTGTTATAATTTTTCAGATATTTTTGTAAATTTAATTTGAGTCAGTGTTAAACTCTTTCTTTAAAAAATATTGATGCAAAAATTGTTTTCTGATTCGCTGAAACAGAATAGAAGATAAAATAGATATCTATCTATATAAATCAGTTTTTCAGATCGATACAATCTCTATAATAGATATCGAGTTTGTTAATTCTGATTTTGTTGTTTTCTATAATCGATAGTTGGCGTAATACTGATAAATTAGTGCTCAAAATAGAAGCGCGTTAATCTGATACAGATATTTTTAGAGTATTTAAAATGTTACGCTACTATCTAGACAACTAGAGTATCAGAATAGATTAATACTATTGGAGAAATCTGTAGATATCTTCAGACAATACAAGCAATCACTTGATAACAAGAGTTGCAGCTTGTATCTATAATAGAAAGTAACTTGATAGATAAGTTGAACACAATTTATAAGAGAGTCGTGTTCTAGTTCCTATATACTAAGAAAATACTGATTGCTTGCTTTGCTCGCTTGTCGAGCATAGCGAGCATGTTGCTCGCAATGCTTGCTTATCGAGCATATCGAGCATTATGCTCAGAATGCTCGCTTCTCGAGCATGTCGAATATAATAGCAGGTTCGTCTCAGAGACGTAGAATCTGAACCACTGGTACAGCTTTGGTAAGCTTGTAACACAATTGTCGACAATTTTTTTTTGTCAATATTATTTAAAGAAAGATTTTTAATAGTAATATTATAACTTAAAAATATTTATTATAGCTAATAATATTGCAAATTAATAAAGTTTAATAGTTTAAAATTTAATATTATAAATACTAAATCTTAAATTAATATTAATACAATTTTCGATAAAACTATACAAAAATTTTGAACTTTTTCTCTAAATATATATATATCAATTTTTAACTACTGTTGTTTTAGAATTTTAATTCTTATATATTCGTCTATTAATAAAGTTAAGAAAATCTACAAACAATTAAATTATAAACTTTAAAAACTATATAAATTATTAAAAAAGTATTAGATATACTATATTGCAATTGTTTTCAAAAAATCTTATAAACAAAATTCTAATAAATTCTTTTTTTATAATGCAAATATAGATACAAATATTAATTAATTTTCTATAATAGATTTTCCTTT
>JAABUW010008107.1_pt1 | contig 12387 bp, 11 predicted proteins | sample 5560081 | NCBI WGS metagenome assembly JAABUW01 (sample SAMN10711882, study PRJNA513363) | rock metagenome | isolation source: Antarctica rocks | place: Antarctica: Victoria Land, Knobhead sud | reverse complement strand
AGTCCTCGATGCCGTATTTGCTGCCCTCGCGGCCGAGACCGCTGCTCTTCATGCCGCCGAACGGGGCCACCTCGGTCGAGATGATGCCCTCGTTGATGCCGATGATGCCGTATTCGAGCGCCTCGGCGACGCGGAAGATGCGGCCGACGTCGCGGCTGTAGAAATAGGCGGCCAGGCCGAACGGGGTGTCGTTGGCCATCTCGATCGCCTCGGCCTCGGTCTCGAAGTGGAACAGCGGCGCCACCGGGCCGAACGTCTCGTCGCGGAAGATCTCCGCCTCGCGCGGGACCCCGGTCAGGATGGTCGGCTGATAGAAATTGCCGCCGAGCGCGTGCCGCTGCCCGCCAATCAGCACCGAGGCGCCGCGGCTGGTCGCATCGGCCACGTGCTGCTCGACCTTGGCGAGCGCGTCGGCGTTGATCAGCGGCCCCTGGGTCACGCCATCGTCCATGCCGTTGCCGACCTTGAGCTTGGCGACCGCATCCTTCAGCTTGGCCGCGAACGCGTCATAGACCCCGGCCTGGACCAGAAGGCGGTTGGCGCAGACGCAGGTCTGGCCGGTGTTGCGGTACTTGCTCGCCATCGCGCCGGTCACGGCGGCATCGAGGTCGGCGTCGTCGAAGACGATGAACGGGGCGTTGCCGCCCAGCTCCATGCTCGCCTTCTTGATGGTCGGCGCGATCTGCGCGAGCAAGGTGGCGCCCACTTCGGTCGACCCGGTGAAGCTCAGCTTGCGGACCAGCGGATTGGCGGTCAGCTCGCCGCCGGTCGCCGCAGACGGCCCGGTGATGACGTTGCAGACGCCGGCCGGCATGCCGGCGCGCTCGGCGAGCACGGCCAAGGCGAGCGCGGAAAACGGCGTCTGACTGGCCGGTCGGATCACGCCGGTGCATCCGGCGGCCCAGCCGGGGCCGGCCTTGCGGGTGATCATGGCGGCGGGGAAGTTCCACGGCGTGATCGCCGCGAAGACGCCGATCGGCTCCTTCTGCACGATGATACGACGGCCCTTCTGCGGCTGCGGGATGGTGTCGCCGTAGACGCGCTTGCCTTCCTCGGCGAACCACTCGATGAAGCTGGCCGCATAGGCGATCTCGCCCTTGCTCTCGGCCAGCGGCTTGCCCTGCTCGGCGGTCATGATCACCGCCAGATCGTCGGTGTTCTCGATCATCAGCTCGAACAGGCGGCGCAGGATGACCGCGCGTTCCTTGGCCAGCAGCGCCCGCCAGGCCGGATAGGCCCGATGCGCCGCCTCGATCGCGCGCCTCGTCTCCGCGGCGCCGAGGGCCGGGACTGTGCCGACGATATCGCCGGTGGCCGGGTTGCGGACGTTGATCGTCTGGCCGCTATCGGCCTCGATCCATTTGCCGCCGACGGCGCATGCTTGCCGAAACAGGCTCGGGTCGCGCAGCGGCAGCGGAGCGGTCTGGTTGAGCATCGTCATCCTCCTGCGATGACCACCAAGATAGGTGCGTTCGCGGCGAATGTCAGGCGGGCGAGCCGAATGAACAACCTTTTGAAAGAGTTAGACCTACTCGATGACCCCGCATGCCAGGCGGGCACCGCCGCCGCCGAGCGGCGCCGGCTCATCGCTGTAGTTGTCGCCGCCGGCATGGATCATCAGAGCGTGCCCCTTGAGCGCCTGGGCGTCCTTGATCCGCGGCGCGGTCAAGGTCTCCTTGGCGGTCCCATCCTGCGCGACAGTGAGGACCGGAAGGTCTCCGAGGTGGCCGTCCTTGCTCGGGCCCTGATGATGAGCGGTGTGGCCCGGATCGAAATGCCCGCCCGCACCGCCTGCCGGAACCGGCTGACCGTTGGCCGTCCCCGGCGCGCAACTGCCGTTCTCGTGGATGTGGAAGCCATGCGGACCCGGTGGCAGCCCATGTAGATCGATCTTCAGCATCGTCCCGCTCGCCCCGGTCGAGACGACCACCGAGCCGACAGCGGTGCCCGGCCCCGAAGCCGTCGCGAGCTGCATCGGCGCGGTCAAATCCGCGGCGAATGCGGGCGCGGCGGACAGGGCAAGGGCGGCTATTCCGCGCGCGAGGTGTCGAGTTGAAGGCGGCATTGCGTTCTCCCGTGTCGCGGGCGACCGGCCCGGTGGCGCGACGATATGGCGTCGGACCCGGGCCGGCAATCGTCCGCGCGCTACTCGACGGTCACGCTTTTGGCCAGGTTGCGCGGCTGGTCGACGTCCGTGCCGCGCAGCAGGGCGGTCTGGTAGGAGAGCATCTGCACCGCAATCGCGTGCAGGATCGGCGCGACGAACGGATCGACCGTCGGCAACTCCAGCATTTCGGTCGCCAGCCCCTTCATCTTGGCGCAGCCTGCCGCGTCCGAGAGCACGACGACCTGGGCTCCGCGGGCTCCTGCCTCCTGGACGTTGCTCGCCGTCTTCTCGAACAGCGGGCCGGACGGCAGGATCGACAGCACCGGCACCTGCCGGTCGATCAACGCGATCGGGCCGTGTTTCATCTCGCCAGCGGCATAGCCCTCGGCGTGAATGTAGCAGATCTCCTTCAGTTTCAGCGCCGCCTCGAGCGCGATCGCGTGGTTGGCGCCGCGGCCGAGGCAGAGCACGTCGCGCGCCGCCGCCATCCGCTCGGCCAGCTTGCGGATCGCGTCCTCGCGCGCCAGGACCTCGGCGGCCCGGCTCGGCAGCTCCAGCAAGGCGGCGACCAGGCGGCTCTCCGTCTCGGCGTCGATCGTGTTGCGGGCGCGGGCGGCGCCGATCGCGAGGCAGGCCAGCACCGTCAGCTGGGCGGTGAACGCCTTGGTGCTGGCGACGCCGATCTCCGGACCGGCGACGGTCTCGAGCACCACGTCGCTCTCGCGCGCCATGCTGCTTTCCGGCACGTTCAGCACGGACACGACGTGCTGGCCGGCCTGTTGCATGTAGCGCAGCGCGGCCAACGTGTCGGCGGTCTCGCCGCTCTGGCTGACCAGCAGGCCGACGCCGCCGACCTGGAGCGGGGGCGCGCGATAGCGGAACTCGCTGGCGACGTCGATATCGGACGGCATCCGGGCCAGCTCTTCCATCCAGTGCCGCCCCGCCAGGCCGGCATAGAAAGTGCTGCCGCAACCGGCGATCGTCACGCGCGGCACCTGCTTCCAGTCGAACGGCAGCTCCGGCAGGGTGACGATGCGGGACGCCGGGTCGAGCATGCGGGCGAGCGTCTGGCCGATGGCGGCGGGATGCTCGTGCAGCTCCTTTTCCATGAAGTGGCGGTAGCCGTCCTTGCCGACGACGGCGCCGGTCTGCACGGTGACCTTGATGGGGCGGTTCACGCGGGCGCCGCCGGGTCCGAAGATGACCGCGTTGTCGCGCGAGACGATGGCCCAGTCGCCGTCGTGCAGGTAGGCGATGCGCCTCGTCATCGGCGCGAGTGCGAGGCTGTCGCTGCCGAGATACATGGCGTTCTCGCCGAAGCCGACGGCCAGGGGGGCGCCATGCTGGGCGCCGATCATGAGGTCGGGATGGCCGGCGAACACGATCGCCAAAGCGTAGGCGCCTTCCAGCCGCGCGAATGCCGCGCGCGCCGCCTCGACCGGCTCCATGCCGTGGCGCAGGTTGAGGTCGACCAGTTGGGCCACGGTTTCCGTGTCGGTCTCGGTTTCGAACACCTGTCCGGCCGCCTCGAGCTCGGTGCGCAGTTCGGCGTGGTTCTCGATGATGCCGTTGTGGACGACGCTGACGCGCGGCGTGCCGTGCGGGTGGGCGTTGCGCTGCGTCGGCGCGCCATGGGTGGCCCAGCGGGTATGGCCGATGCCGGTCACGCCGGGCAGCGGGTCCTCGGCCAGGACTTCGGCCAGGTTCACCAGCTTGCCCGGGGCGCGGCGGCGCTCGATATGATCGCCGACCAGGGTGGCAATGCCGGCGCTGTCATAGCCGCGGTATTCCAGCCGGCGAAGCGCTTCCAGCAGAAGCGGGGCCGCAGGCTCCGCGCCGATCACGCCAACGATGCCGCACATTACGCCTTCTCCTTGCCCGCCCGGAACGCGGCCGCGCGCCCGGGCTTGTCGACCTGTTGAGCGCGGCCGAACGTCATCGCGTCCGCCGGCACATCTTTCGTCACGACGCTGCCGGCGGCGACGAACGACCCGTCGCCGAGCCGAAGCGGAGCCACGAGCACCGAGGCGGTCCCTACGAACACGCCTGCGCCTATCTTTGTCTGGAATTTGTTAAAGCCGTCATAATTGCAGGTGATGGTGCCGGCGCCGATGTTGGTTTTCTCGCCGATCTCGCTATCGCCCAAATAACTGAGATGATTGGCCTTTGCGCCGCGGCCGACGCGCGTTGCCTTCACCTCGACGAAATTTCCGATGTGCACGTCGGCCTCGAGCACGGTGCCCGGCCGCAGCCGCGCGAACGGGCCGACCAGTGCGCCGGGTCCCACCCGGCAGCCCTCGAGATGGCTGAAGGCGCGGATCTCGGCGCCGCTCTCGACCACCACGCCAGGCGCGAACACCACGTTCGGCCCGACCGTGACATCGGCGGCCAGGCGCGTATCCCAGCTCAGCTGCACCGTCTCCGGCGCGGTCATCGTCACGCCCGCCTCCATGGCGCTCCGGCGCATCCAGGACTGCAAGGTTGCCTCCGCCTCTGCCAGCTCGACGCGGGAATTGACCCCGCGCAGCTGCTCCCAAGGCGCCTCGACGGCGGCCACACGATGGCCTTCGGCGACCGCGAGGGACACGCAGTCGGTCAGGTAATACTCGCCCTTCGGGCTGGGCGTGACCGCGTGCAGCCAGCGAGAGAAGTCGGCCGCGGCGGCGCACAGCACGCCGGCGTTGCACAAGCCCTCGGCCCGCTCCGCCTCGGTCGCGTCGGCCCACTCGACGATCCGCTCGACGCGGTCGCCGGCCAGGATGACCCGGCCATAGCGGCCGGGGTCGGCCGGGCGCATGGCCAGCAAGGCCAGGCCGCAGGATTGCCGGGCCTCGAGCAGGCGGCGCATGGTTTCGGCGGGGATCAACGGGTTATCGGCGTAGAGCACGGCCACGTCGCCGTCGCCGAACAGCGCCTCCGCCTGCAGCGCCGCATGTGCCGTGCCCAGCCGCTCGTGCTGGACCACCACCACGTTGGGTGCGGCGGCCTGGGCCACGCGGTCCATGTCGGGGCCGACCACGACCACGACGCGGTCGAACACCTCGGCGCAACTGGCGATCAGGTGATCGAGCATGGGCCGGCCGGCGATGCGGTGCAGCGCCTTGGGCAGGGAGGACTTCATTCGCGTGCCGAGACCGGCAGCGAGCAGGACGGCGACAGCAGACATGGGAGCGGCGTAGCCGTCCGTTGCCTGCTATGTCAAAGCATTGCGGGTAAACTTTCAATACGGAGTTCTGCAGATGGCCGCGACGCTCGTGCTCGACCTCGACGGCACCCTGGTCGACTCGGTCCCGGACCTGCTCGCCAGCGTCAACCGGCTGATGGCTGGGCGCGGCCTGGCGCCGTTCGGGGCGCCGGAGGTGACCGCCATGGTCGGCGACGGCGCCGCGGTGCTGGTGCAGCGGGCGATGGCCGCGCGCGAGCGCGAGGCGACGGCGGCCGACATCGACGCCTTCCTGGCCGATTACGGCGCCCATGCCGCCGTCCACTCGCGCCCGTTCCCCGGCGTGCTGGCGACGTTGCAGGCGCTGGGCGCCGAGGGCTGGCGGCTGGCGGTGTGCACCAACAAGCCCGAGGTGCCGGCGCGGTCGCTGTTGGAGGCGCTCGGCCTGCTGGAACTGTTCGACGCGATCGGCGGCGGCGACAGCTTCCCGGTGCGCAAGCCGAACCCGGCGCACCTGCTGGCCACGATCGCGGCGGCGGGCGGCGATCCGGCGAGCAGCGTCATGGTCGGCGATCACCGCAACGACGTGATGGCGGCGAGCGGCGCCGGGCTGCCCTGCGTGTTCGCGCTGTGGGGCTATGGGCCGGCGAGCATGGCCGAGGGGGCGTCGGCCACTGCCGCGACCTTTGCGGACGTCCCGCCGATCGCGCGCGGCCTGCTCACTCCGCGGGCGCGATGAACATGGTCGCGTCGCCGAACCAGCGGGTGCGGAAGCTGATGCGCACCGGGATCATCTGGCCGCCCGGGGTGATGGCGGCGAACCAGGCTTGGCCGGGTTGCGGCTGCTGCAGCCGGGCACGATCCTGGTCAAGCGAGAAGCCGCCGAGCTGGCGGCCCTCGAAGCTGCAATGCAGCGCCCGGCCGGCATAGCTCGACAGCCGAGTCGGCGGCAGCTCCTCGAAGCCCACGGTCATTGCCCGCAACTCCGCCAGCCGGCGGCCGTCGAACGTGCGCGCCGCGCCGTCGCAGCTTCCGGTCTCGTTGACCCGGTGGATGAGCTGGGCCATCGCGCTCAGCGTATCGATCGTGCCGCGCTGCCGCTCGTCGGGCACCGGCTCGCGCTCCGCGCCGTTGGGCGGCACCAGCTGCCGGATCACCGGCTGGCCGCCGCGGTAGTCGATCTCGGTCAGGCGCTGGGCACCGCTCAGCATGCCGGCGCTGACGAAGCGGGTGGGCACGGCGCGCCCGGCGGCGAACGTGCCGTCGACGGTCGTGTCCTGCTGGCTGCGGACGAACACGCTGAACGTGCCGGCGGTGCGATAGGACAACCGGAGACGGTAGCGCTGCGGCTGGATGTCGAGTGCGGCATCCATTTGCACGACGTTCAACCCGGCGGCATAGGCGGCGTAGTGGACCTGCACCGGCTCGGCAACGGCGGAAGCGGGCAGCAGGACAGCGATCAGAGCGAGGCGATGAAGCATGGCGTCAGCATATGGTTGCGCGGGGTTGCCGTGACAGCCTTGACACGGCGCAGGCGCGCGACCAAAACGCCCGCCTGCCTGAGGGCGGGCGCGTAGCTCAGCGGGAGAGCATTCGCTTCACACGCGAAGGGTCACAGGTTCAATCCCTGTCGCGCCCACCATACTCGGAGGGACCGGCACCCCAGCCTCACCCAGATCCCACCACAATCCGGCGAACGCGGCGATCCCCTCGCGTGCCGGCGCAACCAGCAGGTGCTCGTTGGGGCCGTGCTGCTTGCAGCCGTTGTAGCTGTGCGGGACCCAGAGCAGCTGCACGCCGAGATGATCCATGAACACGTCGTTGGGCAGGCCGCCGCCGCTGTTCGGGATCACCTGCACGCGCTTGCCGAGCGTGCGCTCCATGCTGGACGCGGCCCAGCGGACCCAGGGGTTGGCCGGGTCGGAGCGGCGGGCGGGCATGCGGATGCCGTAGGGGCGGATCTGCACTTCGGGGAAGCCGTGGGCGTCGAGATGGCGGCGGAGCGAGCCCTCGAACGTATAGGGGTCGACGTCGACGGTGTAGCGGATCTGGCAGTGGGCGATGGCGTTCGGGGCGACGGCGTTGACCGGGTTCTCCGGCCGGCCGGAGAGCATCGAGAGCACGATGAAGCTGGTCCAGGCGTAGACCTTCTCGGCCGGGGTGAGGCCGGGCTCGCCCCAATCGGCGTCGATGGTCGCGGCCTCGCCTTCGGCGACCAGCTCGCAGCCGTGCAGCACGTCGCGGATGGAATTGGCGATGCCGTTGGGGACCCAGTCGCGGACCAGGATGCGGCCGTGCCGGTCGGCGATCGAGGCGATGGCGTGGGCCAGCACGATGGCCGGGTCGGTGGTCATGCCGCCCCAGTTGCCGGAGTGCACGCCGCCGGGCCTCGTGTCGACGATGAGGTCGAAGTGGACGCTGCCGCGGGTGCCGGTGCTGAGCGTGGGGACGGCCGAGTTGGCGCGGGGTCCGTCGCTGGCGAGCAGGACGTCGGCGGCGAGCTTTTGCTTGTTCGCGGCGACGATCTCGGACAACCCCTTCGAGCCGCTCTCCTCGCCGGTCTCGATGATCAGCTTGACGCTGTAGCCTAAGCTGCCGCCGCGCTCGGCGATGACGGTCTCGAGGGCGGAGAGGTTGATAACGTGCTGGCCCTTGTTGTCGGCGCTGCCGCGGCCGTACCAGCGGTCGCCGTCGCGGGTCAGGCGCCAGGGGTCCAGGCCCGGCTGCCACTGGTCCTCGAGGCCGCGGACGGTGTCGCCGTGGCCGTAGGTGATGATGGTCGGGCCCGTCGCCTCGAGCCGTTCGGCCAGCAGGATCGGCCCGCTGCCGGCGACCGGGTTGGGATGGATCTCGCAGGTGAAGCCGAGTCGTTCGAGCCAGGGTTGGATGGTCTCGAGATACTGGGCGAGGTCGCGCTCGTGGCCGGGGTCCTGGCTGGTGCTGCGGATGGCGACGAGGTCGCCGAGGCGCTGCTCGAAGCCGCCGTCGTCGAAGAACGCGAGCGCGTTGGTGACTGCGTTGTCTCTGCTGCCGGTCATGCGTCCTTGCCCATCCATTCGCGGCCGAGTGTAGCGCGCCGGGGCGGATGGGCTACCCCGCGTGTTCAGTCGAACATGTCGGGCTGCGTCGCGGCCAGCTGGCCGTAGATGGTCTGGAAGTGCAGCCAGCCGATGAAGTCGTTGCCGACGTGCTCGGCGCTGTATTGCGCGGTCTCGTCGGACAGGAGCTGCGGCTTGATGCCGCTGGCGGCCACCTGGAGCTGCACCTGACAGCAGCGCTCGAGGGCGATGAACCAGAAGGCGGCGTCGTCGATGCTGTGACGGCTGCTGGTGAGCAGGCCGTGGTTCTGGTGCAGGATCGCGCGGTGCCGGCCCATCTCGCGGGCGACCGACCAGCCGCTCTCGCGCTCGACCGCGACCGCGCCGGCGGAGGCACCGATCACGGCATGGTTGTTGAAGAAGCACGCCGCATCCTGGCTCAGCATCTCCAGCGGCCGGCCGGTGGCGCACCAGGCGGTGCCGTAGGTCGTGTGGGCGTGGCACATCGCCACCACCTCCGGATGCGCCTCGTGCACGGCCGCATGCAGCACGAAGCCGGCCCGGTTGATCGCATGCCCGCCATCGACGACCCGGCCCTCGTGATCGGCCAGCACCAGGTTCGACAGCCGCACCTGCGAGAAATGCACGCACATCGGGTTGGTCCAGTAGAGCTCCGGCCGCTCCGGGTCACGCACGGTCAGGTGCCCGGCAAACCCGTAGTCGAAGCCATGCAGGGCGAAGGCGCGGACCGCGGCGACGAGGTGGCGCTTGCGGTGCTCGCGATCCTCGGCGTGGGACGCGAAGTGCGGGATTTCCGGGAAGACCAGGCCGGCCTGGTCAGGCTGGTAGATGGAAATCTTGTCCCGCTGCACGGTATCCAGCATCGCTCGCTCCCTTGATCCTTTTGGCGAGCATAACTCCGGGGCGGCGGATCAGGCGAGCGCCAGTTGCTTTTCCATGAACACGCTCTCCGCCACCTGCTCCGGCGCCATGTCCCGGTAAGCCCCGAAGGCGCCGCAGCGGGCAAAACCCTCGCGGGCATAGAAGCGCAAGGCCGCGTGCTGCGCCGTTCCGGTCTCCAGGCACAGGCGCCGGTAGCCCGCACGCGCGGCCTCGGCGGCCAGGCGCGCGAGCAGGGCCGACGCGACGCCCCGGCCGCGCACCGCCTCGCGCACATACATCCGCTTCAGCTCGGCCAGGCCGTCGAGCAGGGCGACGCCGCCGCAGCCGGCCGCCGCCCCGTCCACCCGCGCGACGAAGAACCGGATCTGCGGCTGGAAGATCGCCGCGAGCGGCAGTCCGTGGCGCTGGTGCGGCTCGTATTCCGCCGACAGCACCGCCTCGAGCTCGCCCACCAGGGCGCGGACCTCGTCGGTCGGCGCCGTCACATTCTCAATTTCGATCTGCATGGCCGTTCCCACAGGTGACACCGGCTGCCATCGTTGCACCGACGCCTGCGTCGCTGGAGTCCCGATGCCGACCCTCACTCTGCCCGGCCCCCAACGCAGCCTCCAGCGCTATACCACGCAGCCGCCGGCGACCTGGCCGTCGGGGCGCCCGCCCTACAATCGCGCAGCATTGGCCGCCGCTCATGTCGTGGCCGACCCGCTGGCCGACGCCGACCCCTGGGGCAGCCCGGCCATCGATTGGGACGCGACGATCGACTACCGGCACTATCTCTGGTCGCTCGGGCTCGGCGTGGCCGAGGCGATGGACCCGGCCCAGCGCGGCGCCGGGCTGGACTGGCCGGCGAGCCTCGAGCTGATCCGGCGCTCCATCACCACCGCACCACCCGGGGCGGTGCTGGTCTGCGGCGCCGGCACCGACCACCTGCCGCCGAACGCCAATATCGCCCAGGTCATCGGGGCTTACGAGGCGCAGTGCGAGTCGATCGAGAAGCTCGGCGGCCGGGTCGCGCTGCTGGCGTCGCGGGCGCTGGCCGCCTGCGCGCGCAGCCCGGAGGACTACCAGTGGGTCTACGGCAAGGTGCTGGCCCAGCTGCGCCAGCCCGCCCTCATCGACTGGCTCGGCGCCGCGTTCGACCCGGCGCTAGCCGGCTACTGGGGCCACGAGACGCCCGAGCGCGCGATCGCCACCTGCCTCGGCGTGATCACCGCCAGCCCGGCCAAGGTCGACGGCATCAAGCCCGGCCCGCTCGAGCCCGCGCTCGAGATCGAGCTCCGCCGCCGCCTGCCGCGCGGCGTGCGGCTGTATACCGGCGACGAGCTGAATTTCCCCGACCTGATCGCCGGCGACGACGACGGCTATTCGCACGCACTGCTCGGCGGCTTCGACCCGATCGCCCCGGCCGCGGCGGCGGCGCTGGCCTGTTTGCAGCGCGACGATCTCGACGCCTACCACGCCGTGCTGCGCCCGACCCTGCCGCTCGCGCGCCACCTGTTCCGCGCGCCCACCCCGCTCTACAAGACCGGCGTGGTGTTCCTGGCCTATCTGAACGGCCACCAGTCGCATTTCACCATGGTCGGCGGCCAGCAATCGGCCCGCGCGCTGCCGCATCTGGCCGAGCTGTTCCGCCTAGCGGACGCGGCCGGGCTGCTGCGCGACCCCGACGATGCGTGCGCGCGGATGGCGCGGGTGCTGGCGGTCGGCGGGATCGTTTAGCGGCTAGCTTTTCGGAACGGCGCGTCTATACCGGCGCCTGACTTGACGGACGGGCGCCCCGATAGGCGCCTACTTTCATGGAATTCAGATGCGTAAACGACGTGGCCGCCCGCTCGACGGGTGGTTGATCATTGATAAGCCGCCGGGGATGACCAGCACCGACGTGGTCAACCGCGTCAAGCGCGGGTTCGACGCGCAGAAGGCCGGGCATGGCGGCACGCTCGACCCGCTGGCCACCGGCGTGCTGCCGATTGCCTTCGGGCATGCGACCAAGACCGTGCCCTATGTCATGGACGGCACCAAGGTCTATCGCTTCACGCTCCGCCTCGGCGACGCGCGCGACACCGACGACGCGGACGGGCAGACCATCGCCTCGTCCCCCGTGCGCCCGACCGACGACGCCCTCCGCCACGCCCTGCCCCGCTTCATCGGCGACATCATGCAGGTTCCGCCGATCTACTCGGCCATCAAGGTCGCCGGCGAGCGTGCCTACGACATGGCCCGCGAGGGCCGCCCGCCGGACCTGCCGCCGCGGCTGGCGCGGGTCGACCGGTTCGAGCTGATCGAGCGGATCGACGCCGATCAGGCGATATTCGAAGTGCAGTCCGGCAAAGGCGTCTACATGCGCAGCCTGGCCCGCGACCTGGCTCAGGCCTGCGGCACGCTGGGCCATATTGCCGCCCTGCGCCGCCTGCGGGTCGGCCCGTTCACCGAGGCGCACTCGATTCCACTGGACAATTGCAACCCGGCGGAGGATATGACGCGCGCTTCCCCGGACCTCCTCCTTCCGGTCGCGACCGCGCTGGCCGACATCCCGGCGCTGGCCTTGACCGAAGCGGAGGCGTTCGGCCTATCGAATGGCCAGGCGATTAGCCTGATCGATTTGATGGGCCGCATCCCGGCGACGGCGCGGCCCGATGGTGGCCTCGCTCGAGCCATGGCGGGAGAGCGCGTGATCGGTTTGTGCCGCCTCGAAGACGGCTGGCTCAAGCCCCAACGCCTCCTTTAACCCGATCCGACGGAGCATGATGATGTCGATTACCGCGGAGCGTCGCACGACGCTCGTTTCCGAGTATGCCCAGGGTGCCGCCGATACCGGCAGCCCCGAAGTCCAGGTCGCCCTCCTGACGGAGCGGATCAACAACCTGACCGAGCACCTCAAGACCCACGCGAAGGATTTTCACAGCCGCCGCGGCCTGCTGATGCTCGTCGGCCGCCGCCGCCGCCTGCTCGACTACGTGAGCAAGAAGGACCGCACCCGCTACCAGACCCTGATCGGTCGCCTGGGTCTTCGTCGCTGAGTTTGGGGCGCTAGACTACGAGTACCCCGGCGCCACTCCCGGCGCCGGGTCACGGCCGGTTCGGATCCGCTGAGCGGGATCGCGCGACGGCGCCTTCGGTTACCTGGCGGGACTGCCCGATTTTTCGCAGTCCGCGGCCATGTTGCCCGAGACGCC
>JAABUW010008105.1_pt1 | contig 12390 bp, 14 predicted proteins | sample 5560081 | NCBI WGS metagenome assembly JAABUW01 (sample SAMN10711882, study PRJNA513363) | rock metagenome | isolation source: Antarctica rocks | place: Antarctica: Victoria Land, Knobhead sud | reverse complement strand
TCCTTGCTTATCTGCGAGCCCTGGCCGGCGAAAAGTGAAAGCCTGGAACCAGACTCCTACCAGGAACCGCAATCCGTCGATCATACGACGCCAACGCGCCCTCGAACCACCGGATCAACCTCCTTTTGAAGCGCCCGATCATTTCCTTGACCCCCGGCTTTCGCTCGAGCAGCACTGTGCATCCGCAATATTCGAGCCCGTTGAACGGACCTTGCCCCCGTGTTCCGACCACTGCCGCAAGCAGCTCGTTCGTGACTCGGTATCTGGCAGAGTGTGGTTTGGTATACATCTCTGACATATGGAGGCCAAGCTTTTGCCGAAGGCTGGCGGAACGTGGAGGGGGCGGAGAGGTGATCGCACTACGGCTGGGCTAAGAGAGGGTTCACTGGCGATGGGTGGAGGTGACGTAAGAAGCGGAAAGTGAGAAGTAAAGCTGGGTGGTCATGTGGCTTCGGCAAGGCGATGGTGAGGTTCTCAGAAGCAAGTGAGGTTTTGGCCACGTCGACTGTCGACTCAACTCTTGTCGACATATACCTCTCGGACGGAGACGCAGTGCTTTCGACTACCTGTTACCCATGGTGAGACACGCATCGAAGGACTATTGAATGCCACGAATCCACAACGCATCAACGCACAAATAATTGCTACCGCAATGTCTCGGTCGATGAGACGCCACCGCACCAAAATCACAAAGGTGATCTTCCAGCCAGGGATATCAAAGGGACAACACCAGGCCCGATTGCGCGACCTCAACAAACGTAACAGATCTAAAGGTTCTGGCCATGCCGTCACCCCCGTCAAAACCCGCTACATTAACAACGGCAAAGCTGTCTGCTACCGTCTCGGGATGTCTGCTCTCTACCCTGTCACTTGTGTGGTGATGGCGGCTCTTCTTGCGAGATTGGCTATGGCTGGTGGGTGCATGTTTACGGGCTGTGTCTCGTCTGCGGTTTCATGGTTGGCTTTGGGGTGGTGAAGATGGCAAAGAACAGCCTAGCGGAAAGGAAGACGCGGAAGATGTGGTGGCAAAGAGTGGTGGGGAGAGATGGGGAGTGAAGTTCAAGGTCACTTGAGCGGTCGCTATCTTATGAGAGGGGATGGGAGGCAGCAAGGCGAGGACATCCGGTGGAACAAGAGTCACAACGCTGGAAATCTGGGCCTTCACATAGCTTACGTGTGCACCTTTCTGTGGGTACAAACAACGCATGTGAATGGATTGAGACGCTATCCGTGAAACCAAGACTTTTCATTCACGCAAAGTGGGTCCCACGGGCTGTTAGCACAAGCAACCTCTCTTTTGAACATTCGCGATTACTTGCCAACTCTCGACACTACACAACCACAAGATCATACCAGCTCACGGCAGCAACACTAAAAATCACCTCACACCCCAGTATACAGCTTCACCATGACCACGAAGCTACTCCAAGTCGCGGCGGCAAGCGACGACACCACCAGCCGCTCTCCGCGTGCTGGTCGCGCAATCACCAGCGCCAGCCCACCTCTCTCCGAGCGCCTGATCGCTGACAGCTCGGGGATCATCAACGCCCACCCACACTTCCTCGCCGCCCTCTTCTTCACCAGTCTCACCATCAGCTTCTATCTCGGAACAGCCGCGCACATGATAGGCTTCCATTCCGAAATCGACCCGGATCTGCGCACAATCATCCAGTACATCTTCCTCTGCTTCGTCCTGCTCGGTCTCGTGCTCCTTCCTGGAGCAGTCGCGCACATGCTAGACTCCGCCCTGGAAGTCGTGCTTCGTGTTTCACGGCTCGTCTTGCCCATCATCAAAGACACCACTCAAGTCGACGTCCTCGACTTCTTCGACAGACACCCATGCATCCTCGTCGGCTTCGTCGCCTTCTATGTCACGATTCTGGCATCTTCCTCGACGGGATAGTGATCAAGGGGCTGCCAAACTTCATCTCTGAAGCCAACCTGTCTGCAGCCGCGCTCCCCATTCTCTGCGGATCCGCCCTCGGCATGTTAGCCGGAGCGATATCGTGGATGTTCTCCCACCTTCTGCAAGTGACTGAAGGCCTCACGCAGTCCGTCGTCGACGTCATCAGCAATACTACTACACGAGACCGCATTCGCACTCTCCTTGATAATCATCAGTACCTCCACCGCGTTCTCTACATCACGGCGCTCGGTACCATCATCTTCCCGAGAGCAGCCATGCGGATGCTAGACACCATTCTGGACTTCCTGGAGGAAGACTTGAAGTTCTGGCAGTCGCTCATTGAGTCTATCGTTCGACAATTGATGAACCCATATCTGCTCGCAGGCATCGTCTTCCGTTCCATGAGTTGGCCACGATTCTTGGGTATGTTGTTCGGCAACTGTCTTGGAGCTGTGGGCGGGGGACAGAAGGTCTCAGAGCGCCGCACGGTGCGTGATACTGTCTCGGAGAACACTCCCACCCATAGATTTGGCGAGGAGAAGGTGCAGCCGGCTTCGATGGACGATTGGGAGAAGGTGGTGGCGGCGTACGGGCGGATGAAAGAGATGCTGGTGGGAGACTGCTTGAGTGTTCAGGCTTGGATGACTGCGATGTCTGAGTAGCTGATATAGTGAATTGAATTATGTCACACACAACAGGAGAAGGGCTATGCACGTCGAGGAAATCGTACTAAGCGACGGCGGTTCGTACAGACCTGCTGCATATATCTCACGAAAACGGTACCAGATCCTGCTCCGATTTAAAAAAGGCGACCGAAGAAATGTCAGGATTGACAATTACTATCCTCATCTTCGTAGTCGAGATCAAGTCAAGCTTTGCATTGCATCGTCGTCTCCACAAAGTCATAGCCAATGTCGAGGCTGATGCCGTCCGGGTTGTGCAAATGGTACGGTGTATCTGGATAATTTCAGTCAATCTTTAACGAGTTACCTTAGTTAGGAGTCGGGGGGGCTGGACCTACACCAATCCTTCGTAGCCTCTGGATGCGGTCCAACGACACCAACCCAGCCCTTTCTGAAGGCCTTCAGAGTTGCCGCAACGTCTCCGTTACTCGAAAAGCGACCCTTGATATTTGTCGAGTTGGCATCTTCCGCACCGTTCTCCAGCTGGATGGTCGCGCCGTCCTGGAGGAACATCCATCGCTTTTCCGTCTTGCCGGCGTCCGGCCCTGTGGAGAACGTCCAGTCCACTTGGATAATAGTGTTCGACTCATCGGTGACCTGAGCTCCAGGCTGGACGGACCTGGAGTGGAGGATTAGCAGGTGTCTCGGACTTTTGGTCGAGGTGTTGAAGAGGTTCTGAGGGCCGTATAGTGGCATGGCGCTCGACGTGATCCGGAGAACTATTTCAATCCGCACGACGACTGAACTTACTCCTCATCCGTGTCAGACTTCCCCGGCAGCAGGTCAAAGCCTGGTCTCCCGGCTAGGTAAGCTCCAGAACAGAAGCCCAGGTATCGGCCGCCTTTCCTGACAAAGGCACGCACTGCGTGATTGTACGGCTTCATCGCCGGCCATGTCTTAGCGAGGTCGCCTCCGCCTGGTTGGGCATAGACGTCGACTTGACTCAAGGACTTGCGCGTAATATCGACATCTTCCTTGGGGCCCGCAAACTGGACGCTGAAGTTAGATGGGGAGGTTCTGAGGAGGTGTGCCACGGCTTCGGGACAACCATCGCACGCGGCTGGCCCGCGGTAGACGAGGGCGTTGGGCCGGGAGGCCGAGGCGGCTGCGAGGGAAGACATGATGGTGATGATTATGGGTTTCATCTCGACAGCAAAACGAATAGTTGACTGTACCAACTGGTGCTACTACATGAGCATCCCGATCTTATACATACAGGAGCCGTCCTGAGCTTTGTGCTGCCTGACGCGTCCAGAAGATACACTTCACACAAGTTATCCCCATTCAGTCCACCGCAATCACGTGGTGAGTTGGTATGCTCTTGAAGGAGCGGTAGCCAGCAACCCAAAATACGAGACGCGTCATGGTGCTCACCTGCTCATGCGGCGGCTCAGCACTGAAGCGCAGCCATCACCATCTCGGAGACTGTCAATAATGCGTGCTTTGGCAATATGTGTCTCGAGGACTTCGTTGTAGAGGTTGAATATGGTACTATGAGGAATAAATCTGTTGTTAGAGGAGGTTTCCAACCCACCGGAGCGTCTCCACACGCCCTCCGGAACAACTTCAGGCTCTTCCTTTCCTGACCTCCTTCCTTCTCCTGCTCCTTGCCTCTTCAAGAAAATCCCCGCCTTGCATACCACGAGTCAAGGCGCCTGGAGTGTGGAGAGATTTGGGTCTGCAATGCACAATTGGTGGCATTTCAAGGTGATCGCCTCGCCGAGCGCAACTATGAAACTCAAAGATGTGGTCTTCATTTATCCACGGCCCTCCCCTCTCGCATTTACTGCAGGCACACACTGATAGTCTGGAGTCACTCGCAAGCCGTCATGGTATAGATATAGCTGCTGTTGCCGCGCATGCTGAGGTGAGTCCTCCAGCTTCAGTCTCCCCCGTAAGGCTCTGTCATTATACAACACGTCATGGCTTGCCATCTGGTATGGTTCTTGAGCCTGCTTGATGTCGTCTCAAGCGCTACACTGGACCGACGACAGAATGCCGACAACACCGCTACCGTCGATCTCGCCGTCAAGCGTGGGAGCCCGCAGGACTACGCTTCAGGCTTCATCTACGGCATTCCTGATACGCCTGATCATATTCCCGATCACTTCTACGAGAATATGGGCTTCAATTATGCCCGAGTTGGTGGCGCACAGATTCCTGCCGGCGGTTGGATAACTGGCCCGGATGGATATGCAGGTCGCATAAACTCTACGAAGTCCAACTACGACACTGCGAGAAAGTACGGTGCTACCGTCATCCTCCTACCACACGATCTCTGGGGTACGGACCATGCCAACGACTCCACTGTTTGGCCCGGTGATGACGGAGACTGGTCCGACTACGATGATTTCCTCGACCAAGTGATGGACGATCTCGTCAGATACGATATGCTGGAAGGAATGGTGTTCGATATTTGGAACGAACCCGATATCTCGTTCTTCTGGGTACGAAGCCAGCAGCAGTGGGTCGATCTTTACATCCGTACGCACAAGCGTCTGAGGGCAAATCCTGCTATGGATCCTGTGCTCATAAGCGGACCATCTCTTGCGTATCGGCCGTTCGCAAACAATACGTGGTGGACCGACTGGCTCGATGCTATCGCTGGGAACGACACGATTCCGGAGCAATACTCCTACCACCTTGAAGGCGAGACAGACGATCCAACAAACGACCTGCAAAACACAAACGCCTCGCTCGCAGCATTGTTGCAAGAATACGACCTCCCAGACCGTCAGATAAACATCAACGAATACGCAAACTTTGACGAGGAGATCCCAGCCGGTGCTGCCTTCTGGATCTTACGCCTGGAGAGGTACGATGCTATCGGGCTCCGTGGCAACTGGCTCTCGGGTTGCCAGCTGCACGACTTCTTTGGCAGCTTGCTAGCCAAACCAGGCGCGAAGAACGGCGCCGAAGACGGCTCTGCTGAGTGTAGTGCAGGCCGCTACTATCCAAATGGAGAGTACCAGGTCTACCAATACTATACTCTCAACATGACCAGCCATCGGGTCGGTACCACTAGGAGTGGTGACCGTATCCTAGACGTATACTCGACCGTGGACAAGCATACCGTCCGCACACTTGCTGGTGTTCGGCTGCAAGAGTGCACATGGTATATCACGATCGATAATCTGCACTCTGTCGGCTTGCCCAAATCCGGCAACCTGGCGATCCAAACATGGGGGTTCATTGATCGAGGCAACTGGGGCGAGGTGGATGCCCCGACCGATCGAGGCATTGCGCATCACCAGTATACTGGCAACAGTGTGACATTTGCTGTCTGGAACCAGCGTGTTCTGACGTTCGGTCTCTACCCTCGATTAGTATAAGTTCGTGCCATCATCATTTCGGCTCCGAAACAATCTTTGTAAGGCGCCGTGACAGGGTTGAATTTTCGCTACCGGACAGCCACCTCACCTCGCGTCAGCTCGGGCTCAGGACTTCGAGCGACCTCGTGTTTGGCCGCGAGTAGCACCGTATCAGACATCATGACATGGGAGAGAACAAGGCGCAGGACAAGCTCATGGCTATCGCTCATGGTGCGTTGGATCCACTTCACAACGTGTCGGCCTCCGCGTACTCGCTGAGCAGGAGTATGTTCCGAGAGTACTGCCCTCGGCCATGCTCACCTTCATGTTTGATGGTATCTGCTCGGGCTATCTCGCAGATTTGTGCCATAGCAGCCGCAGTGTAAGGATGAAGTACACTATATAACGCTCGCGGTGTCGCCGTTACGAAGACCACAGTCAACAGAACCAGCAAGCACTCCAATCTCCTCACAGCACACCACGCGTCTTCATTTCTTTACACTCTCTTCGAAGGCTGATACCAGACTGCTGTGCGATCACCATGTCTACAATCGAGCGTAGAGAGCCCAATGGCATCTCTGTGTTGGTCTCGGGAGCCGGCATAGGAGGCTTGATGGCCGCGCTGGAGTGCTGGCGGATCGGATGCAACGTTCGCGTCTTCGAGAGGTCCAAGACAAATGTGACATCTGGTATGTGAACTGCCCTCTTCCGCTATTTGTCCCTCATGGCTGATCTTTTGCAGGCGACAGCTTCACCATAGGACCGAGCGCCCTCGACACATTCAAGCACTGGCCAGACATGGAGAAGCAATGTTATGAGATTGCTTACTACCCCCTCCTATCACAGTTCAACCTCAAGGGGGAGAAAATTGCCGGACCTGTCGAGATGAGCAAGTTCATACACTCTCACAAAGTGCCCAACCGGATAGCACGACACATGCGACCTGACTTCCACGCCGTGCTTTTGGAGCAGCTGAAAGCCATCGGAATCTACCTAGAGTACGGCAAGGAAGTCGTCGACTACTTCGAGAACGCGCAGGGCGGTCAAGCTGGCGTAGTCCTTGAGGATGGCTCAAAGCATTCAACAGACCTTGTCATCGCTGCGGATGGCGTGCGAAGTCCTTCATGGGGTCTTGTGGCCGGACAACCCGTTGCCAACCGAAGCAGTGGCAACGCCATCTTCCGAGTCGCTTATCCCGTCGAGCATGCACTGACAGATCCCATGATCGCCGAGCATTTCCAGCTTACGGATGATGGTCGCAGCGTTATGGAGATGTGGGCGGGGCCAGGTGCGTATGCGATGTTCTGGAGGAACAAGGACTTCATGACTTGAGCTCTCAATCATCCGGTTAGTGATCGTGCTTTTGCCGTGATCTTGTGCTAACCTGGAGCAGGGCCACGGTACAGCAGAAGAATCATGGAGCAACCACGTAAGCATCGATGAAGTCCTCAAGATCACCGCTACGATTCCCGAATGACCTGAGCTAGCTGACCGGATCATCAAATCTACGCCTGGTGGGAAAGTGGTCGACTGGAAACTCATGTGGCGCAACCCGCAGGAGAAGTGGACATCACCAGGAGGACATGTCGTCCAGCTGGGTGACAGCGCACAAACGTTTCTCCCAAGCTCCGGAAACGGTGGAACCCAGGCGCTCGAAGACGCAGTGTCCCTCGTAGCCTGTCTAGCGGTAGCCGAGAAGGACAACATCCCCGATGCTACTCGAGTCCACAACCTTTTGCGATTCGAACGTGTGTCGTTCCTCCAAGCCATGGGTGTAGGGAACCGCGAGGCTCGTATCAACAGCAAGAGCCAGGGTCAGCTCGTGCTGCCGAAGCTGGGTAGCTGGCTGGTTGAGCATGATCCGGAACAATATGCCTTCGACAAGTACAACGAAGCTCTCGCCCACATCAAGGACGGCAAGCCCTTTACCAACACGAATCGGCCGAAGGGTGTCGAGTACAAGCCTTGGACAATTGACGGCTTGGTTGAAGCGATCGAGAAAGGCGAGCCGACTATTCTGGACGGAGATTGGAGTTAGTCGCACTGTCGTTATAGAGGAGGTCTGCATGGCGTTGTCGCGGCTGGCTGTTCGCGGATACGTTATACCTCCCCCGAAATACATCCACTTCATGTGAACCATTCCCACCACAACCTGCCAGCCAATACTCACTCCAACTCTTCCATGATTTATCACGAGAACGTACTGGAAAACACAGCTACGGACTAGAGGCCGACGTCATCCCCAACCCGACCAAACTCCATATATCTTTCACACGCAACAACCCCACTCAATAAACCTCCACCATCCGATCCAACAACCAAGTCTTGGACATGGAAAGTACGCGTAGTGCGGACAGCAACCGGTCAACACGCCTGACATCATGAGGCTGATATGAGTATACAAAACTCGCTGTAGGTAGCGTAGTGATCTCGTGCTTCCTCCTCAAACCTATTCTCCTGTGCAAATATCATACCATCTGAACCACCAACATGCCTCCCTTCCCCTCCCTAACCTCAAAATGGCACTCCCAATCCTACCCCTCAATCGACTCCCTCCGCCCTGAGCTCTCCGCCAAAGGCAAAGTCGTCGCCATAACCGGCGGCGGCGGCGGCTCCATCAGGGCAGCCACCGCCCTCGCCTTCGCCAAAGCCGGCGCCCACAAGATAGCCATCCTCGGCCGCCGCCACGCACCCCTGCACGACGCCAAAAAGATGATCGAAGAAGCCGTCCCGGGGACCACCATCGAGTGCATCCACGTGGACAGAGCCTCCGCTGACTCCGTGCGCGGCGCCTTCGGGAACATTAAGAAAGATCTCGGCGAGATCGACATCCTGTTTTGTAATGCGGGCTACCTGAGCAAGTTCGAGAAGCTCGAGGGAGCGGATGAGGAGGGTTGGTGGAAGGGGTATGAGATTAACGTCCGCGGGGCGTTCAATTGTACGAGAGCGCTGCGGCACACCGGAGCGGAGAAGATGGTTTTGGTGGATGTGTCGACTTGTGTGGCGCATATGCCGGCGATGGTGGGCGGGTCGGCGTATGTGAGTTCGAAGCTGGCGGCGACAAAGGTGTATGAGACGTTTGGGGTTGAGCATCCGGAGGTGGAGGTGGTGCATGTGCATCCGGGTGTGGTGGCCAGCGAGATTAATGCCAAGAGTGGTATTACTGCTCAGGATGGTGGTGAGTCGCGCTGGAGTGGATGGGGGAGGACCGTGAGCTGACTCTTGAACAGCTGATCTGCCGGCGAGCTTCATTGTGTGGGCGTGCAGTCCCGAGGCCAGCTTCTTGCGCGGAGGCGGGAAGTTCCTGTGGTGCAATTGGGACGTCGATGAACTGAAGAGCAGGAAGGAGGAGCTGTCGAAGCCGGATCAGCTGACCATTACGATGAATGGCTGGCCGTTTGGGACGAGTGCTGATGGGAGCAAGGATGCCTTGAAGAGCTAGACCTTGAGCCGACCAGTCACTTGATATCCAAATCTTGAGCTTTTTCGTCCAGCGTCCGCAGAGCACTGAGCGCTCGTTCGTATGTCCACATCGTCACAGCGCTCGCTGGCGCTGCCTTGGTCAAGCTCACTCCAAGACCTCTGTACAAGCCTTTGGAACCTTCCGTCTTGACAATCGTGGTCAGTGTGGCCCAAATACCACGATCGTAGACAGGCATGCGAGTGCCGCCAATGTACTTGCTTCGTGTCGGGCCCTGAACTTGCAACCGCTTGCGCACCGTGTCCAGAGGAAACACGGCACACTTGGAGAGGACACTGGCAGTAATTCCAGCCACAGCATCACCAGAGCCGAACGGTAGATGGGCACCCGCCAGTGGGACCTTCAAACTCTCGTAGGAAGCGAAGAAAAGTCCCATGTATGGGACGATCTGCCCAATGCCAGCCGTCAAGCCACGAAAGAAACCAGTATAGCCTTCATTGCGAGTAATGTCTCGAATGCTCGCGAGCAGCCCTTCGTAGACCCTCTCCGTACCTTGCGCAGCGAATCTGGTCCTCAACAAGTCGAGCGGATATGTCGCAGTAGTCGCCGCAGTACCAGCTACAGCACCTGCGACGAAGCTCTTTGCGGGACCTGGCAGCGACACATCGCGACCTTCTGCAAGCGTCTCGATGAACTGGCTCGTGCTGCGATATGTGAGGAACTGTATTGCCCCGTAGCTCAAGTACAGCCCTTCGGCGGGAATATTGCCTTTCCAAAAGCCGGTAATGCCCTCATGGCGGAAGATGTCGCGGGCTACGACGAGTACGCCGGCTGGTGTGTGCGGAAGGCGCTGGGTGAGTGGATCGGCTAGGGAGTGGTATTGGAGCTGGAGGCGGATTTTGAGGACGTCTAGGGGGGCGATGCAGAACCTGCAGATCATCTGTTAGCTTCTGTCTACGACCCGTTCGAGTTGGGGATCAAATACCTGGACACAAGACCCGCAGTCGCTCCAGACAAGACAACCTGGGAGCGTGTGCCCTGGTGCTTGTTAGCTATGCTGTCTCCCATACCTTATCTTCAGTACCATGGGTTTGTACCTCATCTCGGAGATGCTCTGTCGCTGCAGACATCCATCAGCCCGCCCTCGACGCTTTCCCAACCTCTTGTACCGAAAAGCAGGTGCTATCGTGAATGTGGTTGAAATGGCCTCTTGGTGTAGATTGAAATGGCCCGAGCCTCCCGGAGCTCCAACTTCACCTCGGGCAGTGTAGCGAAACCAGTGGCATTCTCAGGTATTCCAAGAGCAGCCAAACCCTCTATGCTACCGTCCCGCCTGCTATGGTAGGATGCTAACGATCTGTCATAGCGAGATACTTCGTCTGCCTCGGTCGATCAATAGCGGTGGTGAGCAGTTCTCCGACAAAACAATATAGCCGGAGCTACTATACTGCCACTCGTTCTGCTAGGCTGCCTGGTCTCTCTCCTCGCACTTCGAGGCCAGTCGTAGATTCTCGAGGAACAAGACCAGTCCCGGTGAAGCGATACAACTGCAGTTACTTCGGTTCGCCCCTTCCCATCCTCGAGATCCTTAGATTGTACTCCTCGGTCTATCTGGACAATGGCAGAGCTCTTGAGATTTACGCGTCCGTGGATCAACGGACGACACCTGCCTACTGCTTCCAGATGTCTACATGTATCCAGGCGCTGCCGCCGTCCCCAGGAGCAGCAGCATTCCCTAGAGTCCGGACCTTATACGACATTGGAGGGCCCGAATGGACAGCACGCAGTAGGCCCAATGTTTACAGAATCCGAGCCCATTCATGGCCTCCCGATCTGCAAAGCCCATTGGCAGCCGAAAGAAGAACGACGACCACCAAAGATCGCCAGTGGATCACCCTCACAGCGACCAACCTCTCGAGCAGCTGCCCTGGAAGCAGACCACCAACGTCGTGTACGAAGCGGCCATTTTACTAAGCACGTGAACATTGTGTTGGACGGCGAGAAATTCCAGTTCTCCGCCACGCTACTTCGAGATCTTTGCGAATGTCCGCTATGTGTCGACCCTTCGACCAAGCAGAAGCTCTTCTCGACGACCGACATTCCGTCTTCTATAGCAGTCAGATCTGTATCCCATGGTACGGACGCTGTCGACATCCAATGGAGCGACGACATCCAAGGTCTGCCGGCGGATCACATCACAAGGCTGAGCACGACGAATCTGCGAGGCCTTGTCGAGCATGGTACTACTACCCCGTGGCACGCGTATGTTCCAGCCCCACAGAAGACTCAGCAGGCGCAAGACTACGCGCAGCTCACCGACATCGAGTACGATGCCTACATGACCGACGACGCTACCCTTGGCCAGGCACTCAAGCAACTACACACCCACGGCCTACTATTCCTACGTAACGTCCCCGAGACCGAGACCTCCGTCTCCGCAATCGGCGAGCGCATCGGCCCAATCAAAAACACCTTCTACGGCTACACCTGGGACGTTCGCTCCGTCCCCCAAGCCAAGAACGTCGCCTACACCTCCCAAGACCTCGGCTTCCACATGGACCTCCTCTACATGCACCAACCCCCGCACATCCAACTCCTGCACTGCATCCGCAACTCCTCCTCCGGCGGCGCCAGCCTCTTCACCGACTCCTACGCCGCGGCCGCCGACCTGCTCGCCACCAACGCCGCAGCCTTCATAAGCCTCGCCTACAACGAAGTGAATTTCCACTACAACCACCCCTCTTCACACCTCTACCATCAAAGCCGGCCGGTGTTCGAGGTGCCTGGCCGCAATCCGCAGGCGTTTTTCGCGAAGCTGCGGCAAAGCAAGCCGGAGAATGTGGCGGATTTTATAGAGGCGGTGAATTGGAGCCCGCCGTTCCAGGGACCGTTCTCTGCTAAACCGATAAAGCATCGCGATGGGAGGAGGGCAGATGCTCTTGGGCCGGTGCAGAGGAAGGTTAATGAGTGGCACCAGGCTGCGAAGCAGTTTAGCGAGCTCCTGCATAGACCGAGTGGGATATATGAGAGATTAATGAAACCGGGCGAATGCGTCATCTTCGATAACCG
>JAABUW010008104.1_pt1 | contig 12391 bp, 13 predicted proteins | sample 5560081 | NCBI WGS metagenome assembly JAABUW01 (sample SAMN10711882, study PRJNA513363) | rock metagenome | isolation source: Antarctica rocks | place: Antarctica: Victoria Land, Knobhead sud | reverse complement strand
AGCGCAGGTCGGTATAATGGCTTCAGCCCTGCTGGGAGCTGAATACAAAATGTTATTACTATGCTCGAGGATACCTGCGGTCAATGCCCGGCCTTCTAATCAGAGTCAAGGTTCGTGAGTGATTCTAAGTGCTGGGTATCGTCATGCTGCAACTTTCAGAAAAGCTCGTGGTTCCTGCGCATCATCGAGACCAGAACATGATGCCTCTGTCGAAATCGACATCTGTCAACTGTCCCAGCCGTCGGGTATCATCTGGATGCAAAAGTCGATATAATCGCCACGCTTCGTCTCCGCAAATTGTGGCCTTCTCCGGCTCATCCAGAGCCAGAAGGACTTTGGAAGGCCGAAAGCACACCCTTGCGTCCTCAGGTCGAAAATGCGGTCGACCGTGGTAGATCACGTCAGCCTGGTCGAGCAGAAGCAGTGCTTCGCTGAACCTACTCAGTCGCAGATAGTGGTCTGCAACATGTACGCAAGCGTCACCAGTGCGATGGTGGTAGGGGCCAATCGAGGCCTTGTACTGCGCCAATCAGCGCTCATACAATTCGAGACTTTCGTCCAGCTTGTTCTCGGCTGCTTTTACGTTTCCATATCCGAGCAGAAGCTTGCCCAGTCTGAGAAGCCAGCGTCAGTGAGGATCAATGTGTAACAGCGATAAGGTACTCACGTGAACGATCGGATGTCGTTCGAACCATACTCTTGCTCTCGTTTCGCAAGAGCACGTTCGAACACAGCTCCTGCCTCTGCGATACGTCCTTGCACCCACAGTGTGAAGCCCAGGTTGATTAGAGGCATAGACATGGTGTTCGGCGTTACGCTGGGTAATTGTTCCAGGATGCCGATCGACTTGCGAAGACACTCTTCGGCTTTGATGGCGTCGTTGTTCTGTAGGTACGAGACAGCTAGGTCGTTGAGCCCAATCGCCACCTTTTGAGTCTGCTGCCCTGCATATTTCTCCATTAGCATGTGGTTGTACGTGGTAAGTTCGGTGAGTGCCATCTCTGGTTCGTTGATATGATGTGCTAGAGCTCCGCGATGGAAGTGTAAGTTGAGCTGAAGCTCATCAAATTCGTCCTTGATGTCGCTCTGCTCTGCCAGAGCTTCCAATTGAGCCTTCAGTGGTTCACAAAGCTGCTCTGCTAGCCGAATCAGGTCCATTGTCTCCGCGTAATCTGCACGTGCTATGCTGAGCCTATCACCAGGTCAGCAGATGTGCTTGGAGTGAGCTACACTCATTAAATGGGCTTACCAAGCCGCCTCGAGAACCACCTTGGGTGGCTGGATGTGCATCTGCGAGACCGTCGTGGGAGGCTGCCACCTAGAGTTGTCCTTCGAGAGTTTTTTGAGGTGCAGAACGTTCCTGTAAAGTTCATAGCAATGTCTCCATCGTTCTGTCTCATCTTTGATGAAGCCAAAATCCGCTTCATATGGCCAGACGCCAGAAATCAGTTGCAGTACCGAAACGTAAACGGTGCTGTAGTGCTCATCGTTTGCGATCCTTGCCCTGACAGTATCTTGGATGAGTCGATGCATAACCAACTTCTTGCCCTTTCGGTCTCGGCCGATCAGCGACGCTTGCAACAACTCGTCTCGAGCCTGGCCGAAGTCCCTAGCATTCCGTGGATAGCCGAGCATGTCGGTGCTGAAGGGCTTGATGGCATGGCGCCATGGTCAGATGACTACGTGTTGTTAGGCTCATAATGTAGTATAGCGGTGGGATTAGTACTTGTGATCCATGCCGCGTTCGATCAGCTGCGTGGCGAAAACTTTGGTGGCATCGTTTGCACTGAATTGACCGTCTGGAGTCTCGCCGACGAGGCCGTGGGTGGCGAGGCCACGGAGGATACGAGCTACGCTGTGTCAGTGCGAATCATGCTCTGAGATTTTCTAAGGACATGCCTACCAATGTCTCCTCCACCCCTGTGGTGCGTGCAAGCTGCTCCGCGGTGTAGAGTTGGCCTGCTTGAGAGGTCAAGGCACGGAACAGCCCAACGTCTGCTGCTACCTTTGCCAGACTCAGTGGAATGGGCTATCCTGTCAGCGTTGGTCTCAGGCGAAGACGCGGTAGAACGTCTTACAGAAAATAGTATGCGGTGCGTGAGCTCGTGCTGGCCTTCTGCTGCAAATATAAGTTTGCGGGCAGCATCGTGCAGCTGTTTCCTCGACTTTGCGTCCTTGGGCACGTTTTCCGCTGCCCTATCAAGGGTCTCGACCAAGGTTGAGGTGTCCATCTCGCAAGACTGAGGAGGATCGAGGAGGGCTCCGATGTCGAACAACAAATATGTCGAACAACAAATAGTTGGGAGTGGACGGAGGTCGTCTCGACACGAGCTGAGAAAGAAGACATACTCGCACTACTTAAACTCAAAACTGACAGCTGTGCGCCAGGTCGACCCCTGTTGGGGCACGTTCGGACAATGACACATCGTGAAGAAGGGCTTTGAAATTCGTTGGCCACAAACCAAGGATGGGTAGAGAAATACTCAACATGTACCGAGCTGTACAGTATGCCAGCTCTAAGGCGTAAGGTCGCCTGATATCGACCCTAGGTCTGCTGGTGGACGCGTTCGACTTGGCAACTTACCGGTAGTCCATGGTTAAGGCAGGATCTATCTCTTGGTTCAGCGTGGACGGGACCAGCTATCGTATACAGGTACACGCAATAGATACCACACGCTATTCGTAGCAGGCGTGATACCTCCGGGGGAAGGCCGTCGACACGGTTCCCATCCTCCCCGGGTCCGCGAGATGCTCCACCCTGGGTCGCTGTCCTTGCCGCATACGTGCAGGAGATCGCAATTCCGTTGGTGAAGTAGCGGTCTTGGAGAGAATCGGTATGACCATTCGCCGCAGCGACGGCCATGATGGCCGGTTGGTCGATGTTCCGTGGGCGCGTTGTTCGGAAGGCGGATTTTCTTTGCCCGTCTTGCTTTGACAAGGTGTTGTCGTCTCCTTAGGGCTCGGCAACGTTTTCCGAAAGCTTAGGTTTGGGGACTTCAGGCGATCTCATGGCAGCCAACATCACTTCCACCGCAATGCATACGTGTACAAGCTCGGTGAGACCTGTACAATAGTGTCTTCTATACCATCAAACCACGTGAACCTCTCTTGGACTAGGCTCGGACACTGCCAGCCTCTCACCACCTACCCATTTCTCCCCCAACATGGCCAATACGAAACGCATCGAACAATGGGAAATCGACCGCTACTGGGAGATCTTCGCCTCCCTCTCCGGTGGCGGCTCCCACCTCTCCGGCGACCAAGCCGCCAGCGTCCTCAAGAACAGCCAACTCCGCGACGACCAACTCGAGCGCATCTGGGACCTCGCAGACGTCGACAACGATGGTCGGCTGGATTTTGAGGAGTTCTGCGTGGCTATGCGGCTAATCTACGACACTATGAATGGCGAGTACGCGGACGTACCGCGGACATTGCCGGATTGGTTGGTGCCGGAGAGCAAAGCACATCTCATCCAAGCCACAAGAGCGCTGAGTGGGAGTGAGCGGTTCGAGCGGCCGGATTTGGATGATGATGGGGAGGATGGGAGTGGGTTGAGGGATGGGTTTGATTGGTACATGAGTCCGAGCGATCGGAGTAAGTACGAGGAGATCTACACTGCGAACCGGAATCCACGGGATGGGTTGATTGGGTTCTCGAATCTGGAGGATCTATACGATAGTCTGGATGTACCGGATACGGATGTCAGAAGTGCTTGGAACTTGGTGAACCCGAAGAGTCAGGAGGGGATCAATAAAGATGCTTGCCTGGCTTTCCTACACATCCTCAACAACAGACACGAAGGCTACCGGATTCCGAGGTCTGTGCCTCCGAGTTTGCGGTCGACGTTCGAGCAAGGCCAGATAGACTACAATCTCTCTGACAACAAAAACAACATCCAGAGCGCAGCGGATCGGTGGGGCACGAAACGAGACGACAACACATTATCCGGCAAGAAAGCGAAGTTTGGCGACACATACCTCTCCCGACTTGGTGTTGGCGAGCGGAAACCAAAGGGCACTGACTTCTCTTCTACACCCAGAGATGGGGAGTGGGAGGAGGTGCGGTTGAAGAAGCAGGTAAAGGAGCTAGAGGAGAAGATGACCAAGGTGGAAGAATCAGCACAGAGACGAAGAGATAGAGGTGGCAGGAGGGAGGATTCAAGACCTGCACTTGTAAAGCGGGAGTTGGAGCAGCTGCTCGACTATAAGCGGCGGGAGCTGAGGGATCTGGAGAGGGGAGAGGGGAAGGCGAAGGATGGGCAGGCGCTGAAGGGCGTCGCGGATGAGATTGCGATGGTTAGGGAGCAGGTGGATGGGTTGCAGGAGCATTTGAGGAAGAGAGAGGCTGTGCTGCAGGGGTTGAAGGAGCAGATTGAGGTTGAGAAAGGTGGGCGGTCGTCTTGATTCCCAACCAGAATGGTGATGCTACTCAGGTCGATGAGCAGCAGATTTGACATTGTGTTCATGGAGACCTTTAAAGATTCAGGCGAACAGTGTACTTCCGTAGCTGTGGGCCTGGGTGATTGCGTCTTTGAAACGCTGGGAAACGGAATGGTGAAGAGGAAGAACAGGCCTGCTGCTCGATGGCTACGGAAGTTGTACCTACTGATCAAGGAAAGGTCCAAGGTATCCCTGTCAAGTAAAAGTTGCTTGCTGCTCAAGACGAGCTTCACGCACTCTGAATGCATGATTACAATGAATCGAAGGATTGTGAAGGAAGCAATAGATGTCACTCGCCTCGATTGGGTGTTCACTCACCTATCGACGGATTTGTTAATTGTGGCTAGGCGACTGCAGTTTGTTCGCCGTACCTTACCTTTATGGTTAGAAGTTTGTGTCGGAGCAAGCTGCAGGGAGAGGACTGAGCCGTCCCCAAAAGCATTTGTGAGGATCCGCGGGATGGGCTTTGTCTCTGACCAGCCGAGCAAACGTATCCTTGTCAACCCAGCCTTCATGTCAGTAGGTCGTTGGGGAGGTTCACAGTGTGAGGCATACAAACAAGGGATTTCAATCTGGTCGAACGTCTGGTGGGGCAGGGTTCCTCAACCAAGTGTCGTGGCAGTGGTGTGGTCCACCCTGGAATTTCTAGACCGACGTTGATGTTGTCTCATGGTCAGACCACACATGAGAGCTATGTCAGGACACTCCATCATACATACTCACTCCCAAGCTGCGTGTACCTTTTGGCCCGCTCCCCCCTCTGCTTTGACGTTGTACCCCTTCCGCCCATTGCCTTTGCCCTTGCGAACCCTGGTACTCTTTGCACTCTGATTGAGGGAGGTTGTCGCTTCGCTATTGTTCCGTCCGCCAGAGACGTTTTCTCCACCACGCACATCACTTGAACGGTGTGCGTCTGGCTCGAGCACCGTCTTCGCCATGCGGCGCGAGGCAGTGGGCAATGAGCTCCTGTTGGGTCCGGTCGCCACAGACTTCTCAGATCTGACACGTGGAACCTCCTTCGCCTTTTCTCCGAGCCTGGAGCGGCTGGCAGTTGGCACTAGCGTTTGCACGCGGGTGCGGTCGTTAGCAGCAGAGTGAGATCTGTCCTTGTCTTTGCCGGCTGCAGAATCGTGCAGATTGTCAGGACATGCGACCCTGACTTCTGCTTTGAGTCCGGAACGAGCAGTGTTCGTATCCGCCGCTGTGGAGCGGTCATCCAAAATGGCCAAAGACCTGCTCTGATCACCATCGGCCACGTTCTTCTCCGTTTCGTACTGGTCGCCTTTTCTGGCCTTGCTCGCTGGCTTTCCTCCTTTGCCTCTCCCCTTTCTTTGCATAGCATCAGTCTCATCTGGCTCCATGGAAGAAGTCTCTCTCTTGCGCTTCATCTGCTTCGCCTGCTTCAGCCTCTTCTTCTTCCTCTTCTTCCTCTCCATCTTGTCCTGCACAAACACCTCTATGTACAGCTGCCTCTCATTGTGAGGCCGCTTCTCTAGCAATACGTCGAGCCAATCGCGCGCCCACTTGTCGTTGTATTCCCCCCAGTTCCACATCGTCTCGCTCCCCTCAACTTGAGCCATAACGTGGATGACCAATTTGAATCCTCGTGACAACTTGCTTTCGAGACGTTTACGCAATGTGACGCCGTCTTCTACGAATATCTTGTCCGGTACCGTTGTCTCAAATGATTTGAGCGTCTCGTTGTGGGTGAGTTTAAGTCTTCCAAAAATGCCTTCGAGGTTCAGTGCATCCATTTGATAGTACTCACTGACGCTAACGATGGCTGGGATCCAGCCCTCCCAGCTGGTTGGCTGTAGTGGTGGCAAAGGCCTGCCTCCATCCAAGCTTGGAGCGAGTGGCCCTGCTTTTGCAGTGATCACGCGAAGGTTCGCTGCACAGGGAACTGCATCGCCAGGAGCTGCCCTTGCAAGTCGGGGAAGGACTTCGTTCAAGGCCTTGATGCTCACGCACTGGGCGGCCTTGAAGTCAGGATCCGGCGTATATCTCGTTTGATCTATGAAATCAACATCTTCAGGGCTATTCTCGCATTCGCCGATCGAAAGTCCGTGGAAACTGAATGTGTTGACACGACGATAGTCCATGACCTTGCAGGATACCCTGTCAACTTTGCCAACGACGACCTGTTCCAGTGGGATCTCCCCCTTCTCAACAGTCTCGGTGGCACCCAAGGTTCCGATGCGAATGAAGACAATATCACCGGTCGTTCCCTGCGCCTCAGCTTTGCGATTGGCAATTTCATCTCTCTCGTCTTTGTTGCCATTCCCGATGTCGATCTCGCTGTTCTCGTTGACATCGTTGTCGCTAAACCCTTCGAACTCTTGTACATCGTATAACCTCCAGGGTTCATCCTCATTCACCGAAGTTCCATTCAGTGTGGTGTAGTCGTCGCGATTACTGTTGTCGTGATCGAACATGAGCGGCTGGGAATGACCAGCACCATGGCTCCTGTGACGTTGGCCCAGCACCAATGGACCACTTTCGCTTGCATATTCACCGACATTCCCAACCGCCTCACGGGAAGTCTGTGCTGTATGAGCTCGCCTACGATCTGATCCCGAGAGACTCACATCACTGCTCGACGTACTTAGCTGCCGGCGTGATTTACCGAACGCACTGAGAGAGGGTGCTTGCCGTTGGATGGCATGCCGATTCCTGGATCTCGTCGACCGTTGCTGGAGCTCAGCCGAATCCTGTGACTGCCTGTCCGCGACGAACACGCCACTGTCTCCCTCACCAGCATTGTTGTCAAACGAGACGAGCCACGCCATAAGCGCTGGGAGAAGGCGATCGCCACGTTTCTCCGTTGGGTACGGATTTGTGGATGCATGTCCGGGAAAGTGACCGCGCATGAACATCTGTATCAGCTCGTGCCGCTCAACCGGAAAGCGCCGGTGATCAGGTGTTGTGAGTGTGAGCCACTCATTACTCGTCTGATGTAGTTCCTTCTTGAGGAGCTGGTACAGGTCCTGGTAAACATTAGCCTGGCCGTCATGCATCTTGCTTGGTATGACAGTAGTTGCAAACCTCCATGGAATCAAACTCATCCATATCAAAGGTTGGACCAATGGTAGGACCATCTTCAAGGCCGCCAATGAGGATAGCTATCCCAGACAAGTCTGTTGTTGGAAATACTGCCATGATGATAAGTTCGATGCTTGACAATTGAAGGATCAGTACTTCAGACCGGATAGTGTTGATGTTTAGCAGCAGCACCGGCGATCAAATACCTTCCAGACCCTAGTCACTCTTTATCATGCGGGAGTTGTGGACTTGTAGCAAACAACTTACTTGTCTCGCAAATGCCGACAGAGATTACTACTGAGACGTTGTCAATATCAACACAGGTTGGCTGCTGCCTGTTTCATCTCAGACAAGGCCTCACAACGGTATTTTGAGGATTATTGATCTGCGTGTGGTTGGAACATGCTCTTCTGACTTTGATCGTAGCATCGTAAGCATATGGTCATAGAACCACCTGAATGTTCCAGTGCTGTGTCTGCCAGGTTTGAATGAGTTGAGGATAAGTTTGGTTAACCTTGAGCAGGAAGTAATACATCTCACCATTCTTTGTTTCCTGGACGTTCGAGCGGCCTCAGACTGCATGATGGTTGATTTAGGCAGTCTTGGTGAGGATAGGACGCTGCTTATTTCTCACCTCCGGGTTTGGCCAAGAACCTCCATCATACTAAACGAGCGCACCCAACGATCACTGGACCTTACTCCCACTTCAAAACTTCCTGCGCTTAGCTGAAGACTCCTTACCAGAGCCCTCATTCTTATTTTTCTTCGACGGCGTCGCAGGCTCTTCCACTTCTTCCTCCCCCTGCTCAGCATCTGCGTTTGCGTTCTGAGATTTCTCCAACCGCTTTCTGTCAGCAACACTGCCACGCGGAGCTCTCGAAGCCGGTGCTTGTTGAGACTGCTGCGTGAAGTCACCCGGAAACGCCGATCTGAGCTCTGCAAGACCCTGCCAAAAAGCGCCTGGAGCGTCCCGTTGTTTTCCTGCCCGTTTCCTGTTCTGCGGACCGGGCTCCAACATCATATCATCCTGCTCACTTTCCTCAGCCTCATTTCCAGCTTCGATAGCGTTTTCGATGAGATCTCCATCCAACTCATTCATTCCAGAGGTCCTTCCACGTCGCCCACTTCCTCCAGACGGTGCACTCTTCTTCGCCCGTGTTGACCCGCCCTTCGAACCACTCGTCACTCCACGCTTCTTTGACGTTGCGCTTTTCTTTTGGCGGGCGGCTTTTCCGGAATCGTCTTCATCGGCGCTTTCTTCCTTTGGATACTTCTTTGGCCTCACCGTTTTAGTAGCAGTCCTCTTGTTGGTCAGCCTTGTGACGATGGCAACCTCAATGAAGAGCTTCCTACCGCGCGTCTCACTCAACGTAGCACACAGCCACGTCTGCGCGAGCTTGTCCTGATGGTTGTCCCACAGATACATATCAGTAGATCGTTCGACCTGAGGAAGGACCCAGACATTGACACCCCCTCCGCGGTGTTACCAATCTTTCGATTGAGATATTTGCGAATAGAGCCGTAAAGTACCTTATCGTGCTTGTCCAAGAGCCACTTGACAAAATGATCGTAGTCATCGTCCCAAGGAAGGTTAGCTTGCAGATTGAGGCCCAGATCAATAGGCTTGATACCACTGACGCCGGTCTCGTTGACGAATGTGACGACAACGGTGATAGTGCCTTTTGAATCGGGTTCAGGTAAGGTAGGAGGATCTCCTGAAGCACGTGTCGGACGTGGGGATAAAATTCGCGGTACAACGAGAACTGAGTTCTGATCTTGAGCAGCGTCAGGTGGGAAGAAGTGAGCGCCGGTATGTCCGTCATCCAGACTGTGAGCAAGGAGCAAGAGGCGTACTTCTAAGTTGTCTCGTGTCGTTCCAGACTGCGCGAAACAGTCGTCAGAGGTGTATTCCTCCGCTATCATGAATGGCAGACTCCATTCACAACGGCCGATACGACGACCATTGAACCCCCAGGTGGGAACTTCGAAGTAGTCGATCTTCATGTTGCGCTTCTGTACTTTGGCAACAACAAATGCAGTCACAGGACATATCCGATCTTCCGGCTTCCCCTCGCCATCATCTTTCTTGTTGCCATACCAATACGACTTGCCGAGACGTATCCATCGGATGTGGTTTTCGTCTAGCCCGTCCATAATTGGGTCTTTCCTGGTCTGCTGTTGCTTCGCGAAGTGATTAATGATTTCGCCGATCTCGACGCTTAGCGCAGCTCGCCGGCCGCGTGGAAGCGTTGCTCAAGTGTTCGGAGGTTGCGATCAACTGTGAGAGGTGTAATATGAAACTAGACAGCACATAGTCCTGCGCCATATAGTCCTGCGCTATATAGTAAGCTGGGTGAAAAAGAAACACAGGGCCACAGGCTTCGTAGCAGTTCTGCAGCTTTCTTGCGTTTTCGATCTGTCCAGCAGCGTGGAGAAGAGGGAGTGACAAGGAGGCAGTTCGAATGCAAACAAATCACTTTTTCTGATGGGGTGCTATCCCGGCTTTAAGCTAGCACACTCTGGACTGCTTGACTGTCGTGAGGTGGCACCTCTCCCAGACAGTCTCTCGAGAAGCGGGCGCGCCACCCGGAGCCTCTGTCGAGACGTTAGCTGAGCACTCATACTGCGACCAGGCCCTATAACCGCTTCTCCGTACCATCCTTGGAGATGTGGCCTGGTCTCAGTTGCTGTAGTGGCAGCACACCGCATTGTTTCCACGAAAACACATATCCGATCTACCGTCTACCCCCAGACCTCTTGCGCTTGGCAGGAGTCCCCTTCCTAGACTTCCAATACTTCCTCTTCGTAGACCCCACAAGTTCCCCCACGGCTCGTAGGTTCGCCTCAGTCTCAGCGCTGGCGACTGCGTCATGAAGCCTTTTCAGATGCAACTTGTGACCCACACGGCCTTTCGTACCTCGGAGAGCTGCTGCTGCTGCGGTCTCCGGCAACTGCGCAACTGCAAGCTCAGACAGGAGCTCGGCATGTCGTCGCGTGGTGGCGAAGGTACAGTCTCCACGAAGGATGTGCTCCCAGAGTCAGACATCGTGTCACTTCCCTCGCTCACTTCAGTTCCGTCCGCGGGATCGGTGACCATGTCGTCTTCGACAATCTTGTTTGATTTCTGCGTACCGCCGAAAAACATCCGAATATCGGTAGTAGCTAGCTTCAGGTTCTTTGGCTGTGAGGTCTTGGGCGCCGCGATTGAAGAGCTGTCGTCGCCACCTGTTGTACCGCCGTAGGCGTCGACCCTCATGTTTCGTGGCGAAAAGCGCACAACCCGCACATCAACGGACGCTGTAGCTGCGCGGCCTTTCCTCCCTTTCTTGGAGAGCACAAAAGTGGTGGTCGGTGTCGTAGTCGTAGCCGCGGGCATTTTGTGAAGCACATGATAGTAGATGAACGACCTGTTCTGAGGGTCTCTCCACCAATAGTTCGCTTGCTTCAATGCTTCGAAGTCGACTTGTGCGCCACATGGATCGTCTCGATCGCTCTCAGCCGTTGCATGGACGCGGAGGGCGTATTGGCGGTCCCCTCCATTGATCCGCTGATCGAGTTGCTCCAAGAGGTCCTGATAGTGTTAGTGAGCTCATCAGACAAGCTTTTGATGCGGGAGAGGCCTACCGCAGTTGAGCTCACTCGATCAAAGGGGCAGGATACGTGTTGCACGTCCTCGAATGACTTTTGGCCATGATCGGCATGTCCGTGACTACCGCAGCGCATGATAACCACTTCTTGGGGTGCCTCAGCCATGTCGAGCTAGATATGGACCTGAAGGCCAATGCTAGGTGATTTGTGTGGAGATTGCTGTAGACTTGCGGCAAATATGAGGGCTTAGTACTGATCCCCAGAACGTGAACTGCCTCGTGTAGGACACGATGCGTAGTAGAACCTTGAACGTATCCAACAGCTTGCCGGAGATCTGCTAGGAGCCGTTGGAGATGAGCTGTCGTAACTTCTGATAGAAGTCCCTCAGGAGGTCGAAGATCAGAAGATGGCCTAATAAAAACAACTTATGCCGAAGTTTCTTGGCGGCTCACATGATGCTTGAAGCACTTACCCAATGCGTAGTGCAGTAGACTCCTAGGTTTCCAGATGGTTGAGGTCAAGCTGGTAGCAAACGTATCGGAAGCTCAACATTGCAAGGCTCGTGGCTACCTTACCATGCAAGCTAATCGCCAACTCCCGTAGCCTCTGGTACAACGGGAGTCCTCCGGAGCTGCTGAGGAGGCGAATGCAAGACTTCTTCTGCAGCAGGGGCGGCCCTCTGTCTGATATACCGCTGCATGCTCTCACACAATCTGTCCAGCACAAACTCCGGCTCGCTCTTCCTGGCAATCATCGGACTGTCTGAGCCAATCCAGTCCCATTCGATGAGCTCGTCCTCATCATCAACACCGTCAGTGCTATCCTTTGAGGCAGTAAACCGAATGAGCTGAGTGAACTCCACCCACTCCTCATACGAGTATCGCTTATGATGGGCGTCCTTCAAATCGTTGGCGGTCTGGCGGATCATGTTGGCCAGTCTGCGAGCAAGCACATCGTTGGAAGGCTCATCTTTGGCTAGTTCCTCGATGGTGAGTACCGCTTGAAGTTCAGTCGGATCTGGCCCAGTTGGGAAGCCATCTTCAAGACGCCGTTTTGCCAGCTGCTTCTCCCTGCGTTGCTGCAGCCAACCCAGCACACCGGGATGCCGATCTGCGGTGGCTCGCCACACGCCCTTCTGCGGCAGGACCGTAAAGTCGGCCAACGCGAAGGTGCCATGCTTGAATTTGTTGATGACAGTCTCGCCCAGATCTGAAACCAGGATCGTCATAGTCGGGACGGCGATCAGCGACCAGAAGACGAAGAACGGCCTGCCAGAATTACTCTGTGGTGCAAGATCACCATAGCCGATGGTCAAGAGAGAC
>JAABUW010008103.1_pt1 | contig 12391 bp, 12 predicted proteins | sample 5560081 | NCBI WGS metagenome assembly JAABUW01 (sample SAMN10711882, study PRJNA513363) | rock metagenome | isolation source: Antarctica rocks | place: Antarctica: Victoria Land, Knobhead sud | reverse complement strand
CAGCCGGCTACACAGAACCCGACCCCCGCGACGACCTAAACGGCCAAGACGTAGCGCGCAAACTCGTCATCCTCGCACGCATGCTCGGCCTGGAAACCCCCGGCACGGATAGTTTTGCGGTCGAAAGCCTCATACCCCCTGAACTTGAGGACGTAGGCAGTGCAGAGGAATTCATGACACAATTAAAAACCTATGATACGCGCATGGAAGAGGTGCGGGATAGGGCTGGAAAGGAAGGGAAGGTGGTGAGGTATGTAGGCAGTATTGACGTTAGGGCAAAAGTGGTAAAGGTAGGTATGGAGATGTTTGACAGGGGACATCCGATTGCGATGTTGAAGGGGAGTGATAATATTGTGAGTTTTTATACGGAGAGGTATGGGGATAATCCGTTGGTTGTGCAGGGGGCTGGGTGAGTCGTTGCTTTTTCTTTCGTTCTTTCTTCCTCCCTTCCTTGCTTTTTTTCTTTCTGTCTCTCATCAATTTTATTGCGAGTAGAGAGATGAAATGCTAATGATTTAGTAGAGCCGGTGGTGCAGTCACAGCCATGGGCGTCACGGCGGATTTGATCAAGGTTATTGAACGGATCTCGTAGGACAGCGTAAAAGTATATCAAATCCTCAATGATGCTTGAATTATCAAGCATACCTTCGACGTCTTCCTCATCCGTGTTGTTTGAAGAACTTTTGACCGGCCGTTCGTGCAATACTTTTGCTGCGTTGGAACGAAGATGGATGTACGATATGCAATCCATCATCACCAATCAAGCGACTTTTACCGGCATGACAACTCCAAACTCGAGAAAACCGCTGAGTGTAATCGTAATCTCTCCTCAATCACCTCCACCCTCACCATCACCTCTTATGCTAGCACGACGAGGCTAAATGTACGTTTTGCAATTTATCTTCATTAAAATAAGTGACTTTTACCGGCATGACAACTCTAGAACTCGAGAACACACAGAGTGAAATCGCAGTACCCTCTTGTTGACTTCCTCCACCCTCACCTTCACCTCATGCTGATACGATGAGGATGAATACGGTAAGGATAAGTATACGTTTCGCAGTCTATCATCATCATTCAAGCGACCTTTACCGAAATGACAGCCCCAACTTCGAGAACAACCCTAGTGTAATTGCAGTCACCCTCCTCAACCACCTCATGCTGATACGACAAGGATAAGTGTACGATACCGAGTCAATCATCATCCACCTCGCGATTTTTACCGGCATGACAACTTTAAACTCGAGTACGACCCAGAGTGTAATCGCACTGCCCTCTTGTTGATTTCCTAGGCCTTTATACTATCACCTCATGCTAATACGGTAAGGGTAAATATACGTTTTGCAGATAATCATCATCAACGTGAGCGACTTTTACCGAAATGACAACTCCAAATCTCGAGAAGAATCCAGAGTGTTGCAGTGACGTCTTGTTGCTTTTTTCAATTTCTACCTCTTATACTGATACCCCTCCACAAACTTTTCCATCCTCACACCATCACCTCTTATGCTGATATGACTCCACAAACTCATCCAACCCCTCCGGTCCCGTCGAGCCTATCATAACAAAGTCAGCCTAACCCACACCATTCCTATTCAGGGAACGGGATACAACAACAAACTCACCATAAGCATACCCCCTCGGCCTCAGCCCCACACTCTCATCAAAATAATGCAACAACGGCGTAAAAATCCTCCAACTCTCATCCAACTCATCCCCCCTCACCGACCGCGAAAAATCGCCACACAACGCATCCAACAACAAAACCTCATACGCGTCCGGAATCTGCTTGTCGCGGAACGTGAGATCGAGATCGGTCGCCGCGATTGCGAGGTGGAAGCTGGGCACAAAGGAGTTGATGGTTAGGAAGACGCCTTCGTCGGGTTGGACGCGGATGGTCATGCGGTTGGGGGTCAGGGCGCCTTGGCCTTGGGGGGAGAAGATGTTGGCGTTGATGCTGGGTTTGAATTGGATTATGATTTCGGTTTTTGATTCTTGGAGGGCTGGGGGAGTGGGGGGTTAGTGGGTGGGTTGTTCCTGAGAGGGGGGGATGGGGTACCTTTGCCGGCTTTTAGCATAAAGGGCACGCCGGTCCATCTTTCGTTCTCGATGCGGAGGACGGATGCACAGAATGTAGCGCAGGTTGAGTTGTCGGATACGTCTTCTTCGTCTTTGAAGGCGGGTTTCTTGCCGTCTGAGGACCGGCCGTATTGGCCTATGATCGTCTCGTCGTTCTCGATGGCTGGTATCGTTTCGAGGACGCGGACCTGATGTGACTTAGCTTTGTGCTAGCTTGGTGATGACATAGGCTGTGCATTACCTTTTCACGGCGTAAGTCGTTTGCCGCGAAAGACTTTGGCCGCTCCATTGTGAGCATGGCTAGGATGTGGATCATGTCTTGACTCGTCGTAAGTACATGGCTGAACGTTGTTTTGTGAGGGCGGACTCACGATTCTGCATCACATCACGAACCACTCCAGTGCTCTCGTAATAGCTTCCCCTTCCTTCAGCGCCGCCAGCTTCGGCCATAGATATCTGAGGAGCAGTCAGTGTGAGCCAGAAGATAGATCGGAGGGGCCCGGACCTGCACACTATCAATGGTGTTTTTGTTCCAAATTCCCCCAAATATCTCATTACCGAATCTCAACACGAGTAGATTGTTGACCACTTCCTTGCCCAGATAGTGATCAACGCGGAAGATCTCGTCCTCTCCCCAATTGGGATCGAGAGCTCTCTGTAGTTCCCGGGAGCTTTCAAGATCGTGGCCAAATGGCTTTTCGATCTGGATGGGACAACCTCGAGCGTCAGCAGAACGGAATCCAGCCTTTCGTAGGGACCAAGATGATAAAAAGAACTAACAATGATCCTCGAGAACCCCCTCTGAGAGTAGCAAAACTTCTTCAATCCCTGAGACATGGGTACAAAGATCTTCGGCGGAAGAGAGAAATAAAAGAGTCGATTCTGCTCTTTTTTGTGAAGACCAATCCCTTCCAGTCTCTTCTGCAAAGCCTGAAAAGATTCGTCGCCACCCTCATGACCCGAAACGTAGCTGCATCGCTCACAGAACTGTTTCAACTGCTCGGCGTATCTTGGACTTTCGAGCTTGATAGGCGTTCTGATGATTTTGATGAATTCATCGTGGCTGATCTCGTCTGGGGCAAAACCGACAACTTTGAGGTCAGGTGGGAGGAGACATCTCTTCTCCTGTAGGCCGATTAGACATACCATGCGCCATTGAAGCGTCAAGCATATGGATACTCACGAGACCGAAAAGTGCTGGAAACTTCACAATCGTCAGCGCCCCGTAATGTCCTGATTGGACCTGAACCCACAAGTTTCTTTCTTGCAAGGTCTCCAGAAGCACCTAGAATGACTAGAACGGTATTCTCCGGTATCTCGAATTTGGGTGCCATGTCGGCTCGGTCCAATGGGATTATAGACTGTCAGGCAAGAGAAGTGCTGTTTAGTTGGCGGTGGTAAGGAATGGTAAATTGATTTCTTGTCTGATTCAAGAGATCTAGCATAAATCGAACAGAGACTTGAGTTGCAGGTTGAAGCAGATGGGTGTTTTTCGGCTCTTGGAATGCTCAACTCAACTTTCCGGCGTGCGAACCCATTGAATCTATTGGATAGGCGCTGGTGCGGGCATTACAGAGGGTCTTGAAGGAACGACGGGCAGGAAGCGTTCCTCATCAAACTCAACTATTCTAACAGACCGTGGTAATTGATGGAGGTTGTCTGTGATCGGTGGTGGTACAATCAGGGGCACGTCATACTTACATATTCTACTGCAGTGGCGAAAATCCAGGATATGCGACTTCACGCCGCACACCGCGAAGATGCCTCGAATTATATCGTCTTCATTGCTGTAGTAAGGACATCGCTCAGGTGCAAGCTCGCTCAATTTGTATTCAAGACCATACCATAAGTAGCGCTATCATCTAATAATACAGTAACGTGCCGGGTAGCACATTCGATGCTTGCGCTCTTGTTTTTGTAAACACTATCGAGACCAAATCCTCCCGAGCCCCTTCTCGTTTCTGTTGCACCGACGAGAATGATTCTGTGTGGAATGACCCCTACCCCTCCGACATAGCTTGCGTAGATGATTGAGCGCAGACTGAGGGAAGCACCTATTTCCCTCCACTCCTCGTCCGCTTTCCAATCCCAGTAGCAGGAGTCTTGGCTTTCTCACTTTTCTTCGCCTTTGTCTCTTTCTTTGCCTTGGGCGCAGCGCCTCCCTCCTTCTTAGGTCGCCCGGCGCTCTTCTTCTCAGCAGCGGGAACAGCGGGCTTCTCGGCTGCAGCAGGTCGGCGCTTCTTCTTCGCAGGCTCCTTGGCCTCCGCTTTCTTCGCGGGAGTCGTCGCAGCGCTTCCCTTGGGTCTACCTCTCCCCTTCGGCTTCTTGGCCTCGGGCTCGCCCTCGTCTTCTGCATCTTCCGCCGCTTTGCGCTTGTTGCCAGTCTTGGCGCTCTCGGGATTGCCATTGGTGGCTTCCTCCTTGTCTTCCTCTTCATCGCCACCGCCGGCTTTCTTCTCCTCCACGTTGAGCTCGCTCTGGTTCTTCACGACGTCGTTGCCAGGGCGCGAAAGGTGAACGGCTGGGTCGTCAGGCTGGGCTGCTTTCTTTATCGTGTTGCCGCGCTTGGATTGAATCGAGATTTCGCCCTCATTTTTCTTCTCGGCGACATGACCACTGGGAGCGCTTCCGTTCCAATTCCATGAAGCTGTTCAAAGAGGTCAGCCTTGGTCGCGCAAGAACAATTGCAATAAATAAACCATGAATTGATGGGAGACGCGTAATCACAACATCATAGCAAGCATCGCGTGACATGTTTGAGACTGAAATGCAGCAGTAGTCTGCAGGGTGATTCAAGGGAACGTGCTGCGACGTACCTTTGTCACCGACCTCAGGCGTCTCGCCGGACATGTTGATAGATAGATGTGGTAGTGGGATATGGTATGGAAGACCGCGAAATGCTGATGACCTTAGCCAGGCAGCTGATGCGACTCTACAGATGCCGGCAAAGGGTATCAATGGGTGTAGTGGTGGAGGAATGGAGGAAGGAGTGATGTTGTTGTGAGAAGGTGAGCGGTCCCGCGGTCGCAAAAGGGAGGCTTGGCCGGCGCAAGATCCGCGACTGGGATGTCGAATCGCGCTAGTGGCCTCTATCAGCACCTGTGCAACACAACGTGTTTCTACTTCTCCTTAATTCTATAAGAGCCTGAGCTTTATGGCTGCTCGTCAGCTATAAGTCATATATAAAGCCCCTGCGATGTGAAATTGAGCAGGAATGATCATAATTCCGCTAGACTATAAGATACAATGGTAACATCCATTCAGGATACCATGAAGCCCTTTTCAAAAGCCGTCTCGTATTAACACGCCTGAACGTGCTGACCAGCACCTTTTCGATTTTGCGAGAGAAGAGAGCACGCTGAGATCAATAGTGACATGCAGACCTCGAGTCCGTTCGTTGACTGTTCAGTGCCCGTAACTGGCACCTCCCCATCCTCCACGATTGCTGTTGCCGTAGGAACTTGAGCCATATCCCGCCCCATAGCCTCCATAACCTCCTGCCTGTTGATTGTGGCCGCCATACTGATGATGGCCACCCAAGCCCCCGGGAGCACCACCATACTGGGAGCCTCCCTGGCCATGCATCTGGCCCATGTATCCGCCGTAGCCCTGTTGACCCTGAGATTGGCCCGGTGGAGGCAATCCCGATTGGCTTTGTGGAGTTGCAGTGGAACCGGGTCGTCCACCAGGCTGGCCGAGGGCAGGGCTGGGGCCGCCGGGTATCTTGGAAGAATCAGCGTAGCCGCGCAGAGAGTCCTCGTTGCCGCTTTGCTGTCCCATGTGCGAACCCAGTCCCGAGCTTTGACCAGGATAGCCAGGCTGGGAGCGACCGAACACGTCTGGCACGCTTCCATGATTGTTCGCACCAGTACTCGAGAACTGCTGTGGATTTTCTGATGGCTGTGCAGATCCAGAGCGTCCGTAACTTCCGAGTCCTCCGGCGGCGGCACTATCTCGGCCAGAAATGGTATGATTTTGACCGAACGCTCCTGCATTTGCTGGCGAAGCGGAATGATTATCATACGATGTCTGCGGAGACATGCCGTACCCTTGGTGAGGTTGTCCATACATTCCTTGCTTTCCACCGGCACCTCCAAACGGTCCTCCTCCGTATCCACCTTGACTACCACCATAGCCGAACTGAGGGTTTTGTGTAAGATAGTGATCATCCATCCGACGGACGTCGTCAAACATCGGACGTTCGCGCCCATATGGATGGTTACTTACTTGATTCATATAAGCTGAATAGTACGGGCTAGCGTAGTACGGATGTCCATAAGGATACTGCCCATGCTGACCTCCAGCTTGACCTTGCGCTTGCTGCTGATGCATTTGGTGGGGTTGGCTCGGCTGCTGCTGGCCGGAAGTTGATAGATTCGGGGTGGAATGACCGCTGTTCTGGGCGTCGGTTGCTTGCCCGAAGCGGCTCTGGGGCTGTGATTGAGCTTGGCTTGTGGGCAGTTGAGAGGTTTGTTCTGCCGCAGACGTGCCGGAGGCGCTCGTTCCTCTGAAACCAGACTCAGGGTATTGTAACGGTTGCTGACTATGATTCCCATAGTAGCTGTTCTGATACGCGTTTCGCTGGCTATCCGAGGTGTAGTATGAAGATGTATCATTAGCAGCAGAGGAAAATCCACCCTGGTGAGAGTGCGCTTGCTCCTGAGGATGGCTCGAAGCTTGTGAAGCAGAAGGATGATTGTCGTACTGATGCGATTGTTGGACCTGCTGGCCGAATGGCTCATAGGGTTTCTGCGATGGGGCGGAAACCTCTTGCTGCGACGCTTGAGGGCCGTATCTGTTGTACGAGTAGTTGGGTTGAGACTGAGAAGCTACTCCTTGATCGCCCGGCATGTGCTGGCCAGGCTGTTGGGTCGAAGAGTGCTGACTGACAGGGGGTAAACCGGGAGCTTGTCTCGGTGTCGGATGGGGTTCAGCCTGAGGCTGAGACGCAAACGCTTGCTGCTGTGGCGCCGGAGGAAGGGCGGCTCTAGGTGCAATGGGAGAATGTTGAGGAGGCTGGGCACGTGTTTCAGTATCTTCTCGGTCACTATCAACGTCGGTATCGTCCGACGATCCATTCAAGCCCATGCTCCCAAATTGCACGGCCGCTCGGTCAACTGCATGCTTCCCTGGCATCACAACCGCTTCTTGCTGCTCCTGGATCTTCCGCTGGTAGCTTGCTGAACGCCCAGGCATCGAAGGCATACCCGTCGCTTTGTAAGCACTCGTTGCGAAGCCACCTAGAGGAGGTCGAGATACTTCCTGCTGCGGAGTTGCAACACTGTGTGGATCTATCGTGCTATCGACTGTACTAGCTGCCGTTGCGGCCGGAGCTGGGGCAGAAACATCGAGGACCTGCTCAAGGTTTGTCTCCGTCAAGTCATCTTTGGAAGGTGTAATATTGGCAGCCTGCGCTGAAGTTGCTAAATCAGAGGTCGGCGGCGTGCTTGGAACCTCAGATGACTCATTGATTGGAGGTGCTGGTAGCCCCGGCATATCCGTGTCGGTAGGCATCGATGTCGCAGTGGTCAGCGGCTCAAGTGGAGATTCATGGCTAAGTGCTGTACGAGGTGCTTTTGGAGGAGCGGGCGCAGGAGCAGGCTTGTTGAACATGCTGGCCCAGCTCCGAGTACCATCAGGCTTCGAACTGGGTTTTGGAGCGGCTTTTGGCTCTTCCACTGCTGATGCGGGTACTGCTTCCCCCGCGGTGATGTTTTCCCAAGAAGATTCGAGAGGCGTGCTGTCTGCGACTGCCGAGCCACTCGCGACTCCATCTGCACTGGGCGCATTGTCCCACCCCGTAGCATCTGCAGCTGGTGCATCCTCGCTCTTGGGAGCAGACGTAGCCAGCGAGCCGTTGGCCAATCCGCCTCTCCCACCTCGACCTGCTCCACGTCCACGATCTGAGCCACGACCGCGGCCTCCACGGGTGCTGTCGAAACCGCCTCGTCCGCGCCCTCCACGAGCCGATTGAGCTGGAGGCTCACTCGAAGTTGTTGCGGCATCTTTGGCCTTTGAATGAGATCGCTCCTTGGTCTTTTTCTTGACCTCCCCCCATCGTGAGATATTGCCTGCGTACGTTTTTCAGTCATGAGCATACGATAGCATCATTCAAATTCGGTAACGGGAGCTACATACCCTCAGAGATACGCTCAATCGTAGCCTGCAGATCTCCTTCTGTCTCTTGCAAAGCGTAGACAATGTCCTCGTCGGTCCAGCTAGGAAACATCTCTTTGACGGTGCTGAGACTTGAAGAGTAGGTCTTCTTGAGCTCGCCCATTTCCCCTTCGTCCTCGTAGCTAGGTGTTGCTGTTTCCTCCTCTGTCTTGTGGCCATTCATCTGCCTGGTTCCGCCTCGTCCGCCTCGACTGCTATGAGCTCCACGGCCTCCTCGACTGGAGGCTCGACCTCTCGGAGCTGACGGCCTCGACTGAACTTCTGACATTGTGATGTGATGTGGGTGGAAGATTGTGCGACTGCGGAAGGATGTAGGGTTTATGCAATGTGAAGGTTGGATACTCCACGTGAGGCTTTTCTCCAGTCTTCAGCTGCAGAGGAAGCCCAAAATGTGTTTGTGTGGATATCCCAAATGTGAGGGCGTCGAGTAGGTAAAAGGACAAGAGGGGCGAATTTTCTGAGGACAAGCTCCAGGGAGAAGAGAGATGATGCGAATGGATTTGTCTGTCTTCCTTCGTACAAGTCACGGTTCTCAAGCGCGTAGTTCCAGGAGCTAAGATGCTAGCGTCTTGGCATTCCGTTGATCCCTCCGCTTTCATACTCCGCCCTTGGCCATCTCATCTACATACTTACCTGATTGTGCGTTGGCTCCAATCGATGCAATGCAACAAGTCTACCCGCTGTCGAAGCATGCAGGATGTTCGAGACTGATAGGTCGATACCTCACATCATGAGATGTCGACCAGATAGTGCACAACCCCAACCTACTGGGAACCGCTGCCTGTGACTCCATGTTACGGTACGGTCAACATGAAGTCAACCATGTCACTTAACTGGAAGTCGCTCGTGTCGAAGATACACCCTCCTCTACCCATGTCATCTCGAGAGTCTGCGCGCCTCCTCGCGCTGCTCAACTCCTCCTTCAAGCACCAGTTGGAAAGCCAGCATTCTGCCGGTATGCCGGACAGCGAGCATCACACTGATAATCATCTACGCTCCATATTGACAAACCCACTCTTCGATACCAGAAGCGGCATGCGGAGCAAAGACAAGCCTTTTGGCCGAGTGCAGGATCTGGTGAAGAGACCTATGGACGTTTTCAGGGAGCAGGTCTCGGCGGGAACGGCGACGCGACAGACAGCGTGCTTGTGCTTGCAAGCCCAGTACAACAACTGCCTAGCATCACCAGATGCCACACTGACAAATGCAATGAGAGCTTCAAGAGCTGGTACAACCGTCCTGGAGTGGCTCTGGTCCTCGGGTATGGAGGAATCTCGCGGTTTCTTTGATTCGCGACAATCTTTTGAGTTCTTGATCTCGTTCCTTGTTGCAGAACAGCGACACGACCGAATCCTCCAGTGGCTTCGACGATTGTACGCCGAGACAAGCAAGGATCGGTTACCAGAAAATCATCGAAGATACCGCAACTTGCTATTTTGTTTCATCAAAGCGGAAACATCCCTGGGCAAGGGCTTGGAATCTGCGACAGCCTTGTTCATCCAAGTCGCACGTGATGTGCAGGATAGCAAGCTCGGATTCAATAAATTGAACGGGGCATTCAACTTTGTCGCATACTATCTTACAACCGAACTAATGGCTGTCCCAAAGTCGGCCCAATTGCAGGCTTCTACCCTCGAGCCATTCATGAATGTCATCAAGAACTTTACTACAACTAAACGTGGCAACCATCTCGCCGCTCTCCACGGCTTATATCTGGCCAAGAACCCTGACCCTAGAGCAGCTTTGCAATACTTTCAAGGCCTTTCGCTGAAAGATGTCACAGAGCTCACACCCTCAAGATTACCTCGCACCATCCTCATGGGCTTGAGAACTGCTGAGCTGTATCTGGACCTGGGCCGTGAAGCGGAGGCGATACAAATCATGGCCTTTCTACATCGCAATTTTAGGAGTGAGATCGTCCCAATCAGGATACCAGATCACGAAGACATGACGAAGGGCAGTTCAGGCAACGCGGAAGACCAGAGTCTTCATCTGCTAGACTCCCTCGCGATAGCATGAAAGCTGCTATGCGTAGTGTAATAATATGAGATGCCTTCTGATGTCCTTCAGGCGAGCCCCTGAGGACTGACCACCATTGATTCATGCTCCAACATTACTGACTTTCCACACAAATTTTCCATGGAACCTCTGCAACATCCCTCGTAAAACCAGAATGGCGTCGAGCGATGACACGAAGCTCTCGTCAGCGCCTCCCAAGGCTAGGTGCGCCAGACATGTATTTCGTATTCCGTGATACCAGCAGATACTACATACACGATCGAACTATCGAACTATGCCCGAAAACGAGACGACCTGATGGAGAAGCTAACTATTCCACAAAGGAAGGTGTATGCGTTCTACACCAGCTCTAGTATCACACTCACGCATGAACTTTCAACCTGAATCGCTGGAAATGCGGTTACCTTACAGGTATTCGGTAAGCTTAGGAAATCATGCAGCTCAGTCATGCACAAGGAGTAGTCATGTTAGCGCCAAGAAACGAGGCGTGCAAGTGGCTTGAGAAAAAGAGATTTATAACTACGTGCCAATACCGTCACCGCCTATGATCAGGATGCATGCACGCACGCTATGTCAGCCAGCGTTCTTCAATAGCATCAGTCTAATGAGCGGTATTGGCCGAGCTGACAGCGTATCTTCGATATCGGAGCCCTAAGATAGATTGATAAGGGGTTTCCGAAGGCTGTCGCGTTGGTCTATATTAATGCCTACCGCTTTGTCCCCTACTGTTTGGTCTCATAGAAATATTCATATGACTCTCATTGTTGTGCGCCTTTGTCCTGAAGGGCTATATTGGAAAACTCCAGTTCTCACGAAATTTATTATTCGCAAATCATCGGTAATCCCCTTTACGTATAGGACATGGGCTACGGCTTTCCCTCGGGCAACATATTTGCCCCAGCTGTTCCTATAGGTGGAAATGGGGGCGGGGAATTCACTGAGTGCAAGACTGACAAAGGCTTGCTTGTCAAAGAGCTTGGGGTATGGTATAGCGGCAAGGCTCTGCAAGCAATTCAGGTGACCTATACCGACGATTCTGTGGGCCCGATTCATGGCACCGCGCATCAAACCTACAGTGATATCACCTTTGCTCCAGACGAGATTGTCACTAAAGCAAGCCTATGGGGAGACGGGGCCGGGAAACGATCCGGTCATATTCAGCTTACGACAAACCAGAACCAGCATCTTGATGCAGGGAAGGATGTGAAAGGCCAAGACGAGTACCCTGTTCAACTTGGGTCTGGAATCTTGGCAGGAGTCTGCGGTCGCAAGGGTTACGAGATTGATTTGCTTGCTCTAATCTTTCTGCGCCCTATCAACGCCATCAAAATCACTGATCTCGATTTCGGGGACTTACCGAAAGGGCCTGATGGTCCTCGGTCGAGAATATTGCAGAAAGCGACACAGTATAACAAAACCGGAAAAGACCTTAACTGGACTTTCTCGAACGCGCTACAACAAACCAACACTAAAACAATCAGTTCAACCACCACCAACACCTTCGGAGTAAAAGTCACTGCTGGCGTCGAATTCACAGTTACATCAAAACTACCCATCATAGGTGCCGGAGCAACAGCGAAGCTTGACGTCGAGACCGCCTGGAGTATTGCATGGACCAAAATGACCCAAACGGCGACGACCGAACAAATCACCCTGACGTGGGGCATCTCCGGGACAATGGCGAAGGATGCGGAACCAGTGTATTGCACGGCATCGGCCGTGTACGGCGAACACACTTTCCCATACACCTCGAAGACGACCTTGTCATTCGTCAACCCCGCAGCCTCACTCACATACACGGAGAAAGGCACCTTCAAAGCCAAACAATGGGCGGAGGCGACCGCCAAAGCGGAAAATTCCAAAGGAGAGGTCCCCACCACCCCGACGGACACGCCGGGTAAAGCGCCAGCACTTTTGAAGGCAGCACCAGCACCAGTATCAGGAGCAGCAGCTGGAACACCGGGAGAAGCGAGAGAAGCGGCTAATGAGGCTCCAGCTCCAGCTCCAGCTCCAGGTTTCAGTGATCGTACGTGTTTTCTCATTCGTCTCCTCCTATGTGCCTGAATGAAGCGCAGAGTAAAGTTTGAGTTGACGTTAATACTATTGTTGCGGCAGA
>JAABUW010008101.1_pt1 | contig 12395 bp, 15 predicted proteins | sample 5560081 | NCBI WGS metagenome assembly JAABUW01 (sample SAMN10711882, study PRJNA513363) | rock metagenome | isolation source: Antarctica rocks | place: Antarctica: Victoria Land, Knobhead sud | reverse complement strand
GAACTGGCCCCACGTCCAACCGACCCAACGTATACTGTCAAAACCGCCATGTCTTCCACAGCCAAGTCATGGCTTTGATTGGTAGTTCGAGTAGCGCGCCAGCGTATGTACACATTAGTGGCTCGCTATTGAGGTTAGTCGACGGAGGGATGACGCTGGCTAGCGGATGTACATTAGTTACCGCTGATGTGTAACCAGGCTTGCGATGGGGAGTCGAAGTCTGGGTTCCTTGGCACAGTTGACTGGAATTCATGAGGGCTATGAGATTTGATGGAAATTTGACACTCCCCGCGAGCAAGGCAAAGCTACGTGCTTTGACTGGGAGACTGGTTCGACCAACATTCGAAGGTGAGGTGAAGATGAAACGTCTTTGGGCTCAGTGCAGTAAACAATCTACTTTCTCGAGCTCTTGTGTGACGCTGTTGTGGTTGATGCACAGATCGCCACCATACAGCCGTGCCGCTGTAAATCGAGGGCGTGGTAGTCGAGCATCTGAACATTGATCCAACAGATTCTTCGACACCCAGCTTGCTTGCGGTGTTCATGCCGCCACCATATACAAAGCTGATTTCGGCAGTCCAGAACGGGAGTGGAATCGAGTACACACTCATGGTCGACATGAAAAATCGTCGTACGCCCAACGGACTAGGAGCTGAACTAGATTTTGTCAAACCGTTGGTCTGCTTCCCCGTTGAAGAGGTCATCGAATGTCCAGCTCGACAGTTCCGCACCTGTTCTTGGTATGTCGACGGGTTGTGTTGACGTATAACGGCCAGAGAGCGCAGAGCCATCTTGCGCGATCAGGTCGTTCAAAGCGCTCCCAGCTCCCGGTTCATAACTGTCTGCCTCGTACAATGGAAGTGGACTATCTCCGATGGGCCAGGCGGCCAGATCGAAGAGGTCCATATGGATAGTACAACGCTCGATTTTCGTATTCGCAGTGTGAGGAAGCGTTATGAACAGCTCGTCACTTGATGCATCTACATCTTCGACGTCTTGCGTGTCCTTACCAGTTTTCTTCGCAACAGCGCTGATTATGTAACTCTCTCCACCAGCTGAAGCTCTCTCAAAGGCCAGTAGTGGCTCCAAGATTCTACAGATATCCCGTGACGTAGCGTCTTGATGTTCGCGAGCCAACATGTGCAGAAAGCTAAACGTCAATTCCAGTAGTCCTCGATCACTTAAGCGCTGATGCTGGAGTGTGTCCCATACAGTGAGAGCTGTACCAAAGTTGTCGCCGCATTTAGGCGAAGAGTTGATGTGTGCAAGACATAGCGTCGTGCTAGCAACAAAAGCAATGATGTCGATTCCACGACAATACGAGCGCGAAGCTGCTGAGTTTCGGTATGATACATATCTGTTGACGACAGCACGAGCAGCTATCGATGCAGTCATCTTGCTATATCCGGGTTGCGACTCAGTTGATGGCAGGACCATGAACGGCAAGTGCAACTGCACGAGAAGGTGATGGTATGCAAACAATATCGTGAGACGAAGGACTTTTCGAAATGCCTTCTGGTTGTCTCCACCGGGCTCGGTAGGTTCGTGTGCGACTGCCCACCATTTGGGAGGCATCAAAGCGGCGCCATCTTGGAGCATCCGGTCAATCACTCGCGTAGCCTTGGTGTCGGTTCGGTTGGTATCATTGCGCTGCACGATCAGCCCCGCAACAACGGATAAGATGCGTTCCATTCGCTCCGTGCAGTCCACACAATCATCGACCTCGAGGCCGCTAGCACATGCGATACACTTCGTGGCTAGGCAAACTTGGGGCTGGGAGAGGTCTTCAACGTAGCCTTGTGGCAAGCCGAGGACAAGAGATAAGTAACGGTCAGACAGAACCAACCGATCCCACATGTATCGAATATTGATCCTGTCCAGAGTGTTCGCTTCAAGGTACTTAGCCGTGAGAGGGAATTTGACGTGTAGTCCTAGCGTTTGTGCGATATTCATGGCTCTGCGGTTTGCAAGCCAAGCTCGGCGGAGGTCTCCAGCGTTGTTCGACAACATGCTTTCGATCATGATACATTCGATACCCTCAATCGAACGTACAAGCTCGTCGTCACTAGTGACCAGCCTAGACACCGTCTTGATGAGGCGAGCCATGAGCACCCCACAGTCCGATGACATTTCTGCAAGTCTGGTACAAGAGTCTGCCGGTATGGCCTGCAACAGCGTGGCTAGTAGCAGAAGCTTCCTCGCTACAAGTATTGGATGAGACCTTGATGGAGGTAACCGAAGGAGATCTCGTGGCGATGGGACTGGGCGTGCGAGGAACTGCGAGTACGGTAGGCATACAATCCCGTGATGCAACACTGTGGCATCGACTGGAATGCTCAGTAGGATTTCAAGATTGTCCTGGGATGGCCATACCGCCGAAAGCGATTGGCAAATGTCATCTTGACGGGCAGCCACAGAAGGAGCATACACCAGACTCGGGCGACGTCCCACAGGCTCCCTCTGCGGCCACTCTCTTGTCGTTGGCTTCTCGAGTGTTAGATCAGCACAACAATCCGGAGCACAATGCAAGTCTTACGCCGCTCCCAACGCCGTCATCTGCCTGTAGGGGTCCCGCTGGCGATGCTGTTGCCGCTTCGCCGCTAGCCGCTGTCGTTCCCTCATGGTGAACTCCTTGGCTGGTACACGGGGTTCGACGACTTCTGCAGCCATCGCAAATCAGATTTGACCGCGCTGCGAAGCTACATCGAGTCTTCCGGCGCTTGCACTCGCAGCAACTCCGGGTGCCCTTGCGAAGCTTGCGTTTCGGAAATGTGGCTACTGCTTCTCCCTCCGCGGAGTCGCGTCGTGCATTGCTGTCATCCATACCTGCTATTGTAGTATCACATTCGCCATCATGCGGTCGTGAAAGACGCGCAGTGTTCACGATTGTGAGCGAAGAAGTGAAGCGAGGGAGCGAGGGAGTCGAGTCGAGATCTGAAGTCTGGATTGGGAAATGCCGTTCACATAAATGCGCCTGAGGGTCTCATAAATGCTCAGTACCTTTTATTCCACCCTTACTTTAATTCCTCGGTCGTCTTCTCGTGTTCACATTTCTTTCTTCCTTCTATCTCGTTGCACCAAATCGTAAGGACTCGACTCACTGTTCTGGGATCCTTATATCTCGCACTCAGAGAGATACTCTCTTTCCGCTACTCACACTCTAGTAAGTCTAGGAGTTGTTTATCTAGGAGACTTGAACGGTTCCTTTGATTACCACTTATACTGCTTCTACTCGTTAGCCTGCTATCTATTCGAATCTGACTTCCGGCCGACTGGGCTACGCGATGGAAATGCCGGAGCATGCTGCCTCCTTTGCTCTCGTGAGGGCCACGGCTCATGACATTCCCGAGATCGTCGACCTGATGTACGATGCATTCGAAGATTTTGTACGACGCGTTGTCATGGGTTGCTACTCACAAGACGACATGCCAAAGTTAGTTGCTCAATACATCGGAGAGATGCAGAACGACCCCAGCGACATATGGATCAAAGTCAGCGATGTCAATACCGGCAAGATCGTCGCTGCGTCGAACTGGAAGCTCTGCGCAACGGCTTCAACACCTCGTGGCGTGGATGAGGTGAAGCCCTGGATCCAGGACGAAGAAGCAATCGAGCTGTCTCGGACAGTGCTCGAGCCTTTGAATGAGCTTAGGTTAAAAGCCAATGCCGAACAGGACTCCTACGTGAGCCAGCATTCGTCCTGTGAATGCAGCAAGCTGACTCCCACATCGACCTCCACATTTGCTTCTGCGCAGAAGCCTGCAGGCGCCGTGGGGCAGGTAGCATGATGTTGCAATGGGGCTGTGATCTTGCCGACTTGCTATCGATCTCAAGTTGGATAGAGGCAAGCCCAGAAGGCATCCCGGTCCAAGAGCCTCTGACAACAGAGAGTGCGGCTAACCGCAAGCAGGAAACTTCCTGTACAAGCGATTCGACTTCTTCGATTATGATGAGATCGTCCATAACGGCGAGGTCAAAGGCACCGCCATGAGGCGAGAGTCGAAACCCTACCAAATCGGTGGAGCTAAGTCATGATGGTAGGCGCTCGACGACAGAAGCAGCACATTGGAGTGGCACCATGTACACTCTAGTCAAAGCTAGCAATTCATTCAGTGAGCTGTATTTACCGTATGTCCACGTCATATGTCCTCTTGACCACAATTGCTTTCCGTGAACTATCGCTGACGGCGTCTTCGTCCGCAGCCTGACCGTAGTGGGCGGTAGTCTGAGATATTCCTCGATGCTTCCCCTGCAGCGACGTGCTATGGAAGCCCCGACTTTGCTTTCCGCGCTCTTTGCTTCCTTGCACTGTGTTCATCGGATAAGGCCCACCTTCGCTTATCGTCGTACCAGTCTCGTGATGAGCGCTTTGGTCGACGTCTTCGAGGGTGGTGCCCAGAAATCTGGTGTTCCAACCCTTGAGGGAGACGTGCAAGCAAGGCATGGTGGCGGGTGCCACCGAATAATGTAGCTCCAGCTGCGTCCATATCTCGACCACGGTGTAGGAGAAGATGTAGTCGTCGTACTTGATGTGTGAAATTGCGACCACACGGGCGATGGAGAGCGCAACCACTGGGGCGCGCATGAGAAAGCCTATGATGATCTTCCTTTTCGACTCCCTAGCCATCTGTAGGTTCCAGACCAAGTAGATGGGAAAGAGCATCGTAGCGATGTCTATGAGGTTTCCAATTGTCGTACATGCAATCCACCGTGCAAGCGTCGCATTCGAAGACGATGATTGTGGTACCCAAGGCTGGATAAGATCGTCTCGAAGGGCCACGATGAGCACTCCAGCGACACCGTAGATGCCTGATGCGATCAAGAGGGTCTTGACAAACGTTGTTTGGGTGGAAGTCCCGGAGAAGCGCTGGAGTAATGCGCACACCGCAGCTTTTGAAAAGGCCAAAGTAACAATGAGAAGGAGTTCGCTGGCATAGAGGAGCTGCAGACTGTCAGCATGGTCGGAGGCATCGGCACAGTCAGCTTATACGAACCCTTTGCGTGCTCGCGATGCTCGCCTGTTGCAGCTGATTCGTCCTTCGACCAAGACCATCGTCCTTTGCCCGCAAAATCACCGCAGTCTGAACGATACTGAAGGCCTATACGACATCAGCGACCCATAATGGCTCTGTTGTCTTTGCTAACACTCACAAATGCAATGGCGGCAAATACATCATCTCGCCCAACGAGCGACTTCCAAGGCCAACGGATGTAGAGTCGGGTGAGGAAGAAGAGGGTACTGAACGTAAGACAAAGCAGCGCTGCAACAAATACTTGGAGACTGTGATCGTTCGCATTGACCGCGGTGCTATGGACCAACGTGGGCACAGCTGAAGGTGGGTTAGGCATGTTGTTGGTGAAGAGATAGCGTTCATTGCGGTTTGGGTTGTTGACTTCTCGACCTTGCCGAGCATTGACGGTCCGCAGAATACTCTTAACAATCCAGAAATATCGTGAGGAGATGTGATATCGAACGCGGTTGAAGAGCTAGGGCGATCCTGACTGCAGCACGTTCGACCCCAGCATGATGAGATGGCACTGCTGATTGCCGGATCGAAACAACATCACTTCTTTGAAGGATCGTTGTCGACGTGGGGTCATCAGACGCAGCAAGTTCGTCTATCGTTCGAGGGTTGTGAATGCGAGTATCGTGCCGCAGCCCCAACATAATCAATCGTTACGCTCGGGCATCGGCACTCATCGGGAAAGAAAGCAGATTGAGTAGAACTAGCGTGGTCTCGGACCGGGACGCCAGTTCCAATTGGTGCGGAAGGCCGGCCTTTCGCCTACGCGAAAAGGCTCGACGGCGCCGCCTCAACCTAAATACCGCCTTGCACTTTTATGCGCGGCGCCGCCACGGGATGGAGCGGGACACACTAGATGTCGTTCGACAACAAGTTGCACGACGTGGTCGAGGTCAACCTGGGAGACGATCTTTAGATTCGTCGAGAATCAGCCAGTCAAAACAGAGCATTTCGCCGTCTAAGGTAGCACTCCAAACGAGTCATGCGTGCCGTGTCTGTCTGCACCCATATAGCACTATCTCCGGTACTTCGCATCGGCGTGCTTCGATAGAACGCTTTATCCTGGTCCTCCGTCAAATCTGCAGGGACTCTTTGCAGAGCTTGATACAACCGAACCAAGCTTGGGCATTTGTCGTAGGCGCTTTGCACGACAGTGGACCATGCCTTCCGAGGCCTTGTGGAGCAATTCGAGTTCGAGCCATGTCTCTCAATTACCTTATTGTTACCTCCATTACTTGTTGGCTTCGGGTTCTCCGCGTGCTGGAAAATCGCTCTTCTGGTGCAAGATAGCACGATGGACCTACAAAGCAAGACCGACTTCTACGAGCTCCAGCAGAAACCTACCGAAACCCACTTTGATGAAAAGCTCCGCCAGACAGACGCTTCTGGTGTTGCAACCGGTACCAGAGAGGATGCATTGGATATGCAGCGTCTGGGCCGCACCCAGGAACTGCGGCGAAATTTCAAATCATTTGCCATATTAGGCATGGCAGCAGTGACCATGGCGACTTGGATAGCAGTGCTCCAGGCGGCGATATTCGGCTTGATTAACGGAGGCACAGCCGGAATGATCTGGGTGTATCTGGCGACCTGGATAATCACCATCGCGCTCGTGATGTCGCTTGCTGAGATGGCGAGCATGTCTCCTACCAGTGGTGGACAATATCGTAAGCCTGGAAGACCCGCCTGGCAGTTGTTCACTGGCTGGTCGCTGACAAGTTATGCCAGGATGGGTTTCGGAGCTGGCCCCTCCCAGCCAGCAGCGATTTCTCAGTTATGTTGTAGGCTAGCTGTCCGCGCTGGGTTGGCAGGCTGTGATCGCGGGAGCGTCTTATACCAGCGCTACGATCATCCTTCAGCTGGCGGCACTCAACAACGAAGGGTTTGTGTACCAACCTTGGCACGTCACTCTTCTCATGATCGCGGTCGCCGGGTTCGGAACTTTCGTAAACACCTTCGGTTCGAGAAAGTTGCCGCTGTTGGAGGGAATCATACTGTGTCTCCATATCTTCGGATTCTTTGCGATCATCATTCCTCTGCAAGTACAAACATTGCTAAGATTGGGTCTGCTCGATTAACATGGCTGTAGATGGGCATTGGCGCCGAAAGCTCCCGCAAGTGAGGTCTTCGGTAGCTTCTCCAACTTCGGAGGGTCGTCTTCTATTGGTGCTGCTTGCGTTATTGGTCAAATCAGCGCTACAGGTAGTTTCGTTGGTGAGTTGTGCGCTGCTAGCAGATCGTTCTGGGAGCACCAGGTATCATTGACTTCTACTGACCTTGTGTTTGTCGGTGCCTAGGCAGTGACGCTCCTGTACATTTGGCTGAGGAAGTCAAGGACGCCTCGCTCGCCGTACCACGTGTAAATTTATGCCCTAGCCATGTGCTGCCTTGGCTAGGTGAACGCCCTGGAAGTGTGTTGGTCATCGAGCTGACCATGACAACTACTAGATGATGTTGGGCACCATTCTGTTGAACGGAGCGATGGGCTTCGTCATGATCATCACCTTCTGTTTCTGCAGTACAGACCTCCCCACACTACTTGGCTCGACATCGCCCTTTCTCTTCGTGGACGTCTTCTACGCTGCCACGGGAAGCAAGGCCGGCGCCACCGTCATGACTTGCATCCCGCTCTTCCTTACCATGTGCACTGCCCTGAACGCCATGGCAGCGGCGTCACGTCAAGCGTGGTCACTTGCTCGCGACGGTGGTTTGCCTTTCTCCGGTTGGTTTCGAAAGGTAGAGGAATGAATAATCGCTTCGGTGCATGATGCTGATCCTGATGTAGGTCGTCACAATCGGCACTCCAATTCCAGCTAACGCCATCCTGTTCTCATTGTCGATCTGCGTAGTGCTCGCCCTGATCAACTTAGGCAGCTCCACAGCGTTCAACAGTATCGTAGCCCTTCTCAACGGTGCGATTCGTTCTCGTACGCCCTCAGCGTTGGCTGCATACTGCTGAGACGTGTGCGCGGTCAGCCACTTCCGTCTGCAAGATGGTCCCTCGGAATGTTTGGATTGCCACTAAACCTGCTCTCCTTCCTGTTTGTTATCTTCTCAGGTAAGTCAGATGATCTTCGGAGATGTGCGTCCATTATACGGAACAGGAGCTGATGATGGTCTTCCACATAAACAGGGATAATTAGCTTTTTCCCAGTGAGTGCAGTAGTGACGCCCGAGACCATGAACTGGGGCGTGGTATGTTTCGAGGCTTTATCCGGCTACCGTACTTCTGCTGACCTTCTTCTAGGTCATGTTCGGCGGCGTCTTCATAATTGCGACGGTAGACTACGTCGCTAGAGGTAGGAAGAAGTATGCCGGGCCGGTCGTCAATATAAAAAGATACTAGGCTTCGAGAGGCGATCTCACCCCCCGTAGATATAAAGCCAATACGTACAACGCGGCTCGTGTTACTTTCACCGCAGTGTAGGAAGTTGTCGTCGATTCGGATAGATGTACTGTGCCTTCAACCAATGCCGGTTTGCGACAGTTTTCAGTCTGTATGACCGTATGCCCATTTACATCATTTAGCACATGTACGATACATGCTTGACATGCTGCTGGATAACCTTCTTCGGCCTGCACATCGTCCGTAGCTGCTGCCACACAATTCAGTCAATAGCATCAATAAACATATGATGGTGCACGGAAATGTCAAAATAGTTGATGGGAGTTGTGTCCGTTCTTAGACGCGTAGGTACTTTAGTGGAGCCCATCGCCGCTTCTATTTTGTTACTTCCGCCGCGGGCTTGTGGTCTGTCTCTTCTCTGCTTGCCTGCAGTACGAAGTACTGCATACGAAGTACTGCAGACGAAGTATGAACACGAGGACGTCCGACGCTATGTCGAATCCTCCAGATACTAAATGTTGCGCCGCGGTCGAAACGAATTGGTCCAATACATACAAGTACTTCTCCTGCAACTTACTATTCTTGTTCTTTCCATCAGTCCAAGGTTATCGCTGGTGACTTTCATCGTCGTTACATTCCGGTTGACCTTCGAACTACTGACAATGGTCAAGATTGCTATAGCTGGTGGTTCTGGACGTATGTGAGGTCAGCTCCCATTCAGTCAGCCACGCAGCTCACACAGATTGCAGAGGTTGCGCGAGAAATTATCAATGCTATCAGAGCGCGTGAGAGGCACAGCATTGTGATTCTAACCAGAAGTGTGAGTGGTTGACCATCAGTCTTCCAATCGCTGCGAAGTAGCTGATCCATCTAGGACACCTCGACCACGGTTGGTTCTTCCGGAATCAAGTGGAAGCAAGTTGACTACGAAGACAAAACTGCTCTTCGTGATACCCTCCGTGGTATCGACACTGTACTATCGTTCATTCAGCTCCTCTCCGACCCAGGGCAGAAGGCGCAGAAGAATCTGATCGATGCGGCGATCGCCGCTGGTGTGAGACGATTCTCACCAAGCGAGTACGGAAGGTGACTACGCCACAATCGTTCTGTCTTGACGGAGTAAGTTGGCTTACCGACCGAACAGTAAAGGTACCGTCAACATGTCGTGGTGGGAGGGAAAGGAGAGGATACGAGAGTATCTGAGAGAAGTCAACAAAGACAGTCCAGTCAGCTTCACACATGGCATTCCTTGTGGAAGCGACTTAATGCTGACTTTCAACTCAGGTCATTGAGTACAGTCTCTTCCAGCCTGGTCTCTTCTTGGACTACCTGGCATTCCCTCACAAGACTTCGAAATATGTAGACCCACTGCAGACCGTCTTCGACTTCCAGAACAAACGCGGTATCATTGCACGGGGACACGAACATGCCATCATGACCCTGACCACAGTCTCTGACCTGGCAGCCATCGTCACCCGAGCGATTGAGTACGAAGGCAGATGGCCGACATCTGGCGGAATTCAGGGCAACAGGCTGACGTTCTCGCAAATCTACGAGATTGGTGCGAGGGTGCGAGGTATGTTGGCGTCTCTCAGAAGTGTACCAAGAGCATGAAGTCGGTTGCTTAGGCTGATCTGTACTGCAGGTTGCCCCTTCGACATCTCAACTGTAGAGTTACATGATCTGGAAGCTGGCAAATTGAAAGTGTCCTGGGGTTTGGAAACATCCCATCACGCGGTGTCCGGAGATGAGGCAGATGCTCTCCTGCGAGCTGTACCCATTGGTGTTTTGCTCAGCAGCACTAAGGGTGCTTGGGACTCGTCGGTGGAGATGAACGAGCTGTTCCCAGACCATAAGTTCACTTCGGCTGAGGAATTCCTGAGCAGGGTTTGGACAGCATCGGTAGATCGGGGAAACTTACGACCATGGGACCTGCATCGATAATATGGCTATCTGTACAAACGACCAGTGGCTGCTGGTCGACCGTGCTGCAATCACCCTTTCTTCCACGATGAACATCCAGTCTTGCAGCATGAGTGCTATGCTGACGCTACTTTCGAATAGTCCACCTACTCCGATATACGCACCTTCTGTGGCCGATCGTGAAGCTACTAATGAACTGTCTGGATCGCCAGGTGTCCGTCTTTCGGGTAGAGCTTGCGCAGCTCCGGCAGCGCCACGATGCTGCTAGTCTAGCATCCCACGCGATGATAACCGAGCCTTGTGGCAACGAAGTATGTATCTCAAACCTTCCAGCCAGTCTTCAGACAATCGTGGAACTTGGGCGGTATTCAGATGGATCCATTGTCGGTGACAGCATCCGTTGTGGGCCTGCTGGCGACCACGACCAAGTTGGTACCGCAGCTCTACAGCCTGGGCACGATCATCAAAGATGCGCCTCGTCTTGCGCAGGCAGCGGCAACAGAACTCGAGGCTATTGCGTTCGTGCTTACGCCACTACAGACCTATATCGACGGTTACGCTCAGGCCTCTGTAGCGAGGCTATCGCTCATTACCGTGGAACACATTACTGCAACTCTGACAGGATGCGTACTGACGTATTCCGAACTCGACGCGGTTTTGAAGTCTATGCGTTCGAATACGAAGATGACGGCGTGGGATCGTACTAAGTGGTACGTGAAGAGTGACGAAGTACAGCCCCTCATTACTAGGCTCCAAGGGCATAAAGCCTCATTCACACTGATGCTCAATATCATACAATGGTAAGACACTACTTGCTGAGTAATGTCAACAGACTCGCTCATATCCGACCTGACACAGCTGACTTGCGAGTAGTTCCTCAATGCTCGAAGCGGAACGCAGTATGGACAGTCTGTGTGACAAGATATCAATGCTCTTACGTTCAGATCGAAGATTGTCGCTATCACTTCGCAACATTGAAGACGGTATCATGCGACAAGAACCTCGAAAAGCAGTCGAGGAAGGCTCAACGACACCTGGGGCAGGTGCCGGCCCAACAGATAACAGCATACACAGCCAATCATCCGCAGAAGCCCTAGACCTTGCGGAACCTGCATCGATCGTCCATGTTCCGTTCAAGGCCCACATATCTGCTTTCGAGGAGCAATTGAGCAAAACGCGCGTGTATAGACATGCTAGTGGAGGTCATTCACAGTCGTCGCTTGTCGATGATGGTCGTAGCACCCTTGCATTATCGATATCATCATCATTGACGCTCGGTGAAGTTTCGAAGATCGCAATGTTCGCCTTGCCAATATATGCGATCGAGATATCAAACCCCGACTGCTATCAATTCGGTATCTCACCCATCGAGCCGAGCACCCAAGGATCAAGTACCAGAGAAGCTTTTGCGGCTGCCAGCCAACAACATCAGTCGCCCCAGCAAACGCCCAAAAGGAAGAACAATGTTTTCTTAAGAATACCGTTCAGACGAAAGCCGGCAGAAGCGCAAGAACAATCTGTCGTTAGAGATACACAGAAGGTCTTCGGGGTCGCTCTACGAGACAGTATTCGATATGCGAACGTGGGGATCAGCCTCACTAACGAAAGCGGAGAGCAATTCATATATGGCTACATATCACTGGTGGTCGCAAAGTGTGGAGTTTTACTCAAGGAAGAAGGTACGACACTACAAGAGACTTCAACTCCGGGTGTATGCATTTAATTGCTCTAGAACCGTCTAACAACCGTACAGGGACGTCTACTGAACATATCTTTGAAGTATCTAGCACTCCAAAGAGGGTTGAGCGGCTCCGTGTCAAGTTCGATACACCCCCGAGACATGGCAAGGACCTCAAGTGCGACGACACCTGTACAGTCCACGACCTAGCTAAGGTACTACTACTTTACATCCTGACGCTTCCGGAGCCAGTCATACCTCTGGCTAGTTACGATGCCTTCCGCACAGCATACCACGCAAGCGTGGACAAAGCAGCAAACATCGTCCCGGAGAGCCTAGAAGTCCTGGCTTCTTTGAAGCGGTACAACGCTCTTATAGCTGGATTGCCTTCCGTCAACCGACAGCTACTTCTGTACCTGCTGGA
>JAABUW010008099.1_pt1 | contig 12395 bp, 23 predicted proteins | sample 5560081 | NCBI WGS metagenome assembly JAABUW01 (sample SAMN10711882, study PRJNA513363) | rock metagenome | isolation source: Antarctica rocks | place: Antarctica: Victoria Land, Knobhead sud | reverse complement strand
CGCTTCGGAGGCACCACAGGCGACGCGGTACGCTTTCGCACAAAGGAGCACGCGTGTCGCATATACGGGGACCGCGCATGAACTATAGGCTTAAGTACTGGCTAAGTACTGGGAGACTCTCGGTTCGCGCTTTTATCGTGCGCATTGAAGTGTCCTGGGGGCAAAGATGGCCTAAATTTCCTAATATGGCTAGGGGAACCGATGCCCTCTGACACCGCCCCCCGCGGTCCTCTTCTCCTTCTTCTTCTACTGCCCACTCGACACTCCCCGATTGATGTCTTGTTGCTTTGAAAGGACCGGCGCGCTTTCGAGCGATCTGGCAAAACTCAATTTCATTGTGCATGGCTTGAGGCCAAGGCCGTGCCTCCTCTGATCTGATGGAAGGTTGAGCCACTGCGATATCAGGTCCGTTGATCTATCAATTCGCCACCGCTGCATCTGAGTGAATCGCGCCAGACTGTTCTTCGCTCCATCGCGCCGGCGCACGCCGGGAGCGGCGACGCTGCTGCTGCCGCAGCAGTCATATGGGTCTCATGGAGTCTGGCGATGCACTGGCCAACGGCGGCGAAGATGAGATTGTGCGGCGGTCGGCCAAGGCCCTGGCGGCCTGCCTGGCATGCGACATCTGCACCGGGCTGCTCATAGAGCCGCTGACGGCGGCGGAGTGCATGCACTGCTTCTGCCAGGAATGCATCACGGCGTTCGTGGTGGCCGGCCAGAACACCTTCTGCCCGGTGTGCCAGCGCGAGGGCGTGAAGACGTCCTTCGGCCCGCAGCCCATGAGGGATCACCTGCGGGTGGACTTCATGCTCACCGACCTCCTCAAAAAGGTGTGGTTGCTGCAGCATGGAGACTGCAGACACATCGCACGGTTTGCATTCTTGTCAAGCAGGCAGCCACCTGTACCGCGTCGGAGCATCGCCGCGGCTGATTCATCAACGCATGGTGCGCTGCAGGTGTCGGGCCAGCTGGCTTCGGTCGCAATGAGCCGCGAGACGCGGGTGGCGCAGTGGCACGCGCTCAGCCGGGTGATTTCGTCCAGGGACAGCACAGCCAGCGAGCCGGCGGCCAAGCCGCTGAAGCAGCTGCCGGCGGATGGCGCCGGCTGTGTGGAGCTGTTCATTTCAGCTCCAGGTGGGATGCTGCAATGGCGCTGCTGCATCTGCGGCAACTAGCCATTTGCCAGAAGCGACTGGAAGGCAATCTGGGCCATGTGGACCTTATGGACCAGCAGCAGGCGGATCCTGGCAGCGTGTTTGACCAGACATGCGGTTGGTACACGCACAGCATGTAGCACCCGATTGAAATCCGCACTGATGCATCAACTTTTCGCCTCGATGCCCTGTTCCTTTGCCAGAAACTGCCTGTAGTCAACACTTCCTGCCTGCCGGCGCAGCGGACCACGAGCTGGAGCAGCCCTACATACGGCTGCACGAGGATGTCACAGTGGCGCTGCTGACGCGCCTCCTGCAGGAGCGTGTGCTGTCGGTCACGCAGGTGTGTAGTTCAAGCAAAACTCACCAGGATTCTGCCTCCACAGCAGACGCAACGCACTCAGGGGACGCCCCGTCAGTGTGTAGCGAGGTCTCTGTGTCCAGAGCCAGCCTGCACAATTTTTCCAGCCTGTGAAGGTGCTGTCAGAAAAGTGAAGGTCTCAGGTTTCGGAGAGTTATTAAATGTGTGGTGTCATTTGCGCAGGACGCTTTGACGCTGCGGCTGCGGTGCCAGGGGCAGACGCTGACCAGCAATTTGAGGCTGGGCGAGGTGGAGTCCTCCCTGTGGCGGCCGCATGCGCCACGCGGGCAGTTGCTGCACATAGACATGGACTGGCCAAGAACGGAGTTGTGAGGCATTCTGGGCAGCGTACTCGTGCGCACATGGGTTGTGTGAACCCATGTAATATCTTGGTGTGTACAGTATGTGTTTTACTTGACTCCGACAAGTTGTGAGAGACAACGGCCACATTACACCCATGGTGTCATGTGTGCCATGTGTGTGTACAGTATTGTGAGCAGCTGAATATTTCGTTCTACTGAAACCACAGACAAATATATACAGCAGCAGTCTTCCGAGCGGCAGCGGTCAGAACCCGATTCGCTTGCCCACAGGAACGTTGCATGACACCTCGTCCGGCGGGAAAATCTCCTTGATGAACAGCCGCGAGCCCTTGGTGTCATCGATCTCCTCTGCGCGGCAGTCCGGAAGCAGCCCCAGGTTCGGCTTGGCAGGCCCGAGGTCCTGCATGGGGCCGGCGCAACGATCAATCGATGCTGAGGCGTCTGCAAGTTGTCCAAGTGGGGGCACGGCTGCAGCCGCGCGGATCTTGCCAGCTCAGCAGCGCTAGTAACGGAACAAGCTTCACACAGGTCGCCACCGCCGGGCCTCGCACCTCGAAGCTGCGCTCCAGAAACCAGTCGGGGGAGGACACGACGGCAGGACCGGACAGGAAGAAGAGGCGGCGGATGCACTCCTCCCGCGCCGACTGCTCCACATAGTCCAGCAGGCTGTCGGTGCGGCCGGCGCCGCGGTAGGTGGGGTGCACACAGAACGCCGCCAGCTCCGCGCATGGCAGCCTATCCTCGGCGGCCTCGCCGACAAACACCAGCACCGCGCACCCCAGCACCTGCATGTGACAGGGTTCCTAGGTTTCAGTGGACCAAACCAGTGGACCAAAATCCCAGCTCCACGCAAGGCAGGCAATCCTCGGCGGACTCGCCGACAAACACCAGCACCGCGCACCCAGCACCAGCGTGTGACTAGGACTTGGGATTTCAGGGTTCCAAATGTATTCAGAAACGTATGATTCCATTTGCAAAATGGTGATGGCGGCGGGAGGAGACCGGCAGCCGCTTCCGGCGGCCTGCAGTGCACGAGGTGTGTTTCGCAGTGAGGTGGTGCACAAAATGTGCCCCTGGCGCCAAAGCTCCTTTTAGAGCTGGCACTCCTCGCAAAATCGCTGCCGCCACCTTTAACAAGCATGCTCAGACGTTACCCCCTCACACCGCTTGCTTTGTCTTGCGCCCACAGCTGCTGCTGGCGTTCTTCAAGAAGTGTGCAGAGTTTAGTCCAATGGGCATTGCGGTGCGCTGACTGCTTGGGCAGTCCTGCATGTGAATACGTATGTGTGATCAACCTTTACAACATGTCTGAAACCAATTTTTCGCATGGTTTCAACAAATTTTCCACAGCCGCAGGACTACTGTCGCTGTCGCCAGGCGGGAACTAGCAAGCACAGCCCAACACCCTCTTTCCATAAAACAATGTACATGCGGTCTCAAGGTGTCCTTACATACCCACATTTCCTGCGGACGCCCTCGACTCCGCATAGTGGTTCCTGTTTGAACTGCGGACCAAGCACGCACCTGCGCCTCGCGCTCGATGACGAAGATGCGCTGCAGGGGGGACAGCAGGTCGTCGTCGCTGACGTTGTCGAGCGTGACACCCAGGTCCAGCTGCAGCGACTTGTACAGGCGCTTGATGCCGGTTATGTCCGGCGGCCCCGCCGCCCGGATGCCTGTTCGCATTCGGGAGCCGCAGCTCTGCCGATAGGAAGTGGTGGAGAGTGAATGCTGCCAAGCAAGATGGACAGCGATGGGTGTTCAAGCGGGCAGCAGCCGGCAGGACAGTTTCGTTATTGCCCTGACAAGCGCGAGCGGGGTGCACGATATTTGCAGCGCACCTTCGAAGAAGTCACCTGCGACCAGGCACATCGTGCTGATGAGTCTCGCAGCATTGCAGCATTGACAGGCCAACAGCTCGCTCGCTGCCAGTCTTGCAGCATGGCGGCGCACTGCAGCCGTCCCAGAGACAGGGCTGCGTGCAAACAGAAGCACCGAAATCAAGATCGCCATCCTGAAACTATTTCTCACCAGAGACCATGACGCCGAGGCCGTCGCGCGAGTACAGCTCCACCAGCAGCGCGCCCGGCACATGCGCGTCGATGACGTGTGTGCGCTTGACGCCGTGCTTGCACGCCCGCACCGCCGCCGCCAGCGAGTTGGGATACTCCTCCGTCGGTGAGTCCGCAAAGGTGGCCAGGCTGTCCGTCGTGGGGTCCTGCAGCTTCGAATATATATATTGATGTTGATGAGTAATTGCCAGCTTGAGGTACAATGTAAGAGTTGATGTGAGAAGCACGTCCTGCATATCAATGTGTATGTCGAAGCTTATCTTCACCTCCCGCAGCAGCTGGATCGCATCGTTGAGCGGCAACCACGGCGGCACGCCCGACCGCTGCAGGTCCTCCGCGCTCATGACGATGAGCTTGTCCGCCGCAAGCTCCACCGCCGCGTGCGTCGCGATGTCGTACACGTTGCAGTTCAGCACCTCGCCTTCGGCAGCCACGGGGCATTGTTCTCAAGGAGGTTGCCCCTGGAAAGAGCTGTGGGAGATGGCTGCAGCAGAGGAGATGGCAGGGCGCATCAGGGCACATCAATTCTGTCGCCGATGTCTGGGAGGCCGCCTTCAGCTGACGCATGCAGGCTGGTGCGCAGGAGAAGCACACGCCGCAATCCCTCCCAAACGGCTTGCCTGCGAGGCTGTAGGCGAGGCTGGTGAGCAGCACGATGTGCCCCGACTGCAGCTGTGAGTTGATGCTGGCGGTGTTGAGCGACCGCACTTTGCCGGTGTACCCATAGTCCACGCCGCCGACCACGCCGCGGCGCTTGCCGTTGACCCAGTTGCCGTACACGACCTCCACATTCGGCCCCTGCCGCGCGCCGTTGCTGCTGCGTGTGTGGCGCCGCGCCACCTGCGTCGACAGCGCCTGCGCCACAGCATGCACTGGTCAGGTCAGCATGGGCACAGTGTCCTTTCATGTTGAAATTCAATGACATGGGAAACGTTTACCGCAGGGTATATGCTGCTCCACCCAGGCCATTCGAGACCGTCAGTGCATGGCCAAAGTCCTGGCCCCCGTGGAGGGAGCACACTGAACATCGCAGCGTTTCTGAGGGGACAGCCATCGCGCAGCAGGCCGTCAAAACCCTCACCTTTGACAGCGCAGCCTCGACCTCCACGCGGGCGGCGCCGGTGGCCTCCGCCGCCGCCGTCATGACCTCCATGTCGGTCACCCTGTAGCCGTCCACGTAGTGCGGCGCCACGCCCCGCGCCTCCAGCAGCTGATCCATCTGGTGCCGCACCCCCAGCACCAGCACCAGCCGCACGTTCATGTCTGTGCGCGTGTCGATCATGTGTGTCAACTGTCATCAGCTTGGTTCTGAAGCGCCCTCACATGCTTCAGCACCAGCAACAGTTGCTGCAGTCACCAGTATGCTGTACATGAGATGAGGAGCAGAGCGCAGCAAGAAATGCGAAGACGTACTGTGGAGCAGGACTAGGTCTGCCAGCACCGGATTGAGCAGCTGCTTGTCCATCATGACCTGCAGACAGCTCTTTCGCGTAGGTGAACCAGCACAGACTGGAAGTCTTGAGAGATGAAGGACCGGGCAGCACCTGAACGCCATCTCGATCCAGGGCGGCACCCACCTCAGATGGCAGGCACACAACGCATGTGCTGCTGCGGTGGCTCTGCACGTAGGGCGCCGCGCTGCGGAACACCTCCACGAAGCTGGGCTTTTTGGGTTGCTGCGCCAGAGGCGAAGGTGCCTGCGCCTGCGCCTGTGCGCGCGGGAGTGCACGGCCGCGGCCATGCGAGCTTCCTGCTGATGCAAGTCTGCAAGCATCTGCGAGCCGTGAACGAAACTGGGCAATTGCAAAATGGCAATATAAACGCGAATTTGGCCTGCTGCGGCCGTGGCTGCTGCTGCTGCAGGCGCTGCACCGCCTGCCCTGGGGCTGAGCGCTGGGCAGCTGTGCTTGCAGCAGCCGCATGGAACTGCCGGTCAGAGGGCCAAGGACGTCTTTATCGGTTGAATATCGCAAAGCCGGACGCTGTCAGCTCGTTCGCTGCCAGCAAATTCACCAGATCGTTATGCTGCAGTTCAGTGACATTTGATCATTTGATCACACAATTCGGCGGCGTGGGTGAACCGGCGCAGGCGTGTGACGATATCAGAATGGATGTCAGTGACGCTCCAACAAGTCACAAATCGTACTGTGGTCAGAAAGCTCAGTCTCGGGGTTTCGTTCCGGAGTTGTTGCAGCTCCTTCGAGCCGCAACTTTGCAGCCATTGCTCACTTTGCCTGCATTGTGCATTGATCGGATCTGTCAACATTGTCGTGTGTTCAATCGTGCAGGCAGAACGCAAATGTGCGTGACAGCCCGTATAGGTTGATGTTCTGTCGTCAACACACGAGCCTTCTCACTCGAGGCTTCGCGTCGGTTCGCCCACGCTTCGAAACCTGTCAGGCCTACAGATCGCATATACCAGCCAGTGCGGCGCTACTTCCGAAGCTCGCGTTCTTGCGGCCGCAGCCGGCTTCAGGTGCCGGCAGCGGGTGCCGCCCGCCGACACGGCACAACTGTTCCGTGCGGCAGCAGCTGCCGCTCAGCACAATGACGCCCACAGAGCCGCAGACTGTGCCCGACCTGGATCGCGGCCAATTCTCGAGCACGCTCCATTTGAAGGCACTGCGCCTGGAGGCGGCCAAATGCCAGTCCTTCGTGAAGGCCCTGTCCGGGTGCGTATTGCCACTGGCCGTTGATCCAGGCCTGCTAATATGCGTTGAAGGATGGTCATGTTTGTTTTTTTCTCGGCTGACCGTGGCTATGCCGCTGCAGACACACGCTCAACCGTGCACGGCTCAAAGCAGTCATGAAGGACGAGGCAGACCCGAAATTACGACTGCTGCTGCTGAACGACAACGTCAAGGATCCAGGTGCAGCGCGTGATGTACCACAAGACGTAAACTGATCGGGGTCCTTTAACTCGGTGCCATGATTCCGGCTGACGTTTGCAGTGCAATGGGTGTCGCAGACTTGGATGGCCTGCCGGAAAACCTCAAGCAGATGGTGCGCGATGCGAACCTGGAGGTGGTAGACCACTCGCTCACCTTGGACTACTCCTACTGGCCGGCGGACCACATCCTGAAGGTGCCGTGCACTTTGTGACTCGGTAGCGCACGTCCGGTCGCCGCCCCCCTGATGTCCATTTGATGATCCGACGGCGATGTTGAATGCAGCGGTCTTCAGATGGCATCAGATGGCAGCTGCGTTCACAGCCATTCTGCATGTGAGCTGTCGGATGTGCTGCGCTGCAGCAACTGCTGCCAGAGGGGTCGGAGGTGCCCAGCTCCTTTGAGACGGTGGGCCACATCGCGCACCTCAACATCCGCGACGAGCTGGTGCCCTATAAGCACGTCATCGGCCAGGTCATCATCGACAAGAACCCCAACATCCACACCGTCGTCAACAAGGTGCAGCAAGCTCTGTTAGTGGGTATAATGGGCAGGTCCCATACAGACATGCCAGCATTGGGGCACTCACTGCATGTTCGCTGCGATGGGCAGGTGGGCACCATCACGAACGACTACAGGGTGTTTGACATGGAGGTGGTGGCCGGCGAGCCCAAGTTCGAGACGGAGGTGGTGCAGTTCCGCGCACGCTTCAAGCTGGACTTCTCCAAGGTTGGCTTTTGAGAATGCAGGAATTTGGTTCCGTCACGGCATCATCAAAGGCGTATAGCAGCATGCATACTGGCGTTGTCTCGTGTGAAGGCAGCGGCTGTGCCATGCACAGTGCACGCAGTATGGTGCCAGCAGGGCCGCGTCAAATTGCACGGCTGTGCTAGGGTTGGAGGGGCCTGAATTCACAGTAAATTCCCGGACAGGTGTACTGGAACTCGCGGCTAGAGCACGAGCACCTGCGGCTGGTCAAGACCTTCCGGCCGACAGACGTCATTCTTGACGTCATGGCAGGCATTGGTCCGTTTGCCGTTCCAGCAGCACAGCGCGGGTGCAAGGTGAGTCGTCACCGTTGCGAGGGCGCTGTTCATCAGCTGGTGCTGAGCTTCACTTGCTCGAATGCGCTCTCGATATCTGGGCCTACAATCGAAGTGCTGCCATTCAGTGCAGGCCTGTGCTATTGCAGGTGTATGCAAACGACCTGAACCCAGACAGCTTCAAGTACCTGAAGGAAAATATCCGGATCAACAAGGTGGCGGAGCTGGTGGAGGCGCATAACGTTGACGGCAGGGAGTTCATCCGCAGCCACAGCGGCCGTGAGTGCTAGATTGCAGTCCTAAATTGCAGGTTACAAGCTGCTGTGTGCATGCGCATCTGCATGTGTATTGATTCGATGCGCTGTCTTGGCATGATGATGCAGCCGGGGGTCCAGTCTACAGCCAGGTGGTCATGAACCTGCCGGCGTCGGCCGTCGAGTTCCTGGACGCCTTCCGTGACGCATGCTCCGACGAGCGCTGGTGCGGCCGCCTGCCCACCATCAACTGCTACACCTTTTCCAAGGGCGACGAAGACGAGGCTGGTGCGCTTCTTCACAGCGCCAGCTTGGGACAAAACATTTGGTGTGTTGGATCATTGGTCACGGGCTTTGACGGCAGCAACAGCGGCATGCTTTGCGTACAAGCGATGATACGAGATATTTTGTTGCTGGCAGGCGTGCGGGAGCGGGTGGAGGCCGCCCTGGGCGGCCCGCTGGACGGCGAGCCAAAGATCCACCTTGTGCGGGAGGTAGCGCCCAACAAGCGCATGCTGTGCGTCAGCTTCGAGCTGCCTGCGGCCATAGCGGGCATCGAATCCGACGCCGCCCCGCGGGCAGAGCAGCAGCAATCAGAACCTCAGCCGCCGCCGGCGAAGAAGGCTCGGACTTGAAGCTGTCACTTCTACTGCTTTTGCACGCCAATTTTAGTACTCTGAATGAGCATCCATTTTTCCTTTTGACGATCGGCTCCCCTGGAAAACAAGCACGGGCAAAAGGCAGAAATGGGAAGGGAAGCTAAACCACCGTTTTTGCAATGACAAAGACGTCTGCACCCTCATTCTGCTCACTGGATACCGACAGCGGTGCCGTTGTGTGTATCAGACATTCGCTGAAGAGGGCACACGCTGTCGGGTCACTCGCTGGGGAGCCATCAATTCCACGTGTGCTCAGCTTCTTTTGGTAGCATTTCGTGCGCTTCGCATTGCAGCAAGTTGAAATAAGAGCCTCCAGATACAACATTCGCAGAGGGTGCAGCGCGTGCAGCCCACTTGTACAAGAATGAGAAGTTGCAAACACGATGGGCAATAAGCAGAAGCACAAGCGCCATGCGATTCCGTCTGAGAAAGCTCGGGACCTAGAGACAGTAAAGATTGTCGACGAAGTGCTATCAGAGCAGCCGGTGCGTGCCTTGACCTGACAGAGGATGCATGCACTATCACTGCTGCCGGGGCAGTGACGCTCTGCTGCGAATGCGCAAGCACATCCAGCCCACTCCGTTACATTCACTGTACCGCAGGTAGCTCTGTCAAAGCTTCGCAAGCTTGCCGCGGTCCGCGGCCTGGTCAACAACCAGCTGCGGCGGCGGGCGTGGCCGCTGCTGCTCGGCGCGGACGCCGGCGGCAATGGCGAGCCGGCCGCATACGCAGAGCTGGCCTGCGGCAAGCACCGGGACACTCAAGTCGTCAAGGTGGACGTGGAGCGCTCGCTGTGGGCCTTCACCGCGGGGTGGCAGGACGGCAAGCGGGAGGAGAAGCGGGCGGCCCTGAAGCGGCTGCTGACGGCGGCGGTGACGAGATCCGGCGGCGCGGTGCACTACTACCAGGGCCTGCATGACATCGCGTCGGTGCTGCTCATGACCGTCGGCGAGGGGCCCGCGTACCCGCTGCTAGCGCACCTCACCGGCTGCCAGCTGCGTGACTGCACCAGGTGCTTGCTTGCCTGTAGATGTGGACAGGTGCTGATGCATCCATCTTGCTGTGTGCATGATGTCTACTTTGCTGCTGATCAGTACCTCATCTGTTTGACCACAACAGCATGGCGCTCGCGGGTGACTTGAATGGTATTTTTCGGCCAACCGCAGGCAGACGCTGGATGCTGTGCTGGAACAGCTGCCGATGATTGTGTACATCCTGAAGCAGGTGGCCCCTCCAGCGTGTGCTCACCTTGTTATCGTTTCTCCGCTGGATTTCGATATAGGTGCCTGTGCAAGCCTTTTCAGGCGCTGTGCCGCATCTGTCGCCGTCAAATCATCGCCCGGCAAGGGCGATGGCCAATGCTGCAGCGAGTTTCGATTTGAGCAGTTGGAATGTCGTGCCGCAGGCGGACGAGGAGCTGGCGCAGTACATCATCAAGGCGGGCATCCTGCCGTATTTTGCGCTCAGCTGGTACATCACCTGGTTCGCGCACGACGTGCAGAGCCTGCCGCAGATCGCGCGCCTGTTCGACCTGTTCATGGCATCACACCCGCTCATGCCGCTGTACGTTGGCACTGTCGCCATGAAGGTGGGATTTTGACGTTTCTGTGTAGGCCATTGGTGCATCCCTGCTGTGGTGGAGCCCAAAACATTGGTCCCAGCACAGGCATCAGCTACCTGCAGCTGTCAACGGCTGCCTTTCCAGTCGGCAACTTCGCGAAACTTATGCTGCTCTGCCTGGGCAGGCGTCGCGGGACAAGCTGCTGGCGGTGAGCGGCGACGACGGCGCGGAGATCCACTCAGCGCTGTCCAAGCTGTCCATCCTGGGTGTGCTGTCCACGGACGAGTTGGCGGTGCAGGCCGTGGCGCTGTTCAAGCGCTGCCCGCCCGAGCAGCTCATGCGCTCCGGCCACTTCCAGCTGCAGTGGTGCGCCCGCGCCACTCCGTCCTGCTGTGCCCGTTCCTTCATCTCCTGACACAACCTCTATTCAGCCGTTGCTGGCTGTATCGCTTGACCGTTCTGGCAGCGTGATGAGTCTAGCAGAATGCGGCTGGTTGCCTGTGATTCAGTTGTTCACCCGCAGTTGATGTGCAATAATGCGGCATGCAGGTCCGTAGTACCGGCGGCGGAGCTTCGAGACGGCCATTGGTGGGTGCCTGAGCACGCACGACCCCTAGGTGAGCCCTTGGTTCACTGTGATTGGACGTGGAGATTCTGGACCAGCGCATGACCCCCACAGGTGTGTTGGGTCTGGTGCTGCAGGCTCCCGGCGTGGCGCCAAATGGCTGCAGCGTGGGCCGTTGACGGCGGCGGCGCTGCTTTCTGCTTCCACATTCGTCGCCGTCCTGGGCGCCGCGGTCCTCTTGCAGCTGGAGACGCAGTCCTTCGGCCAGTACCTTCACAACCTGGTCTGAATGATGGAGAGCAGAGTTGCACAGCAGGGTGCGGAACGGCTGTGGTGTGTTCCTCTAGAGGGTCAGGAATCGGTCGACGTCCAGGTCAGCTCGTGTGTTCTAGTGAAAGTGTTGATGACACGGTGTGATTCGCCGTGTGTAGGCGTGACCCTTTCTGGTTTGACAGTGACTCTTGGTCAGGAGGCGGCGTGCACGATTAGGTTCGAGGTGAGGCAGCTGTTGTTCGGTAGGCATATCTGACTTACTTCTTTCAACTTTGGGGAACCAGTTAAGACGTATACTTGAGATGTAGCGCATATATGCATGCCAAAATTGGCAGCAGTACCCAGATTAAGGGTGAATTCTAACACCCGAGTCAAATTCTGACACCTTCTGGCCACTCAGCGTTGCTGGCGCTGCGACCAGGCTCAGCATGTTGCTGGTGATCTAAGGAGCTCGTAGATGTCTGGGTCGCATCAATATGTGCGCTGTGAAAACGCCTCAGGTGTCAGAATTCGACCTTGTCAAAATTCACCCGTTGTCTGGATATCTGCTACAGACCCAGAGTTCGAGTGTGCACACGCATCACTGGCGAAGTCATCTCGGTAAACTGCCAAAAAAAATCTGTCACGATTGCAACGTGTCGGCACGGACAAGCCTGCAGGAGCCGAGTTGTTGTGAGCAATCGCATCTGCACTCCTGCCCTCATGACGAAACTTCTACAGGATTGTGAAGCCGCCCGCCTAGAAAGTCACTTGCCGCTCTGCACGGCGACACATTGATTTGTGAGTGCTTGTGAGCTGAAGGAAGGACAGCAGCTCATGTGCCAGGACTAGTTCGCACACACGCATTCGACGGTAGCACTCACCTTCTGGAAGCCAAGCTCGTTGTCCTCTGCGTAGCGCTCCATGAAGCGCTGCATGCATCAGAGATATTGAGTGCCACCGAACAAGTCGCCACGAGAAATGTTGCCCTCAATGGGCAGACGATGCCGGTGGACACAGCACACGCACGCAACTGGTCGTCATCAAAAGATTTATGTCCATTAAAAGGCCCCACCATGAAGCGGTCCCACTCCAGCGAGCTGCGCATGACGTAGCGCGCCTCGATGCGGTCTGGCTTGCCGTTCACAAACTTTGCCTGCATCATGAAGAAAGTAGCCTCATCAGCCGCTGCGTGCCTCACCAGCACACGCGCTTTGGTCGCAACAGCACGGGGGGGGGGGGGGGGGGGGGGGGTTGACGGGC
>JAABUW010008097.1_pt1 | contig 12397 bp, 11 predicted proteins | sample 5560081 | NCBI WGS metagenome assembly JAABUW01 (sample SAMN10711882, study PRJNA513363) | rock metagenome | isolation source: Antarctica rocks | place: Antarctica: Victoria Land, Knobhead sud | reverse complement strand
CCCTTTCCCTTGCCCCCCACGACTCCTTTCGCTAAGAAATCCGCCACCTCCTCCGCCTTGCTCACCCACGGCGCATGACACGCCTCCACCCACTTCACCTCCCCATCTCCCTCACCTCCCTTCCCGTCCTCCTTCCTCTCCCTCAACCACTTCCACGTGCCCTCCTGCCTCGCCTTCGGAATCGCATTATCTTTGGTACACAGTAAAGCCGAGACGCGAGCTTTGCGCCAGTTCTCCGAGGTGATGTTCATAGGTCCCACGTAATACGTTTCGGCGCAGGCGTCGACGAAGGGCTTGGCGAGGGAGAGGGGCAGGTCGGAGAAGAAGTAGTGCCAGGGGGAGGTCATGTGGGTCATGTTGTCTGCCTGTACACCCACACACAACATTAGCGAGATGGGGTTGGTGGGGAGTAGAAGGGGGAGGTGCGTACGTCAATGCTAAAGCCAGGGTTATCAGGCCCAACGAAGTCTTTAGGGTCGATGATCATTTTGGCCGGGAAGACGTAGGCGGCGATGAAGATGACTTTGAGCAGGCGGCCGCGTTTGCTCTGTGGGACGTCTCGGTCGCCGTTCTGGGTTGTGTGGCCCGGTACTGCGACGCCGGAGTCTGGTCTTTCTTCGCCGACTTTGTCGACTACGCCGTCTTTGATTAGGCAGTTCACCGCTTCTGCACCTGGTACGCCGGCGTAGCTGTGTAGGACTAGCACCACATCTCGTCCTTGTAAGAGTTCGGTGGTCACGGCTGTGTATATTACCGAAACATCGTCGCTGAAGCAGGGTCGTGGGCCGGGCGGTTTGCGGCCGACGGTGTGGAGTTGGCGGGTCGCGTATGGAAGGCCGCGGTTCTTAAGCGCGGTGGTGAGAGGGTGGAGGTGGGTCGCTGTGTGCCAGTGGCCGGGCACGAGGACGAAAGTTGGGGGCGAGGGAGTTGACATTGGGTTATTTTTCGCTGTGGAGCTGTGGAGGAGAGTGTCGTGTGACGTAGTGGGCCAATGGGCTCTTTCAGTCGAGTATTGCAGACATTGGCAGTGAGGAGAGGGTCATGTACAGTGGAGAGAAGGAGATGTAAGAAAAGCAAAGAGTGAGATCTCACGCCCCGTTGAAATGCTGCTGCAGTCGGCCGTCACTTCCAGCCTCGTACAGTCGCACAAAAGCTTCAGGAAGGAGCTGTGAGCGCAAGATCGTCGTCTTTCAGCTCCGCGTACATCGCGAGGCGCCTCTATCACGCGCCTCTTGGCCCCGGTAGCTGGATCAAAGCGGCCGGTGTTGCGGCTGGTATGCGCAAGACGAAGACGCCAGGGGTAGCGGATCTGAGTCAGCTCGTGGAAGTGATAGGTATTCTTGTTGGTCGTTGGTGAGTGGTTGCTGTCGCCTTGGCGAGAAGAAACAAGGGTCTGGAAACATTAGCGCATCTCTTTCCATACAGCATCAATTCTGGCAAGAGCCAAGACATCAGCAGGACACCATATACGACTGCCTATAGCCTCGAGTCCGAAGCAACAACAACATTGGAAGAATGGGAGGCTGAGGAATACGCAAGAGCGAGCAGAAAGAAGGACGGATCACGGTCCTCGAGGCCGCAGATATGAGCTCCTGTATGCATACCCCAATACGGAAGGAGCATGTATATACAGGAGACTTCCGGTCGCTGACGGTGGCGTAATATCACAGTAAAGCAGTTCATCCGCAACGTCCGCGCTTCTAAGACAATCGCCGACGAGCGCGGCGTGGTACAGAAGGAGAGCGCGGCCATTCGAGCCAGCTTTCGCGAGGAGAGCCATAACTCTGATCTACGGTATACACCTACCTATACATCTCCAAGGGAGGGAGGAACCATGACGGGCTAATGATGTGGCAGGCGGAACAACGTCGCCAAACTCCTCTACCTCTTCACCCTCGGCGAGCGAACACATTTCGGACAGATAGAATGTCTCAAACTACTCGCCTCGCCGCGGTTTGCGGACAAGAGACTGGGATATCTGGGTACGATGTTACTGCTGGACGAGAACCAGGAGGTTTTGACGCTTGTCACGAATTCTTTGAAGAAGTATAACATTTCTCTCCCGGGGGTAAGGAGTCGGCATGCTGACAGGGTGATACAGCGACCTCAACCACAGCAACCAGTATGTCGTTGGCCTCGCACTGTGCACTCTCGGCAACATCGCCAGTGTCGAGATGGCTCGTGACCTCTTTCCCGAAGTAGAGACGATTCTTTCATCCACAAATCCGTACATCCGACGAAAAGCCGCCCTCTGTGCTATGCGAATATGTCGGAAGGTGCCCGATCTTCAAGAGCACTTCTTCGACAAAGCGAAGCTACTACTCAACGACCGAAATCATGGCGTCTTACTCAGCGGCCTAACATTAGTGGTCAGTATGTGCGAGGGTGACGACGAAGAGGGAGGTGAGCAAGGCGTGGTGGACATGTTCAAGCCTTTGACTGGAAGTTTGGTCAAAACGCTGAAAGGCTTGAGCCAAAGTGGCTACGCACCCGAACACGACGTGACTGGGATATCCGACCCCTTTCTGCAGGTCAAAATCCTGCATCTCCTTCGAGTTCTGGGTCGTGGCGATACACAGATCTCCGAACAAATCAACGACATCCTGGCGCAGGTGGCGACGAACACAGACTCGTCGAAGAACGTCGGCAATGCGATCCTGTACGAAGCTGTGCTCACCATCCTCGAAATTGAAGCCGACTCGGGGCTGCGAGTGCTAGGCGTCAATATTCTCGGCAAGTTCTTGACGAACAAGGACAACAACATTCGATACGTCGCTCTCAACACTCTCATCAAAGTCGTCGCCATTGAGCCGAATGCAGTCCAACGGCATCGAAACACCATCCTAGACTGCCTGCGAGATCCAGATATCAGCATCCGGAGACGAGCACTAGATCTCAGCTTCACTCTCATCAACGACCAAAACGTGCGGACACTTGTGCGGGAGCTCCTAGCTTTCCTCGAAGTCGCCGACGCAGAGTTCAAACCGATCATGACATCGCAGATCGGCATCGCAGCAGATCGCTTCGCCCCGAACAAGCGATGGCATGTCGACACCATGCTCCGCGTCCTCAAACTGGCAGGCAACTACGTCAAAGAACAGATCCTCAGCTCTTTCGTCCGTCTCATCGCCACGACTCCCGACTTGCAAACCTACTGCGCGCAAAAGCTGTACGCAGCTCTACGAGAAGACATCAGCCAGGAAGGCCTAAACCTAGCCGGCGCATGGGTCATCGGCGAGTACGGCGACGCTCTGATCAGGGGCGGCAGCTACGAGGAAGAAGAACTCGTCCAACCGGTCCACGAATCCGAGATCATCGACCTCTTCTCCACTATCCTGAATTCTAGCTATGCTGGGCAGAATGTCACGGAGTACATCATCACCTCCGCTATGAAACTCACGACCCGACTCCAGGACCCGGCGCAGGTGGAGCGGTTGCGGCGACTTCTGCTAAACCACCAGACTGACCTCGACGTGGAAGTCCAGCAGCGCAGCGTCGAATACGGTAACCTCTTCGGCTACGACGCCGTCCGCCGCGGTGTGCTAGAGCGCATGCCTGCGCCCGAGATTCGAGAGGAGCAGCGTGTGCTTGGCGAAAGCAATACAGGCAAGAACAAGCGCAAGAGCAATGCGCCTGTGGCGCGCAAGCGGCCGACGCAGATTACGGAGCAGGATATGCTGCTCGATCTGATGGGCGGTGACTCGCCTGCGGATAACGGTATGGGCATTAACGGAGCACAGCAGGGTGGTAACAACAACGCGGACCTATTGGCCGATATCCTCGGTGGCGGCGCGGAAATGAGCAGTCCAGTCGCCACCACAAGCCCTACCTCGAACGGCGCGCCAGCGAGAGGTAACGCGGCAAGTATCATGGACCTGTTCGACTCGACACCCTCATCGCAACCTCCGGCTCCCCAACCGCAACAGCAGCAGCGGTCGAATGACATCCTCGGCGGTTTCGGCGCCACGTCCCCTCCACTCACCCAGCCGCAAGCGCAAATCGCATACAACAAGAACGACCTCCTCATCACCTTCTTGCTCTCGCGCACCCCACAGGCCGTCACGGTGCAAGCGCGCTTCAAGAACAACTCGGCTTTTGAGACGTTTGGGCAATTGAATTTGCAGGCCGCGGTGCCGAAGACGCAGAAGTTGCAGTTGCAGGCTTTGGATAAGGGGGAGTTGGGACCCGGCGAGGAGGGGGGGCAGGGAATGAGGGTTGGGGGGGTTGGTGTAAGTGATGCTTATCCTGCGAAGCCGACGGCGGGCCCCTGCGGGACCCTTGTGGTGGGGATGTGTGCTAATTTGTGTGCTGTAGGGACCACCGCCGGCGAGGTTGCGGTTGCGGTTGCGGATTAGTTATGCGAAGGGGGGTGCGGCGGTGGTTACGGAGCAGGTGGATTGGAGTGAACCTGCTTGAGATGAACCTTGAGAATGCGTGCGGTGGACCATGCGAACTACAGGATTGTGTGGTATCATTGCGAGCGGTGATGTGTCTACGGTAGATACTGCGGAAAGCTGAAGCATGAGCGATATAATGGATATAGCGATTGCGTCGAAGCATTTTGTTGCATTACCGCCAGCTACTTGTCCAGGTGCTTCATGGTCGGAATCCAACCACGAAGGCTGTCGTCGTTGTTGTCGCATTGATATCGAGGTACGAAGAATCGAAGAATGGGTTCGGAGCAACGGGTCTGACGTAGATGGCATATCGGCTACATGTTTCGAGGCGTGCAACCTCACTTCATGTTCTACCGTACATTATTGCTGTTGCAACGATCGTTTGACGTTGGATATCGAATCCGTCTCAACACCTCACACCTCACCGGCTCAAATTGTATCGGGATTGGCCGGCATTGAACGCCCTCAACGGTATAGTGACGTTGATCAAGGACTCCGGGATACAGGCCATAGCATCACCACGGTAGCGGCAACAGGACATCCTTCCATTGAGTATCGCTCACCGACCCGTTCCTAGCCCATCATGGCGAACTGGACCCTCATCTCCGCCTCCCCTTCCCCATACGCCCGTAAAGTCCGCATAGCACTGCAAGAAAAGAATCTCCCCTTCACCCTCCAGGTCGAAGTGCCCTGGGACTCCACGACTAAAACCCCTCAGTACAACCCGCTCGAGAAACTCCCGGTCCTGTTACTGAACGATGAAGCGAACATAGCAATCTACGAATCCCACTACATCATGGAATGGCTCGAAGCCAAGTACCCCTCCCCCTCCCTCATGCCTCCCGATCTAGACGGCAAACTCTTTGCGAAGAAAGTCGAGGTAATCGCGGATGGGATCTGCGATGCGTTGGTGCTGGCGTTCTTTGAGAAGAAGAGGGAGGAGGGGATGAGGAGTGAGGCGTGGACGGAGAGGTGGGTTACTTCATGCGGTGTTTGGGAAGGGGTGGCGGGCTAATTCGTGTGCGGTGGGTAGGCAGATGCGGAAAGCGGACGGTGGATTGGCAGCGCTGGCTACGTTCGTGGAGCAGGCGGGTGGGAGTGAGTTTTTGATTGGGGGGAAGTTGACGTTGGCGGATATTGCGATTGGGGCTGTGCTTGGGTGGTTGAGTTTGCGGTGGCCGGTGAGTGGTTTCAACCTTCTCATCGAGGGTTTGGTAAAGGTGGAATTGGTCTCGCTGATATTGAACCTTGCGTGCAGGACCATCAGTGGAAGACGAAGCATCCGAGGCTGAACGAGTACTTCGAGCGTTTGGATCAGAGGCCGACGTTTGCCAACACGCGGCCATCGGCGCAGACGATCACGGATAAAGTTGTGTAGACCAATCTGACTATTTAGGTAGAAATAAGTCCTTCGTTCTGCCGGGATCCTTCGTTCTGCCGGGATCCTTCGTTCTGCCGGGATCCTTCGTTCTGCCGGGATCCTTCGCTGAAACCACATAGCAGGCCCTGGTAGCTGGGGAGGTAGCAATGGTTAGGTAAAACGGCGGTCATCAGCTCCTACGAGTGTGTGACGTGGATCTCTCGCGTACGGTTAACAACCCATTGTCCAGTCTCGAAGCTCTCCGCACTTCGTCTGCTCGCCCGGCCTGTCGTAGCTGTGGTCATTCTCTGATAGTGCGGTCGCGTCCGCACCTTGACCTTGTATTCGGTATCATCCGGTCTCAGACGGCAAGGCAGGCGGTCGGAGTTCTCGCCGGAGTGTACGGTACCTGCAGTCGCAGTGGCGGTCGCAGTGTTGTCAGGCGAGCTATCAACGTCCCGGAGAACTCCAGCCGGTCCAGTCCTCGTTCCGTAATTCGTCATCAAGCCTGTTGACATGAACGCCCAGAGGAATGATCGCAGGCAAGGTATTGAAGCTGAGATTAACGAAACGCCTAGGAGGACTTCTTGCCATGCCACGGTGGGCGCGATAGCGATGGCATCATGGTGGTGTTCCACATATGTCAGGTAAGTGACGGTCGTAATGATTGAGAATGCTGCCACCAGCAAGCGGAAGGAGAAGACGAAGACCACGATCATCTTCTTCGAGCGTTTTATCTCGTTGTTTGTGACGAGCCACACAGGAATGCAGACAAGTACGATCTCCGTAGCGACATCAAGGGCCGTTAGGATGGTCCATCTGGCGACCTGATGAAATCGTAAGCTGCGAGTCGAGGAGGCTGACAACACGACGTACTCACGGCGCCATCGCACACCGCTTTGGTTTCACCGTCCAGCGTGCGTCTTGGATGATATCCCACAGAGCTCACGATGAGAGCCGCAACTCCGTAGATAGCCGTTGCCGTATATGCAATGGCAAAGCATCGTTTCTCGCCGTGGAAGTCACCGGAGAAGATTCGGCGGGTGAAGATAACGAGTGAGACTTTGACGAAGCTCAAAGCAATGAATCCCATAATCCTGGAGATGAAGTACTCCTACCCTGCATCAGATCTATGTGTGGTGAATGCAGGGCAGGCGTTGTGGTAGCTTACCTCGGCCGCTGCAGCCAACTCTTCCTACAAGATGAGGGCAGTAGAAGCTCCGAGGCCGTGGGCAATGGATCTGAACAGGGTGCCGTAATGCACGATGGCGAACGCCTAGTATGTTCGGATGAGCGCCCTGCTCCGACGTTCGCATTGAATGCTGACCACTTACGTATGCGATTCCCAAAACAGCATCATCCCAGAACAGTAGGTCCCACTTCACAGTCATTCGAGCTCCGAGGGCCAAGAGACTGTATATCAAGCTGAGTAGCGAGGCGACCTGTCGAGTGTGAGATGTGGTTGCTGGAGATGTTGTGGTGCCGTACTGACCCATAGCCATCCCCGGTGGTCAGACGCGGTTGCGGTCTGGAACCCATGTTTATCCATAATCGTCGCGAGTCCCGTTGCTGTGCTCAGGTCGTGTTACAGAATATTCAGGCTATGTCAGGCCAATTGGTAGGCTGCTTCGTTTTCGCGTGCTGGCTTCTTTCACAGCTGGCTGCGGGCATTGGTCCGGTAGGTCCTCAGCACTTACTGCGTCATACTCCTCACCGTAGGGAACAGCTTCACCGGGCAAGCACGAGGGATCTAGCTGGTGGGCTGGACGCGTGCCCTCCTCCCCGAGCATCTCCGTGAGAAAGTCGCCATGCGCTTGGTGTTGCTGCATCTGCATCTGCACGCCGTTCTCTTATTTTTCTGTAAGGTACCCTCGACCAATCTATGGGAAGAGTGTGAGAGTTGAGAGGGCAGTCGAACAGAATGAAGATTCACATGCGGTCTCGCAATCACGTGTACCCCACGGTGCGTTGACGCGCTAGTCACGTACCTTAATGAGAATTGCTATGTCAGACCTCATACACATCGACCACATGCGGTGCAGCAGACGGCTGCGTGACCAAGGCACTATTCTGCTAGGGTGAACACATTTGCGCATTGAAGCTGTCTGCTGCGCCCAAGACACTCTCCCAGTCGGTCCCCTAGCCCAGCAGTCGTGAGACGGGGATGGTTACCGTCGCCCCGCAAGCTTCCGACTCGACCACTCAGCTAATCTCGATGACAGCGATCACCACCGAGGTGTAAGTTGTTCTGCGAATCGTGCGGTAATGACTGGGCTTTCAGAAAACGCTCCAAGCTGACGTGGCGTTGTTGACCGTCCCCCCCGACGAGACCATCGCTCTAGGGCATGGTATGGCATGCGGCACAATTGTTGTTTGCTAAGGGAGCGCACAAGCACGTTGCCTGCTGTCATCAGCATGCTGGCGTGACGCGGAGAGCAAACATTATTCCTCCGAACACACTCCGTACGGTTTAAACTCAATTCAACTTTCATGCTGGCTGTATGTTTGCCATCAAGCATACATGGGATGTCGACAACCTGTCGATATGTACCTTGACCAAGTGAGGAGCTTGCAGAGCCCTGCCTTGGCTACGAGTCCCTTCGATACTCCGAGTGTCGAGCCTGGTAAGGTAAGCTGCTGTGGTCACGACCCAGAACATGAAGGTCTGTAGTCCCTGCATGACCTTTGCACCTTCCGCAGGCGTCGGAGATTTTGCAGTTGTCCACCCACACAAGTCCAGCAGTGTGGGCAGGCGCCCTCTGAAGTCCCTGCGACCCGGCGTATTGGAAAGTACAAGCCTGACTAGATCCTAACAGACGCCACGGCAGGCCCCGCAGACTGTTGCGTGAATGCAGCCCAAGCTAGTCGCGGCATATTGCAGACGCAACATACGTCGTTGGGTGCTACAACTTCTCCTATGAACCTCCCCAGAATTTGTCTTCTTTCGTCGATCAAGTCCCTACATTCTCAACCACTCAATTCGTGTGGAGTTTTATCCAAGGGAGCCTGGTCTCGATTGACTATAATAGACTACAACCAACATGTCGGACGCTGAAGCTCGTCACAACGATGACGATGTCTCAGTCAAGGAGTCCGTCAAGGACTCCATCAAGGAGGAAGACTGGTCCAACAGCGAGACGCAACAAGTCTCGGGCCGAGACTACGATCCTATTCCCGACAAACGCGACATGCGTCGGCTGGGCAAGCGGCAAGAGCTAAAGGTCGGTACCCTAGCGGTCCCATAAAGTCCGTTCGCTCACCTACTGACACCGCACAGCGTCGTTTCAGGTTCTTCAGCATTGTTGGCTACGTTATCGTATTGGGCTTGACCTGGGAGTTTTCACTGGTGATGGGAGCGTTCTCGCTCGCGAATGGTGGCCCTGCTGGTGCCATCTGGCTCACGGTGTTTGTCTGCTGCGGTATGGGCATGGTCGTGCTTTCGATGGCCGAAATGGCCTCTATGGCTCCAACCAGCGGTGGACAATATCGTAAGCTCTGAAGATCTGTCTGGCATTGTTCGCCGGCTGGTCGCTGACAGATTGTTCCAGACTGGGTATCGGAATTCGCACCTCGCCATCTGCAGAAGCCTCTTTCGTTTGCGGTTGGGTGGCTGTGTGCTCTTGGATGGCAAGCAGCTATGCCTTCGGTGGCGTAAGCAGATAATATTCACATTGACAATGTCTCGTGTGCTAACTGTGATCCTCACAACTTGCAGGTACATTGGAGCCCAGCAGGTACTGGCTTTGATCTCACTCTGCAATCGAGACTTCGTCATCCAGGGATGGCATGGAGCCCTCATCACCATGGCCATAGTGTGTCTTGCGATCTTCTTCAACACCGCCGCGATTGGAAAGCTGCCTGTACTCGAAGGACTTGCCGTTGTCCTCCACGTCTTTGGCTTCTTTGCATTCATTGCGATCTTCTGGGTCATGTGAGTACCAACCCCATTACGCTCATGCCGAGAGACATGCTTATCCAATTTCAGGGGCCCTCGTGCACCAGCGAAAGAGACCTTCACACACTTCGCCGACGAGAACAACTGGGGCTCTCTTGGCTTGGCAACACTGATAGCCATGATCGGACCTACCAGTACTTACGGTAAGCACGATCGAAATCACATTCCTTTCCAAGGCATCGCTAATCTCGTTCTCCTTCAACAGTCGGTGGCGACTCGGCCGTGCATCTTTCGGAGGAGCTCAAAGACGCCTCGTATATTCTTCCACGGGCTATGGTGTCTGCTGCCGTCATCAACTACATTCTCGGGTTTGTTACGACCGTAACACTCATGTCAAACCTCGGCGACGTGATGGAAGACCTATCCGATCCAAGTGGCCAGCCATGGGTGGCCATTGCCTACCGTATTACTGGCTCGAAAGAGGCGACCATTGTCCTGTTGGTCATCATGATTGTGATGATGTTCTTCTGCGCCGTCAACCAAGTCACAACATCTTCACGGCAGATCTTTGCACTCGCCCGGGACCGGGGACTGCCATGCCACACCTTCCTCGCTCAAGTTCGGCCGGGATCTGGTGTCCCAGCGAATGCGGTCTACGTCACTCTTGTCTTCACCTGCCTCGTCGCCTTGATCGAAATAGGATCCACCGTGGCGTTCAATATCATCCTGTCGGTTGCCGGCACCGGACTGTTCACCTCCTACATCACCTGCATTACTTGTGTCTTGGCCCGGAGGCTTCGCGGAGAGCCACTACCTGCCTCGAAGTTCGATCTGGGATGGTGGGGAAATGTTGTAAACGTCCTCGCACTATGCTTCCTTTCCGTGGCGTTCATCTTCCTCTTTTTCCCAGCTACGCCGAATCCATCCGCTGCTGGTATGAATTGGGCAGTAAGTGAATGGCCTCTCAAGAAACTGCAACTTCCTGCTGATATCAAGTGCAGATATTGTTATACGGTGCGGCCGTAGTGTTCGCCGCTGGCTACTATTTCCTGAAGGGACGAAAAGAATACCAAGGACCAGTGAACTACGTGAGGTGGCAGACGAAACAGGACATGACGGATGGCATGCCGAAGACCGAGCGAGTATAGTGAAGTCCGGATGGAAGTTACGTTACCTGTGGCGTTCTTTGTATCCTTTTGGTTCCCAATCCAACCCCATACCTCTCCTCTTCCGCAGTCCAGAATCCTTCTGTGCGCACCGACTGCTGTACAACCACATTGCTGCTACTCCCACTACAGAAACGACAGGAATGATGACGTGACGGATCTGCCTCATTAGGAAGGTAGTAGAAATGGTTCAGCAGAAGCACCTCCGATACCGGCCCTCAATGTATCGAAACTTGTGATGTCTTCGTGAACCACATCTGGCTGCCAGAAACATTCCTTTCTCGGCGTATCAAGGCGAAAGTGAGCACTGTTGAATAAACGTACCATGTCGTCTCCACCCGACTCATGCGATGTGCTGGTAGTTGGCGGTGGTAATGCTGGCTTCTCCGCCGCCGTGTCCGCCGCAGAGACTGGCGCAAAACGGGTCATGATCATCGACATATGTCCGGAAGACTGGGCAGGAGGAAACTCGTACTTCACTGCCGGAGCCATGAGGACAGTCCATGGCGGGCTGGATGATCTGCTACCGATCGTGAACAACGTAGACTCGGAACTAGCGAAGACCATTGACTTGGAGCCATATACCAAGGAGAATTACCAAGCGGACATGGAGCGGGTGTGCCTTGGAAGATCAGATCCACGGCTGCGGGATATCCTGATTAATGAGTCCAACGATGCGGTCAAGTGGCTGGCGAAGAATGGCATCCGGTACCAGCTTTCCTTCAACCGACAAGCTTTTCTTGTGGATGGGCGCTACAAATTTTGGGGTGGTCTTCATATTAAGACCGAAGATGGTGGGAAGGGGTTGATTGAGGACCATAAGAGAGCTGCGCAGGCGCACGGTATCAAGTTCTACTTCTCGACGCCAGCGACGGCGCTTCATAAGGATCCAAAGTCGGGAGCAGTGACGAGCGTGAGTATCGAACATAACGGCAAGCCATCCACAATCAAAGCAAAAGCTGTCATCCTGGCTGCAGGAGGCTTCGAGTCAAATCCTCGCATGCGGTCACAATACCTTGGTCCAGGCTGGGATCTTGCGTATGTGAGAGGGACTCCATACAACACCGGCGATCTTCTCGAGATAGCCCAGCGAGATGTTTCTGCAAAACAGGCAGGTCATTGGTCTGGCTGCCATTGTACTTGCTGGGATGCAAATGCTCCAGCGGACACGGGAGACCGGTACATCTCGAACGAGTTTACAAAATCTGGCTACCCGCTCGGAGTGATGATGAATAACGCCGGGGAGCGTTTCGTAGACGAAGGCATTGACTTCAGGAACTACACTTATGCGATCTTTGGACGTGCCATTCTAGGCCAGCCGGGAGGCGTGGCGTTCCAGGTCTGGGATTCGAGGACGATTCCGTGGTTGAGGAGTGAAGAGTATCGCGACGAGGTCGTGAAGAAGATATCGGGAGACACGATCGAAGAGCTCGCACAGAACTGTGCGAAAGTGGGATTGCAGAACCAGACAAAGTTCGTGGACACCCTCAAGACGTTCAACGAAGCAGTGTATGCACATATGGGCGAGCATCCACATCGCAAATGGGATCCTGCGGTTCAAGACGGGATGTCAACGCAA
>JAABUW010008095.1_pt1 | contig 12398 bp, 19 predicted proteins | sample 5560081 | NCBI WGS metagenome assembly JAABUW01 (sample SAMN10711882, study PRJNA513363) | rock metagenome | isolation source: Antarctica rocks | place: Antarctica: Victoria Land, Knobhead sud | reverse complement strand
CTCGGTTCTCTCGACGGCGAAAAAGCAGGGCTGGAATATCCTGCAGACCCTCGCCGCCAACCCCTCCAGCTTGATCGCCGAGTTGCGGGTGGGCTGATCCGAGCAGTAGAAGCTGGGCAGTTACGAAATCGCGGTCTTGGCAGCACGCGGCTTGTAGGGGCCGCGCGCCTTCGGCGCTGCCGCCTTGAGCGCCTTCGCTGTCTATCATTATTTGCATATCTTGGCCAGATGTGCTCATAGTTTGCACCGACCCTCGATGAGGGCCAAGTCATGCTGAGCAAACCGGAAGCACGCCAAGCCATCCTCAACCTCGTGGTGGCGCACTACCTGTAGCGGCGCGCAATGATGATTGCCCCGACGCGCAATCAAGGGCGGTTTCCGGCGCACATTGATTGAGACTGGCACGGGTGCCTGACGCAGGCTTTTGGAGAATGGGCGCACGGTCATTGAGACGGACGCGAGATCATGCGGGCGGGCGCATGGTCGGTGAGACGGATTGGGCTGGCGGCGCTGCGATGCTCCGCCTGCCAGGGCAAGCCGGCGCCGGTCTACTTGGTAGCCGGGCACGTCCGGGATCACACGGGCGGACCTCTACCAAGCTGGGCCGTACAACTGGTGCCAGGGCCGCGCTGATCCATGACCGGCTTAGACGACTCCGTGTAGGGAGACATCAAACTTGGATCAAACTCAGGCGCAATCCCAGCCCCATGCTTAACCTCGGCCCCGCCCTAACGCCAGCCGAAGCCGCCGCGCTGCACGACCAGCCGGAAGGCGTCACCGTGGCATGGTTCGTGATCCCAGCCCCGGGCGGTGCCGGCGTGATCGCGCGGGCGCACACAGAGGCGCATGACGGAGGGCGGCTCCTGCCGGGACACCTGGCCGCCTGCGACCTGGCCGAGCTGCACGCCATGATGCCGCCATGCCTGAGGTTCGATGAGACGCTGGTGATCGGATCGCCGCCGGGGTGCCTTGGTTGGTGGTGGAGCTGATCGACCAGCACCGCCCGTCTAAGCGTGCGCCCCTCGACCCCACAGCCGGATGACGCGCCGCCGCCAGTCGGGAGCCTGATTGTCCAGCATCACGCGGTCGGCGCGGCTGCCGCACCTGGCGCAGCGCAGCCGGTGCAGCACCGTGGCGAAGGTGGCGCTGGGCTGCAGGCGAGACACAAGGACGGCGCTGGCCGGGCATCTGCCGCAACTGCTGATGCGGGTCCGGCAGGGGCAGCAACCGCGGCAGGTTACAACCAGCAGCCAGCCGGTGAAGTCGGACACGGTAGCGCCCATGATGGCGCCGTGCAGCTTGCGTTGGCTGGTGTTGGCGGACATCGGGCCAGGCTTGATTTCTTGCCCGTCTGACGCAAGGGGCGAGGCAGAACAGCGTCTCCCGATTGGGCGCTGTCCTAGTGCCGGCGCCTGGGTAGTCCCCGCCCCAACCGCAACGTGGGGGCGGGGGTTAGTCCCAGCGCCACCTCCCAGAGGTCAGACGCCAGGGTTCAGGCCCGCAACAGAGAATTGCACATGGGCCGGGAACGACGATCACACCGGCACCCAGAACGGGCACGTCAGGAAATGTCCGGTTTGGGGAGGAAGTGTTTGCTGCCCCAAACCCCTCACCACGCCGCCGCATCCGTCAGGCTGTGATGGTGGAGCTGACCACGCGCATGAATGTGCATCGAAGCGGAAGACCTTGGGAAACCTTGTGTCGCTGGCCACGCGCGCGCATGAGGGTATCGTAAGTGTCCGGCCTTCGCCCGACTATGGATTGCTGCTTTCGGACGCGATCATGTGGACTTCCTCCATCTCAAGGCCAGCCTCAATTTCGGCGGCAGCGTTAATCAAGGCGTCGCGGACGAATTGGGCAAAAGCAGAATTGTCCAGGGCCGCCACATCGCGCTCCCGATCATCACGCAGTAGGACCGCCGACAGCCTAGGATGACAGTAAGGCGCAGCGTGGCGGGCCGCTTCCAAAGCCAGAACGCTATCCTTCCTCACCAGCGCATCGCGCATGATGGACAGCATAGCCTCGACCGGCGAGATACCCTCCGCAGCAGCGCGGGCGGCGACAGCCCGGGTTCGGTGGTTGGGAGAGCCTGGGGGTCTGCCTGATCCTGGACGGGGGCCGCCGCGGGACATGATCTTGGTATCCTCTGATTTCCTGGCGGCTCACGTGGCCGGGCGGGGCGGCTGTTGCGAGGCCACATCCCCGTCCGCTGCCTCTGGTTTTTCCGTTGCTCCACCACTGCTTGCAATGGCGCCGGATACGTCCCTCAGCAGGCTGCGGGCACGAGCGCCGGCCTTGTTGCGGGTACCGGCCAACTCGACCAGCTCGCCCAGCACAGAGCCAAAGGCGCGACGGGCCAGAACGGCAAGCTCGTCAGAGGTGATTGGACGCCCTTTAGACCCTAGCATTCCTTAATATCCTTCCAGCTAACACATTGATTCCATATGGCCAGGAATTTGATCACCGTTCCGCATTTTCGACCCCGCGGCACAGGCTGGATGGCAGGTTTTGACAGGTTCGGCCTCGCCATTCCTCAGCGCCATCGCAGCCGAGTTGTGCAATGACGACGCATCCACGCGCGCGCGGTCCGGACGATTGGTGGTCACCTGTTGAGAAAAGATGAGATTTCGGCAGTCACGCGCGTGTTCCGAACAGTCCGAACACCTACACGCGCGAAGCAGACGAGGTGAGGTTTTGTGAGGTTCTCGGCACCGAGCACCCATGTCCGCACAGTTCCAGGTGTGCCGGGTGCGATGTCAACATTCGTCAACAACCACCCCCTGATAGGCTGGGAGCTTGGGGCGCGCAGGATGCGCGCGATATCAGGTTTTATAAGGTTCTCGAACACCTTACGCGCGCGGGACAGGCGGAAGAACCTTTGAAAACCTATGGTCCACAGCACCCGCATCATCGTCGCGCATCCGCAGCCCGTGCCGATCTTGACGCACAGAGAGCCATCCAGGGCGGTACCGCCTCGACCTCGACCAGCACGTAGCCACGCCCCTGCGGATCGGCGCAGTGAGCCAACTCGTGCCCGAACTCGCCGTGGCGGTGCAGCGTGCAGTGAGGGCGTTGGATAGCCCCTCCAGCGCTGATTCGTGCGAAGTGTGCGAAGTGTGCGAAGTGTTTCAGCCAGACGCCCGGCCCAAGACGGCTGATTTTCACCCTACCAAGGGTAAAAAACACACTCCCGAACCCGCAAGCATAGTTAAAACACTTCGCACACTTCGCACACTTCGCAGAGTCAGGGATCATAGAACCCGAACCTTGAACCAGGAGGATCGGCGTGCGGCTGGATTGTCGCCCTGATCCCGAACAAGCTTCATGGTCCAATCCCCAACGACCACGGGCGCATCAACCAGAGTGCCCAGCCGCTTTCCAACCGCAATGGGGCTGACATCACCAGCGCCACGCCGCGTGCCGCTATCAAAAAAGGTCTTCAGCGTCGCGGCATCCTTTTCCTCCCCTTCCATGGGGCTGTTGATGAGTTTTGCCACGTCCGATGCCTGAAAGGACTTAACGTGCGGCCATGTCTGTTGCAGAACTTCCAGCACGTCAGCTAGGTCGGACGACTCCTCGTCGTCGCCCTCCACGTCCGCGAACAGTTGGACGAAATCAATCTTGTTCGCCGTGCGAGCCACTTCCACCGGCTCGCATGCCTCAGCATCTATCAAAGCATCTGCAGCATTCTCGACGGCAGAACCGACGAGGTGCCACCAGCGCTTGAACCGTGTCTTGGGCGCCTTCGGAGCCTTGAGCTGCGGGTTGCCCAGCAAGAGCACATACAAGGCGCGCAGGATTTGGCCGCGGTTACAGAGCGTCCAGGCTACCGGGTCAGAGTGCTTAAAGGGCCGGTTCTCCGGGTCCGGCCGGTCAACATCAAGCCGAGCCATCAAGCTGCGAGATGCAAGGTCGCCTTTGGGGGTGATGTTGTTCCCGGTGAGCGTCAGGATCGTGAACGTCGGCACGTTTGTGATGGCTGTTTGGCCCAAGATGCGGTCCGAGTAGGATTCCGCGGTCAGTATCTTTTCAATGGTTGGACAGGCGATGGTCGCGCCAAGCGGGATGTTGTCAAAAACCAGCGCCGCCAGCCCTTCCGACAGGTAAGCCGCCAGCGCCTTGCGCCGCTCGTCCTCGGAGAACGACCACGCTGCAGCGGCGGGCTTCTTCCCGGTGACGGCGAGGATCACCATAGCCAGCGCCGTGGTCTTTCCGCCACCGCGCTTACCGGCCGTGACGAAGAAGGCGGGCCGTTCCGGCAGGAGTACCCGTTCGAGGATCGAAAGCGCGAGAGAGATCAGCACGCACTTGCCGGCGAAGTCGGTGGCGACGTCGCACAACCACTCGTTGACCAGGAAGCTCAGGGCCTTGGCAACGTGCTTATCCTGCGGGGTTGGGTCCTGCGGCTTGGGAAGTATTGCGCGCAGCTCCGGCGGGATGCGGAACACCAGCTTGCGATCCCGGTCCAAGCCAGACGGCGCCAACATCGACCCATCCGACATCACCAACGGGGCGGTGACGACAGCCCCAACCCGGGGAAGGTCCGAGTCCCGGTAAGCCATGAAGTGGTCAACGAACGTCGGAGGAAGCGCGACGGACCGAGGATCTCCACCTGCGGTTTCACTGGTAAACTCGATGTGCTGCTCAATCTGGTGCGCGAGGCTGTAGCGATCATGCGGCGTCAACAGCGGCATGGCGGGCGCCGGAAGCCGGGTTTTCTCAGGCTCTGCCTGGTTGGACCCACCCGAGGTCAGCTCGTGCAGCATCATTGGTGGCCGGTCTCTGACTTCGACCGGGTGGCCCTCCAAGTTGCGCATGGGCGGTTCAGGATCGTCGGACGCGCAGAGAAGTTCATCGAGGGCTTCTAGGACCGGAAGCCGCTCAGCATCGGGAAGCGGAACCGGCAGCCGCCTGCGGCGATCATCGCGCGTCCGCGTCGCGGTTGCCCGGTCACGTTCGGCCCTGGCGTGCTGCTGCGCTTGTTCGGACCGCGCCTGCTTGATCTTGGCCCCCAAGGGCCGTGCCTTCACGTCTGACAGCTTTGTGGCCAGCTCTCGCAGCCGCTGCTCGTCATCCGCCGGCAGGTCCGCCTGCAGGAGCATCCGAACAAAGACTTCGACGGCCGCTGCGGGATCAGCCTTGTGCATAGCGGCCTCTATGCTGGCTGCGTCATACCTGAGCTTGTAGGTGGTCCGGCCGTGGGCGAAGCTGTGAACCCATGGCGTCCCATCGGGGTTCTGCATGACCAACGCTTTGCAGCGCCCGTAATCGATGCCCTCAAGCGGATCGGCGAGGGTGGCACCGACGAAGCGGTCAGGATCGGCCAGAACATCGCGCACGGTCATCCCGGCCAAATCGGCGGCGTCAAAGGGCAGCTCCACGTCTGGGAGCAGAACCCCCTTGCAGAGCTGTTCGACTGTTCGTTCAGCCTGCGCCGACGTGCCACCCACACGGGCTGCGATGCGCGCGGAGTAATCCTTGACGAATGCCGCGCGAACCTTGGCTGCAGGTCCGCCTAGCCGATGCCGTTCGGCGCCTTTGTGGTCATTCAGCGTCGCCTTCTCGACCATCGTCAAAGCACGGCAGGCAACGGCGGTGTTAACGGGATCACCGTCCGACACCGCCGGGGCGCGCAGCTTGGCGTCCTGCATCAACGGTTCTTGGAGTAGCGGTGCGCCCTCAAATACCAGGCGTTCTCCCGCATACACCATGCGGTCAACGATTGAGCGTTCGAGAAGCTGCCCACCGGCGCCGACCATCATCCAGCCCAGGCCATGAAGCCAGCACCGATCATGCAGGGTGCGCAGAAACCGTTCGACATCGGCGCCGTCCTGGACCTGGACGAAAACGTGCAAGCCGTCCGACCCCTTCAGTGCCTCCCCTGTGTCGCTCCGGACGATGCCGGAGCTGGTGGACCGGCGAACCACCGTCGCCGCATGTTCGAGGCCCGATATGACGGACACCACCGCCGTCCAAAAGCCGCCCAGGTCATTCACGCGCTTGGCTACCGCGTCCGGCATTCCCTTCGTGTCGTAATCCAGCAGCACCATCGCAGGCTGCTTGGGAAGGTAGCCGATATGCCCTGCGGTGCGGGCGATGATGTGGTTGGGAGCGGTGCCGTTCATCGCCGCCAGCTTCCGCGCCGTCGTGATCTGTACTTCGTCCGGCAGGTCGTGGCGCAGCGAACCGAGCGCGATGGCCTCGCAGGACTTGAGGCTGCCGATCAGGTCGGCAAAAGCGGAAATGCCGCCAAGGCGGATGCGCCTGGCTCCACCCTGCGCCATGACGCACGCGCTTCCATCGCTGATAAGTCGGCCATCATCGCCAAGGCTTATCTGCTTCGTGAGCACGCCCGAGGCGCTGGTCAGTCCGACGATTTCAAACGGGACGCTCATCATTTCGCACCACTCCGGCGGAGCGCATCCGCGATTTCAGCAAGCTTGCGGGACTGGCCGGGCGACCGCCGCCTCATCCTGGCGACGGACCAGACGAACTCATGTTCCCAGACAGTCAGCCGTCCGATGTGGCGCTGACACAGGGCAAGGTCGGAACCGAGATCAGCGTTGTGGCGAGGGTCGGTTGCGGCCGGCTTGTGGCCCGGCGGTTCCGGCTGCAACACATCTAGCCAACTCACATTGCGGTCACGCACAAGCCGAGTTGCCAGCAGCGCGGCGGCTTCGCGCTCGCCGGCATGATCGGATGAGAGGCGGGCGAGGACGCCAGCAAGGCGGCGCCGATCATCAGGATTGAGGGCCATCATCCTTCGCCCGCCACCAACAGGCGAAGCGCGACCTCGACCGACAGAAACCCGTCCGACACCAGCCGCCCATCAACACGCGAGATAAGCAGGCACCCCGACGTCGCCGGCTGCACCCTGACATCCACAGCGCGCAAATGCGGCTGCAGCGGCAGGCGCGGCAGGTGGCGATCGCCGCGGACCATGTTGGCGGCGTTCACGCCCGTCCGCCTTTCGAATGCCTGATCGTGACCGGGCGCAGGTTCGGCCAGATGCGCCGCAGGGCGACCGCTGCCGCTGCCTGGATGGCGCCATAAGTCGGTCCGCACTTGGGGCAGATCGCCATGGACAGTCCCTGTGTAGGATCGTCGCAGGCCGGCTGGGCGATAATGATGGCGTATCGGCCACCACGCAGCGCCCGAGGGCAGCAGCCGCACAGCATCGGCTTCCGGCGGGGTGCGCCTTGGATGTTCGCCAAGACCTGGTTCGTGAGGCGCATGAGCTGCGCCGCTTCCGCGCTGCCGCAGATGGCATCAGCGATGATCGCCGGCATGTCCTGGCGCTGGATGACCTGCAGCGTCAACATGCCGCCGGCTTCATCGCTGACGCGCTGGACGCCTTCCTGCAGCGCGGTCACTGCATCCCGCTCCGGTCCAGCGACGGATGGGGACAATCCGGCGGAGGCTGCATTGTCAGCCCCTGCGCGCCGACCGCCCACCGTTCCGCCGCGGCCTGCCACGCCGGAATGTTGGCCGAGCTGCACTCGACCATCACGACCCGCTGGTGAACGGCGGTTAGGGCGAGGACGTGTTCGTAATGCTCCGGCCGGCCCGCTCCGCCGTGGACGATGATAAACCGCGCCCAGCGCAGAACCCGCGGCGCTAGTGGCCATGTGTCCGGGCCGTCCAGCGGCGAGTGATCGTCATCACCAAGCAGCGCCAGGGCCGGCAGGCGCGATATCGCCGCCCACTGTTTGAACAGCCGGGCTGACGAGTGCCGGTGCATTTCCAGGTGGGCGATCTGCCCGCGGTAGAGGGCCTGCAGCAGGGGAACACGGTGCCCGGCACCTGCCACCTGCATTTTGGCAATTGCCGCCGGGATGTCGGACCAGGCGTTAATCTGTAGGAAGGCGCTCACTTGCCCGCCTCGCGCAGTCCAATGTCCAGTAGCGCCTTGAGCGCTTGGCGCCGCCCGCTATCAAGCAGCGCGTGTGACAGCGCAGTAGCTATGTCACTGGGGCAGGCAAGGATGGCAGCGGCCAGGGGGCGCATCTGCTTCTCAGCTTCCCGCTCCACCCGACCACGGTCCGAAAGTTGGGCAGATTGCGCATCTTGTTCCTCACGCACCGCCTTGTCCCAGGCGAGCATGGCGCGCTCGTTACCGGCGATCAGCTTCTCAATCACGTCGAAGCTGGTGCCTAACCCATTGGGGTATCCGCGCTTAACGAACTCGGCCAACGGCATGGCTGGCAAGGTGTCGTGCGTCAGCTTGCGCTGGCGCTTCCAGACCTCATTCTCGATGGCTTCAACCAGGAACGTCGGGAACAACGCACCGTGTTTCGCATTGTCCAAGGTCTGGTGCAGGCTATCCACCACCTTTTGACGGATTTCCGCGAACTGCTCGTCGGGGTCGCGCGTGCGGTCACATGCCGCGAAGGAACCCATCGTGACCGTCATGCTGACGCCCCCGCTTCGCGTAACGTTTGCGCTCGCAGCGAGAGCCGTTCCGCCGCGACGTGGCAGTTGAGGGACAACAGCAGGTCGGCGTTGCGATCCAGACGGCAGGCTAGGGTGATGCGGCAATCAACGGTGGTGGCGTTCGCGCCCGGCTTGCGGCGCTTTTTGGATGACGGCGTTTTGAACAGGTTAACATTGGTGGGCATCATGTCCGCTCCTGGGCGAACGTGACGCGGCTGTACGTGAGCCTGGAACTCCGGGAGCACTGGTGCTATAGAACTGTTGTCCCAGCTACAGCATCAGTCCAAGAACCGGCTCCACTTGCACACGCCATGGCCGGCGTCGCGCGGGTGGGGCCGATTTCTTAGAGAGCAGGAGCCGGGCTATTCGCCCTGACGGTCATCCCGAGAGCTTCCGCTACCTCGGGCAACCGATGACGATCCACCCCCCAGCGCCCACCCCTCATGTCCAGCGGCACGCGATTGCTCGCCACCAAGTCGATCAGGCGCCGGAATGTAATCGGGCAGCCCTGACCGGTCAGGGCCTCAAGTTCGCGGATGATCTGCGAGCCGGGAACCCGATTGGGCGAGTTGGGCAGGGGCGGCGTGGGGTGGTCAGGGATGAAGGTGCGTGCAGCGGCGTTGCCCAATGGGGGCCTCCGTCAGTAGCGGTTGCGAGAGGGGCCAACCGCCGAACACAGAGGGGATTGCATTCTCGCACACACACGCGCTACCGATGGGGTTGTGTAGGCCCCCGGCTTTGCCTTGCGGTGTGTGCGAAAGTGCGCCTTCAATGCTTTGGCGGTTAGTAACGGACGCCGAGCTTTCATCCCTGGCAGGATGGAGTTCGGCGTTTTCGTTCCTGGGAGGCGATCCTTCACCCCCAGGCGAAACGGGAAACTTGTTGATTCCAAGGTGCGCCCGGCTGTCCGCCCACAGATCGGCGGCGGTCTCGAACACCTTGAAAGCGATGGTCACGTCGCGGGACAGCCCTGGCCTCTTAGAGAACTTGAAGCCCTTCGGCTGATAGAAGGTATTGAACACAAGCTGTCCCTCGCTGTGATCTTTCAGCGAGACCCTGGCGGTGCCGTCGTAGTGTATGTGCAACGATAAGGCGCCATCGCAGTGCAGGGACTTCCGCAACCGCGCGGCCGCCGGATACGAGAGGTAGTCAACGAACAGGTCCCACGCCTCGCCCAGCGACCTCCCAGGGAGAACGCGGTAGCATCGCTCGTCGCTGTTCCCAGACCACCCTGCCTCGGTCGGCACCTTCGGCAGGCTATCAACGGCATCGCGATAGGTATCCAGCTCAATGCTGGCCATTCCAAAGCAACACCCCCGTTGCAGGCGCTCCTTTTCGGTCAGGAACGGCGTTGTCATCCAATGCGGATGGTCAACAGGCACGAGAGCGCGCCAAGCCGGAACCAGCCGCCCCATCTCGCTACGCGGCTCGGCACAGTGTCCCAGGTTCCAGTTCACCAGCTCGGTGGGGGTAAGCTGAACCCCACTCTTACCACCGCCGCGACGCCCAACACGGATCAGGCCGACCTGCTGCGCAATCTCAAGGTTGTTCTCGGTGGAGGCGCTGGGAACGTCCAGGGCCTCCGCTATCCTTGATATTGCCTGCCTCGGTTGGGTCATACCCCACCACCTTGCACGCCTTCGCACGCACACGCAAGAGGTATCCGGTTGAACCGGATACTTATGGGCCAGCGGACTGCGGATGCCGGCTGTAACCTGTCCGCTCAGCCGTATCTTCCGCAACAGAAGAATCGCCAAGTTGGCGTTCTTTTCAAACCCGCCCGGTCCAACGCCACCTTACTGGGATTGTCGAGGATTTCCGCTAGAACAAAATAATCATGAGCGAGAGGACAAACGAAGTAGTGTGTGAGTGTGAGTGCGTAAAATACACTGATGCACTAAAGGCCGTCTTGGCAGGGACTGACAAGAACAGGCTTGAATACGATCTATTGAGCCATTATCCTTCGTTGCACTCTGTTCTAGCAGGTGCCGTATGGGCTTTGATATTCTGACCAAGGATGAAGCCGCCGGTCGCGCGCGCATCTCCAGGCGTTACCTCGACAAGCGCATCAAGGCCGGCGACGGCCCGGAAGTCTTGCACATCGGTCGCCGCACGCTCGTCCGCTCCGACGCCCTGCAGGCCTGGCTGGAGCGGCTGTCGGCGAGTAGCCCCGTGGTGGCGGCGGTTCCTGCTGAATGATGGGCGCAGGTGCTTGCTAATGGGCGACTTGGGATTGAGGCCGCTGCAGATATCGCTGGTGTCGGCGGAGCAGTCCGGCAGTCAGCCCGACCAGGGCCAGCCCGATCAGCCCCGCCTTGCCATCCAAAGGTTTGCGGTGTGGCAGAACGATTTGGCGACGCTGGCGAGGCCAGGCACGGCGTCCTACGCGGCTGCGCCACGCAACAGTTTGACGCGGTAGGCCGCGCTGACCGCTACCCGATAAGGAGAACACGATGTCAGCCAGCACGTCCCCCACGCTGCCCCAAGCCGGGCCGTCTGCTCAATTCAGGGCAACGTCAGCAACGCAGTATGCGACGGCCTTTGAAGTCAGCACGGTTCCGGTTAGCCCGGTTGGCTTCGTGACTGTCGTGACCCTGTACCCGAACGCCCCGTGGCCTCCTGGGATCGTCCTGACGCCGCAGGTCAGCGGCATCCAAGGCACGTTCACCCCGGCAAGCCTGGCGCCCAGCGGCGTCAGGCCAGTGGATTTCCTGTTCACGCCGACCTCGCAGGGATCTGGCGTCGTCTCGGCAGCAGCCTCGTTTGCGACGTCCAGCCCAGCGCCGACACCCAATCCAACGCCAGCCGCGGCAGCCGCCTTCACAACGTCCCTGTCTGCCAGCTCGGGCACGGTGGGCAACGCCGTAACCTTGACGGTTATGCCAACGGGCGCGGCCTGGCCGTCCAGCGTCGTCCTGTCCCCCGCGGCAGCCGGCCTTTCGGGCACCTTCACGCCGACTACGCGCACGCCGAGCGGCACCACGGCAGCAACCTTCGACTTCACGCCCAGCGCCGCCGGGTCCGGAACCATCAGCGTTTCGGCCAGCCCGTCCATGACGGCGCCGGCAGGGCTGGCATACCAGGCGACGGCAGCGGCCACTTCGACGCCCACGCCGTCCCCAACGCCTGCGCCTACTCCGACGCCAACACCTGCGCCCGCCTCGACCTCCGACAGCACCCTTGCGAACCTGCCCTCGACCATCGTTGCCGGTCAGCCCCTGTCGGCGGTGACCTACACCCCGCCGCAGACCTCAATCTACTTCGTGCTCTACAAGGTGCCCGGCGCCATCGAAGAAGGCTTGCGCTGGCCCAGCGCCGTAATGCCTGGCGCCCTGACCCTGCTGGTTCCGCAAACCGCTGGGGCTTATACCGTGCGGGGCTACGATGCACCGACCGCCGGCAACAAGGTCTATGAAAGCGCGCAGATCAACGTCACCGCGGCGCCGGGCCCACTACCTGCCACTCCGGCGCAAGCTGCGGACACCAACCGCACGTCGTCCGCGGTCACCACGAATTGGTCCGCAACCGCAGCCAGCTATCATGTGCTGGCCCGGCCTGGCATTGGCACTGTCTATGGGAGCCTGGCCGACGCGACGGTGACGACGAACAGCTACACGTTCACCGGGTTAGCGGCCAGCTCGTCCCCGCGGGCCATCGTCATCCCGCAGAATGCGAATGGCTACGGGACGCTGACCGGGCAGTTCCTGTCGTTCACCACGGCCTGACCGCAATTGGCAGCCACGCCCGCTGGCTTCACGCACGTCCCCGGCCCGCTGCATGTCCGCGTTTGCGACTTTGGGCAGGGCCAGGGCAGCACGTTCGACGGGCTGCTGGCGTTTGTAAACGGCGGTCAGAAACCGCGTAAATTTGGCGCGTGTGTCTGATTGGCTGGGTGGCTGCGTGGGCGGATAGGCAGCGCGTGGCCATCGTCGCGCTTGCTGGATGGATGACGAGGTGCGGCCGGA
>JAABUW010008092.1_pt1 | contig 12402 bp, 14 predicted proteins | sample 5560081 | NCBI WGS metagenome assembly JAABUW01 (sample SAMN10711882, study PRJNA513363) | rock metagenome | isolation source: Antarctica rocks | place: Antarctica: Victoria Land, Knobhead sud | reverse complement strand
TCGAAATCCTCGGCGAACGTGCTCTCTTCGAAGCTTTCATCCCAAACGAAGATGACCTTATTGCAGAGATGGTCAGCACCTTGGGTAAGTTGCCGAGCCGATGGTGGGACCGGTGGCAGAAGCGACCGGACTACTTCTTGGAGGATGGTTCTTGGAATCCAAAATTCAAAGGCTTCATGTCTCCCGTCACAAGGCCCTTGAGGGAGCGACTTTGGGGCATGGGTCGGGGTCAAATCCCAGAGCAATGCGATTTCTCTTCAGAAGAATTGGCGAATTTGGAGAACTTGCTGGTGAAAATGTTGATGTACGAGCCTTGCGATAGGATGACGGCTGACGAGGCAATGCGGTCAGACTACATGCTACGGTGGGGTTTCCCGGCCATAAATGTAATCTGATCTCCAGTTACTATCCTAATCTGCATCGAGGGGCCAGCAACAGGGACTTTTATCTACAACCCTGTTGCCCCACTTGTACTCTAATTAAATGCCATTTATGTTCAGCTTAAGGCTCATGATGATGCCGAAGTCTCCCCTCATAACACTCGTCGTCCTCCACGCTATGCCATGATCTTTGCTCGTAATTCTGTGAGTTTACGAATCGGCCAAAATGTGAACACACTTTGGAACAATCCAATTCAGGTGTGTATGGCATATTTCAACACTCCCCCATGTTATGCATACCATACTCTTCCGATTGCCACGGTTGTTTTCTGGATGTGTGATTAATTATTTTATATAACACATTTCAACACTCCCCGATTTTACGCACATCGTACTTCGATTACCATGGTTGTTTTTCGGAAGTGTGATTAATTATGTAATCATATACATGCCTTTTTGGAGTTGACAGCGAACGGATTCGAACAGTGAAGCTCGAAGTGCATTTGTCAGCACCCGCCTTATTTTTGTGACGTCCAACGCGCCCGGGCCCATAACCTATTGATATATGAGGGTCAGAGCGAATATGTGCATATAGATATATTGACTGAATTATCTAGTAACCGTAGGAACTACGGAGGAAGGAAGAAGTGGTATCTTCCGAAAGTCCCCATTGTAATATGGAAGTTGAATCGGCGCTTGATCAAGATTAGCAAAACCGTGAATAATACATTCGTTACCAAGACACAATATTTCTGTAATTTTCTGTAAAATTTCCCGGACTAGTATCGCTGCCTGGTGTGACCAGGGAGCAAGTTCTTTTCTCCGAAACTCTAGATTGCTGACAAGGCATCCACTAATTCGCTCAGCCTCATCGAGATACAGTTCAGCATCCTATGATTCGCCTTCGTCGTAGAGTCTGGCCATTGCATTGCCTTGAGCGTGCATTCGCTCCCCGATCAGTCTTCCTCCTTCAACGTCACTTTGAATACCTTGCCGCACTACCTGCAGCCCAGGCGGGAAGCAAAAGACTCACGGGCCACTCCACGTAACGGAAAGATTGGGGCAGCTGAAGACCCGCCCTGTAGCAAATGACCCCATGCCATGCGTAGTAGTAGAATATGCACCTATCAGCTCCGTCGAAGCTGACCCCCGCTGCGCAGTATATCCACTAGACTTCGGACGCCTGATGCAAAAGGCGAGATCGCATGCGAGACAGGATTAGGGCGCGCCTCTGCGATGTCTCCTTTTTCATTCGTCCACGAAAAATACCTGGTTTCTAACTCGGGGATTTGAATGGCGTTGCTTCCACACTAGTGATTATGCTCTCAAAGGGCCCAGTCCAGTAATGTGTGAATGAAAGAAAAAAGAAACTGGAGGGTGTGCAGCACTGCCGCATATTATTCCTGTACTTATAGTAGGATGGCGTGAAAATCTGAGATACGTAATCTCCTTCTCCGCAAAGTTCGAATCTCTGTGATGCGATATGAGCTCCCTGATCGAAGAGTCCCCTCTTGCCCTTCCACCACCGGGCATCAAGGCAAAATTTCAAAATCCCGAGTCAAGGGCGTCATGGATTTACATCGCTGCCGCCGTCTGTCTACCTCTGATCATCCTCTTCGCAAGTCTCAGGTTTTATGCGAAGTTTTACCTTACCAAAGCGAGGACCTGGGATGATGGTAGGTGCCCCTCGAGAGTCGTGTACGAACAAATGCTTATGACGATGCAGTTGCATGCGTAATTGGATTTGTATAAGATCAAGATTGCTCCAGCAGTATCTTTGGCAAAGACACTGACCGTACCTCTAGATCGCCGGGTGTACATATATCAGTTTGACAGTGGCAGGTACAATCCCAACTCAGTCTGTCCATTTTGAATTTCCAGATACTGAAATTACTATAGTCGTTAGTCTCGGTGCATATGGCCATCACATTTGGGATTTCACCATTAGCGGCCTTTCCCTTGAGCTGATTCGCGTGAGTCCTCATTTCACCCTTACGGCACATCGCGCTCAACAGCGTGGAGAACTTACGCTAATCAACCTTTAGCTCACACTCGTCAACGAGGTCGTCTACGGCCCCTTCATCTGGGTGATCAAGCTTACGCTCTTTCTCCTCTTCCTCGAGCTTTTCGGCATAATCCGCTGGTTGAAATGGCTTGTGTGGAGCGGCGTCGTCGTGTCGGGTCTCTTCTATCTCGCCACTATGATTGTTTACATTGGCCTCTGCGCGCCGCACCACGGCCAATCACAGCTCGACTACCTAGCCGCCATCTCGGCGCTTAAATGCGAGAGTCAGAGCCTTAGCATCGTCATGGGTGCCTTCAACATGCTCAGCGACTTCTACATCCTGTGCATCCCCTTGCCGGCTGTGTGGTCCCTGCAGATGCCGCGGCGACGCAAGATCGGGATCTCGGCGATATTCCTAACGGGCATTACGTGAGTCTGCCGGTTGCGACATGGGCTCTTGGAAATGGACGGGCTTTTGCTGACAGGAACGCAGCGCCTGCATCAGCAGCAGCCTCGGTCTTGTCTACCGCCTCAAGCTAAGCCAAGGCACCGATAACACTTGGACCGTGGTTCCACTATGGGTCGTGACGTGAGTTCGCAGCGGCCTTCATCCTAATACGTCGGATACCTAACCTACATGTAGCATCATTGAGATTACCTCCGGCTTTGTCGTCTCATGTATGCCCTCCGCCGCCGCAGTGTACCGCCATGTGCGACCACGCGTCGCGATTTTCCTCACCAGCTATCAGCAGCGGTTGCGCGGCTACGGCTACTTCACCGAAAGGTATGAGCTACACGAGACGAGTAGTAAGTCGGAATTGCGGCCACAGCATAACCCTATTCGTGTCAAAACCTTCAATAGCACGAGAAGCCAGAGCCGGAGGGACTGGGGTGCGTCAAAAGTGTATATGGGCGGCGAGGCGTCACTGTGAAACTCGGCGACCGGAAGACATGGGAATCTGCAAGATAAATTAGGGCGGAGGTTTGCAGGGCACCCGGGTGACGACAAGTAGGACACATGTTTGAGGAATACCGGGCGATACTGTGGTGTAGGATTGGCGAACGATGGTCTGATATGTATTTTGTTAGCTGCATAGCGTACGAATTTGGAATGTCGCAGATACACTTGCGGATAGTTCCAGTGTTCTCGGAATCATGTCAACTTCTCCAATTGCGCAGGTGATGCCTCATACAAGGATCTGAGCGAGCAGCCTGAAGTGAATTGTATAGCATTATTGTTTCATATATTTTAAAGCCATAGCACCGATAAGACCCCTGTGCTCATAGCTGCCTTATCTAAATACGCCCATGCTCATGGCCGAAAGTGTGAGCGCAGTATCACTTTTCACAGTTTCAAATCTTCCGCCGCAGCTGCAAAGACCATCTCCGAGTCTGGGAGTTCAAAAGCCCAAGATCCGTCCTCGAAGCCAGCTCTCGGCTCGACTTTCACCGACAAGTCATAGTCAGGCTCCATGATTGCAGCGGCGATGTTGGTCTTAGCATGTGTGGGTGGCGACCAGCGGCCTGCTTCCGGCGTGAGCTCGTACCGCATGACGAAGCCCACCACAACAGCCAGAATTTCCGTCGTGGCGAAGTGTCGGCCGGGGCATAGAGTGCTGCCACCACCAAAGGCCCTGAAGGCCCCTGCAGCAACGCGCTTGGTCTCCGGGGGCTTGTTAGCCTTGTTGGTCATGAATCGCCGGTGGTTGAAGGATTCGACGTCTGAGCCCCATATTTCTGCGTCCGTGTGGATGACCAAGCTCGGCATCTGGAGAATCGCATCTTTTTTGAGAAGGTACTTCCCATCCAGCATGGTGTCTTCCATTACCTGACGAACGGAAGTACTGACGGATCGATGTCGGAGGACCTCTTGGAAGGTGGAAGTGAGCAATGGGCAGTGGGTCTTAACGCTAACGATGTCAAGGGTTCGGACTGGCGAGCCGGAAGCGTCCTTGGTGACTCTCATAATTGCCGCTAATTCGCGCCTCAGGTCTTGAAGGACTTCGGGACAGGAGTAGACATAGAATAGCATCCAAAAGACGGTTGGGGTGGTGTTGACCAGTATAGCGATTCCTCCGCCTACCTCAAACTCTGCCGTATCTTCTACGGAGACGCCATTGCGTATACTAACATCATAGCGATTTTGTACGAACTTTGACCCCTGTTTCTGACCATCGGCATTGAAGTATTTCAAGAAAGCTGCTGCAACCTTCTTACGGCCACGAATTCCTCTCCGAGCTGTTATAGAAGGCACAAGGTTCAGTAGTATCATGGTCAGATCATGCACAAGATCCCTGCGTTGAAAATAGATATCAGTGCATAGCTTGTAACGATTGAAGATTGGCGCGTCACTCACCAGAAGCCGTTTTCCACATTCTCGTCCCTGTAAGGATTCTGTGGGCCGTATACAGCATATGTAGTCGCCAAGGTGATTTCGTGGCGAAGCCATTCCATCAGGCCTATTGTAATGCTGGAAGAGCTCTTCTCCACATGAAGCTTCTCCATAGACGCGGCCAACTCCTGGATCATTACACGATTCATCGAGTCCAGACCTGAACCGGGCGTCATAGCCGTCCGCATACATTTGTACGTGTCCATTGACAAGCCCCAATCGCCTTCATCGCCATTGACGTTCTTCATGATAATCTTGTTTGCCGTCTCGCTGGCTCCATTCAGGCGTATCCCCATCTTGGCCTCTATTGGAGGAAAGGCCAGAGTCTTAGGATACCTTTGAGTGGCAACAATGAGCTCAACCGAATTTATGACGTAGATCTTCATTCCGGGCATAGCCAGGGTATAGATTGGAAGCGGATTCTGGTCTCTATATCATGGGCTCAGTTAGGAGTGTGTTGCTTTGTGAAAGGGTGGACGGTGCACCTCAACTGAACATAATAGTCCGCTTTCCCCCAGATCATACCAATTATATGGCCAATCAAGGGGATTCTGTGCTGGAGAGAAGGGGGTTCCATGATGTCCTGCTCGGATTTTGAGAAGCGACGATAGAGGTAGAATAAAAAAGTCAGGAGGAGCAGAGCCGCTGCTTGCATTGCAGGCGCCATTCTAAGATCAGGGGGGAAGTAGGATTTCACAGAGCTAGCTTAGCAAACGGGAAGTGTTTTGAACAGCCAGGTGAAAAGAAAGAGCTGGCAGCATGTTGCATCTCGAGCGCAGGCTGGCATGAGGCGCGAGACAACGACTTTGAGTGAGACATGTGCCGCGGCTGCATTCGTTCACGTTTGTAGCACCTGAGATAGGCTGATCTTCCCCAAGCCTTGAGCAAGGAATGTGCAAGCGAGGGATGCGAGAGCCTTGCCTGAATCCGACCGCATTTATTGGTTTCACATTTGGGTATGCTTGCTTTCCCTGCGGCGTAGGGGCGCTACTACTGGAAAGGGAGTGGATCATTACCTTAGGTAGATTACACGTACTAGTAGATACGTTGTTTCATAATACCGAACGGTCGGCACTAAACGCCGATCATACGTCACACGATGCCATGCCTTCTCCAGGCCAGGCCTTTCATCATTGGGGAAGTAGAAAGAATTCAATCACACCTCAGCAAATCAAGTCTAGTAAAATGGTACGTAGCTGTTCGCTCAATAGGGGTGCTACGACTGATGAGCGGTAGAAGGAATAGCTATCCCACTTCAAGAGAAGGCCCACTTCTTTCCATCATCAGAACGCGACGTGATTCGGACATTGAAATCTTCCCGGAAGAAAATGCCATAGCAGCTGCTCTTCCACGGTCGATGTGGATTAGCGATGGCAACATCAAAATGCCTCAAAAGCTAGGTAGGTGATAGTCAGCTTAAAATTACCAACTATCCCCGTTTTAATAGCACGGCCTACCTCAAAAATAACCTTGTATACTTTCATCATTGCCAAATGCATTCCCAGGCACTTCGTAGATCCATGGCCAAACACGAGCTCTACGGTCCGCCGCATAGCTTTCAAACGTTCCTCGTCGTTGACAAGCCATCGTTCTGGCCTGTAGACCTCATAATCAGCTCCAAAGACCGAGTTCAATTGGGTACTCCAGGTGTTTAGTCCAATGTAAGTGCCCCCCGGGACTCGGTAACCAAGGACGTAGTCTCCTTCCGGCGGGACCACACGCTCGCGAAGTTGAGCAGCGGGTGGGTATTTTCGTAAGCCCTCAAGAATGCAGGCGGAGAGATAGGGCAGTTGCTGGGCTTCGGCGTACTGAACTGGCTGCGTTACATTCCCATGAGCCACGGCAGTGTCGATCTCTAACTGAAGCCTTCGGTACACAGGAGCGTTGGTCAAGATTGAAAGCAGTATGCTTTGGATGGACATCGAAGTGCTTTCAGATCCAGCAACCCTGTAGAAAGGTTATGTTGCCCGTCCTCTTTATTAGTTAGGTCTAGACTTACAATGAAACCACAATCTCTGTAGCAATTTGGCCCCTCGCTACGCCTCGTTTTAAAAACGAGTTGAGTAAACTCTTCTCTGGAATATTGCGCGACTCGGATATTTCTTCTATAGCCTTCTCGGCAAGCTGTACCGGAAAGTTAGCTCGAAAACAGTACAAACAGGAGGTCTGTCTTACCCCCATAATCTTGCCCAAGCCTTTCTGATCTGCCACAGAAGGTAGCAAGACTCGTCTGACAAGAGGTATTCGTGTGGCATAGTAAAAAAGTATACCTAGCTCGTCTAGGGCGGAGAATAATTGGGAAGCCTTGACAGCTTGCTGGATGGTGGCGAGAAAATCATACTTGTCAATGTTATTTTTGACGCAGTCAAACGACTCGCCCAGGGACACGTTGCTGATAACATCTACAGTCAGAAGTTGAATTTGTCGCCCAATGTCAACTTTTGGGGAGTCATTCGATTGAGAAACCCAGTTCTTATGAACTTGGTCAATCCAGGTCAACAGATGGTTGTCAATAATTGCTTCAAGATTACCCGCATCTCTGCCGGAGTACTGGTGCATGATTAGCTATTGGAAGCGACCTTGTGCGTGATATACTCACACCAGCAGATAGTTTGTGACGTAGAGCTTGATGTTTCTTTGGATCTCTTTCAGAAACAACGTTTGTGACTGCTGGATCAATCCTAAGGGTATCAAAGCATGGGGCTCGTAGATATGGCGACCTCGGTGCGAGGATTCTCCGAGTGGTCTCTGGGTCATCCGTTATGAGAAGATTGGGACCAATCCGCGCCAGCGGGCCTCATAAAAATTTAGATAATACATTTTATAGTAGGGGGGGATTTCGAGAGTACCATATTTCCGATTGACATCGATAAAGGTTGTCGGGGAGCTTCCAGATGCTAATGTCTTAACTATCCAGAGTCTTGTATAGCGTGCCCACCAAGGGCCTGGGATTTTGGACAGAGGCCAGATTTGCGAAGCAATGAAGCCACCCCAGAACGCAAGCTTGACTATAATTGCTACCGAAAGTATGGTACCGCTGACAATCAGATGAAGGAAGAAAACCATAGTTTAGATTTCCGGAGGTGTCGATGGGTCTGTCGGGAGTGGTCCTGCTGGCACGAAGAATCATTTTGTAGTGCTGGCTACAAAGCTTTGCCACATCGTCCAAGAATCTGAGCCACCAGTTCTGAATGCCACCTGGGTTGCATTCCTATCGGGCTGGCCAGACGCCCGATTCAGCCTCACGGTATGGATTGCATATGGGTGAAACGTCGATGCTGGGATTTTCGAATTTGATTCTGTAAAGGTAGTTGTGATGGTGTACTGATTCACATCTTGGTGGTGCAGATCTCAGCTGAAGGAGTTGTGTGCCGTTCAGCCTGCCTCGAGTATTGACACGCCAAGTTTCGCCGCCGCAAGCCTGCGCCTCAAATACCAGTTCTCATATTGTATTGAAGTACATGTAACAAAGAGTATTTTACATGATCACGCAATGGTTTAATTGAAGTTAATCTTTCTGTACCAGGTATTGAGCTCAGTACTAAATCACGATCACAGAAGCGCAGTATAGCGTCCAGAAGTCCCTCGGCCGAGAAAAGATGAATATAAGATATTCAATTTATCAGGCAAAAGTGACCCAAATTTCATAATTTTTGCACCATTTTGAAGTTCTAGATTAGGCCTACAATTGAGACCATATAACAAGGTAACCACTATATGGACACCACCCGCCTTTGCAGACACACCACCTGAACTTTGCATAAACACCACCCCCCACCACTAAGCCTAATCAGGTAATTCCAGGGTCCATCGCGTTGTTTATCTGAATATTCGCTCCAATTTTTACCTTCATTGCTACCCACCCACGCCATCGCCATGTCTATGCAATTACTTCCTTCTCCACCGACGCCGACTAACAGGTGTACCCTCATGTTTGGGAAACTCATACTCAGCGGCTGTACCAATCTCGCCGCAGAAGCCCCGCCGGGCTGACCAGGCGGTAAGCATGCAATGACAATATTGTGTCCGTTGATTGAGCCATATGTGTATGTGTTTTCGTCATATTCGCTCAGATCACGAACAGGTTCATGTCGATAGTCTAGCATCTGCTTAGCGGCAACAATTCGCTTTTTGGCAAGGCACAAAGCCTGCCAACAGTGTAATCATAATGAGTGAGGGTAGTCATTCTTCAGTTTCTGATGTAGTATGCCGATGGTTGGTGCTGCTCAACTCGACCAGTACTTAGAGCATAAGAGTGTGTCCTGACCAGTCTTGGCTCTCTGGGTTCACTCTGCGCACGCCGAGAAGATTGACACGTCTTATCATCCACGGGGCAAGAGGCTGATGCAGCCGGGCGCAAATGTACGCGGCCCATAACGTTTTGCAGACCGGGAATTCAGGCCAGTAATTGTGCCGCTGCAGGATAAGAGTCAGCTACTTCATACCAAGACGATATGATTGGACTTACTCTACCCTCCACACCCAAATCATCCTGGCATTGATTTCAAGCGTAAAACTGTGATGGCGCTAGCATAACAATGCGCCTTTCAATGCAGAGCAGAGAATTGAGAAGACGCTGATGAGCTGACTGCATATTTTCCAGGCGAAGGGATGGAAATGCCTACACGCTGCGGCTCCGAGCACCATCGGAATGTGCTCTTTGGGGTTAAAACCTAAGGCGACCTTCAGGCGCAGATCATAGTGCGCCTGCCTTGCAGCTTTGGAATACAAAGGTGCACGATAAGACTATCGGGCTACCTTAGACCAGAGCTTCACGGAGCAGTCGCATGCGCCATGGTGGCGGCTGAAAATCAGAGTCTTCATGCCTCAATCATTAGGCTTGAAGGCCTAGAGGCCTGGTTATAAAAAGGGAGCACTGCTTGTAAATTTGCCTTTCATCGCCTTGCATTCGGGCAAACGAGCTTTCAATGGTTTTTCGCCCGCCCACCCATTCCATAGACTCAGTCGCATGGGCAGAGGGAGTGCTTCGCACCCGGAAGCAGGATCTGAAGCCTTTTTGGCCTAGGAAGCTGCATCTAGGCGTGGAGTTTGACCGAACACTATGGCAAAACATCCCCCTTGGTGTCCTCTGCATATGATGCCTGATAAACCATATTTATGCAGCCTCGTGTTACCATCTCAGCCTTTGCCACTTCTTCTATAAAACAGGGGCTCCGGAACTGAAAGAACGGATGTCAACCACCAAAAAGACGTCCTGGTTTGGCAAAATGACTTATGGTATATTTGCAGAGCATCAGCGTTATTTCAGATGGTAATGGACCAATTCCAATCTCTAAAGCAACCGCATGGAGCGAGATTTGACGGAGTCAAGCTCGACAAAACCAAGGCTGAACCTTTACGCACACGGCTCGAGCTTTCGGATGCTGAAGTAGCTCGTCTCTTTCGCGATCTGTGGCGAGTAACTACTGACGATAACCACTTGACACTGTTTGGCTTTCGAAGGTTCAGGACCGCTCACCTACTGAATCTACGGTTCTTGGAAGCTGAGATCGACCAGATAGATCATATAATCTACCAGGCTGGACTGAAATTAGATGTGCCTTTGGCGAAGGATGATAGATTAGGACTGAGACATGGGAAAAAGGACGTCAACGCCCTCGGCGCAGAAGAGACAATTGATAGGGAATCAGTCTTGCACCTTCGGCATCTTCTTAAGGAATACGGTAATGCCTACTTTCCGCACACATGAATTATCTGTACATACTAACCTCAAGCGCTTTGCAAGACGATGGATTGACTTCATTCAACCAGCTCATGCTCATGGAAACCTTCTCCCTCGCCGACAATAGCTGGCAATCCAGCCTCCGAAGCGATCTCAACCCTTACGAAAAGTATAAAACCAGACTCGTCCGCGTCGACCTAGCCCATCGCAACGGAACCAGAGATCTGCTTCGACATAGCCTTCGAAGATTCCTGCGAGCTATGTGGTTCTTCGTTCGCTCGCCAAAGATCGTGGTGGATGACCCCGAACATGCTTCATCTTCTTCCTCTGCAGTGCTGGAATCCCGGCTGAAATCATCCTATCAGAATACCACTCGGATCGCAGAAGTCATCACGCGTCTTTTTGTAGCATTGCTAGCCGCTGCTTTCCTCGTCGTCCCGTTGGTTATCTTATCGCATCAACATACCGGCGAAGCTCAGCTGGCGACTGTCTGTTGTTGCATTTTAGTGTTTTCTTTGCTTGTTTCTCTTTTGTCCCAGGCGTCCAATCAAGAGACAATGGCCGCTTCTGCGGGATATGCTGCTGTTCTTTCCGTGTTTGTTGCCAGTGGGGCGAGTTCTTTCAGTCCAACGGCGTAATACGTTTGGGTAGAATAAAGTGCGAACGTCATGGACTTTACAAGTCGATTTTGCTAATTTCTACTTTGTATCTCGTTTCGGTCCCGCTTTCTCTATAGCTGCGTAACCCAAAAGCATCTTTTTTTCCCCTGCCGGAATCGATTGTTATCTGTCTGTGAGTCAATACTCGGTGCTTACGTTCCGGCCCCTGCCTAGTACCTAGAAATGACTCGGATTTTCACCGACCGAGAAGAAGTACTCTCCTGCACCGGGGTTTGTAGCAAACCTCAGGTGTCATCTCACATGAATCCCATTTGCCACCTATTATGCGGATCACGGGTTGAAAACGGAAAGACCAATGGAGCACCCTACTGCAGCGACCGTAGTGGAAAATATCGTCACCAAGGCTCTGAACATGAACGACTCCTCCCTCTCACATCCTATAGAATATCACCTCGAACGGGTTATTTCACTTTGACCGCTTTGGCCATGAAGACATTCTCGTGTGAAATCCGGATTCAAAGCGGAAACTCGAGGTCGAATTCGAGCGGGTGAGTGTCATGTTTATTGCTTAGGAAGATTTATGTTTTATAACTATTATGAACGCAACATACGTAGGAAGACCTATCAGACGAATCAGGTCGTCCTCAAAGCATCCTTCCTCACTCTAAGCACAACCAAGCACTGCCCTTCAAGGGCCCCATACACAACTACCACAACTACCACCACAACTACCACCACAACCACCCTTCTCCTCATTCCCTCGCTCCTAGATAGACTCCTAACAGCAACAACCTACATACCAAAATGCCCCATATGACCCCGTGTTCCAACAGGGATATTGTTGCGCGGGGAAATGAGGCTGAACTTTGGACTGGCGGGAAGTAGGAGTTGATGTGGTGAGGGAAGTTGGTGGGAAGTTTTTATTTTCACACTGCTAGATTAAAACTTCCGACGATGCTGTGAGCCTGGTATTGTGCACCGTTTATAAGCGGCAAGACCGAGGCAGGAAGTTAGTAAAACACGGATGATTGAGGTGTCAAGCGACACAGGCAAAATATTACGGGTGGAAATGCGAGATACTCTGGCCCGCAACGTGGGTCTGTTCTTGACGTGGGGAGAAGCAAGATTCGCAGATAGCTTTCATTGACGAGTTCCAAATCCGCGGCGGTATCAGATCCACATAACGTACAAAACCGCAGCAACCAGATGAGTGTGCTGCTTCAGACATCGCCTACTTGTACAGGTTCGCATCCTGCCTACGTTCAGAGCGGACTTACTAACCTGGCTCCTTCATCGATGAGCATTTTCCTTCACTCTAATGT
>JAABUW010008089.1_pt1 | contig 12410 bp, 12 predicted proteins | sample 5560081 | NCBI WGS metagenome assembly JAABUW01 (sample SAMN10711882, study PRJNA513363) | rock metagenome | isolation source: Antarctica rocks | place: Antarctica: Victoria Land, Knobhead sud | reverse complement strand
CTCTACTGCCAAAGTCACCAATATCGTTCCAACCTTCCATCTCGAACTGGTCCAGGTTCCATGCGCCACTTTCGAACACCGACATGTCAGGTAGCTCGCCGCTCGGGAAAAGGTCTAACATATCTGGATCGACGAGAGGCTGGAATATATCCAAAGATTCATTGTCGATGGCAGATAGTATGTCAAAGTGGGGTCGAGTTGAGAAAGTGGACCTGAGGGTCTGCAACGGATGCTCAAGCTGCTGTGCCGTGGGCGACTGGAAGTGTATAGCAGACGTTGGCGTCAAAGGCACCATCGGATAAACTTGTTCCACTGGGTTTCCTTCCTCAGGCGAAGTGGCGTCGTGCTGCACTGTAGATGCTAGGTAAATCTTTAGTGCGTGACCAACCATCGTCTATTGATATCAGTACCTTCGTAATTTGTAGCAGCAGGGCTGCACGGCGGGATTTCCTCTTCCTCCACGACATGTTCAATCTCCAGGACTGGCGCTTCTCCTGGTTTCGCATAGCCGCCGTCACCGGAGCGAAGCACAGCGATGAACTCGAGAATTGATGCCTGTACGTGGGGTGCGTTCATATTGAAGCTGGTCAACTTGTCCGTGTCGGCGCATTTGGGTTCGTCCTCAAGAATGATTGGATTGGTTTTGTGTGCATGGTACAAACAGTGAACGTAGACTTTCTGTTGGAGATGGGCGTTAGCTGATTTCTTTGGGATGAATTGGTGGTCGTACCAGCAGCGCCGCGTATTTCCAGTACTTTGCCATGATGCTGGTCATCTTCATGTTCGCCTTCACGTTAGCACAGGCTCTCTCTCGCACTTGTCGATTCGAGCTCCACATGAATGGGATTTGTATTGCACAGCCACAATATGCTCCGTAGCTGATGAAACTCGGGATCGCGCTATGATTCATAGATGTCGAAAGGACAGCATTGAGTAGCTCCGAAGTCAAACAGGCGTGCTCGTAGGCGAGCTGTGCAGAAAGCTTCCGTGCTGTGGACCATGCGTCGTCGTCAGGTGCAGCCCCCCAACAGAATAGCGGCACGATAGAGGCGTGGAGAGTGCAAAGTGACTGATGATACACAACGTTCACCAGCAGGACGTTTGGGAGCAACTCCGATGAAATTGTAGCAATGTTGGTCGGCGTAAGACGCATCTCGACGGGCAGTCTTCCCCACCAGGCCGATAATTCTTCATGAAGGGCATAAATCTCGGGAAGCTCTCGCCCGAGACTTGTTCCGGTCGTCTTTACACAAGAGGATACAGCAGACCTGTTGCTGAATGAGCTTGCGCAAGCATACGGAATCACTCGGCTCACCAAAGCATCATAGCCTCAATCAGCTTTGCATAGATACCTCCACCGCTCTGGCGGGAAGTCAGAGTGACTGAATCATTTGCCGAAAACCCTGCTTCAAAATGTGTCTCCAGCCATGGGAGTGCTAGCTTATCCATACCCGTAATTGGGAAAGTCGAGAGCGACTCCCCGTTGTGGCAGTGCGCAAGAAACGTAGCCCAGCATCGACGGCGACGCATCTCAGACTCCAAAGATGCTTCTTGATCAGATGTCCCAAGCCTGACGCCAATGATAGATAGTAGATTGCACGCACTTCCTGTATCCAAGTTAGCCTCGCAGCATGACAGAAAGATGTACTCCAAAACCTTTATAGAGTATAGCCTTCCTCCAAGATCCTTCGCCATGCCAGAAAATACTCAGGTTGATCAACGTCACTAGACTGTCGTCGCGGAACTCATGTATATCCTTCAACGCTAGGGTGCCCGCGCGTTGAGCCCACTCAAGCATGAAGCCCTGGTCTTTGAGAGTCGCATGACCATTCACATCTCGATAGAACCTATGTAGTCAGTCTCAGCCAGTTGAAAGGGGCCAGATTACTTGCTGGGTCAACATACTTTGCTCCCCAGGCGCAGATACCTAGAACGACATGTTGGCGAGCCGTCTCTAAAGTCAGTGACTCGAAGAAAGATCTTCTGTGAAGCAGAAGATGAGCATTGTACACGTTCTCAAAATACAGACCAACAAGGGTCAATACAAGGGCTTTTGGAATGCCAAGGTACTGCTCTTCGGAAGCAGTCTGTGGTGTAAGAACGGGCAAGAGTCGAGCTCGTGGGGATTGCCTGGTTGCCGCGTGTCTCTGCATTCGCAATGCTGGTGATGGCGAATGACACCTTTTGCTGCGCTCAAAGCTCCAGGACTGTGGCGAGTCCAACGAAGCCGCGCTCACTGCATCTTTGTAGCTGCATGTATGTCTCAGCCTTGAGCAACGTTTGCAAGCAGGCTTCTCTCCTGTGCAGCCAATCTATGTGAGTCAGCACGTGATCCTGGGCGCCTGCGGGCATTCCTACTACCTTCTGGCTCTTGCAGGTGCCACATGCTTTTCGTGGTCGACCAGTCGACATGGCTCATCACTCCAATATCTGATGCAACAAGATCACCGTGTGGAAGCACACAGGCGGAGAAGATATCTTTTGCAGACGGAAAACGGTATCTCCCAGTACCGAGGGACGGAGCAAATTGAGCCAAGACGCGGAGAACATGGAGAGGCGGAGAGAATGTGAGGAGAACTGTTTGGCTGACGGCTGGACAATTAGGATCCGAATCTAGATCTCTACAGGCTTCTCCTTACTCTGCTTGAATCTCGTAATCCGATGGCGTGTACGAGAGACCGCTAATAAAACCTGTGCGCTATCAGATGGTTACTCAAGCGTCAGCAAGCTTGCGTTGTCAGATTTAGTTGGTGCCATTTGCTTTCCGGCGCTGATTGATAACATCAATTGTCTTGACCATATAGTCCCGCGTGGCTTCGACATCTGCCATCGGGACATTCTTTGATCTGCTCATCTAAGCTCACGAGCACGTTAGTTCCACAGCTCATGTTCGTTGGGTGATATCTGCCTTGCCACCTTGATGTAAAGGTTCCGCAGAAGCAGGCAACTTACGATGTTGGCGACGGACGTCCGTAATTCATCCCGCAAATTCGGCCAATCGATGTTGGTTAGTTTTCCCTCGAACTTGATAAGTTCGCCGTCAATCATGACAGTGTCGATGTCCGATCCGTTGGCGTACAAAACAAGGGTGCCAATGGGATCGTGTGCTGGGACCAACCGAGGAGCATCACACCTCGTAATCAACAGATCTGCTCTTTTGCCGGGAGTAATGCTCCCAATCACTTTCTCAAGTCCAACGGCCTTCGCGCCGCCCATTGTAGCGAACTCTAGCACTTCTTCACAGCTACGCGACATCTTGAGAGGCGCACTTTCCCCGGCTTCGTGCTGGAGATGTCTCTGAGCTTGCAACAAGAGCCGCATTTGCGCAAACATGTCTGCGGGAGCACTGCAGCAGACATCAACGCCGAGAGAGGCAGCGCTACAGCCCCGATCCTTGGCTTTGAAGGCCACCGGGTGACTCATTCCCATTTGCAGCTCAGTGTCAGGGGTTGACGATATGCCACAGCCATGCTTCGCGACGGCTTCTAATTCGTCGTCAGCCAAGGTGTTGCCGTGGCTTAGCAGTAGGTCCGGTCCGAGTAAACCTCGTTGGTCTAGTTGCCTCACGATGCAGTTGCCCGGATCCCACTTGCCGAAATTGAAATGTCCAGTGATGACTTTGCAACCAACAGATCGTGCATATTCAATCTCGTGGACGAGCCGATCAATTGCGGTCATATCAGGCTCAGACAGAGCGAATCCGAGCCTCAAGAGGTCACCAGGCTGACTCGCTCCGAAGAATTTCGTTGAGATTCTGCGGACATCATTCAACCTCCAGTCAGGCGTTTCCTCCTCGCGCTCCTTGTCCACGCATGAGCCTGGCCATGCAGGGTTTGGATACATCGCGTAACAGAACGTCGCTCGAATTCTGGCATCCTGCAGGCCCTTGATCGCCGCATCTGCGTGGTCCGGAGAGTTGATGATGTGCGAATGATCAACCAGGTACGTAATGCCATTGTCGATAGAGTCGAGCGCGCCGCAGAAGTTCCCAAGGTAGGCGTCATGTACTGTATAAGAAGAGCCATAGATTTGTCTCATGTTCAGTATGTAGTCCGATAAAACGTAGTCCGCGCCGATCGTTCTCAGTTGGGTTTGCCATGTGTGTCGATGGGTGTCGATGAAGCCAGGCGATACGATGGCATTGGTGCCGTCGATAACCGTGGCGGCGGAAGGGTACTGCATTTTAGGACCAACTGCTTTAATGAGCCCATCTTCGATGAGAACGTCGCAATCTGGGACGGTGCCAATAGCTTTGTCAACCGACACGACAGTAGCATTCTTGATGATGTAACTGGAACGCATCGCTGAGGCGTATGGAACAGTACGATTTCGTTGTATGGTCAGAGCATCAACGTGAAAGTCGCGTTGACGGCCTTGTGGATGAATCAAATATTTCCCTCGCGAGCATTGCCGCGTGTAGGCGACGAAGACACGGAAAATGGATGAAGCCCATCCGGAGAATAGCCAAGCTCACCCTGGGTGATTCCCGAGTTGCCAGAGGAGCATGCTCAGGACACGAGCCCTTCTCTGGGGTCGCATAGTCGCGGACGTCTCAGGACGTATTGAAGACTGTACCTTTTCCTACGTGTACGAGGTGTTTGAGGGGTTCGCAGGTTAAGACGGTGAAAGCATCTGGAAGATCTCGACGCGCAGTCGAACAATTGTCCACTCCGGATCGGGAGAATAATAATCCGACAAGTCAAAAGTCAAGTTTGATTTCTTCGTTCTACAGAATGAATCGACTGCCGTGCGAAAGCTGGCTATCCATCATTACCGCTGCCCGGAAAGATGCCGTTCCCAACATCTCCCAGATCTTCCTTCAGCCTTTGACCACCCAGCAACAGCGGCTGGCAGTCCTGCAAAACGAACAGCATCCTAGCCCACTCCGTTTCGCTGGCATTCTTCCACGTGTGCATCGTGGCACGCTGCACAGCAACGTCTCCCTTACTCATAAGCGTTTTATTTCCGTCGTCCAATTCCATAACAATCTCTCCTTCCATAACCCCGCCGTAGTCCAGCGACTGCGTGCGATGCATCATAGACTTGTTGCGAGGCGCAAAGTTGACGACGCGGATAATGGTTCCGCCCGGGTTGACGATATTCAGCTTGCCCGAGGCCTTGAGCTCTTCGTGCAGTTTGATGTCTTTGTCGTTGTTGAGGTCCGGTGGGAACTCCGAAGTCGAATACAGGAGAGTGTGGCTCACTCGCATTCCCGTGTAGGCTTTCGTCTCCTCGACGGTAGAACTTTGGACAATGGCTTTGCCTACGGAGTCGTGGCCAGTGATCAGCACTCTTGGGTTTGGGAAAGGTGACTTGGGGTCATCGTCGTGTGTGGCGCTCTGCATCTTGTCAATCCAAATGTCGAGTGCGAAGGCAAATGCGAAGCAAACAATCGGCAAAAAGGAGCAACAAATAGATGGTCTTAGCGTATGGCAGACTTGGCTGTGGGAGTTTAGATGGTTCAGTCCGGCGGACTGACACCGTGGTCGGCGACACCGTGGTCGGCTCGATGAGCTACAGGTCGACTTTTCCGGTCAGTAAGCGTCTTCGTAGACGGCAAAGGACCCGGTGCTGCGCACAAGCCACACAAACACAACGACGAACACGGATTACGTTATGTAGATCGCTTTTCCGTGTCATGCGAACGTGCTGTTGAGTTGAAGCTGGCGAACGTCGATGCCAGCGGACCTTCGGTATGCCTATTGTCCGTCCCATGCACTGATAATGCTACACTGAACTGGCATCGCTGACGACCTAGTCAATGGAATCGCCATGGCCGGCAATGGATCTCGATTGCTAGACTGGAGCTGATATTTAGATTTGCCAATGTGTTTTCGCAACGCTTGGTCTTAACGATTGAGCGATCACACTGAGCCACTCGAGACCTCACTTACCTGCTCAAGAAACACCAATGGCAGATCTCTTCCTTTGGGACCATCCGGTGAGCCCATTCGCCCAAAAGGTCCGCATCGCCCTTCGAGAGAAGAATGTTCCGTTTACCTTCGAGACACCCAGAGGCGGAGGCAGTGGCAACTTAGCACTTCTAGACCCCGACTTTGTCAAGGACAACCATCGTCTCGAGATTCCAACGTTGGTCGATGGCGACGTGAAAGTCTTCGACTCCACCATCATCCTCGAGTATCTTGAAGACAATTACCCTGATGTGCCGCTCAGGGCAGCAGATGCTGTGGGTCGCGCGAGAGCGCGCATGATAGAGGACGTGTGCGACTCGCAATACGAGGCCGTGAATTGGGGGATGGGCGAGATTGAGACATTTCAACGGGTCCAAGGTGAATTGGCAGATGCCATGAGGGCAACGGCGAAGCTCCAGGCCAAGAAAATACAGGCCTGGCTCATGGAGCAGCTTGGAACTGCATGGTTCAGTGGCGATGTGTTCGGGTACGCTGACGTTTGTGTGTGGCCGTTCGTCAATCGCTCGTTCTCGTATGGATTGGAACCTGAGCCTGGAACGACGCTGAGAGATTGGTATGAACGTGCGAAGCGTCGCCCTTCGGTGGCATCTGTGTTCGAGGAGTTTTCCAGAGGCGTGGGAGGGGTTGCCGCAGCTCGTGGAGCCCTGGAGAAGGGTTTGCTCAAGAGGGAATATCGCGATCACCGGCTGGAATGGATGATCAAATCTGGCGGAATCGACGTCGTCAAGGAAGGGTTGGACAAGGATAATATCCGCTTTCAATGGCCTTCATAGCGGTAGCAATTGGGAGCGTGCATCGTTACATGAGTATTAGACGTGTCCATCCTGTCTGTTGGCAAGTAATGCTGGTTATCGTCTCCGTTCGTCTTCGTGTCGAGCTACCTTGGGTTGTTGCGGTCTTCCAGTTAGTCGGCAGAGGCTAAAGCTTGGTTCCTGGCAAGCCCACGTCTACGTATTTATCATTTCACCAGGAACAAACTCAGGAGGAGGAGGAGGAATGGAATGCAACGCGGTAACGTGGTAACGCGGTGACGCGGTAAGCCCTTTCACTGGCAGCAAGACACGGGAGCTAGCGGTTGTCCTTCGCGTCTCGCGTCTCGCGCACGCTAGCATCTCAGATCCGATCGGCTGGATCTCGGTCTCGTTACTCGGTACGATATGTAATTGGCCATGATCCAAGAGACGCTAATGGATGTTCTTCGTAACGCGCGAGATCGCTCTTTCCGCTTACCGCGCAGATGGACACCTATATATCTCGACTCCTTGCCTGCATTTTTCCCATCGACTCGCAGCAATGGCTGGTCCCGAGCCATATCCCATCGGACACATCACGAACTCGACGTCGTTCATCTGGACTCGAGCTTCTGCTTGTCAGTCTGGTGGAATCTCGACTTCACTTTCCGAGTTTTAGAGTTTATTGCTCCTATACAACGTCCTCGACCACACCTAATCTGCCTCCGAGGCGCGCGAAGGCGCCTATATAGCTATAACGAAGCGTGAACCGACTGAATCAGGGAACGCTGGCCTTCCCCGACACCGATTTCGTGCTCCACGCCCGACTACTACACAGATGTGGCGCCTTCAACCACGGATATCGCGTGCGGTGCGATTCGTGTTGACCACGCGCTGCGCTCACTGGCTCCCCGTTCCAACTTCTCTCAGCCCACCAGAAGAGTCTCGTTCTGTGGTGGCTTCACCGGGTGATAGCAGGTGGGTCCCAGGATAAAGAGTATTAAGCTTCCTTCTCTGCATACAAGATCGAGGTTGTTTCGCTTCGGCAGTAATCCTTGTCTCTCTTGCTTCCAACCTCTCCCTCGTTTAGCTGTTGTCCAACTCAAGCCTCTCGTTTCTTGTCGTTCTTCCAGAGATCTTTACACCGGTTCAGCCAACATGTCCAAATTCCTTCTCGCCGCAGGCCTCATCGCCTCAGTCTACGGATCTCCGCTACAAGAGCGAGGAGTCAGTTGCCAGGCTGTAAATGGCATCATCAATATCATGCGCGCTCAGAGCGTTGTGACGCCCTTCTGCAGCAGCGTTCTCGCTATTTCGACCGTCACGCAAACCTCGTCTGTCACGTCTACGCCACCTTGCAAGACAATCACCACAAGCGTGCCAACTACCGATGTCATCACATCATATTCGACTTCGACTGTATATGGGTAAGGATCAATGATTAGAAGGGTTCTCCGGCACACGATGAGACTTCATGTTGCGCTCTAAGATCTATAAACTGTTCGAAAAAGCAAAAGTGGAGCCACTTGCTGACCCGGCTGTCCTTCTGTTCAGGACCACCACAGTCTACCCAGTCGGTGCCGTCAGCGTCACCTCTACTTGCGCATTGGGAGCCACCGTAGTCCCGGAAACTCCAAGCAAGAACAAGCGTGGATTCCCGCTTCCGCCTCCAGCGAAGCCTCAGGTTTGGGTAAGCGTCTTTGAGCAAAAGGGCTCTCCGAGACAAGATCGCAGGTCGTGATCCGCTTTGAGACCTTTTGAAAATTTCGAAATATGGAGACAATTGCTGATTCTTCTGTCTTGCAGGCGAATCCGCCTAAGGGCTGGGAGCCTACGCCGATCGGGATATCGACGTGTCTGACCGGCTTCCAAGGCCCCTCGATCACTTCGGCATGCTCATGCCTCAGCATTTCTACCCCATCGACTCTGTCTCTCGTCACCGTGACACTTCCTCAGCAGACGGTCACCAAAGTCATCCCCGCCCCACCCGTAGACAAGACGACAACGTCCACAACAACCACAACCAGCTTCACCTCCACCTACTCAGCCACGCAATACTATACCAGCACCTTCACTATCCTCCCCTCTCCAAGCGCCATTTCCAACTTCCCAGATGGCTCATCATTCGGTAAGTAGCTTGTCCCGATCCATCGTATTAATCACATCTAACACCACATCTAGGTTCCTACCCCAACCTCGATTTCCCTGGCATGGACATCATCAACTTCTTCTGCTACGCCAACGGCCCAGCGCCTCCTTCGCCTTACCCAGCTTGCGCCAGCTATGCCGACTGCGTGGCCGAGTGCGTATTCTACAACGACAACTCGCTTGGCGGGTCGGCGATGAAGTGCGGGACTGTGACTTACAACTCGCCTTCCGATGTGAGCTCCGGGTCGTGTTACCTGAAGACGGGGCAGGTTGGGTGTGGGAGTGCGAATCCGATGACGAATAGTTCGGTTATACTGCCGTTGGTGCCTAATGATGTGCAGTAGAGAGGATGCAACGGATTTGCTTCTTGAACAGGAGTAGAAGGAAGATACTTCAAGGCTAATTGATTTTCCACCTTGTCAAATACCCCAGTATTGAACAACGACTCGACTGGATCGTTGGTATGAACGAACATCGGCGGGCGACTTTCTCTCTCCATGCCGTCTGTGACCGCGGCTGCTGTTGCCAAACTTGCTACTAGACGTACCTCTGCTCTCGCATTTACTGGGGGTGTTCTTGAGGCATTTGTGGTAGTTTCTGCATCTTGCTGTGTCTACAACGACTTGATATTCGGGCTGGGATCTCTCGAATTGCACCGCCGCACTTTCAGGCGCTGCTTCCCAGACTCGCGACTCGACTTTCACATGCGACTCTCTTTTCGACATGTATTCGCTGTACACCAGATGACACACTTCTAGACTTCCTAGATATAGCACTGCTCCCGATTCGAACACAAAATCACCCGACTCGAATTCAGACAACCACGATGGCCTCCTCGGACCCCTTCCTCTCCGCCCAATCCGACATCCTCGCCCTCCTCGAACAGTCCCGCCCCCTCCTCTCCTCCTACCTACGCATCCGCTCCTCAGCCTCCTCGGCCAACTCCCCCGAACTCGTCGAAGCCCGCCAAGAACTCGAATCCACCCTCACAGACCTCTCCACCGACCTGCAAGACCTGGTCGACAGCGTCAAAGCCGTCGAACACGATCCCCACCGCTACGGCCTCGATGTCCCCGAAGTCAACCGCCGGCGCAAACTCGTCGAAGATGTCGGGAAGGAAGTGGAGGATATGCATCAGCAACTGAATCAAACTGTTCATGAAGCGCAGCGGAAACGGAGTGCGTCGCTCGCGCATCCAGATGCTTTTATAACGGATGAGGATCCGCTGGCTGGGGGAGGGGAGGACGATGAGGCGTTTCAGGAGTGGGAGGAGCAGAGGCAGATGGAGATGATGCATGAGCAGGACGAGACGCTGGATGGGGTGTTTCAGACTGTGGGGAACTTGCGGATGCAGGCGGATACGATGGGGAGGGAGTTGGAGGAGCAGGCGGAGATGTTGGAGGATACAGAGGATATTACTGATCGCGTGGGGGGGAAGTTGGCGAAGGGGATGAAGGGGATACGGCATATGGTGGAGAGGAATGAGGGTGAGTTGTGTCGATTTTGGTGGTGAGTGTGGGCTAATGTGGGCTGGCAGATCGGTGGTCAGGGTGTTGTATTGGCTTGTTGATCACTGTGCTGATTATACTGCTCATATTGGTATTGGTGCTGTGAAAGGACATATTGATGCCTTAGGGTGATACTGCACCGCCACACCGCGATCGACCCCACATCGACTTGGATCCGACTTCAGGCTTCAAGACGAGCTTGACAAGAACAACACACAAGATGCACGGCGAACGTGAGTATATCACCAACGCGCCATTCGTGTACACCGCTGAACGCACAGGCAGGCTCCCACCCCCTCCTCCAACAAACCTACCTCAGCGTCTCCCCCTTCATCGACCTCCCCAAAACCCCCACCCTCCCACCAAACTACGCCAGCCTCCCCTCAACGCTCCCGCCTTCCACCCTGCACGCTCAACCTACCGCTTCCGCACCCGACTTACCAGCCTACGTGGTCTCAGCATCTGGTGGTTTCGCCGCACACCCCAGCACAATCGCCGCCCAGAATCGCGCATTATTCGAGCAGATCGAGAAGGATAAGCGGGATGGCAGTAAGGCGGTAGAGGCGTGGGAGAAGGAGATTAGGGAGAGGGAGCTGCAGGAGAAGCGGAGGATGGCGCCGGGGTGGTTGGATCGCGATGAGAGGATGTTGGAGCCGGAGAGGAAGGGGACGCCGAGGGGGAAGGGGAGTTTGATGGATGATGATGGGGATGTGGGGAAGGATGAAGAGAACGCCGAGAAGCTGCAGAAGGGCAAGGAGAGGGAGGTGGAGGATCTGGGGAATGCGCTTGATCGTGCGTTTGGGAGGAGCGAGATGGGCGGATGACTGGACGAATCCCAAAGGCCTATCAACCCTGTACTGGGACGCTGTCTGACACCAGATAGGCACCAGGCAGTTCACTCACAACGGAGAGCCTCCGATGCCAACATCGACTCACTCAATCCGAACCAGACCGGCCTATCCGAATCGCCCCACTACTTCAGCAGTTGCATTTGTCCGAGTCCACAATTGGATGTCGTGTCGACGGCAGAAGTTGAAATCTGATCTCTTCTACCAGTACGTTTCACGGCCAATTCCTCGTCCTCATATACCGGCTTTGCTCGCAAGAGCCGCAGCCGTAATCGGGTCTGCGTACAGTGGAGAAGATAGAAAGTTCCACCCCAGCTCAGGCAATTTATTTCGCCTTGTCAGCAAGGCGTTGGACATCCGGGCAGCGAATCTGGCCGGGACCTGGCTGCGTTGGCAAGCGCCATAGAAGGACATCACGTCCATGCAGGTTCAAGCCCAGCTCCAGTCCAGTCCGTCTACGGCCCGTCCCGTTTCTGACTAGCCCGTTCTGCCTAGTCACATGCGCACCGTGACTGCGGAAGACGGTTCACCAACTAGTGCAGAGCACGATCCACCGTGACTGGGGAAGACGGTCCACCGACTTGGAGAGGTTGGCTTTGGCCCACCGTGACTTAAGACAGGACGGACCACCGTGACAGAGAGAGAGTTCCCTCTCTTACACGTGCCAATCCCCAGCTGTATTTTCCTTCCACTCCTCAGTCGAGCTCTTGGTTTGATTCTGCATTCATCGGTTACAGCTACACGAACCAAGCCTTAGATCAAGTTGGAAGGTGGACTAGAATTTAGAGTTCAGCCGGCCGGCATATACCCAGGAATTTAAAGTCGTCAAGTCAAGTCAAGTCAAGTCTGTCAGATTGAGGCCAATCAGCGAAGATCACGTGGGAAAAAAGCAGAACATGCATCACAACGACACAACGTCGATCGGCGGATCAGGCACAAATTACGACGCTCTTTCCGACACTCACAACGTTATCATCGGTAGCATTGCGTTATTGTTAGGTGAAACAACGATCGTCGTCAAGATCGTTTCGAATCGACTCAAACGCCATCGGCATTCGAGCAACGAACCAACCGCACCACAAGTGGACCCTCGAATTGTCTCTCGAGATAACAACGTCATGATGGACGATCTTGGTATGTAAACTGACCTGCCAGCAGCCATCGAGTTGACTGACTCCTGATAGAACGCGGCAGAAACGATGGACCCAATGTCCTCATTCGTAACAGCCGACCAATACAACC
>JAABUW010008085.1_pt1 | contig 12418 bp, 9 predicted proteins | sample 5560081 | NCBI WGS metagenome assembly JAABUW01 (sample SAMN10711882, study PRJNA513363) | rock metagenome | isolation source: Antarctica rocks | place: Antarctica: Victoria Land, Knobhead sud | reverse complement strand
GTTTTCCAATATCAACATCTCATGAGCAGTCTCGCTCGTCGCCCCTTTGCGGTTGGCAGCTTCTTAGCTCTTTCTGGTTGGGGTTCTCCCAGCCCTCTGTGGTTGTTGAGGGGCTGTTAGCCCTTTGGGGTTGAGGGAGCCAGGCCTCTTCCTCGTCAAGAAATGATCGTACATTGAACGATGCGCCTGGGCTCTTCATTCCTGCCTGCAGCTTTGGAACCGGGTACATCGCGCTCTTGAGCTGACCTCTCAGCTCTTTGTGTTGGGGGCCTCTAAGCCATCTCGGTTGAGGTCTTTCCGGCCCAGCCCTCTGAGGTTGAGAGAGTCAGGCTCCCTTCTTCTAAGAAGCCATCGTACATTGCACTATGTACGCGGTTTCGTCGTTACCACTAGCAGTGCATATCACTGGGTGGTCTTCCAATATCACCGTCTCATCAGCGATCACGCTCTTGGATGGCCTCTCAGCCCTTTGTGGTTAAGCATTCTCAGCTCAACCCTCTGTGGTTTAGCAAGCCAGAATTTTTGTCAGTCCAGAAGCCATCGTACTTTTCATTATGTGCATGGTATGCAATTTTGTCCTCGGTTGCAAAACCGTGGGCCTTCTTATATCATCTCATGAGCGATCTCGATCTTGGGGTGGCCCGTCAGCCTTTTGTGGTCACGGCTCCCTCGGCCACCTGTGGTTGCGGGCCTCTTAGCCCTTTGTGGTCGACGGGCAAAGGTTTATCACTTCTGAGCGTCTTCTACTTGGCCAACCAGGGGGTACCGCTTGGAGGCTGGTTATAAATATAACCAAATAAATCAAGCAAAATATACCACAAAGCTGGTTTGGTGTTTAGCTGTTCGTATGTAGGGATACCAGCGAAGAGGTGCACTTCTACGTAGTGCTGGTGACTACAGGTAGTAACTGCAGTCGCTGGACTGCTAAGATACCTCAACTCTAATTCCTCCTACTATCTCGATAACGAAATTGGCGGCTAGAAGGATATCGGACATAATCATCAACGCTATGAGCGCTTTCATTCGCTATTTCGAGGCTTTCAGGTGCGCTGATGGTGGCTTGACGAGATTAATGTTAGTGATTATGTGGTTTTATAAGTGCCCCTTAGTACTTAGAAGTCATCTGTCTTGGATTACGACTGACAGTGTAAGGTATATACTGACGGATATGCTCAGTAAACATATCTTTTCCCACTGCTACAAGCTCTTGAGAGGATATTTTCAAATAACCCCTCTATTGATCCTCAACGACGCTGTGCAAACACACAATGCATCTACTCATTTATAACGACACTATGAACATCGGTAGTGAGGTGAAGCCGCCTAACAAATCGAGCTGTCATTTACAAAAGCAGCCCTGTCGCTCCCCCACTCTATATCTGCGCTAAAGTTTGCTCTAGTTGATTGAGGATACAGCAAAGAGGTTGGAAACTTGATGGGGCAGGGGTTTATTGGAGAGACGGTCTCGTTGTCGTCTTCACGATATTTCCAGGACTTTTGTAGAATTCACTAGATGTACAGCCCCTTTTCTTACACCGCAACCCCCTACTTCTTACATGTACACGCCCTAGAAAATGTGGGATTTTCATATGCAAAAACCAAGTTTTCACCAAAATTGAGTGGTAATATGAACATAAATACTTGATTCTCAGCTACGATCTCGGCTCGCGATCTCAAAGTGCATAGGTGAGCTAGGAGCTCGAATTTGAGTTATACCCCTATTTCCTACCACTGCTCCTGTCACTGCTTCGGCCATTACATTACATATGAAATGCCGCAAACAGGTCTGCTTCCGTTTGCATGCAAGAAGGCGTAGCGTCATTGAGGCAACATTCACCTCACCCCCTCTGTCCCCTTTCCCGATAGTTGCTATAGACCAAGGGATTCTAGGAATCGTAAAAGGCTCTCCAGTTTTTTCTTATGACTAATTGACTAATTATCTTAAGGTATTCAGATATCGTCTTCTCACTCCACAACACTCGCTTAATTAGGGCTCGCTAGCCTGCCGGCGGTTAGCGCGTCCTTATTAGTTATCCCTTGTTTACATGTCGTGCATCAAACAATTCAATGCAATACCAATCCCACCTGAAACACTTCAGGCCATGTGTCAGTCAGGTACGATTTGCATAGTATTCTGTAACGCTTTGATCAGTGTTCGACTTTTCGCTCAACATGGCTCAGACGAGGGTGAGCGCTGAAGATGTGAGTTTACCTGGCCGTCGAGAATTAGCGGTGTTTGTGTGTAACATGCAACAGGATCTGGAGGGGCTACGACATCGCAATAATAAGCGGCCTGCTGTAACTTTACCAGTTGTGCCACGACCAAATGAGGTCAAGGAATTCAATAACACGAGCAGTATGTCTTTGTAAGAGTGGCAGGAGGTACAGCAAATACCCCAAACACTAGGCTTATCTCTTTCCCAACCAGCGAACAACTCGGGTGTCCAAGCTGCCCAATCACTCGACCCTCAGAACAACATGGAAAAGCTTCAGCAGCTTTACGAGAAGCAGCATGAGCAGATCAACTCATTGGTTGCAGCACAAGGTGTGCAGATAGAGGGATTACAGCATCAGATTGCTGAGCTGCAGAAGCATAGAAGGGCGAATCAACAACCACTAACAGAGGTTACTGATACGCTTGTTGAACTTACGGAAAAGATAGCGGCGATTTGGGAGGCGAGTAAAGGGGTGGTAGTAAGAGATTCCAAAAGTATGAGTCGGTCTTTGAAGACAGCGAACGGCCCTGAGTCGGATGAGGGTTCTGCTGGCACCACACCTGTGCTTGATGCGTCAAAGGCTTCGATCGCGGTTGGGTCGCAAATTAGCACCGCAGCGGTAGACGCTGCGCCAAACATCCCCATCACCGTCAGCTCACCACTCGGCACGGCAGCTGCAATCCCCAAACCACGCACGAGCAGACCCTACTTGAGCGGACCTAGCGCAATACGCTTTGGCGAAATTTGGGGGACCAACAAGTCTTTGATTAGTGGGGAGCCCAAGGCTATGGTCTTAGCCCAAATAGAGAGTCCTTCGGTCCTAAGGGCAAACGGTGAATCAGCATTCGCTGGATTTATCATCGACGGATACAAAGCTCAACCGGGAAGCAAGCGCAAGCGGGAGGAAGCGGATGGAGATGATGGAGACAGAGAAGATCGTAAGGTGGCTAGAGACCCGTGGTTGTTCCGCGGAGATGATGGGAGTGTGCACGATGAGAGCGATGGATAAGGAAGAGTGCTTGTTGCTGCTTTGGAATCGGGACTCTATCTAGGGTAGGCGTTGTAGCCCTAGTGTCAAGTCAGAAAGTAGGATATGTAGTTGGAAAATTGCAAGGTTGTTCTTTGTACCTACCAGATATTCAAAGAACAACATGGAGTAATCTCAAAAAATATCAGTGTAGAGTAATACTCTTCGCTGATCAGCAGGCTTAGGAGATTTTGGGCGGAAGCACTTGACATTGACTGCTGAGGTTTGACTATATGCCATACAGATCAGATGGTACAATTGCTTGCTAGTTTCGACACTCAATTGCTTCGATATGACCATGGATGAGTTAAAGCATGCGGCCCATATGCTCATCAGAGTCAATTCTCGACACTTTACTGCTTCAGTTTGACTATATGTATAATTAGCCATGCATCGTGCGAGTCAATTGCGCATGACGCTATGCTGATTAGGAGCATGGGTCTAAACACAAGCCATATTAAGGTAGTCATGCGGCTTGATTGCTCGCTATAGCTCAATACTTACTTGCTTAGTCCTGGTTATATGTTAGTCCAAATTATACAACTCGACTGCTCAGCGAAGCAAGCACTCCGTTGCTGAATACTGTGGTCAGTTCTTATGGGAGTAAACTAAATGGCGTCTTCGGGATCAGCATCGCTTGAACATTAGTTATAGCATACCTAGCGAACGGCATAAGGTGAATTCGTAGGTAGTGTCAAGAATAAAGCTCGCTTACCTTAGACTGGCACTGGACCAAGGTAATATATCACCTAAGGTACTTACGTGACTACGTCAACAGCACAGTCTAGTTTTCCTTCCATCATTCATCATCCACCGCCATCACCGTTTTGCACCTCAACGCACACGATTTAGCTGCAATCCCTTCTTCTTTTTCCTCCGCGCACGTTTTACGTGTAGGAGCTGCACCCGGGCTCTCTACGAGTCCTTTGATTCGAATCTTAGATTCGAAACAAACATTCTCTTTTGGGGTAACCCTTTTGAGAATTATCAAACCAAACATGTCCATTCACTTGGACCAACAATCTTTTCAAAAAAGGATCTTTCTCTTGGAGCGAAAGCTCGAAAGAAAGCAGCAAGATGTTGAGGGCAAACAAAAAACCATCGAAGATATGAAGGATAGAATTGTAAGCCTTGGAACGACATTAAACAAGCGAATCGAGCCATAAATTCAAGGAATATAAGCGAGCAGGAATTAATTCGAAAGACGCAATAGCTAGAGGCCAACAACAACAGCCTTGTGGCCGCTTGCACCATCCTCAGGACTAAAACCTTACGGTAGAAGCCGAGAACATCAATATCACCAGAGAGATTCGTCTAGCAAGGAATATTTCTTGGCAGGCTCCACACAACACCTATGCTCAGGCGACCGAGCAAAAACCTAATGGCCCGAAGAAAATCAACACCGACAAAGAACTCTGGGCTATGGTGGGACTCGATGGACCACTATCATCATCATCGACATCGCCTACTACGTCTGAGTCCGGAAAGGCTCCTATGCTTTCCACACCTAAAAAAACATTAAATACTACATGTTCCAAGTTACCAGCTGAGGGAGGCCCTAAATCTCTGGATGTTTCAGTAGAAGAAACGGCTACTCAGTTACCACGGGAGAAATTGGTAATATTTACACCAAAGCCTGCGAAACGCCAAGCTTCTGAGGGTGCCGTCGAAGCTCAGCACAATTGGACTGGAACCGGGGCCTCGGATAGGTCTCTCAATGCACCAACCCGTAAGAGTGGGCCCCTCCCCATATCTGATGCGGAGATGCCCGAACCATTGAAGTCTCCGCTTCCTCCGGCATCGATGTTTCCGCAGCTTGCAATGGTATCAAGGATTCCCAGAGAGCACTATGAGCCATTTCGATCCACAGAATCAAACTCACTGCCAGAAGACACCGATCCGCTGCCGTCTAAACGCCAGAGGTATAACTGAAAGCTAACGGGCATAAAGCAGCAGCCTTTAATCGACTTGACCTAAAAGGTACATCACGATAGCTGTCGCAGTGAGCAAGCCGCCATCTCATGGGCAGACAAATGATACATCAGCTCGAGAACCAGTGAGATAGCTGACTAAAAAGTCGGTTCTTGCTTTCCGCGAAGCATTATCGCTCCAACATCATCAATTCTCAGGTAACAAGAAGCTTCGCACTTGCATCCGCGCATGCCGCGATAGACGCCAAATTGCGGCTAAATTAATACCAACCAAAAGTCACCTTCTCTACATCAAAAGGCAATGCATCTGTCTCCTTACGATGTTGATAAATCTGGTAAACTTTTCAGAAACTCTGAGTAGTTATAGAATCATAGCATCTTATACTATCATAAGCAACGCAGTTGCTGGGGGCTCAAATAGCTACATTAGCAACATTTTCGGCTTTGAGCATCATTGTTAGATAAATCATTAAACAAATCAATGAATTGATTATCTAAGTAGTTATCTAACCATCTATTTAAACGAATTGTTGACTATGTAGAGTGCTTAGTAGGGAATCATGAAGGGAACCATGGAGGGTGTTTGGTAGGGAATCATGAAGGGAGCCATGGAGGGAGCCATGTAGGAAGCGCTGTTTGACGCATGTTATGCGCCCGACCGACGCGTATTCTGAAGCATGTAGGGTATTCGATAGGGAGCTCGATAGGGAGTTTGATGTTGAGCCATGAAGGATGCTTTCTATTGAGCTAATTAGCATGTGCTATGAAGCATGTATGAAGCATACTATGAAGTGAGCCATGGAGCGAATGACGTGTGTTCGAACGCGTCGTATGAAGCATGGTTTGAAGCATGTTTTGAAGCGAGTAGGCTGGCGAGTAGGCGAACGAGTAGGTAGCTTAGTCGGTAGCTACCTTGGGCCAAATATTTCAAGCAAGATTCGGTCGAAGATGCTAGTGTGGCTTCTGGCCAGCCCGGCGCCGGCCTCAGGCCAGAAATCAGCCCACGATGTTGCTGAGAGCTGTTTTAGCAACATCAATTCTGCGGGCCGACTTCCCGAAATGCCGACGTTCAATATTGAATGCGGCATCCCATTGTGGCTTCACCAAATGCTTACTCAAGCCCTTGCGGCACGAGACAGTGTCACTAATTCGCCACGTTAAATAGATTCGAACGGGTTGCATGCATCCTTACATCTACTTCATGGCGATTCAACGAAGTAATTGACGCGTCGTACGTGAGAAGTTCCGCAAACGAAGTTCAAGCTGGTTCAGAAAAAGGAACGAGCTGGCGCAGGTGACAGAAGCAGACATTTACATAATCATTCGCCATGGCAATAAATGCTATACCTACAAGTCAACCGATCGACCCGAATGACCTTCATCGAAGCAAGATATTGTAAGCTCATCCAAAATCGCCGTGACATAAATCGCTCATGAGTTGTATGTCAGGTAAACCTCACTTCACCCCCCTTTCGCCGATGTCTCAAAGACTTTGAGACAATGAATGATGAGAGAGACGAGGACGACGAGGACGACGAAGAAGAAGGAGGAGGAGGAGGAGAGGACAGAGCACAGGCCGAAGAAGTAAAGCTCAACGGATCTAAGGAAAGCCGTACACAGAAGACCAGCGAAAAGATCATTGATCAAAGAAAAGTTTTCATTATTCTCAAGCCTCTTGTCTTGCGAAGATAGATCGAGAGGCTTCGCGCATAGATGAAAATTCGATTCTATAGCAAAAGACGTTAAGTTATTAGAATTTCGCTCGAAGAGCTTTCGAGTCATAAGAGAACCTTCCAGCTCAAACGAGTTTGAAACCATTATTTTTTGAACTATGCTTTCCGTGTCACAAGAAAGGTGACGAAGAAACGTTCGAGCTGAAGTACAGGTTTTAGACGAAGGATCCGAATTAAAAACATAGGTACCGGAAGAATTTGATCTGACTGGACATTAAGGGAGTTAAGGCGCATGGTTGGTAGTCAATTTGGGCGATGTCTCTCAGCCGCACTATTTCATGCAGGCTTAGATGACGCAGCCACACCTTATTTATGCCGTGCCTACCCCACATGCAGCTGTATGGAAATAGAGTGACTCGAGGTGAGTAGACGTGTAAGGTGACCACCTTGTGTTGTCGTATGGATGGCAGTAATGCGTGAGCTTCGTATGGGCTCAGCACCACGCAGTCGACCGTGTTGCGGCTCGTTCCGCTTACGACCCAGCTCACAGGCCTAAGAAAGGAGTCTAGATGCTGATTTTTGGAGCGTGGGCAAAGTCGGCCGTGACCAGCAAATACACCGGCCATGTTTCCGTCTCAAGACATTCGATGGCGCTTTTGTTGCCGAGAAGAGCAAAGACAGGCTAGAGATAAATGATCGATGTGAGCCTTCAGACAAAAGGCGTAATAGAGACAATGACAGTCTTCATGTCCGAAGGTGCCAAAGGTTCACAGTTGATGCCTTGGACAAGGAGTGGGGAAATTCGTTGTCGTCCGCCCTACCTTCACACCCAACGAAAGCCGGGTGAGGCCGCCGGATAGAAATTCTGACATTCGCCGCCTTCGTTCCAGCTGCTGGGACCCTCGGTCTCTGGGAATAGCCCGTCGTCACCAGGCTGGTGTTCTTCTTATCAACATGTAGCGATTACCTCTTAGACTCAATGACGATAAGGCAGACTTTGATATGAACACAGACAAATATCATGTCCATGATTCATCGCGCTGGCGCGGCGATCGAAACCAAAGGATGTTGGAGGGTGCGGAGCTGGACGCGATGAAATGCGACGTTGATGCGCAAGACGGATGAACTGCAGATGCTGATCCTGAGCCTAAGTCGCCTGCTGAAGCTACTGCTGTCAATGAGGACGACACGGGGGGATTTGGGATCACTTGGCAAATCGACAAGTGCTAAAGCGAAGAAGAAGGCAATTAGAAGGAGCGCATGGTATGGGAAGGTCTATTCAGAGGGCATGCGTGGATCCCTCAAAGTGGATCCATCAAGTTGGCGCTCTTTTGGGGGAAGGACATAATACACCAGGCACTTTCTAGAAACGTTCATCCTTCATCAAACGTCCGATTCTTGAGCACGTGCCAGCTTAACTTGAAAAAACGTCACTTATTCTACCTACGTTCTGTGCGCGAAAAGTACCAATGTCATAGAATAGTGCAAGGGTACCTCGCAAAATCCCCCGATGCACTGTTGATGCACGTGATGCTCAGGGCCTATCCTAATCGGGTTAGTCATGGGTATCTGTTGGTTAAGGTAGGTAGCCTGTAGGAAGCTGAACCTCCACCTTCATAGACTTTACACACTTACACGACTACGCTGGTTCAACATGCACCGTTCTCTACCAGTCTCACCTTAGTTGGTGCGTTCTTGCCAAGTTCGCGGATCAATCGCACCCTTGTGAATCCTTACCTACCTATTGGCAGCCCAAGCGAGCCAGCTGGCAGCCTCGGGCCGCGCCGCCGTGCCGCTCACCGCAGGGAAATCGCGCACGTATCTTTTAACGTGCGAGTAAGTAGTACTGTCTGATCACGGCTGCTCTTGCCATAACGTCATCTTTGCCTTGCGAATGGCTCCAAAAGTCCTCTCGCGATTCAAATGGCTCGGCAGGGATCGTGGATCAAAGTCCTCCGAACGGCCGAACAGTAAACGTGAGGACGACCAGCAAGGCAGCGCGGCCACCTCTTCCAAATTGTTGCCAATTCTACCAACAGGTTAGGGAATCCTTCCTTGAATGGCAGAGACGCCTCTTAGTTACAAGCTCTAGCAAAAGTCGAGCTCTCGACTCCTGAACCGGCCACGTCCTCAACTGCGCAACCAGCATCTTCACCTCAACAAGCGACATTAACTGCGTGTGCTTCTCCTCCCACAGCGTCTTACCAGTCGCCCCAAACCGAACTACACACCTCGCCATCCCTGCCAGAACAACGGGAGACCGCAGCAGCGCCGTCACTTCGGGACCGCGTGGACGATCGCCTCAGAGAGAAGGATGCACGATTGGCGGAGAGCATTGCAGAGAGTACAAAACCTTCTGCCGACAATGTTGTGCAGGCGCAAGTTTCACCTTCCGCCCTATGTGAGACTGATGCTCAAGCGGGCTCGGCGGTGGCCAACCGCGAAGCCAAAGAGCCTCAGGCATTGACAGAACCCACAGTACAACAGACCCCAGCTCTTTCCACATGCCAGAGACTCTGGAATGATGCTTATGACAGTCTTGAGGATGACAACGACACTGCAAAGCTTGTCAAGGCTTATGTCAAGACTCTAACAAAAGTCCTCGAGGCCGATACAGCCCCTAGCATCTCTACTTCAGTACCCAGTGATGTTTCAACCGAACTGAAAGACTCGACCAAGCGACAGATGTACATGAAGAAACTGGTCGAAGATGGCCGGGCGAAAGTTTTCACGGCATCGAAGATTACGAAGGGAGTGGGTGACGTCGCCCAATTCATTCTTTCGGCCAAGGGAATGATCGACCTGGCGATCCAGAACATACCGCAGGCTGCCCTCCCATGGGCTGGTGTTTGTGTTGGATTGCAAGTGAGCACTGATCCTTCGTGTTTCAGTTGCCTGATTTCTGTGTTGACTGATACCCGTCCAGATCCTCTTGAATCCTGCGAGCGCGACAAAATCCAACCGTGCAGGCATCACTCATGTCGTTTCGAGAATGGACTGGTATTGCTCCCTGACTGAACATCTCCTGAATAAGGACAACGTCGTGATCGGCAACGAGTCTTTCGAATCAATCCTACAGCGGTTAGAGAAGACGGTTGTCACGCTCTACAAGGCTCTTCTCCTGTATCAGATGAAGAGCGTCTGTTCCTATTACCAGAGTCAAGGCCTAGTCTTCCTTCGAGGCCTCGCGAACCTGAACGACTGGGATGGTGACCTGAAGAGTGTTACGGATGCCGAAATTGCCCTTCAGAAGGATTCGGACCAATACAATAAGCAGCACGCAAAACGCCTCTTGGGGGACCTCGTCAACTCTGCTAGGAAGAGGCAGTCACTGCTTGGAGATATTCACCAGGGCCTTCAAGATATCATCGCTCAGCAGAAGGACATGCACAAGGATGAGAAGGACAATCAATGTTTGGAGGCCTTGCGGGCGAGCAATCCCGGAGACGACAAGATACGCATCGAGCAGACCAAGGGCGGCCTGCTTCAGGACTCATACCTCTGGATCCTCGAAAACGACGACTTCCAACGATGGCGCAACGACCAGCAAAGCCGACTGCTTTGGATCAATGGCGATCCCGGCAAGGGCAAGACGATGCTGCTCTGCGGAATTATCAACGAGTTGAAGAAGTCGACCGCCGAAGCGGGCCTTTTATCGTACTTCTTCTGCCAAGGCACCGACTTACGAATCAACAGCGCCACGGCTGTGCTCCGCGGCCTGATTTATCTGCTCGTTAAGCAGCAGCCGCCGCTCATCTCGCACGTGCGGGAGAAGTACGATCAGGGGGTCAAAGAGCCTTTCGAGGGCGTGAATGCCTGGGTCGTCTTGTCCGAGGTCTTTACCAACATTCTGCAAGACCCGAGCTTAAAGAGCACCTATTTGATCGTCGACGCGCTCGACGAATGCGTAACAGACTTGCCGCAACTTCTCGACTTGATTGCCCAGAAGTCGTCTGTATCTTCCCCTGTTAAGTGGATCGTCTCTAGTCGCAACTGGCCGGATATCGCGGAGCGACTAGAAATAGCGGAACAGAAAGTGAGGCTGTCTCTTGAGTTAAATACAGATTCTGTCTCCGCTGCTGTTAGCAAATACATCCAGTATAAAGTACCTCGATTGACGCGGCGAAAGAAATATAATAAGGAGACAGAAAGCGCCGTTCAACACCATTTGATTTTAAATGCGAACGACACGTTTCTCTGGGTAGCTTTAGTCTGTCAAATGCTGGAGAAGATTGAGCGATGGAACACTCTCGCGATGTTAAACGCGTTTCCGCCTGGGCTTGATTCTCTTCACAAACAAATGATAGAGCAAGTTTGCAATTCAGACAACGCTGATCTTTGCAAGCGGATACTTTCCGTCATAGCTGTTATACGCAGACCTGTCACGCTTAAGGAATTGTCGTCTCTTGTTGAGACGCTGGAGCCTCATTCCGATGACCTCGAATCGTTAGAGGAGATAATAGGGTTCTGTGGTTCGTTTCTGACCCTTCGAGAACGTACCGTCTATTTCGTGCATCAGTCGGCGAAAGACTACTTGCTTACAAAGGCATCCGACGAAATCTTCCCTTGTGGGATAGGAATGGTGCATTATACTATCTTCTTGAGATCGCTTGAGATTATGTCTAGGACGCTACGACGCGATATGTACGGATTACACGCCCCTGGATTTACGATTGACAAGATTAAACAGCCTGATTCAGACCCACTCGTCGCGGCAGGCTATTGTTGCATATACTGGGTTGATCATCTGTGTGAGTGGGATTTCAGTAAGGGCGGAAAGTATAGCGGCGGCCTTCTAGATGGTGGCGAGGTCGACAACTTCCTAAGAAAGCAATATCTTTACTGGCTCGAGGCTCTTAGTCTTCTTAGAAGCATATCGGAAGGGGTGATTTCAATGATCAAGCTTGAGGGTTTACTTCAGGTTAGCCTTACCCTTAGGAAATGCTATCTTACTCTCTAGGAAATATCCTAACTTTAATTTAGGAGAAAGCAGAGGCGTCCCAGTTGACCAACCAGGTTCGAGATGCACGCCGATTTATTCTGTACCATAAGTGGGTAATAGAGAATAGTCCTCTTCAGGTGTATGCCTCAGCACTAGTATTCAGTCCGACTCGCAGCCTGATGAGAGAAGCGTACAAGCAGGAGGAGCCAGAATGGATTACGACTAAGCCGATTATAGAAGATCACTGGAATGCCTGTTTACAGATGCTTGAGGGCCATAGCGACGGGGTCTTGTCTGTAACATTCTCACACGACTCGAAGCTGCTGGCGTCGGCCTCATATGACAAGACAGTCAGGATCTGGAACGCCGGCACCGGCTCCCTTCAGCAAACGCTTGAGGGCCATGACAGCGCGGTCATGTCTGTAACATTCTCACACGACTCGAAGCTGCTGACGTCGGCCTCACTGGACAAGACAGTCAGGATCTGGGATGCCGGCACCGGCTTCCTTCAGCAAACGCTTGAGGGCCATGGCAGCGCAGTCATGTCTGTAACATTCTCACACGACTCGAAGCTGCTGACGTCGGCCTCACTGGACAAGACAGTCAGGATCTGGGACGTCGGCACCGGC
>JAABUW010008084.1_pt1 | contig 12419 bp, 10 predicted proteins | sample 5560081 | NCBI WGS metagenome assembly JAABUW01 (sample SAMN10711882, study PRJNA513363) | rock metagenome | isolation source: Antarctica rocks | place: Antarctica: Victoria Land, Knobhead sud | reverse complement strand
TCGAGCCGGCTAATTGGTTTATCTATCGCTTTTTCTTTCAGACTTGTGCGATATTTCAAAAAGTCCGGCAAAGCTGAAAAGGCGAACCATTGAAAATTCTTTCATCTCATCGACTTGTCAGAAACGCCGGCGGATGTTCAGCTCTCACGTACCTGGAACATTCCTCTGGAGAGAATTGAAGAAAGCGCTCATCAAGCTACAAGGCCAAGCTCATGTTTTATCTCTGTTTCTCGTGGCGTCAATGATGTAGGCTGCTCGTGGTGCGTATTGACACTACTGTAAGCCGAAATACGGCAGCTACAGTGGGACCTGGAAGTGGAGTCTCTTCTAATAGCGACTTCGATCGGTCAGACAGGCAAAGCTAACAAGCAACTCACGGCTGCTTGTGAGGGAGCCTACGAGCAGGAAATCACTTGCTTCTCCTATTTATACTGGACGGGCGTAGTAAAAGAGGGGCCCTGCGTAGCTGCTTTGTACCTTGCCCCAAATGTTGACGCTATCTGGTGATACCGTCGTGAATCTCTGCCGTGCGGCGCAGCCTCCAGTGGGCATAGGTGTGTGCCAGAGGATCACGTATGGCTGACACGTCGTCGCCGATAGCTGAGTTGCTCGGCGGGGTAGTCTTAGCGTGGCCATGATCTCTGTTCTTACCTACGATAGCTACAAACATCTATATAGTTTTCCTGAACCCAGGTATTGCCTGAGTCCCATAGACGAGTCGCTCTAACCCTTCCAGGTTAGATCTTAGCGGTAAGTAAAGTATGTAATCTCCCATCCCCATGGGGTGCAGGGGTCCACTTGCGTAATAAGCGCTTAGAAGTGCCCTGCCCGTCCCGCGTCCGATAAGGGATGACACTAACCCCCATCTTTTGGCGCTGTCAGATTTGGACCTCGTCTCTAACTCCCTTACAGTCCAGTTTCGCGCCGTAGCGAGTTACTTGCTGTCGGCGCTAAACCCCACACTCCTTTCCCTAATGCAAGCCCAGTTATTCCCCCAATTGCACTCGAGAAGACTTGCATTATGGGCTAGATATGCATCTACCTGACGCCGGGGCATAGACCTGATTCAGCAAGTTTTTTGAGGGTGTGCGGCACCTCGAATGCATTTGCTATCCATTGATCCTGCCCAGTTTTCCCCTCAAGACTCTTCGCCTCATTGCCCCCCCCCCTTCATCAATCTTCGTCCATCTTTGTTCTCCTCATATCTTACAGAATTCCCATTACAAACCTTACTACTTTATCCCTTTCAATTCATCGATCAGAATCTCGGGTGTCCCTGAGTCTAAGATAAGGAGGCTTTCTCGGTCCAGCGGGTCTGGGCGCTTGCTGCGCTCTATGCCTCTATCCGCCGTCAACCCGATCAACCTAAATCTGATTTGGACCTTCCTGGCCCAGGCCACTTGCGACTTTTGACTCGCGAAATAGTGGCTAGTTCTCGCTGCTCAGTCAATGGACCGTGCTTTCGATGCCTCGAGGTAAAAAAGGGAAAAACCCTACGTCAAATCCCCCGAGAAATTCAACAAACGAGGCGACGATTACCCAGAAGGTGAGAACCCGTGCATCTCTCTGCCCGCAACACCCCGTCAATAACTTCACTGTTCATGAAAGCTTTTGGTATATTGTCTAACATTTGCAATTGTAGCCTATAGGCGAGTCATCAATAGCCTTAGCTCCTTCTCCAGGGTCCAGAACTGGTCTCAGATCAAAGGGTACCACCGGATCAGCTCCTCCTCCGGTAGATAATCCAGAGTTAATCCTTCGCAACCGTCGCAAGGGTCAGGAGGCCAAGAAACCTACAAAAGCTCGAGGGCGGCCGCGAAAGCCGGCTCGCAGCCACCCAGACCACCCAGACCATCCTGTACAGAGTGTTGAGGCTATCTCCAAGGATCATCAAGGTCCCATTGAACACAGCCTCCCCACCGAGAATTCGAATGAGGAAGCTTCTCTAGGAGAGCAGTATATAGATCCGGAGGAAGCATTCAACCGGAAGTGGGGATATTTGCCGCCCCTGGATGAAGAAGCTGCGGCCATCATAGACGCAATTATGGCAGATCCTACTAAGGCTAAGGATTACGCGAGGATAGGTCCAACCCATCCCAGTTTTCCCAACGGACTTGGGCGCCGAAATGTCCTCCTAAAGAAAAATACCGACCCCGATCCACATGCAGGCTCTATTGATGATCTACCACAAATTACCCTAGAAGAGACTGATGCGGAGAGGGAGACATATGAGAAGCTGTGGAAAATGGATCAGGACAAGTGCGGGAATGGTTCGAATGAGGCACTCTTTCAGCGAACGCTCATGATGAGCTTTATTGCGCGCCATTGTCTGATCTACGGGAGGAGCGCTAGCAGCCCCTTCAATCTTGATTTCAGCGTTGAAGAGACCTGGACATGTCCGCCAATGCCATCGCGAGCTTACGAACTCTCAAACAAGCTCTTGACACAACCAAGGCCCGACCTTGCCGTATATTTCTGCAGGGAAAAGTTGATACCAGATGGCTTGTGGGACAATATGCCTAACGCAACACAGCGCCTCGCATGCTATGAGAGACCAGATCTAATTGGAAGAGACAGGGTTTTTCATTTCTTCACTATCGAAGGTAAAAGGTCACAAACATCAACCGACGATAATACGGCAATGGTTCAGAGTCTGAACAACGCAAGCCAAGCATTACACAACATGTTCGAGTTCTTCCAAGACGCAGGACCGCACCACAGAGAGAAGTTTTTTTCCGAAGTCAGATTCTTTTCGGCGGTAGCCAGCACGGAAGGCCTCAATATTCGTATCCATCGAGCAATCGAAATCCCTGAAAACAGTTCCAAATTTGATTTCGTCGTACCTGGATATCCACTACGATTTGAATTTCGAGAATTCGCTAATGTCAAAAAACATGAGTTTGACCGCAAGAAAGTCTTGGAGATCTTCGGAAGAATACTTGTTGGCTACGCCAAAGACAAGCTTCTCGGTTTACTTAAGAATGCGGCTGAGGACCTTGTAGAAAATCTCAACACCAATCCCGACCAAAATAAAGCAAGAGAAGACAAAGACTTCTATCGGCATGGACAGGTTGACAAAACGCCAAAAGGTAGCAATATACCCACGCCCAGGCCGTCAAGAAGCCAATCAGTACAGAGCCCCATGTCGGTCGACACTGAAGCACGGAATGCCACGCAGCAGAGCTCCTCGTCGAATATGGCTGCCCCAACAAGGCCAAATCAATCATTCGATATGATGCTCAGTGAAAGAACAACACCTACTCAATCCGAACCCTCACCATCATCCGCGCAGGTATCGAGTTCACCTCTCGGCAAACGACGTAAAACTCAAGGGGAAGATCGCAGATCTCCTCGGCTAAGGACCCGAAACTCGAAGTATGGAGATGGGACATACTAATTGGAGAACAGGCTTGAAAACAAGCCAAAGGAGGCGTGTCACAAACTCTAACCATCGGTGTGTTACCTAATATGGATGAGACTACCACCCTACTCGGTGGCCTGTCGAATCTCAAGCCAAATGAATTCACGTAAAACCTCGGCTAGGTGACATCAATCGCCACGAAGAACTTTTTCAAGAGGAAAAAGCCTTGTGCTGGGGAACACCCAAAGCCCACTTCAGACGCGAGGATCGGTTGGGCGGTAACAATGTTGCACATTCCTAGCAAAGACTTGACGCGTTCCCTCCGAGAAAGAGATCCAGATTTCATCCCGCAAAGCGCAATTCAGCTGCGACAACAAATTTCTTCTGTTAGTAATCAAGTGTTTCGGAGGGTATCCAAGTCATGGGGCTCGCATACGTGGAGCTTGGTATGAACGCCTTCGACGATTAGTTACGGTTATGATGGCCATTGAGGGAGGAAGGAGGCGCGCAATAACAAGACGAATCAAGCGTTCGCGCATGAGCAGAGCGGTAGGTATTGCCTCAGTCATTAATATATCAAACGGTTATATTGAGTTTAGGGAAGTCATATGTATATTATGAACCCTGAAGTCAGGATTCGTCGTTACCGCTTTCGTTAAGGGTGTTTAATAACGCTATCGAAGACTACTAAATCAATACATATCTATTTTAGACTTGGGTTTAGTAATAATTGCTTGGGAAAAAGACAGGGTGTAGATTATTATAAAGCGATGAGGTTATGCTTAGTGGCTGCGATTTTGTTCCTTGGGCTTCGGTGTAGTGATATGTATGTTTTATTATTGGTGACAGCGTTAAGTAATTTCAGTATTGCTTGAAGGCTCGATTATTGGTTTTGATAGTAGGCACCCAGATTATGAATAGGTGAATGTGTAGTGAGAAGAGCTGGGTACGGAGATGTAGATAGGTGTGTGAGCTCGGAAAGGGGGTTTTTGGGAGATAAAGCAAGAGATTCCCTTACGATTACTCTCAATTTCATCCTCACATATCGAGAGCTTGGCACGATCGTCTATGACTGCCGATCGGCTTACATGCCCGTTGTGCATCCCCTTCCATGCGGCGGCAAGAATAGGCGCCGCTCTGACTTCTGTAAGACAAAATTTCCCAAGGGAAATAAATCCATGATCCGAGCAAAGCTTATACCATCACCGCTAGACTAACCGTCGAGTCGGGTTTTATTTCTAACTTTTAGAATTAATTAAATACTTAGGTTAAGTACCTAGAATTAACTTAAATACTTAAGCTAGGCCCCTAGAATTAACTTAAAAACTTAGTAATTCCTTAGTAAGTTAGATTAAACTAACTTAAATTATTAAGGTATTAAATCTTTAAATAATATAAATTATTTAAAAAAAAACTAGGTTAAATTTAGATTAAAACTTAGGTTAAAATTCAATATAATTTTTTAATTTTAATTTTAATTTTAATTATTACTTAAAATTACCTTATACTTTATTCCTTCTTAAATCTTAAAGAAATATATTACCTTTTTATATTACCTAAAATAATTACCTAAAATAATTATGAAATAATTAAAAATAGTAGTTAAATAAAGGGTAAATTTAGTATTGAAAATATTATTATACTATAAATAGTAGTCTTAACAATTTAAGTTAGATTATTTAAGTTAATACTTAATTCTTACCTTAAACCTAACTTAACTACTTAGTCCTACCTTTAGGAATCGACTTAAATACTTAGTCTTATATTTAGGAATCGAATCGCTAAGACTTGAGTCGGGTACTCGACTCGAGTTTGAAGTACTCACTCGACGCGGTCAGTCTAATCACCGCGATTACTTGAGCCTAATTGTCGCCCTTTGTTGCAGTAGGGCAATACCATGCCGATTAGAGGAAGCTTGAGGGCTCTTGATCTTGTGGCAACAGGGACAGATAGTAGAAGGTTGGGACCAATACTTACGCTTCCGTTCAGCAAGGCGTCACGGCTTTGCAATCGTGTCTTCGGAATGACGCACGTATGCATTGTATACAGAAGCGCTCCATTTCTCCAAACGTTTTTTCTTCTTCAACATTCTTGACATTCGGTGACGACCCTAGAGATCTAGATTCCGGATATTCTTGTGTGAAAAGCCGTCATGCCACCCCAACCACTTGAGATCCCTCCAATGGGGCCCATTATTGCTGTCCCCGAGTTCCGAGCATACCTGACGAACATGGGCGACGAGGAGTATGATGGCTTAGTACAACCCTACGTCAACTCGAACGTTAGCCCGAACCATGCAGAGTTTCCAGACCTATGTTATTTGATAGAAGGATGTTTGAGGATCCACAAAGCTCGTCTCGAAGGATGTGGAAGACCAAGTCGTGAGTGATCTATCCACCAACTTCTACTGACCATGTTGACGACTCTTACAGAATTGGATGACCGCACCATCAGCTTTGCGCTGGAGACGGGCGTCAAGAATTGCACCGGCCCACCACGCGAAGTGGGAGCCGCGTGGCCGGAGGGCGTCACCAGAGTACCACAATACTTCGAGATGTTTTGCCTCAGCTTTGATCTCGAAGAATTTGCAGGCTTTTATTCTGAGGGTCACCAACCCCACTCCCAAGGAGCTCGCTCATCTCAGCCGCAATCTGGTCGACATGCTGCTGAACCCAGTCACCGGCGTGCAGATGCGCGCCCGCAAGACAGGCTTGACCGGCGTCGTGACCCTCCCCAGTCCAACTCGAATCGACACGCGGGTCCCAGCCGTCAATCTGGTCAGGCTTCCCGTGGGTATGGTGGAGGTCAGACTTCAAGGAGACGATATGAAGAGGAATCGTCTAGTGACGGAGACTGGTAATGAAAGCAAAGTCCCTCGATCAACGGCGCCCATCTCCATGAATTGGGCGGTCTTCACCACAAGCATGCGTTGATTTTCTGGAAGTGAGGTTAGGTCATTGGCACCCCTAGTGATTGAAGCGACGGAGATTGGTAGACTAGTGAGGTCAAGAGCAAACATAATAGTAAATAAATATTGGGTCCACACGGTACCGTTCTGAAATTTCGAGTGACTCTTTGCATCGCGATTGGTTGGAGCTTTCCAGTGCCTCAGATAATGGCGGTGGCAACTCAGGGCAACATCAAGATTTGCCCTCCCGTAAGTTGCCTCACCCGTAGTTGTCCTTTGATCTTCGAGCACCATACTTCCGGTTTCTGTCCTCACCCCTATATCTATCACAAGACTTTCTGACTTCGGACACACGGTACTGCTATTATTAGCAGAGCATCAAAGGCTAGTTGTAATACTTTTTCCTGGTCTGTTCAATTGATCGGCCATCTGCCCCCAGCTCCTAGCCCTCTCTGGTGAGAAATCACGGTCTCTCCCATAGATCGATTCATGGCGGACCAAACCTTTGAACGCAACAATGGTCGCCCACACCACAACACTGGGGAGATTGGGGACTTCCTCAACAGCTTGCCAGACCGCGAATACTGGGCCGCCCACGGAATGTGGTACCAGAAGCCCGAGTCGCAAGACATGACATTTGAGGAACATGTCCGTGAAGCAGACGCAGAACGTCGCGAACAGGCAATGTACGACGACGCAAATGCCGCACGCTGTAAGTATCACGTTCATAGCTCATTCAGATAGCTTGCTGACACTTAGGAAGACGGCGGCACCAATCCGAGTCCCGGTTCACCAAGCGAAACACATGCCGTTCGTCCTGAGAGTCCTGAGAGTGTGCTTTCGGACGACTCCTTGTACCGCAATCCTAATCCCAGGCGCGGCGATCGTGCTCGATCCTCAGACAACCACATGCGAAGACTAGAGAACGAGGGTCCGGACGAGGGTTATCAACAGACTGAGATGCCGACAGTTCACGCAGTTATGCCTGGGGGCTTTGAAACTGATGCGCTTGGTGACGAAGCTCTTACTCGCTTGCTTGCGAATCCTCCACCAGAATTGACCCATCAAGCAACAGTCTCCCACGGACCAGACCCACATCATGGCGATGCGCTTGACGATGCAGGCCTTGCTCGTCTCCTGGCAAATCCTCCACCAGAAATGCTAAAGCAAGTCATTAGAACACCTGTACTCGGTGCTCTAGACGATGATGCCTTGGAAGCCCTTCTTGCGAAGCAACAAGAGGAAATCTACGAAGGAGGATGGCGTGATCTAATTGGAGATACTTCTTCGGCCGATCAGCTCAGCGACCAGGATCTGGAACGCTTCCTCGCTAATGAGCGAGCCAGCGTTTTTCGTGGCGAAACAGAGGCGTTCCCAGCTGTGCAGCAACATCCTGATGCCCTAGACGACGAAGACTTGGCCAAGGTAATTGCCAGTCTAGGCTTCGAACAACGTCCCTCAATGCAGCCACAGCGTGGACAATCGAGCCGTTCGCCTCCCGTAGTATCACAGACCCGTGACCAATTTAGTGGATATGGGGATTCATTCAGCCCTGGGTATGTTCCGGATACTTCCCGTCCTGCACCACCCGCCTTGCGAATGCCTTCACTGCCTCCTTATCCAAGTACCGCAACTGGTTCAGGTCAGACTTTTGGAGGACCTTTGAGTCCGGTATCGCCAAATGGAAGTTCGCAATCGTTCAACGATCAATTGGCGGACAGGCGGCGGAGGATGGATGAGCAACAAAGACGCGAAGACGAGGCCGCCGAGCTCGAGAGGATTAGGGGAGAGTTCCAATCGGCGGCTTCTGTGAGAGAAGGCAAGCAACCGGAGAGATACTATGAATAGGCTTCGGGTAAACCGCTTTGTCAAAAGACTTTCGAGGACGCCTCTTCATGCGAAAGATCAATGAGACCAGCCACGTGACCCTTTTCTAGACAGGTTGTAGTCCTGTCCGCCATAGTCCTTGCCGCTCGAGTCAATGGACAGTGTTGGACGTCGGCTCAATTCAGCCATATCCTAAGGGTTTTGGCGTCATGTGTTCCACCTAGATAATCAATCAATCCATCATGTTGCCTCCCTCATCAATGGCCCACTTCTATCAATTGAGCCCACTCGGGGCAGGTATCTTCCTCGAGCCGAAGTAACCAATTCACAACAAAAAAGCGTGCAGCATGTTGAATAGCTGGGAGAGACTTCACTATCCCCAGCAGATCCCAACGTTCACCAGCGTTCTCTAACAGACGTTCCAAGTCTGCTGCTGTTCCCGATTCCAACCTTTGTCAGCTGCCTGAAAGTCAGAATACCAAAGGAGATGCGACAATTAGTACAAAGTGCAAACGTTGCAGCCGATGTCCCAGAGTCGTTTGAACAGTTGTCGTGTGAAGCCGAAAGGTAGGTGGGAGAAGAGCCGATCAGCCAAGACTATTCAGAAGCATTATCATGAAGGGACGCTCGTACACCTTGGAGCAATATTCATGTAACTACTGGGTAGCGTCATATATTTGTAATGCTAGAATAATACTACAAACTTCCGCGCGGAGAAAGCAGGGCGCCAAGGCCTCAATTACATAATCGTGCCAAGGACGCCAAGAGAAAACGTTTTCACTTGATACTTTACACCGATAAAGTGTATATATGTTGTATACCTCCACACCAAGTCATCGTTCTCCATTATGACTCATTCGCAAATTCTCGAAAAACCCAAACACAACACTATCTCGGTCTCTCGTAGATCCCAAAACAAATGCCGACAACATGGAAAACGAAACCACTCCACCATTACTGTCGCACCCTGACTCTAAAGCAGACGCCGCCAACATGAATGACGATAACACGCCCCCATCGGGGTCGCAGCAAGCCTTCGAGCTCGACACTAAACCCTCCCTCAAGCCTCGCGAGAAGCCTAGGCTTTCCATCATGCAACGCAAGTTTCTCGCGGCTGAAGGCAAGGGACCAGAACCGAGGCCACCCGGATATCTTCCCTATTCGGAAAGGTTTCCAAAACCATACTTCTTCTACGGTAGCCTCATGGATGGCAAGCGACTCAGCCAGGTTTTAGATCTTGTGGAAGAGCCGGAAACACGGCCTGCGCATATCATGGGCTTTCGATGTATGCTTTGGGGGCCCTATCCTGCTCTTATCTGGTCGCAAGGGGACATCGTCCATGGAGTCGTTTATGAAGTGAAAAGTAAAGAAGAAGCCCGCAAACTCCAGCACTACGAGACCAATTTGTATCGCATGAGGCCCTGTTTCTTGGAGTATGAAGACGGAACTAAACGCATTGGCCATACATTCATCTGGAACGGAGAACAAGCTGAGTTGACGGAAGGGACTTTTGACCTGAAGGCCTGGCAAGAGGCAGAATATGGTTCTGCAGTATCGTGAGAGCAGTCAAACGGGCCTGACCACCTTTGCATTAGCTTTCAACATAGGTGCACTCGCTGCACTGAGGTCGCAATGACCATGACTCGTCATCTAGCTGCAGACAGTAACGCGACAAGATCCTCGCCGCTGGAACAAAGATATTGTCCGAATTATAACTTTTTGACCCCTGGACTAGCGTTTACTACCTGCATTCCTGGCCAGATTGCCACCGTGCATTCCGAAATCATCATGGTAAGGCATTCTTTTGATATCATGTGGGCCATTTCTAGCTTACAAACCTCGCTGAAGTGTTCTATATCACGAGGTCTAAGAACCCGCATAGCGCGCTTGTTTGAGTCCGTCGAATATAATCAGAGGCCAGATGGTGCTTTGTTCAAGCAAGGGAAGGTGTTTGTACGAACCAAGCCGCCATTTCATTGTTAACATGTTAGCTATCTCGTGTCACCCTTTGGACCCATCTACCCCGACTGAGTAGGTAAACAACGCGCTTTATGCTTGGACCTATCAATGCTTCTGTGGTGCTACGAGCGTGCAGCAATAACGTTGCACCTTCAAACCCTGTTCTTTAAGTAACCATTGTGTTTTGTGGCAAGGCTCCCAGGGCTACAGCCTCTTGAATCAGTTGTTCGCACAGGGCGGTTCGAGACAAGCATACGTCTGGTGAATGGAATTAGTACTTTGATTTCGTTTTCGTGTCAGGCCGAGCAGCAATCACGGAATCATTGCGCAGCCAAGTCTTCCATCGTGGTCATTGTTCGACACATGGCCTTTATCACACGACGCCGTTCTTCAAACGCATCTTATTGTCAAGCCAACAACACCGTTCTTCATAGGCCTTCCCTTATGATAATGACAAGCGAACAAAGCGGGTGTCCATAACCCCTTCATCACGTTGTATCGACATTGTTCTTTGAACCTCTATAAGTTCCTGTCTCCCACCTTCCTCCCTTTCCTGTTCTACCACCATTCACGACTCAAACATTTCAATCACCCGCAATCTCAAACACATTAAGATTCGAAGACACAGTCATCCGGACCTGCCTCACATATCCTTTCAGCATTTTTCAACATTCCAATATGACTCGCAACTCCACCAAGCTTATCGAGCAGTCAACTCGTGGACAGAGTCATACACACAGCCGTACCACAAATTCACAGTCCCAGCATGGAAGCAGCTCTCGGACACCCAACGGACGTGCTGGGCCGTACGACGACGTGAACATTATTGAGCGCTGGCCTAGAGACGCGGAGCGTACGGAGCGTAGCGACCGTGATGAAGGTCATACAGAACTGCGTTGGGAGCGCGCGAGACGCGAGCGAGGTTCAATCGTACCTCGTACAGGCACGGATTCCCGCCGTCACCACGATGCAAACATCATTGAGCGGTCCCCTAGAGGCGTGGTACGTTCGGAGCGCGGTGACCGCGAGCGAGATTCAACTGCGCCTCCTACAGCCATGGATGTTCGCCGGCTAGCCCGTCGAGCCGGGCTCCAGGAGGCCATCGAGACAGCGAAACAAGATCTCGCGCGCTCGGGGCCTACAGATCGTCATAGTGACCGTCATGAGCGCACGCGGCCTTTCCACCAGAGAATGCTCGAAGTGAGTCGCCGCGACCTCGCCGAAATGGACCGTGAAGATCAAGATCGTCGTACTGATGGTGGAAGGGAGGCCAGACGTGAGAGGGAGTTTGCCGAAGCTTATGCGGCGGCGCTTCCTGAGGCCGAAGCTGGAGCTCGCGATCCGAAGGCTTTCCTTATGTCGCTTAGGGAGGGGGAGCCGAACTACTGCCAGGACCGGGGTTGTTCTTGTGGGCATCAGCTGTACTTTGACCTGGTGAAGTTTTTGGACGAGCATCCTCGTTTCCCACAGCCGAATCGGGTACGACGTGCTTGAGTGCTGGCTTTTGGGGTTGGCTATGGGGGATGTCACTGAAGGGGTTTTGGCAGGGGTGAGTGTTCTTTTGTTTGCGGATTGATTGCACCTAATAGTCCATTTTACTGCGATCTTCAGAGATCGTTCTCTTCTTTGCTGCTCAGCTAGCCTTCTTATAGAACTTTCCAAACGAATAAAAATGGTCAATCAACTTGGCTTCTTTTTGTATGCAAACAAAGATTTCTCAATCCATTGCTGCCTATACGTTGTTTCACTCGTCAATTCTAACTTCACTCCTCTGCTATAGAAGAATTCAAGCCGTCAGACTTCATGTTATTCAACGTGTCAGTTCCATGGTCTGAGCCCCCAAATCTTTCTATCCCCGTGCTCGCTTTTATACCTAGTCGATAGTCTCTATGGCATACATCCAGCTCCAGAACCATTCATTATGGGTATACCCTCGTCTCTAGCCAACAAATCCCCATTGAGTCACATACATGTTGCTTTAGTAACTAGACCATGATCACTTCCTATCCTCACTACTATACCCCTCTCTCCAATCCTGCGCTTCCCACCTTTCATCACCCTTTCAAACATACTCTATCAACAACTCCTCCACCTCCCCTCCCAAACCCACGCAACAACTCCCTCCCCCACCCTCCCTAAACCCCCAACCCCTCCCCCACCCACCACCTCTCCTCCACCTCCAACACCCGCCGACAACATTCAACCTGCATCTCCACACTCTCCCTCGCCCTCCCTATCCCCACCCGCAACATCTCATCCTCTTGAAAATCGCTTAATCGATCAAGCAGCGCCGCAGCGCACGAATAGCAGCACACGTCGCCTTTGGGCAGACGGACGGGGTAGTGGGATAGGTTTTCCATGGTG
>JAABUW010008082.1_pt1 | contig 12421 bp, 18 predicted proteins | sample 5560081 | NCBI WGS metagenome assembly JAABUW01 (sample SAMN10711882, study PRJNA513363) | rock metagenome | isolation source: Antarctica rocks | place: Antarctica: Victoria Land, Knobhead sud | reverse complement strand
GGCGCCGAACAGGCGCCGAAACGGTACCCCTGAGCGCCGAAAAACAGCGTGCTTCGGCGCCGAAACAGCCAAAATGCCCCGTTTCAGCGCGCCGAAAATCTGCCTCAAACCACTAGTGGTTTGCACAGAATCGGTCAGTTTCAGACGAGCGCTCAGACGCTTGTCGAGGCCTTCAAGGCACGCAGACTCGATCTGAAGGACGAGCCGTAGATGTAAGGAGACGGCGCTCGTGGCGATGCAAACGAGGGCACCGGGACGACGAGTCGCTCTTATCTTCACAAAATCCACGACCACGCGGGACAGCGGCTGCGAGGTGCACTGGACTCGGGCTCTATCCTGGAAGCCGTCGAGGAACTTGCCTTGTTGGGCGCCGCTGCTTGCCGCCCGGACTGCCAGACGCACAGGCGCCCGTGCTGGGGCCGAGGCGGGACGGCAAAATCGCGCCACGGCAGAGCTGCGCGCCGTGAAGCTAGAGGCTGTCGCAGACATGATGGAAGTGTGCTTGGGTGGGCAAAGAGTGGTTATTGAAGGCTGTATACGTGATTTGCGGTGCTGCTCTGCTTTGGCTAAAGTGTATGTCACATCATGTTGCACGTGCCGTGGACCTTTTCTTTCGCATTGCTTCTGCCTCGCCGGGGACAATGCAGCCCAAGCTCCTCATTAAGGGGCTTGTGAGCTTCAGGCTGCAAGGCTGCCGGCCGATCGCGCTCAATGAGCCGTGCGTGGTGCAGTACTTTGTTATGTAAACTGAGGTCAGGCTTCAGGGCGGCTGCCAGACACACGGAATGATCTCTGCATCAACCCTCACTCCCTCACAACTCACTTGTCTCTCAACTCTCAACTCTGCTCACAACTCACAACTCTCACAACTCGCAACTCCCGGGCTAGCTTGTTAGGTCCTAGTACGAGACCCACGATGCCGCTCCACAGCGCATGTCGCAGTCCAATTTGCTCAAGACCCGGCCCGAGTTCGCAGCCGCCGATGGCTGCCGCCGATCGCTGCGGCTGCTCCTGCACCACTTCTGTTCAGGCAGGGCGCAGCGCCAGCCCACTTCCCAGGCATGGTGCTACCCCTGCTGCATCCATGACCCCACTTCCAGCAGCTGCCCGGCGGCCTGTACAAGGACTCTCTGGCCCGGATGACCGCCGCTGCTCTCGCATACAAGCCTCTGTTTGAACATGGCGCAGCCCCCAGTGTCAGCTTGCTTCCAGCAGACGCTCGGCGGCCTGTACGAGGGCATCCCGCTCCGCCGCCTCGGCTCTGCCGCAGCCGCGGAAGCGCACCCGGCCCTTGCGGTCCAGTAGGAACACGTACCTGCATCCGATTGGGAGGCAGATGTGTTCAGGAGCTGTGTTTCGACAGGCTCATGGACCACAGTGTGCGGCAATGCCAGCTGTGCACAAGGTCGGCACATGCTGCCATCGTGGCCACCCATCTTGGGCGATTGCAGGACACCAGCGCTGCGAAGTTGGGACGATCTGCAGAGGATCAGGCCGTCAAAAGCATGCTGATGCCCCGCACCCTATGAGCCGGTTGGTGATCTGCAGCGCGCGGCAAATGTCGTACGCGTCCCCAAAGAAGAACAGGTGCTCCAGGTGCAGGCGCCGCAGACGCCCGCCGCCGGCAGCTGGAAGCTGGAAGTCGCCGCCGCCTCCGCCCTGGAGGCCGGCGGTGGACGCAGCGCTGGCAGCGGCCGCAGCGCCGCCCCTGGCTGCCGGCGCCGCCGCCGCGGATGACGCAGTCGGCGCCGTGGGCGGGGTATCGCCCCCGGCGTCGCCCGCGGCTGCGGGCGATACCATGGCCCCTGCCTCCGGCTGCGCCTCCGCCTCCGCGACTGCCGCTTCGGTGGGGCTGGGGCCGACAGCCGACGCGTCGCGCACGGCGGCAGCGGCGGCGGCGGCGGCGCGGCGTGGGGCGCGCAGGATCATGTTGCGGAACGGCCACATGGACATGACCTGCGGCGGTGCGAGAGGCAGGAGGTCAGGCCTATGAAGCAGCTCTGCCTGCTTCAGGCAAGCCGGGCCCCCTCAGACACCTTGGGCATGGGACATCGGAGTTGGGCGGACAAAGACGGGCGGCAGCAGCAAGCCGTGAGCAATGCTGGCTGCAAGGTCGGACGCGTGGCGTATCTGCTGCGCGGCTGTGAGCGTCGCCACAGCCGCAGCATGCTCTGCTCACAGTCTCCGAGGGCAGGTTTTTCATCATGTGAACGTACGGGCCTGGCACAGCTAGGTTGGATGCGCAGGCGCTGTGCAGAGACTTCTCGAACAGAACTTGCGTAGAAGCATTATTGTGTTTCAAGCGCACCCGGGACTCGACGACAGACAGCTCCGCCAGCGAGGCCGAGTCGGTGTCATGGAAGCGCTCCACGAACGGGTCGCTCCACGTCGCCAGCATCTCCTGTGTTTCAGGCGCGAAACTCGGTATGTAGTTCCGTGTTCGTATCTTAACTTCCAGACGATGTGTTGCCACGTCGCCAGCGTCTCCCGCTTCCAGGCGCAAGCGAGCAGTTCGTTCGTATGTGTTGAGCGTTTCACCGACAACTGAAGCGATTTCACTCTTCGCGGTGCTCCAGCTTCGCACCTCGGAACCGTCTTTGAAGCCGAGGCACACAAGCGTCGCCGCCGGCGCCCGGTCTGGCGGGTGCGGGAAGTCTGCCACCACCTTGTCCGGCCGCACCACCTGCCGTTGCATAGAGGCGTCATCATCTAGCATTTGACGGACTTCGTGGCTTGATATCGAGAAGAGCGGCGACTCGGCAGTGACTGACCGCTGCCGTGTGTGGCCTCGCCAGTTGTGACATCTGCCCCTGAGGGAGGAGGGAGAGTCCACACGATGTCGACAGACTGAAGCCCTGCCGGCCAGCGGGCTCGAACTGCTTTTCCAAGGGTTTTTTTTGCCAATATCCTTGGGACGCAGGGCCCAGCAGCGCGGGCCGGCAGCCGGTGCAGGCAGAGATGTTTGTTCTCAGACGTTTCTGTGCTCTGACAGAAAAACCTCAGGTGCAACGGCGACCGGGCGCCCGGGCTCTGCCATTTTGCCACGGTCGAACTTTGCCTCCGCAACCAGCGCCAACTGACAAGAATTGCTGGCACCTGTTTTTCACATATTCCCCTGCTGTCAGTGCCACACCACGTACAGCGTCTGTCAGCCAAGGGACTACGGCTTCAAACAGGTATTTCGGCATGATGATCTTGATGTCCGTTTTGTCGTTTTGGTTATACCCGGAGATGGGGAGATGGCTGTGCCGCGACCTCCAAATGAGGCGGTCCGGCGCGTGCCATAGATATGCGAAGATTCTCGTTTGCAGTCTCAGGGGAAACCTTGCTAGCTTGATCACACACATGTTTCAGGTTCAGCCACATCCGGAGTGTCACGAAACAAAAGGAAGGAAACGACTTGCCCGCATGTCGGGGAATGGCTGTGCGGAGTCCTCGGGAATCAGGCGGTCCGGCGCACGCCACAGCTTCCCGCCGGTGTCCTTCAGCTCCTTAAAGTCGTCAAAGTAGCCGCGCTGCAGGTCCTCCTGCAGTGTTAGGGAGGGCTTACGATAGTAAGCTGCCATGTCATATAATGCATGTCCTCCAGGTCCTTAAGTTCGTCAAAGCAGCCATGCTGCAGGTCCATTTGTAGGATTCGCGACTCGTCGGGATGTCGCAATGATCATCAACATGATTACATGAAACGGAGCAGCACATACGGCATGCACGCGCAGGAAAGCTGCGTGTGTTGCACCTTCAGGCGCTGCCGCCGCTTGGCACGGCTCTCCTTGTTGAACAGCTGCACAACAAAGACAGAGATCGTTCGATGCGATCATGCATTCGTGCATGCGCGTTTGTCATTGTCGAAATCTGCGGCGTGGCAGTGATGCGACGAAAGCGTGCATCGCCGCATGCATGGCTCGCTCATGGCACGTGCGGCAGGTACAAGCGCACTCACCTGCAGCAGCTGCAGGCCTCGCTGCTGCTGGCACTGCGCGGCGTCGAGCGGCGGCGGCTGCCACACGTGCGGGCTGCAGTGCTGCACGTTTCGAGGCGCAGCCACCGCCTCCGCCTGCGTCAGGGCGGCGACCCCGCGGCGGGCAAAGCTCGTTGCACATCGCCGCATGGCTTGTCGGATGAGAAGTAGAGAGGATTTCTCTTCACCAAGAAGGCAGTATTGTTCCTATACGGCACCACAGCTCCGACGGGACATCCTTCAGGATCGAAACATGATCGCGTTGCCAGCTCGGCGGGCGAAGAGGCTAAGAAGGCAGGATGGACTTCCTACACCGAACAAGCTGGTAACTGGTACTGCTGCAGATAGGTTGTGACTGGCGACTAAGCATGGCCATGTGCATGCAGGCGATGCAAAAGGCCGCCCTGTAGAAGAACGGTGGATACAACGACCGAGTCCATGGCGGTCGAGCCGCAGCCGGCGACTTCCTGATAGCCCCGGCCCCTGCGTGCATCAGTACATCGAAGCCTTTCCCTCCACACCTTTGGACGCATCCTATTGTTGATTGGATCCCCGCCGCCAGATGACCGCCGCGGCGCAGACGGTTGTGGTGTCATGGCGTGCTCATGTATGGGCGATTGCGTGTGAGGCACAGTTCATGATTCGTTGTTACAGTCATTTCACAGCACAGCGAAGTCATTTCTAGAGACACCTGCCCACCAACATGGTGTGTTCGTGCACTTCTGGCTTCAAAAGTCTGTCATGGCGCACACTTCAGCCGCAAGCACAGCACTGTCACTTCGAACTTCAGAATCCCCGTCCCTCACTTCAGTGTGCCAACAGCGAAGTCAACATGCCAAAACCGTTGTAGCGCTGCAAAAATCTAGGCTTTTTCCGGCCAGTTGTTTCGTTCCGGTGGCGTTCAGGGCACCAGCTGGAGCAGGGCCACCACCACAAAGCCGAAGAAGAGCGCCGCATACATGTGAAAGCGGGCGCCCTTAGGGCGCGCCGCCGCAAACGCCGGGTCGTCGTGGCGCGCAAACTCCTCTGCCACGATGCCGACGGACCCCACGTAGATGAACAGCCCTGCGCGGGAAGAACACACACCATCTGGGACAGCCCTCTGGACTGCAGCTCTGGACTGAGCTTGTGAGATACGCAGCGAGGTACGGCTTACTGTGCCTTGCTGTCCACCAAGTCGTGGGCTGCGCACGTGCGTGTCCACAATTGAAAGCGCCGCCATCAGCATGCTGGTACAGACGGCGCAGTGGCTAGCAGGAGCACCGTTCTCTAGGTGGACGACCTCGGGTAGTAGATCATGACAGAGCCGACAGCACGAAGCCTCACCGGCGACGAGCGAGAAGAGGACCATGACCACCCAGGCGGACACCGACACGCCAATGGCGACGCCGATGAGCGGCCCCAGCGCGAAAGGCACCTAGGCACAACAGACATCTGTCCAAAGTCGTCGTAAGCATCTTCAAGGGGAGGCAAGACGGGACGCGGTTTGACCTGAAGCAAGCGAGAACAGATTGCAAAGGCGCTAGGAAGGCAGGGGCGTCTGGCAGGCTGTTGGCGGTAGGGCACAAGGGCAGCAAACTGTCATGTGCGCTAAGGTTGGTTCCAGGTTTGGTGCTTTTGTTATACGATAGGCAATGACGCCCAGTGGGCTGCTGCCACAGAGGCGACAGCGATCCACTCAAACGTCATCAGGATCTTGTATGTGGCATACAGATCTGAGATGATGGCAAATCATACCAGAAAGGCGGTGACGCCGAGCAGACCGCTGCCGGCGGACACGAAAGCGGCGGCAACGGCGATGGACTCCACCCACTTGTGGCTGGCCATGGCGAGGAACGACGCCACAACGTCCGCAAAGGATTGCTGCGGAAACCCTAAATAAAATAGGGGTCAGGCGAATGTGCAGGGAATCCAGCATGGGGTGAGCCAGCATAGCGTGTGCTGCCCACGAATGGCGAGAGCTGCAGCAGCATGCGATCCGGTCTACATCGATTGCACCTGCAGGCCAACGCGAGGGCCTCCAGTACGCTGTGACACAGGATGCGCGGCAGGGCGCGGCAGGTACGACAGGTACGACATTTACGACATGTTGTCAAGTATGTTTCTCAAACATAGAGCCGCACCTGCAGGCCGATGGCCAGGCCCTCCAGCACAGTGTGGCACAGGATGCCCAGCAGGATGAGGAGGGGCGGCACTAGTGCCGCCAGGCGCCCGGCTCTCGGTGGCCGCGGCGCCAGCTCGTCATCGTACGGCCTGCGGGGCGTGGTTCATTCTGGCCCAGTTCCATTTCCAGATATATTCAATCAGACCAACGGTTTGTCCCGTGTTCCGACACACCAAACCGCAACGGTCTCCATGTGGCCTCGCCCTATTAAGACTCCCAAACCCCGCATGTGCCGCTGATTTATGATGCAAGACGCATCGATGCCGCCTGATGTGAGGGCCCCAACATGTGCAGATAATTAACCTCTTGCTCCCTAGGGTTTAGGGTGCAAACCCTAAACCCTAGCACACCTGTGTCGAAACTTCTTTGCGGTGCGCGCACTCGCAGCCTCCAGCCTGGCAGCCGATGCCGCAGCCGCCGGCCTTGACGCCGCCTGCGCACCCGCACTCGTTGCCGCAGCGCTTGCAGTCGGCGACGCCGTTAGCCTTGCTGGCGCGCGGCATGATCGGCCGCCCGTCCTGAGCAGTCAGATGACGTGATATGATGTCATCACCGAGGTGCAGGCGTGGCTAAGCCGACCACAAGACCGCGCACGTGCGAGCTGGTGGCTGACGCCAGAGGTGGCGAGCGACAGATGCCAGGAGTCTCCCTGAGACTCGTCGAAACCCGCATGACGGTTAGAAGCATGCACAAAAGAGTGCAGGATGCAGGAAGCCGGCGCACCGGCGTGGAGGTGATGTACTGGGAGTGCAGGTGCGGCGTCAGGCGCAGTGCCGGCGCGAGCGCGCGGTGCAGGAAGAACACGACCAAGAACGCCAGCGCGATCAGGAAGGCGGCTAGCGGGAAGCGGTCCGGCCCCCTGACACGCTGTGTGGCAATGGCGTCAGGCGCCAGGTGCAGCACTCCTGGTGCGCAGAGGGAGTCAAAGTCGAGTTTTGGTTTCAGGGTTGTTGCAGAGGGAGTCAAAGTTAAGAGTTGGATTGTTGCAGAGGGAGTCAAAGTTGAGACTTGGATTCAGGGTTGTGGCAGAGTACAGGTGGGGTGGCGAGGTCCTCGACTGGAAGCACATCCGCCGACGTAGCAGCAGCATCAGTGCTGCTGCCTTAGAGCCACTGGCGTCATCAGCACATTCGTGTTGTGGGTTGTTGGGTCAAGACTGCAGCGTGTAGCGCATTTTAACGAGGAGCGCAGCAGCATGATGAGCACACCGAAGGAGAAGAAGACGCCGCCCGCGAAGCAGTTGACCAGGGACAACCCCCAGCCGGCGTGCACCGTCGTCTTCAGCACGACGGGCAGCAGCATACCCAGGAGGCCCTCGACGAAAAGTACGGCCGCCGCCGTCCATTGCAGCCAGACGTAGGGTCGCGCGCTGTCGATTTCGGCCACCACGGTCTCGTGGACTTCCGCCTCCGCCTCAGTGCTGTGGTCGATGCCCGCATGGCGCAGCAGGTGCCCCTGCGTGCGGGGGCGCCGCAGAATGTCAGCCAGCCATGTGGTCCCTTGACAAAGGGCGCTGCAGTGCTGTAAGCTACAGTGATGGAAGGTGCAGGCAGCGCATGCTAATTTGCAGGTCCGCGAGATGCGAACAAATCCGCAGTGCCATGCGGTCCAGGCTGTAGATTCACCTGAAGCGCAGCCGGTTGGGGTCCTGCTCTCGAGGCTGGGCGGAGCTGCGCATGCAGCTGGCCCGAGCTGAACACGTGCGTGGATAGGTAAGGTAGCGCTCCAGCCCTCACGGCTTGGCAAGCAAGCTTGAAGGGTCTGGGCCTAGCTTTGCTTACCGTGTGAATGGTCGCTGCAGCGAGCTCGCCGCTTGCGTATGGCCGCTTAACCACGCCCACACGCGTCCCGCAGACGGTGCCCGCCGCAAGGCATGACGCCAGCAGCAGAGCAGCGGCCGCAGCTTTAAGCGCCGCCATGGCTGTTTTGCAATCGCAGAGAGGCAGAAGCGGTGGAACAGCGCAGATTCAATTCTCGCTCACGTGCCATGCTCGATTCCCTTACAATTCCGGTACGTAATTCGAGACTCTAAGGAAGGTTCATACTTTTCACAGAATATAGGGTATAAGTAGTAACGACGTGCCACACACGAGTGCACACGACCTGGTGCACGAGAGAAGACAAATCCCAGTTGTCAATGTAGGTGCTGATTGAGTGTCCTATAACCTCTGCGGAGCCGCTCTGTGCGCGTCCTGCTGATCCCCGCGCGCTTGCCTAGCATGACAGCCACCGCGATGCTGCATACCAGGCCGCTCGGACTCGCAGCGCGGCCGGCGAGCCGGCTACAATCCAGCAGACGTGCATCATCGCTACACATTAGAGCCGCGTCCAATGACGATGGTGGCTCATCAGACAAGGCAGGGCGGGTCACCGGCGGCGACGGCGGCAAGGGCTTCAAGCGGCCAGACGACGCCACGCCCCTGCGCGTGAGCCTCACGAGAAAGCACTGTCAAGTACATGAGAACGCCACTGCGATGCATACAGGTCATGCATGTGCACAGCATGCAGTCATGCATCCGCGCCTGCGGAGCACGCATCATGCAGGCATCGTCAGCGTCTTGGTGCAGCCACTGGCCTGCATGCATGCCCATACGCTAACGACGTCCTATCCTTCGCACGCAGCTGGAGAAGATCGAGCGGCTGGGTGAGGAGGCCTGGGCGGGCGTCGCATCAATTGACCGAAGCGCAGATGTCTCGGCACAGCTGCGCAAGTGAGTCCAACTGACTTTCGGACACTTATACAGCGAGATCAACCCAACGAAAGCAGACCAACCAGCGCTCCTGATTTGTGCATTTCTGGCGCAGCAATGCGTGCAGCCTCATTGACGGCGGCATGACGGCAAACGGAAGTGCCCTTCCCACATGCCTTGGCTGGGCGCATGTGTCTGCCATCGTCAACGGCGCAGCAGCGATGCACAACTGATCTTCCATGCAAGCCCTTAATGCAAGTCGCAGGCGTAAGACGCTGCTGTGGGCCGGAGACGCGGCGGTGATCCTCCTGTTTTCAGCCATTGGACGCGCCAGCCATGCTGAGCTGGACGGCGCCAGCGGCATCATCTCCACCTCGTGGCCCTTCCTCATAGGTGAACAATTTCCACTGCTGGGACGCCAATCACAACAGCCCCTTGCGGCAGCCATGCCGAGCTGGACGGCCCGTTTGGGATCCTCTGCACCTCCTAGCCCTTCCTCATGGGGTGATTTCCTTTATGTTCCATGCTGCCCGTGTATCGCTCAAGGGTGGGTCCCCTTGAATGCCAACAGTGACTCTGTGCCTGGCAGTCCTGGCCAGCTAGTGGGTTGACCCCCGTCTGGCGCATGTGTGCGCCAGGATGTCTATCTTGCGAGAACAGGCAGCTTTGTGCATGTCTTTGTGCACACATCCGATCAATGTAGAGGCTTGCACCTCGATTTGGCGGACGCTCGCGCTATCGTCTGTCCCTGCAGTGACGCAAAGCTAACCCTTCTCGCTGCAGGGTGGTATGTCATGGCGCCGGTCGCGAATGCCTATGCGTCAGAGGCGTGCGGCACCGACCCCAAGGCCGCAGCCACCGCGGCGGCGCGCGGCTGGGTGCTCGCCATCCCGGTGAGCTGGCAATTTCATCCTGCCCCTTTGGACAAAGTCACCTTCTGATTCACCTGCGCAGAGCACAGGCAAAACTACTAAAACTCGTGCTCGTGCTGCTGGCGCCTACTTTGCGGAGCCCAGCCGGGGTGCTGTCGGCGTGACCACAGCAGGAACCGCAGTCGACATCGCGGCAAACGATGTGCAGCAAACGACATGCTTCCTCGTGCGCAGCTGGCGCTCGTGCTGCTGGGCCTGGCGAGGGGCGCGGTGCCACCCATGCAAACATCAGCTTTGAGGCTCCCGGGTTCAATACACTGTTTATTCCCCATGCAGTTGGCACCGGCTATGTGGGGCCTAGCCAGGGGCGCGGTAATATATGCAACCACCAGTCTTTGCATTTTTTTTGCAAACCATCCAACTTGATCGTACTTCGACCAAAGCAACCATTTGCCGTGCAGTTGGCGCTGGTGCTGCGTGGCCTAGCCAAGGGGGCGGTGCCGCCGCTGCCTTTTGTCGGTGTCACATGCGTCGCGACAGCCACGCTGCTCATCGGCTGGCGCACGGCCTTTGCCGCCCTCACCAAGGTAGGATGGAACCGAGTCCGCAGTTGGATCTGCCCAGCATCCGTCACTAAAGGTGTTTGCGGCACACCTCTGCAGCTCCTTTGTTTCTCTTACCCCTACCAGTTGGGTGTGGCTGTGCCGCTGCTGATGCGGTGCTTGCTGCTACCCTCTGCAGGGCATCGACTCCTCCAAAGGCTCACCCCGAAAGTCCTGAAACCTGAAACGCGCACGACCCTTCCAGACCTTCACATGACCGACGACATCCGAACAGACGGAAGAAACCGACTGCTGCGCAGGACGAGGGGCAGTCGAAGGGCGACCGACAGGGCGGGCCGCTCGAGTTTCTGCGCCTGCTGGGCTCGCTCACAAAGCGGTGGTGACGGGGAGGGGGATGGCCCGAAGGAACGCCTGGTAGGGGAGGGCTGCTGCACTTTTGACATTCATTGCTTGCTGTGCGTGTGTGCTTGAAGCATTGCTATTGGCTTGCATGGCGGACTGCTCCAGAGATTGTCAACTGCGACCATTGTAGCAGTCACTCGAGCGGATGCGTACAGCAGCGCTTGCACACAAGCCGGCACTATGTACCGCACGACATGCATTGTTGCAGCAAACAGCGAGAAGAACTATGCGCAGTACGTTATTCAGATTCGAGTTCATTAACACCTGCGTCAATAACGAATCCAATCACCAGCGCAGGCTGCGCTGAAATCGCTTATCCTGTGGAACTCAATATTGACGATGTCACAATAGCGGCCTGTGTGTACGCGCCACTGTAAACCACCCAGTCTTTCAATAATACCACCCCATCTTAGAGTCGCTACACTGGCGATCCTGCGCCTCTTTGTGACGGAGCCACCGGCTCCTCTGTGAACTCCTTGGCGAGCTGTGCATTGGTAATGATATCACCGCATCGATGCGGCGGGAGCCGGCCTGTTCACCGTCGTGGAATCGCACAAACACCTGGTGTGCAGTGGGGAAATGTCATCAGCCACCGAGACCACGAGTAACTCAAGTTGAGCACCAGCCACTTCACAATGAGCCCACAAACTGCTGCACAGCAACAACGACGCATGCGCCCCAAGCACTCGCTTCCCTGACTGGAGCTTACCGGCTTGCCGCGGCGTTCCCTCCACACGAGGAATACGATGCTGCAGACCAGAGCCAGCAGCACAAAGGCGCCGATGGCGATGCCAGCAATGGCGCCGCGAGAGAGGTCGCCGCCGCCGCCGCCGCTAGCGACGGAAATGTTGGCTGGTTCTGCATGTGATGCGGTGAGGCGTCAGTTTCCATGCTGAATTTCTAATGTACGGACCGCGCTCTGCTAGACGATTGCAGGCAACCTGCTCATCTTGACATCGTTTTGACAGCAGACATCGTTTTGACAGCAGGCGATCTTCTGGCAGATTCAGCAGTGATGCTCAATATGGCCGATTGTGAGCATAGATTTGTCGGTGGGCCTCACCTGTGGTGCTCGTGGCCCTTTGCACAGCGCAGGAGGGTCCCGTGAAACCGCCGGCGCAGTTGCACGCGGTGTCGGCGTCATTGCATGTGCCGCCGTTCAGGCAGAAGACCTGCGGAGCATCCGCTAAGCCTGGACCGTCCGGGACCGGCATGATGGCTTGTGTGTGGATGCAAGCCTAAACCCTGCTTTCGCAAGGCACCGGTGCAAGCAGCCCGTCTGCCTCCAGTCGGGTCGTCAGTAGTCATAGTCACTCCTCGTCACGTCAGACACCACCAGTCGTTCCTCTACCAGTGGGAGGGGTGGTTTTGTTATGGGTAACATGTCCAAGGTTGGGGTAACGGGGGTAACATGTTAGCCTGCTGCCGGTTTAGGGTAACATTTTCTTGTGCCAGGGGTTACATGATGCCCAGCAGCCTAACATGTTACCTGACGGGTACGCTGACCACTGTCGAGCGGTCAAATTAGGGTAACATGTGGATGGCACATTGAATTAAACACTCACAGCAGTGAACATGCAGGTTGCCGCACAGCAGGAGCCCTGCAACGTTCTGGCGCAGTTTTCGCGATTGACCTTCTGCTGGTACAGTGCATCGGCGCGTCAGGTCTCTCCGTGTTTCCATTGCACCTCCACCATGTGACTCGAACCGTTGCCGCCGTCGTTCTGACGGCAGCTGCATAATGTAAAGCCGCGCGGCCGCACACAACCCAA
>JAABUW010008081.1_pt1 | contig 12422 bp, 16 predicted proteins | sample 5560081 | NCBI WGS metagenome assembly JAABUW01 (sample SAMN10711882, study PRJNA513363) | rock metagenome | isolation source: Antarctica rocks | place: Antarctica: Victoria Land, Knobhead sud | reverse complement strand
TGAGTAAAACTCACGACGTGTTGCATCTTCTTTCTTCTTCAGCTTTGAACTTCTAGTTAGAATACACTCATATGATTCGCTTTATGCAGACTCATAACATTAGTTCAAAGCTCATTAATCTTGCTATTGATGTGTAGACGATATAAAAACAAGCTACACAATTCAAATCAGAAGTTGAAATCAGAAATTTTGACAGCAGAATCAGAACTTGAACTCAGAAAGCTCAATAGAAACCAGAAATTTCTAAAGAAGAATCTTGATTCGAAATCAGAAATTTCGATAGAATCAGAATCAAAGAACATGAACGCGTTGTTCTTGACTAACTCTTTATTAAGCTCGTCATCAGAAATCAGAAATTTCAGCAGTACTTGAACTCAAAAAGTTCAATAGAGTAACATCAAAATCTCGATCAGCAATTTTCTACTCATATCATGACTAGAAGCACAGAATCAGAATCAATGAGCATTGCTCACTATGACTTTCAAAATGTTAGAAGAGAATCACTTCTATCACAGAATCGAACAGCATCAGAAGAAGAAGACACGAATGCGTCATCAGATACAGAAGAAAAGAACATGAACATGTTGTTCTTTAATCACGAAATGATCAAGATCAGCATCAGCACTGAACTGAATGCTTGAATAAGCACTCATGAAGCAGACGACATCATTGTCTTTATCAAGTACATATGTCAACAGCACGACATCGAAATCAAGACTTACAATGACATAATTCAGATGTTAGAAGATGTCAATGAGATAAACATCACATTGAAAGCTGCGCAGACACGTCTGCAGAAAGAGATGAGAAACAAGAACATGATTATACATCATTTAGAAACTGCATCAAGTCGACAAAGTACTTCAATTTCTGAAGATTGTTTCTTGAAATTAATCAAATTATTGAACTCTTCACTGTTTGAAGATTTGTCACAAAATGTAAACAATTGACTATCGCGAATGCAAAATAAGCTGAAGGCAAACAAGAATCACTTTTCTATCAAAGAGTTGAAAATTGTTTACATTGAAAGTCAAGTCAGTGAAGCTGCAATCAAGCACATAACTTCTTGCATGCAAAATACCTTCTTGAACTCATTTCTAGAAGTTGAAGAAGTACTATTGATCATTGATAAGATGTACGACGATTTCAATCATCATCACATGACTCAACAACAGTACTTGAAGCTGTATCAGAACAAGATCTTCTTTCATGAATTTTGAATGAAATTTCAAAGATTCAGCGCAGAACTAGAGTACAATAACAAGACTTTACTAAATGATCTTCAGCATAAGATCAGCTCAGATCTTCAACGAGCAACGCTCAATGAATGAATCATGAATTTGAATGAGTTTGTTAACATCTGCATGCAAGTCGATGTTAGATTGACTGAATTGAATGTTCAATCAATCATCAAAGTCTCAGTGATCTCAGCTGCTTGCTCTGTTGCTAGCACTTCGTCTGCTCAATCTACGTCATCAGTCTCTGCGTGAAAGAAACTCAGAAGATCGAATCTCAACTTTATTCAGAAAGAGTTGTTTAAGAAAGAACTTTGCTTCAAATGCAAGAAGTCAAAACATAGAGCATATGATTGTTTCAAGATGACTTAAGTGCATGAGATTGTTGCGAATTTGAAAAACGATCTGTCTTCATCAAAGTAGTGACTGAAAGCAATATACTTATATTTTGTTTCATCAGCATGTCTGACAATTCATTTGATTTCAAGTCGTTCACTATTGATGTCATCTTGAGTAGTTTAGAAAAGATATTCAGATTCTTCGCTCTGATAGATACTGAAGTCACTGACATGACTTTCATCAATGAATCTTTGATGTCAGAGCTATGTGAACGCTTTGATATTCAGTCAATATCGCTGTCAAAATCAAAGTTGATTTGATTGTATAATGAAACTTCTGATTGAAAGTCGATTACACATGCTTTGTATACATCAATCATGATTCAAGAACACAAGAATGAAATGATGTCTTTATTAACAACTTGTCTAGATCAGCACAAGATAATCATTGAAAATCTTTGATTGAAAAGAAATTAAATTTTGGTAAATTCTGCAAATGATCGATTAATATCATCATTGAAGATTCAAACATCGAAATCTGTTGTTTTGAAAGCAAGCAGTCAATCAGCATTTCACAAATCTGAGTCAAACGAGACTTGCAAAATGAAATGAAAGAACTTGAACTTGATTGTTACATCAACGATCATCTTGAAGAGATCTTCGAATCAGAAATCAGTAAATAGATTCATTGAATCTGCTCTCATAGCAAAGCAAAGCACTCAAGTTGATCTCGATCAACTTCACTTCTTTCAGTCAACTGAGAAAAAGAGATTCATTAATATTGTCATGATTGAAGTCGCTGCATATCAAACTTTAGTCAAGAATAAGAAGATCAAGATCTTCTTCTTGATCATTAGTGAAATCAACAAAGCGCTTAGCTCAGTCGAAGATTTCGCGAAACTGAATGAAATGATCTCTGTCATGTCATTAAATGAACTGAAGAAGAAGCTTTTGATAGTTTATCACGACTTTCTGAATGTTTTTGATAGAGAAAAGACAACGCAGTTGTTCTCACATTGATCATACGATCATAAGATTGAATTAAAAGATGAGAGTCAATCTTTTAGAAGTTGATTGTATTTCATGTCGAGTCACAAGTTACAGAAGATCAAGAAGTATCTAGAAGAGAACTTGAAGAAGAAGTTTATTACACTCAGCAAAGCTTTCTTCGCTTCATTAATACTATTTGTTGAAAAGAAAGATGATAGTCTTTGCTTTTGTGTAAACTATTGAAAACTAAATGCTCTGATCAAAAGAGATCGTTATTCAATACTCTTGATAGATGAAGTACTAACTCAAATTCAAGACAGTAAGTATCTGACTCAACTCAACATTATCGCTGCGTTCAATAAACTGCAAATGAGTTCAGAAAGCGAGAATTTAACTACTTTTGTTACTTTCTTCAACATTTATAAGTATAAAGTAATGCTCTTTGAATTAATCAATGAATCTGCGTTCTTTCAGCACTATATCAACGATATATTGTTTGAATGTCTACATAAATTCTGTCAGACATATTTGAATGATATTCTTATCTACAGTAAAATCTTGAAAAAACATAAAACTCATGTGAAAGAAGTGCTAAACAAGCTTCGTGAAGTCGACTTGCAGATAGACATTGACAAGTGCGAATTCAAGATTCAGAAAACCTCGTTTCTTGAACTACTGATATTCATCAATGATTTACGAATGAACTCTTGAAAAGTAGATGTGATTCGAAGCTGAAAAGTGTTGTGATCGTTGACTCATGTGCAGATCTTCATTGACTTCTGCAATTTCTATCGACGATTCATAAAGAACTTCTCAAAGATTATTCAATTCATGATAAAGCTGACTTGAAAAAATTATCTCTTTGAATGAACAGAGATTTGTCAGATGATCTTTGAAGAACTAAAGCAACAGATGATAACAGCTCTCGTTTTGAAGCATTTCAACTCAATCAGAGAAGCTATTCTGAAAACAAACTTCTTGAACTATGTGAACGACGAAGTATTGTCTCAGTATGATGATGAAGACATTCTACATTCAGTGATCTTTTATAGCAAGAACATGATTCTTGCAGAATGCAACTACGAGATCTATGACAAAGAACTGCTGATCATTATTCGTTGTTTGAAACATTGACGTCTTGAATTGAAATGTACAAATATTTCAATCAAGATCTTCATTGATCATCTGAATTTGAAGTACTTCATGATCATCAAAGAACTGACTTGATGACAAGCTAAATGAGCTGAGAAGTTATCTGAATATAACTTCAAGATCATATATCAGTCGGAAAAACAGAATCTGAAAGTCAACGCGCTGATCAGAATGTCAGACGTTAAGTCAGTTGAAGCAAACAATGATTGAAAGCTATATCAGCATCAGATGCTATTGTTGAAAGACAAATTTGAGCTGCAGTCAATAGAAGCTGATCAAGAAGATGATTAGAAAGCTGATCAAGATCTGACTCAGATCTTGCTCAGATTTGACTCAGATTTGAAACAAGAATCAAACGTTAACGAAAATTCAATCGAAGAGATGATTTCTATTCAGAATTAAATTATAGTTAAAAATCAAATGAATCAACTGTGCTTTGATATTCAAATAGTCATGAAACAGAACAGAAGAACTTGTCAAGATATTGATCTAGACAATTGCAAAGTACTTGATGAAGTACTCTGAAAAGATGATAGACTATGAATTTCTCAGTCAATGATCACTCAATTGATAAGAAAAGCACATGATCTTTTGATCAGTGATCACTCTGACATGAATTGAACATTGAACTTGCTGAGATGATCATATTGCTGGTCGAAGATGAGAACAACGATTAAGCACTACATTTGAAACTGTTACGTTTGTTGTAGGTCAAAAGCATCAAGAGATCGAATCAATGAACTGCTGAAGTCATTGCTCATACTTGAACAGCAATGACAGAACATATCATTAAACTTCATTATTGATCTATCAGAAAGTGATGAAAACAACGCGATTCTGACAGTCATAGATCGATTGTCTAAGAAACGACATTATATATCGTGTTGATCAGATGACAAAGAAATTTTCGCAGAATAAACAGTCAAGCTACTGTTGATATGAGTCTTCAGAACTCATGAACTATCAAGATCAATAATGTTCAATCGTGATTCACAATTCATATCGATTGTCTGAAAGTCTCTATGTCTGAGACTCAGCATCAAGATGAAACTATTCACAGACTATCATTTGCAAATCGATGATCAAACAGAAAGAGCAAATCAGAATGTGAAATGATATCTACGAAGCTATTGCTCATATATGCAAGATGATTGGTTCGCCTGATTATTTATGATCGAATTCGTTGATAACAATGCTATTTCGTTGTCAATTGAACAGTCAATGTTCTTTCTGAATAAGAACTTTCACTCTCATATGAGCTTCGATTTGAACTTAATCAAATATGAGATCACTCAAGCTGAAATTGAAGCAGACAAAGCAGAGAATATATTCAAACACATGAAATGATCACTAGCATTGATCAAGCAAGTCTTAGCAAGAGTCAGAGTCACAATGAAGAAATAGATTGACAAGCATCGAAAGAAAATGATTTACAAGATAAATGACATGATGTTTCTGAATTCTAGAAACATAATGATCTTACGATCATCAAAGAAGCTAGATGATAAGATGCTAGAACTTTTCAAGATTCTGATTGAGATCGAACATGCATATCAACTGAAACTGTTGTTGACTATGAAGATTCATTCGAAGTTTGCGTCAAATCTGCTGCAACTAGATTCAAAAAACGCTTTAGAAGAACAACGAAATGAGTCGTTTGATTCTATAGTGATTGAAGACGAAGATGAATGAGAAGTGAAGAACATATTGAACTTCAGGCACTACGAACGAGACAAATGACTACAATATCGTGTCAATTGAAAAGAATACGATGTCGATTTACATTGATACAATGTCGATGAAAGTGAATTCAAAGATTGCTTGAAAGTCATCAATGACTTTCATGAACATTATTTGAACAAGTCAAGATAGAAATCGACTCAAGAAAGATCAACTGAACTGCAGCAATGAGAACATTGCTAAATGAAGAAGAGAGATAATGTTGCGATCATGCACTTTGAGTTAGTCTAACATAGATCATGTCAGACTATCATAGACTAGTATAGAGCTGATGTTGACACGCTAGCAATCTAGCGTGCCTTCGTGAGTAAAACTCACGACGTGTTGCATCTTCTTTCTTCTTCAGCTTTGAACTTCTAGTTAGAATACACTCATATGATTCGCTCTATGCAGACTCATAACAACGACAACGAGTTTATGAACGTTCAAGAGATGATTGATAAATTTCATATCAGATATTCAAGAAAAGCGCACTAAGAAACTACATTCATGCAAACATGAATCGTTGAAGAGAAAGAGTAATGTTACAATTCTAGTCTTCGTTTATTCTTCGTTTAGTCTTTATCTGATTTCATTCTAATCGAGTCTAGTGAGAATCTGATCTAGAAGTAATATCATTGAGACTCTGCATCATATGTGTAAGACATCAACTCAATCGAGTCTAGCACAAAGCTGAGAAACACACATATAAGAATTGAGTTCTTTTCTGTAAATACTTTTCTTTCTTAGCATTTATCTATTAGTTAAATGACACTCATATGACTCGCTTTATGCTGATCTTTAACATTCTGAGCGTTCATAAATTCGTCATCATCAGCGTTGTATCAATTAAGATCATTGTCATAGTTCTTTCATTTGACTTTATATTGAAGTCGTCTTTGATATTGATAAGAATTCAATATATCATCAATTTCTCACTCGTCTTCATTGTTTATCACTATTGAATCTGAGAATTCGTTCTTTTGATCAGACAAGAGATTGTTGACGACAGAGCGAAGCAGATCAGAATGAAATACATCATTGTCAAAGACTGAGCTAGACTAAAGATACTATCAATATAAAAGACTGGTATTATTATTACTTTGATAGAATCTAGGTACAAGACAATACATCAGATAATGTACAAGATGAAAGACAAAGAGCGAAAGAAAAGAACGAAAGCTTAACTTTTTTATACATGAATCGAGCAGAATCAAGACTAGACAATAGTTCTATGACTTAAGATTGCAGAGATTCATGCACACGACTGAGATAATCAAAACAGAATTGCTGAGACTAGATTAAGATGATGATGACTAGATTGATGACTTGATTCATTGAACTGCGAAACAGATTCAATGAATCGAGATTATTTAAGACATCAACAATCTATGTTCTAAATTGAGTTGATGATCTGACATCATGACAATCATGAACATGCATAGACTCTGATAATTTCAGTTTATATGAAGAGTTGATGAAATCTAGATTAATGAAAGAATCGAGCATTTTGTCATTTAGCTTCTTGAAAAATCTCGCTGTAACAATGTTTCTTTCATTCAGAAACATCTTTGATTTGATCTTGTAATTGATCTTCTTTCTATGTTATTAGCTTGATTCATCATTTGTTTCTGTGTTTTGATCAGAGCTTCACAAGCGAAGATTAATGTCTTGTTCATTTGTTCAGATATATTCTTGACTCAATTGACTTGCAAGTGTTCGCAAGTGCTTTCATACTTGATGATGTCAGAGTTGAAGCTCATATAAGAATGAAAGTTCTTGTTTATGAAGAAGAGAATCAAGAAAATGACTGATGACAAAATGTTATTGTTGACAAACTTGATCATAAGTAGTCACTTAAATCAGTCATTCTGCATATATGAACAGAAGAATCAAAGATATCGCTTGATGTTCTGATTGACTCGTTCGCTTTAATTGTCGATCTGAAAATGATAGATGATAAACAATTGAAGAAAAATGCTCAGTCATTTGCAAAGAAACTTTCATAGTATAAAGATGAATTGCGAACTTTGATCAGATATTATGAAGCTTGATAAATCATGAGTTTGATATACTCATTAAATCAGCATTTCAGCTGTCTTTTCGACAGTGATATCTTCATCATCAGTGATGCAAGAAATATAATGTCTTTTCTTTGATAATCTGCAGATGATCATCAGAATAGCATTGTACTCGCTTGAATCAAATAAATTAGTAATGAAGTTCATTGCTATGTCTTGTCATTGCTGTTCAGATATTAATAAAGATTGAAGCAAGTCATTTGATTTATTTCTAGATGTCTTTGAACGTTGACAGATATAGCAGTTTCAAATATATTGATCTATCGTTTTTCGCATGAATGATCAATAGTAGTTTCGCTTTATGACTTTCACAGTTCTAAGAATATCAGAATGATTGACTGACGATTAATTGTGCATCTCACGAATCAGATTCATTTGTAGAAACTCATTAAACGAAACTCATAACTGACTATTATGATACAAGATTTCATTCTGAGTTCAACAATTCTTCAATTTGATATCTTTATATTGTGTCTCATCTCTTGCTATTGCTTCGCGAAGTAGCGTACAATTCTCGTCGATCTTATTAGTCTCAAGAATCTGTTTATAGATTGATTCACTGATGTTCTTCTCTAGATCAGCAATTTTCATTCAATTCAAAGTCAGAATAGTGATTTATTGATAGCGAACATGCTCATCTTCTGAATCTCTGAGCACGATGTCAGCTTGACAAGTTAATGCATTGATCTTGATGTTCTGTTTATCAGAGCAATACATTATTCTGAAGTTGAAGTCAGCGAGCTTCTGAACTCAACGCATTTAACGTCTGCTCAGCTCTTTATCTTTCATCAATGAGATGAGCGCTTAATGATCAATGAACATCTTGATAGAAATGTCAGTTAGCTTCAGTTCAGATCGTCAGTGTTCAAATGCTCAAATGATGATCAGAAGTTTTTTATCATATATCTTGTAGTTGCATTCAGCAAAAAACATGTTCTTGTTATAAAAGACAATTGAATGTAGTACTTCTTCGTCATCATATTGAGAGAGAACTTCATCGTTGACGTAGTTGAATGAGTTGATTTCAAGAATAGTCTTACAAGTTTGATTAAAGTAACGTAGTATAAAAGTCTTGATCATATGTCTCTTCATATGATCGAAAACGATCTGACAGACTTCATTTTATTCAAATATGATCTTCTTTTGAGTAAGTTGAATCATTGAATGAACAATCTTCGAAAAGTTCTTGATGAAGCATTGATAGAAATTGCAGAAGTCAATGAAGAACTGCATCTGAGTGAGATTATTGAGAATAAATCAATCAACGACTGCTTGCATCTTTCGCAAGTTCATCTTCAATTCTTCAATTGATATCAAGAGTTCTAGAAAGATAGTTTTCTGAACATAAAACTCGCACTTATTGATGTTTATCTGTAAATCAGCTTCTTGTAGTCTATTCAAGATCAATCATACATGTTGCTTGTGTTTCTTCAGTGTTTTGCTGTAGATGATAATGTCATCTAGATAGATCTGACAAAACTGATGAAGATAGTCAAATAGCACGTTGTTCATATAATGTTGATAGAAAGTCGAGTCGTTGATTAATTCAAAAGACATCACGTGATATTTGTAGAAATCAAAAGAGATGATAAAGATAGTCAAATATTCGCTGTTTGAATGCATACGCAGTTTGTTGAAGATGACAATGATGTTCAATTGAGTCAGATATCTGCTATCTTGAATACGAGCGAGAGTTTCATCTATTAGTGATAAGAGATAACGATTTCGTTTGATCAAAGCATTGAGCTTTCTGTAGTTTATACAGAAACGCAAGCTATCGTCTTTTTTTTTGATGAATAGTATAAGCAAAGCGTATGAAGCGAAGCTAGAAGATATAAAGTCTTTATTCAGATGTTTAATCAGATAATTCTTCATCTTTTGAAGCTTGTAGTCAGACATATGATAGAGATGACTTCAAGAAGATGTTTTCTCATCAATCAACTCAATTTTATGATCATAGAGACAATGAGAAAATAGTTGATCAGTCATCGCTCAATCAAACACGTCTAGATAGTCATGATATTTCAAAGAAAGCTTAGCTTTGACTTCTTTCAAGATCTTCTTGTGTGAAAGTGTTACGAAGCGTGTTGAAATGAAATAGAGTCTAGTCAATAAACTCTAGAAATTTCAATATGTGAACAAGAAACAACGATGTTTCAAATCGAAATATGCTGAAACATTTCATCTATTTGAGCTCTGACAAATTGACTACTTCGTCTCTTTGTTCGCTCTACTATAAATACAGCTCGAAATCGTCTTCTTTCTTCTGTATTCTTAGTTTTCTAGTTAAAGCTACCTCTATTGATCAAACATTCTACTCAGCTATGCACTATCTCGCTGCAGTGTGATTAGATTCTAGACATGATTTCAACATTATTCTTAGTTTAATGTTGAGATCGTGCCTAGAATCTAACCACACTGCAGCGAGATAGTGCATAGCTGAGTAGAATGTTTGATCAATAGAGGTAGCTTTAACTAGAAAACTAAGAATACAGAAGAAAGAAGATGATTTTGAGCTGTATCTATAGTAGAGCGAACAAAGAAGCGAAGTAGTCGATTTGTCAGAGCTCAAATAGATGAAATGTTTCAGCATATTTCAATCTGAAACATCATTGTTTCTTGTTCACATATCGAAATCTCTAGAGTCTATTGACTAAACTCTATTTCATCTCAACACGCTTCGTAACAGAAAGCTCTTGTAGATTTACATCTTCAAGTTTATTTCTAGCTGTTTTTAGAAGTCAATCGATTTTCGTGATGATGATTGTGAAAGTAGTCACATTCAATCATTTGACTAGTGATCTATATGCTGCAGTCTCTATCATTGCTATGTTCATTAAATTGAAAGATGAAGCGAAGTTGACTGAATTAAATGATTTCATGATTTTACTGAATGAAGATGACTTCTCGTTGAGTCAAGTAATGACAGAAGAGATAAATCTCTTTAGTATTTGAATAAAGACTAAACTCTTCTGTTCTATCGCGATTTTCTTGCTCGAAAGAATCGTTGAATGAGCTTTGATAAAAGCTTTGATATAAGCTTTGAAACTAGAAAATTGAAGATGATCGTTTTTCATATCAATAGTCATCTCGATCTTGTTCATTCATGTTTTTTCAAGAATCATCTGATGTTAATCTAATCGAGTGATCAGCATAAAGACGAAACGTTTCATATGATCTTGAACAGTTAGATTTGAATAAATTGCATGAGTAATGAGCTTTTTTGCATAATAATCATTGAATTTTCTTATTGATTTGAGCTTGATGAAAGATAAAGATTCAATTTGTAAATAATCACAAACATTCTGCGCGATTAATTCATCAATGAATGAATAGTCAGCTGCTTCAGTGTCAATCAATGACTTTAATGAGTAACTAATTTCATTGCTAGATAGTACACATTTAATAGTCAAAGATTTCGAAGCAAAAAGATCATCTGAGCTGCTCATTGTTGAAGAAATTAACACATCTTTCATCACATCTTTGATGAAAGTCACTAGTTTTTTGTCTTTTTCTTTAATTTTTTTATAAATAATTTCTTCTCTTCTTTTGACATGATGATCTCATTGAGACAAGAAGTAAATGCACAAGATGTTGAAGTACTAGTCTTCAGCTGAGAGCAGTTCTTTGAAAGATGATTCAATGCTTTACAGTTGAAGCAGATGATTGACATTCTTGATCATTCAGATTCAAGAATGAAAAAAGTAGCAAGTTGAACATAGCTAGTAGTCAAGACTGAAGCTGATGTTGACGAAGAAACAAAACGTTTTTTCGAAGCTGCTATTGATTTAACTGTTTGCTGCTCATCATGCAGCTGATAATTGACTTGTTGTTTATTATTCACATCTTGAAGAAAGATCTTAAGCTTATCAAGCGAACTAAACTTTATGAGACAAACTGACAACAAGTTTTGAAGATGATTGTTGATTTTATTCTGAATGTCGTTCATCAGAGTGATATCATCATAGTTCAGAAAGCTGAATATTTTAGTGAATTTTGAATAGAAAGAGCTGAAGAGCTTGTTGAGCTGCTTCAGAGCAACGTATTTACAACAACACTTTTGAATCAAATTCTGATCTTCGTAAATTTCTTTCAAATGTTTCAGTAACTCTGATAGTAATTAATAGAGTGAAAGAGCATCAACACAACACTTTGCATAGATTTGCTGATTAGCATCATCTTCTAGTCTGAAAATCACATAAACAATACAAATCTTTTCAGTAGAGTAATGATTCGTGTTGACATCAAGCTTGTCAGCTATTTTAATGTTTCATGTCTCTCAGATAGAGTCATCTGTGTTACGACCCTAGCTACGCACCTACGTTGATAGCTATGTTGATGGCTATCGCCGATCGCTCGCCGCTAGGCTATAGAGTTGTTCCGAGGCCAACTCTATTCAGGGTTAGCTTATGTTCCCCTGAGCCATATAGATAGTCGGCCCTGCCCTCCTAGATACTTTCCTTCCTTAGCATTTATATACTCGTTACATTACACCCATATGACTCGCTCTATGCTGGCCCCTAACATTATATAAATGCTCCTTCGTTACAGGCGAAGTGAAATAATCTGCATCGATTCCTTCGAGTGCTTCTGCTAGTAGTCCTCCAACCCTCTATCGACTTTGGTCTAGCGGCTTGCGTCCGTGCAGCAGCACTCACCTTCCTCCACTCGTGCGCTGGTCAGCGAGTATAAACAAACGATTGGAACCATCCGACTAGGTCAAAGATCAGCGGATTAACCGTTCATTCAGATTCGCAAGGGATTCTTCGAATTTGTTGAACAACCAAAGAGGCCAGTCAAGGACTGCGTGAAGTCTCTACCTCGATGAGCAAACCTCAACAGTGAGCCTGCTTCAATGGCACCCACCGTCAATGCGATGACCCACCTACCCTCATCGCCCTACCCAC
>JAABUW010008078.1_pt1 | contig 12423 bp, 7 predicted proteins | sample 5560081 | NCBI WGS metagenome assembly JAABUW01 (sample SAMN10711882, study PRJNA513363) | rock metagenome | isolation source: Antarctica rocks | place: Antarctica: Victoria Land, Knobhead sud | reverse complement strand
TTAAAAATATATTTATAATTTTTTCTTCTCTAAAAATATCTTTATCAATAATAGTATATTTTGCAATCGAGAAACTCTTAAATATATTATAATTAATAATATTATTGTAGCTCTTATTGTACAAAAACAAGAAACAATACTTTTTAAAAAGAATTTTGTTTATATTTTTAAATATATAACAATAACAATATTTAATTAATAACTATTAGATTTTTAATAAAATCTTGTTTTTTATATAGAAAATTTTTTGTTTTTTAAATTACAAATTGTCTTTTTTCTTTTTAATCTATTTGCAAAAATCTTATATTAAATATTAATATATTTTTTCGAATAATATATTTTTTTGTACTATTTGAACAATTTCTTTATTGTTTTACTATTTTTTATTAACATCTTTTTCTATTAAAAAAAATAAAATATATTTTGCGATCTTCTAAAACTTCGAAACAATAAAAAAAAGAGATAGTTAAATGTTACAAGCCTAGCGGTATATAGAATACGCAGGGGAGTAGAATCAAGCACGAATATTCGCATATACTCTATCAACTCTATTAAAAGAGCAAGAAGAGATTGCTCTTTCTACTCTTTTAGAAAAACAAAAATAGTATTGTTCTATAACTCTATCAAAAGAGTTAGAAAAGTAGAAACAATTTTCTAGTATATAGATTTTCTAGAACGCAACTCTTTTATAAATTGTGTTCAACTTATTTATCAAATTACTCTTTATTATTGATACAAGTTGCAAACTCTTGTTATCAAGTAATTGCTTGCATTGTCTAAAGATATCTACAAATCTCTTTAATAGTATTAATCTACTCTAATACTTTAGTTGTCTAGATAGTAGCGTAACATTTTAAATACTTTAAAAATATTTGTATTAAATTAACGCGTCTCTATTTCGAGCACTAGTTTATTAGTATTATGTTAACTATCAATTATAAAAGACAACAAGATTAGAATTAATAAACTCGATATTTATTATAAAGATTGTATCGATCTAAAAAACTAGTTTATATAGATAGATATTTATTTTATCTTCTATTTTGTTTTAGCGAATCAAAAGACAATTTTTGTATCAATATTTCTCAAAAAAAAAATTTAGTATTGATTCAAATTAAATTTACAAAAGTATTTGAAAAACAATAGCGAAAACTTTTATGCAATATTTACGAATTTCGACAATTTCAAAAGAGAGCTTCGAAAAAATTTTGAAATATTTAACAAAAAACAAATTGCAAAAAGAGTAATTTAGTATCTAACTCAACAAATTTTTGCAACAAACTATATAGCTAGATTTCAAAAATATATCAATCTAATCGAGTAGAACAATATTGTATTTATAACAATATTTCGAAGAGATCTTAAGAACAATCTAAAAAACAAAATTATACGTAATAGAAAATTTATCAACAATATATTCGATTTTATCGAAATAGCTATCGATCTTGACAACAAATTGTATAAAAGAGTTATAGAAAAAAAATACAATTAATTTCGAGAGAAAACAAAAATCTTTTTCGAATTAGCAATTAAATATTAGCAAAAAAAATCTTGTTCTAATTAGAAATATAGTAATTCCAATTATTATAAATTTGTATCTATAGAACTAAATTTTACTTAACAATATAAAAAAAAGAACTCTAGAAAAAAGCAAAATAACAAATTTCAAAAAACGTGCTATTTATATAGCAAACCAAACTACTTTGCAAAAGATTGTCAATTACAAAATTTAATAAATTGTCGACAAATTAATACTATATTAAAAGAGATACTTAATAGTTAGAACAATATTAGAAAGCAAATCGATACAAAAACAAATATTTTCGAAATTAAATTAAACAACAACTACTATTTGATATAAAATCCAAATTAGTTATAGAAAGTTCTAGATAGAATATTATTAGACAAAATATTTGTATCTATATAGAAAATTAATCAAATACTTAATAAAACTATAAAAGCAAAACAATTAAGAATACTATACTCTTATTTAACAACAAACTTAGACAACAAGTATAATTGAAAAAACTTTTACAAATATCTAGACAATATTACGAATTATTTTGATATTTTAACTAGCTTATTAAGAGAAAGAGAGATAAATCAAATTGTAAATAAATACGAGAAAGCACTAGAAAGCGACACTACTATAAAAAAAGATATTTTCGATAAAATCGAACAACAACTAAGCAATATAAATCTATTACAAGAAAAGATAAAGAAAACAAAGAAATATACAATACTTAGTTAAACAAAATACTATAACAACTTATATTAAATTTATCTAGAAGACAAAGAAGAAGTTAACTAATTTTCTAGAAAATTAAAATTATTAATTTAGTATAAAAAGAAAGTTTAGCGCAAATAGACACTCGAAACAGAAGTTGCAATACAAAAACAAAGAAAAATTCAAATTTTTTGATAAAAAATATATTAGAGAAATACAATATATTAGTTTAACAATAGCAACTAAATTTAACAATATATGCACAATGTTTTACTATATTAGTTAAAATCAATAATTGTCAACTTATTGCAATAGTCGATTCTAATACAATAGATAATTTTATAGCCAGAACTTTTGTTAAAAAAAAAGAGTATTTTACTTAAAAGAAGTCTAATATATATAATCTAGTAGTTGTAGATAGAAATCTATTATTCAACAAAAATAGAAAAATAGATAAAGAAACGAAATTACTATTAATAGCTATTTAACAATACTACAAAAAACTAATTTTTAATATAGTAAAAATAGCTATTTACAATATCGTTCTAGAAATATCTTGATTAAAATAGTACAATTCAAAAGTTAACTAAAATACACAAGTATTTAGATTTGCGCAATATAATTATATAATTTATATTTAATCTACGTATTAATAGCGTTTAATAATAGATAAGAGAACAAATCGAAAATTGATCGCAAATAGCAAACTTGTATTTTTGCAAAAAAACAATCTAATAGAGTTTAACTTGATAAATACTAACAAAAATTAGTCGAATTACAAAATTAAAATAAATAAAGAAAATTACAAATTTTCTAAAAGTCTTAAACTATCTAATATAGCAAAAAAACTGCTAAAACATATATTACAAATATATAACAATTAAAAGTATCTATTTTAAGAAAAAAAAACAATAGAGATTCTCTCTAAATATTAACTATAAAATTACAAAATTAAACTTAAATTAGACAAACAACTTATATTTAAATCTATATATATTTTATTCGAGAAAAAACTCGAAGTACTTTGCGAATATCTAATAAAAAACAAAAAGAAAAAATTTATTAAAAAATTTTAATTATAGATAGAATATTCGATTCTCTTTGTATTAAAGAAAAATAGAATTTTTTGTCTATATATCGATTATCGAAAGCTAAACAATATTATAGTTAAAAATCGATATTTACTATTTAATATTAGCAAGCTTCAAAATCGACTATTCGAAGCAAAATATTTTATCAAATTGAACTTACAAGAAACGTACAATCAAATTAGAATAAAAATAGAAAAAAAATAAAAAACAATTTTTTGTATACAATATAGATTATACAAATATATAGTAATATTGTTCGAACTTACAAACGTTTTAACAATATATTAAAAAATAATTAATAATATATTACAACAATATTTGAATCGATTTGTTATAGTATACTTGAACAATATTATAATTTACTCAAAAATTTTAAAAAAATATATTAGCTATATTTTCAAAGTATTGAAATGTCTAAATATAAAAAACTTATATTTTAAGTCAAAAAAATACAAATTCTATCAAAAGAAAGTTAACTTTCTTGAATTTGTTGTTAAACAATATAAAGTATATATAAATTTCAAAAAACTACAAATAGTTAGAAAATAAAAATTATTAACAAATATTAAAAAAGTACAATTTTTTCTAAATTTTATAAATTACAACAAAAAGTTTATCAAGAACTACTTAATAAACACAATATTACTAACAAATTTTACAAAGAAAAATACGCTATAGTTATAGAAATCTACAAAAGAGAAATTATTTTAAAATTTTAAACTAAAATACTTAAAAAAGTTAATACTAAAAATATACAATTTATAGTTATTAAATAGAATTGAAATCAACGCATTAGATCTAGCTATTAATATATATTTTAGCTAAAAATATAAAAATATATAGTATTCAATAATATATTTCTCGAAAAAACTCTTGTTAGTTGAACAAAACTATAATATCTACAATAAAAAACTACTTGCTATAGTAGTTTTCTTGAAATTATAAAGAATATATATAGAAAAATTATTAAAACTTACAATTCTTATAGATTACAAAAATCTTGTGCACTTTACTACTATTAAGCAACTAAATAAAAAACAAATATAATAGTTAAAGAGACTAGAACAATACAAATTTAGAATATAATATATTTTAAACAAAAATAATAGCAAAACAAATACACTTAGCAAAAAAAATAATTATATAGAAACAAAAAAATTGTTTAATTACAATATACTTAAAATTAATAAAAACAAATTATTATCAACAAACAAGTACAAACTAAATACTATACTACAAATACTTCAAGACAATATAGAAGAATTTTTAATAAAAAAAGAAAAACTCCAAATATCTATCGACAAAATTGACAAATATATAAAAGAATATTATAACAAATTACTGCAAGAGTACTTAAAAATAACAAAAATTCTTCAACTTTTATATTAGTATTGTTAGTTTTTACAGATAAAACAAGTTATCGAGATATATATTAAACAATATTTTAGCTATTAGTAGAACAAATATAATACGCACGCAAACTATAGCAAAATTCAATATTAAAAACTATCTAAATTGCTATAGAATAAAATTACAATAGACTTTATTATTAAGTTGCTCAAGTTAACAAATTTAGCAACTAAAGACAAATATAATTCGATACTAATAATAGTTAATAAGTTTATCAAGTATTTATATATTATCGTATACAAAGAGAAGTTTATCGCAAAACAACTAAAATATATTATATTGAATCGACTTATACAATATTACAATATATTTAAGAGACTAATTAGTAACAAAGACAAGCTTTTTATATCTAACTATTAAAAAACACTTTTCTTAATATTAAATACAAAACTTCGAATATCTATTGTCTATTATTCGATTACAAATAGTTAGACAAAAAAAACAAATTAGAATTTTAAATAGTATTTAAAATACTATATTAACAATATTTACAACAATTAAATATTACTTCTATCTATAATACAACTAATACTTAATACAAAGATTTCGAATATTATTAAAATAACTCTATTTTTTGTCAATTATAGCAAGAAATTAAATTTTTTCGAGAAAAAATATATATATTTGTTTGCGCAATTAGTTATCGAAAAAATAGCAATATTTAAAAAAATATACAACAATATCTTAAGAATACAAGAAAAATCGATCAAATATTAAAATAAAAAACAAAAAATAGCATTTCAATTAAAAAAGAAAGATAAAGTATATTTTTTTACAAAAAATCTTAGAACAAAAAAGTTAAGCAAGAAATTAAACTATATCAAAATTAGACTGTTTTTTGTTAAAAAAACTAAAAAATTAGTCAACTACAAACTCGATTTATTCAAGAACGCCAAAGTATTTTCGATATTTTATATATTATTGTTAAAATTAGCAAATTCAATCACGTCTTTACAAAATATCTTTTATTTTTATTAACAAAAAAAAGAACAGTTTAAGATTGAAAAAATTCTACAATAGAAAAGTTAGAAATATCTTGTCAAATAAAAGAGATATTCTATCTCTAAAAACACTTAAGAATCTATTAAGAATTTGAAATATTGTCAACACTATTTGCAGCAATTCTATTAAAAGAAATCAACAAAATAAACAACTATTTTTCTATAATATTGGGAAAAACAATCTATTCTAAAACAATATCGATTAAAGATTCAAAAAACAATTCGAATACTAACTTTTTAACTAATAAAATAAACTTTTTTAGATTTTGAAACTCTCTATTTACTATTGTTTGTTGCTTATTTTTTATATATTTCAATTGCAATAGCAAACAATCTTTTTTTGTCTACATTTTACGACATTTTATTACAATATTACAAAGCTGTTGCTTGAGCACTTTTTGTTGCGCTTCGAGACAACGTTAGCGCACAATATTTAAAGAAATCAAATTACAAAAGCAACTCTTCTTTATATATTCTATGCACTTATTAGAATCTTCTTAAATTCGATACAACTTACTTAGACAATTGCAACGACAACAAAAATATATTTTATTAATAAAAATGTCGAGTTCTATTAATTAAATAAGACAACAATTATAGAAAAAAAAATTGTTTTTCAATATTGTGCGAAACTTGCTTTCGAAACAAAAATATAGAAAAAAAAGAGATAGTATTACAAGTCTAGCAATATATAGAATACGCAAAAGAGTAGAATTAAATACAAATATTTGTATATACTTTATTAGCTCTATTAAAAAAGCAAAAAAAGATTGCTCTTTCTACTTTTTTAGAAAAACAAAAATAGTATTGCTCTATAACTTTATCAAAAAAGTCAGAAGAGCAAAAACAATTTTCTAGTATATAGATTTTCTAGAATACAACTCTTTTATAGATTGTGTTCAATTTATTTATTAAGTTATTCTCTATTATTGATACAAGCTGCAAACTTTTGTTATCAAGTAATTGCTTGTATTGTCTAAAGACGTCTACAAATCTCTTCAATAGTATTAATCTACTCTAATACTCTAGTCGTCTAGATAGTAGCGTAACATTAAATTAATAAATAAAATTTCTAAATATCGAAATAAATAGTAAAATAATAAAAATATATTTGTTTTTTATTAAGTTACAACAAGTTTGTAATCTTATTGTTGCAACAATAAAGATAAAAACTCTTTTGTATTAAAATCTAAAAATTTTAATAAATTTTCTATTCTTTTGTATTAAAATAGTAGTATCGAAATATATTTTTCTAAGTATCTTATATATCTTTTTAACAAAAAATATACAATATTATAGTATTATTATTTCGATAGCAAAAGACATAGTTTAGTAGTATTATTTTCTATTGTATTAAAACAATATTAAAGTTCTACAATATTTAATTTTTTAATTAATCTCTTATATATAAACAAATACGTTTAGTTTCTAAAATATAAACAATTACTAAATATTTTATAAAAACAATATATTTGTTAATATTTTTATTAAATACTATTCTACTTATATTAAGAGCAAAACTCTTTATATTAATATATTTAATTTTTTAATTAATCTCTTATATATAAACAAATACGTTTAGTTTCTAAAATATAAACAATTACTAAATATTTTATAAAAACAATATATTTGTTAATATTTTTATTAAATACTATTCTACTTATATTAAGAGCAAAACTCTTTATATTAATATATACAAAATACAAACAATTTTTTATATTTTTTGTCTTTAATTGTCTTAACTTTGCGACAACAAAATTATTATTTATAGCAATAATATTGTTGTTGTTGTCAATCTTAATAAAGAATTTATTTGCAACAATTTTATAAATTTGTTGCAAAATATTGCTATATTTCTTACTTTTAACAATATATTAATAGAGTCGATTTAAATTAACTCTAAATTAAATAATTTTGTTAATCTACTTTTACGCAATAAGTACAAAATTATTGTTAACAAATATTTACAATTAATATATTTTATTAATTAAAATTTTGCGATCTTTTTAACTTCTAATATGCAAAAATATTTTTAGATCGAAATATAGTTCTTTTTTTATAGTAAAAGCTTGTTACTATTACTAGAAATCTTTATTCTATTGTTTTTAAGAACTATATATAATATTGCTACTTTTATCTTAATTGCAATACTCTATTTGTTATTATTTAAAATCTTGCTAATTAAATTGTCTATTTAAAATTTGATTGTATTAAAACAAAAACTATTAAAAACTATATTTGCAATCTTTGTTCTATTTATATCAATAGAGACTATTTTAATTATACAATCTTTAATAGTCTATTTCTTCTTTGCGTTATACGTAGTATTAAGTATTGTTAAAACAATAGTATTTCGCATAAATACAAAACTATTATACAAAATATCTTACTAAACGTTTTGTCTATATTTGACGTAACTATATATTTAGATACTACTTTTTATATTGTTTTTTGTTTTGTTTTTGCAAATTTTCTGCAAATAAACAAATTTATATAGAATATATACAATTTAAACAATGCAAACTTTGTTAATTAATTTATTATTAAATTAATTATTAGATTTTTGATAAATAGATTCGAACTTAATATTTTTGTTTCTAAAACAATTTTTTTTTGCAAAAGTGTTACTTTTAAGATTATTGCTATCGACAATATTAGTTGTGCAATTGTTTTATTAAGAAGAATATTTCTTATAATATCTAATTGTTCTAATAATTCTTTATTTAATATTGACAAAAATATCTTTAATAAAAAAAGAATTATCGATGTTCTTTATCAAAGACTTTGTTTACTAAACTACAATAATTACTATACTAGTTATTTCTTTTGTTACAATACAATTACAAAAGCATGCAATTCTAATATATTAAAAACAATAATAATACTTTTAGATTAATAGAAGTTCGATATCTATTTTTGCTATATTAAAATTAATTTCGATTTGATTTTGCAAACTTTGTATTGTTATTAAAACTATTAGTTTTTATTGTTTTTATTCTAACAATATTGTCTTAAAACTTGAAAAAAATTAATCGACTTTAAAGTAGTTTTGATAACTCTATTAATAGTCTTATTTTATTAACAATCTTTTTCGCACGCATTTAGATAACAATAAGATATTTTTCGAAATAATCGATTATATTTAAATATTTGTATATAAAAAATAATATCTTTGTTTTCTTTTTTTTGTCTATTTTGAGTTTCGAAAGCAATAGCAGAGTTTTGCAAAACAAAAAGACTAGTATCAAGAATAAAAGAAATTAAAAGAGCAATGCTTAATTGTTTGCTATACTATTTAGTATAATAACTATCTATTGCATTTCTTTTTTTTCTTCTTTTTCTTATTGTATTCGACTCTTTTGTTTTGCTTTTTTATTTTTTTTGCTTCTATTATCTAGATAGAAAAGAGTTAGTCGATTTCAAAGCAGTTCTAATAACTCTGTCGATAATCTTATTTTATCGGCGATCTCTTCCGCACGCATTTAGGCGACAGTAAAATACTTTTCGAGATAACCGATGCCCAAACACCTGTATATAGAAAATGGCATCTTTGTCTTCTCTTTTCTGCCTATTTCGAGTCCCGAAAGCAGTAGCCATGGATTATGTGGACAAGATCCACAACCACTATTTCCCTGACTATGAGCGCTGGGAATGAGACTTGAGGGAAACGATCTTCACCCCATAGTCGAGGAGGCATTCACGGAAATTCTTTCTGGGGTGCGAAAGCGCAGGTGTTGTTATGATCGCCGCAAGTATTGAATCATATCTAGAACGCTATACAGGGATGTTATGGCCAGGCTGTCCCTGACCGTCCTCGGAAATCCGTGCAGCGCATTTGGGAGTCTCAAACCTAGCAAGACAATTGAGGAGTATTCAGTATTTTGTCGGCTCTAGAATTTCCTCTCCTATTGCCATATCTGCAAGGATCATCCAGGGACATTTCTCATCCTGCTTCTGGCTGGAGACCTCAGCGCGGTGGATAGCCTGGATTTCCATCAATTCGGCGATTGCCCCCTGAATGAATACGAGCCAACATCTGGAAATGTCAACTGGATTTTTGCGTCAAAGATATCGAGGAAACTCGGTCTTCAGGCTCTGAAGCTGAACCATGCCAAATAAGCAGCTGGCCAAGAAAAGGAGTCCAGGTAAGCTATGGGGAGTGGCTGCGTATAGCTGGCCTCTAGATGAGTTCGGCTGATAGTCAGTAATGTTGTCCTATTTTAGGTCTCAGGGAAGAGATGGAAGCTTCATAAGAAAGAATTTCTCTGTCTGTCTCATCATACTAAATCATTCTTCTCATCATAGTATCAGAACGCTCGTTGGCAGATTCGGGCGGATGATAATCATGGGCAGCCTCTGTTATACCTTACATTTGATGACCGGACCCCATATTACTATGCGAACCGTGTCAAAATCTTCTCTAGTCCATACCCTGACATGGTGCACATTTCGGGGGTCAGATTCAATGGTCCGTACTTTCAACATTCATCTTGATTCATTGCGCAATCGCGACCCTTACCCGTCGCAAGTGAAATGCTTTGACGTTTTACCCCTTGAGCTATGGACCTTCACTGGCTCATCTGCCCATCACCATCTCGCTAAAGCGTTCTTGGGCGCTCCATGGCCGAATGGTAGTAGTGTTTGTTTTCACAGTCATAGCTGACACACTCCGGCCTATACTTGCATATCGTACAGGGTGATATATACAAACGCAATGCTTGAGAGAGGGCTGGACTGTGAAGCTAACAAGCTATGAGCGAAAGCGACATGCGGAATGCCAAACCACAAGAAATATAGCTAGATGAAAGGAGAAAACGACACTGCGGCACAAGTACCCTTATGCACCACTTTTCCACTTTTCCAGCCAGTCAGTTCAAGCAGCTGCAGCAGTTCACCGACAACACTATCAGATGGAGCTTCATCATCACCTTCGTGGCCAGGCGGCATGGTGTCCCTATGATACAACCCTACCTCGCGTACAGGTCGGCCAACAGTAGGGAAAACAGCGGCGTTGCCGGAATAGAGTTTCTCGACACCGACAGGATGTCAATGCATCAACTGAAGCCGCCTGACGTCGTATTTTCGGATCTTTTTTAGCGTCGGAGTAGTTTGATCCTCCGCATTCGCCAGTGCTGATAATCATCGTCGACATTTTCCATCTTCAGATCTTTGGATACAACAACGTACCGACAGGATTCAATTCCCAGCACAGTTTCAGCGCCGCGTGCTGGAAAGTGAAATGCTGGAGCCACAACAGCAACCTGCCTTCATGCTGGCACAGGTGGGCAAGGCACTCGGCAGAGACCAATGGCTGCATATATAACAAGAAAGACCTTTCATTGATCTGCTTGTGCTGCTCTGCTAAATCTGTCCAGCGGAGTACTTGCGACAAGCGGCACGCCTCCAGATGGACAGTTTCGTCTCCGTCTGGATTCGACCTCTCGGACTCGTTGCCGTTGAACTCGATGTGGCGCCCATTGAACTCGTCGACGGCGCTGATGGCGCGAAGCATTTGGCGCCAGAGGTGCATGAGATAAGGTCTCTGGGGATTAAGAGGATCTTACCATGACTTTGTTGAGGATCTCGCAGACTTCGTCAAAAGATCGAGGAAGCACTTAACAGATCATCTACAGGAGCCTGCGGCGGATCAGCCGCAGCCGAGTCTTGTCTTGGATGTTGAGCGCATCTTGGGTTTTGTGCCCGGGCCGCTCTTTGCTGATGAACATGATTTCGTCGTGATGGACGGCTTCAGCTTGGGCTTGAGGATCCATTGGGAAGGACGTTGAGACTTGTACTGGCGTTCTGATCGAGAAAGAATGACCAGGTCTAGTATGTTGATGTTATGATCTGGGTGGACGGCAGCCGACGTTGTTCTTGTATGTCTTTTGATGCTCAGACTGAGGTCCATAGGCCCATTGCAGCACGCCAGAGAAGACTTTTGCTTGCTCGGCTCCCTTTTGCGTTGGACAACAATGGCCTAGACGGATACTGTGTCCTTGAGCAACATATCAATCAAGCGGCGACGTTACGGCGACACCTCTGGCTGTATCCCGGTACTTCAGGAGCGTACGACTCCGTAGCCTGCTGTTGTGTTTTGCGTATTTGGAGTGAGGCTAGCGTGACACAGCTTGGGCAGCAATTTGCAGCTCAAGAGCGAATATTTGGGGAACGACTCCTTCACCTCGACCGAGCTGCTGTGCTGCCCCGGACGCGAATACCGATCGCTTCGGCCGCCATCATGAGCTGCTGGAGTACCATCATGATTGGCTTTAACAGCCGGTGGAAACGAACCCTATCCTATACGCTGGCCTCGTACACTTTTCAGGCGTTTCGCGTATCATACATGACTTTAGGTTTTCCCCCCAGTCCAGCTATCATTGATTGAGAGGAAAGCTTTGACGGTTTGCCTCTTTAGCTGTGGCTCTTCATTGGTGCTTCAGCCAATCAGCTTTCCATTTTGACGTGCTTTGATGCATGCCAAGGATCGAGTGCATCACTTTGTGCCGGCGTATGAGATGGCGCTGCTGATTGTGATCGATCGAATGAATGTGATAGATTTGCTTGAAGGTCAGCAGAAAGCCTCAATGGGAGATGGTCATGGTAGTTCAAACCCCAATCGTGGCTGTACTTATATTAATTTTGCTTTCGCAAGGTCATGGAAAGATCTAGGCAGACCGACTGTCATCTACTGCCA
>JAABUW010008071.1_pt1 | contig 12427 bp, 6 predicted proteins | sample 5560081 | NCBI WGS metagenome assembly JAABUW01 (sample SAMN10711882, study PRJNA513363) | rock metagenome | isolation source: Antarctica rocks | place: Antarctica: Victoria Land, Knobhead sud | reverse complement strand
TTTTGACAAATGTCGTCCAAACTTGTTGCCCCTTTTTTGCTCTCATTAAAATATAAGAGTAGCTTTCTATTATATTTGCGAATCTTTAAGCAACTTGATCGATGTTTCGAAAGGCTTGTTCTTTGGTCGATAGCGCTTAATTGAGCACTTTACGTCGTATCGTATGCTCTTCGTTGTTAACTATCATTTGCACGCTTCTATTGCTCTTCGCTTCCCCATTAAGAAGTCCATAGAACTCGTCGCCTTTAAAGACGTTTGATTCTCTAGCATAAATTTTCTAAAGAGTTGAAAGAGAGCTAAACGTTATTTGTTGCCAAAATTAGTTACGCCTTTTATCGAGCGACGTGCGTTTGAGTCTTAAGAGCTCATTTGCAACATTGATCGCATTTGGGGCATTTCTAAATACATTATTTATGTTTTCGCAATCAACCAATTTATCAAAGCGAGTCAAGCCAATTTTGAGAATGCAACTAGAACGATATCGTGTTTCTTATGAGCTTCTCGTTCTCTTATATGGCGATTCTCTTTGTAACATTGCTATATACGCGATACACCAAATATTCTTTGCGCTAGAGGGCCAGGAATGCGAGCTAGAGAATGGAAGAAAAGACGATATATGGCCAAAAACCCAAGCTAAGATCTCATCAATATGGGTACTTTTGACATACTGTTGGTTTGCGCCTACGTAGAGAGCCACAGATAACGCCAGGGCGACAGCGATTAGGGCGATGCTTGGCGAATGCATCTTATTGACCTTAATTAGTGCAAAGGAAAGAAGAACACTTGATCATATGAATGGACGATTGGATGCACTCGAAGAGAGGTGTAGCACTTAACCAAGTACGACATTGGAAACGCGAAGCAGGAGGAGGGGACATTAGGTGTCCCGCGCTTCCATTGTCTTGTTATCGCGGGTCGTGGCGTTTATCTCTCCGCATTTGCCACAATCTCAAATCGAGCTTCGCGCCAAAGGACTAGCTTGCCAAGGTCGAAGACTTGGCGATCTATTTCACGACTTACACATCTAATGCATAGTGGCATTGTATAAGTCTAGGGGGGCTCTTCCAATGTATTAATGCCAAGTAGCTTAGTGGAGTCTTCACTTCCTAGAATACACACTTATGGTAGTACTACTATAGCGCGTTGTCGCATCTATCAACTCGTAATGAAAACTCGACCCTTTGGTGAATGACATTCTCACTGCCTTGATCATTGCTAGCTCTGTCCTGTGCTGCTTCTATTGGGTCGCACGGGCCTTGTATTTTCGTCTTCGATCTCTCGTATCCTTCATGCAACGTTGAGAACAATTGTCGCTAAGAGTTCTCGCTCGCCCTTTGCGATCGCGTCGCTGATCCAAAATGGCGTAAAGATGACTTGTATTGGCGATCGTTATTGAGCTCGAAGTCGTTAATGTTAATAATTTGTATCTCGTCGAATTGAAGATTATTCTAGAATTGTTGCGAACGTGATACGATTGCGCAAATAATTAAGAAGAACGTTACAAGAATCTTTCAAATGCTTTGAGTCGCGCGCTTTTAAGTCTTATTCGTGATACGTTGCGTACGTGGAATAGCAATAATTTGATCAATAGCAACAAAGGAAACACTATTATGAGTTAGCTTAATACTTCTTACAATGACACGTTCGACGCGAAAGTCTTTTAAAGTCTTAGCGAGATCAAACTTATATTAATCTCGAGAACAAGAGAAGCATAATCTAAATTTTTCTCTTATATGACATCTTTAGTGCCCAAATCATATGCAACGAAGCAAATGCTAGTTAGACGTCAATCGTTATATTTAATGCTATTATCGCATATTGCATGATTTCATTGTTTAAACATGCATTAACAATTAAACCCATAAGTTTTTATGTCAATTATAAACACTAAAAAGTTAACAAGAGCAAGCAAATTGCGTCCCAAATTCTAGTCACAAAAAGAGAAACTTTGAAGCTTCAAAACGATCGATTATCGCTATTCAATTCTATACGCTAGTCAAGATCGACACTAAAAAGCTTTGCGACTTACATCGCCATTATGTCAAGAAGTTGCGTTGCGTAAATCAACTAATCGCAATGTCAATTCTTCTTAATTGTAATTCGAACGAAGAAGTTAAGAAAAATGCGATATCTAAAACGTCTAAGTGACACTTTGCGAAAATTAACTAATCTAATGAGTGTCAAGATCTAGTGGAACAGCTTTCGCGTAAAGCACATAAGCTACGATCAAAAATATCTAATTGTACATTTATGAGCTTAAGTTTTTTGTGATTCGCACGATCGAAGATTTAATTAGCATGAACTCATAATAACAAAAGTTGCGCTTGCATCGTCGAAGAAGAACTTAATTTCAAATTTCCTTTCTATGCAAAAACGCATCATATTAACACAAATTATGTACATGATCAAGATATATAATGTTTAATTGCTAGAAGATATGTTTCATGTTTTGCCATATCTTTAAGCGCAAGCCTAGATCATCTTGTCGTGAGAACGCTCTCTCTTTTCTTTAATCCTTCCTCGCACGATTGCAAGTCAATTGACAAGAGTTTCTTCATCAAAATGACAAACGAAAAGTATTGCAAGATGACAATAGTTAAGAAATCGAATTCTTCGATCAACTTAAAAGCGTCTCACATCAAGCAAAGAGATAAAAGTATTTTTTATCAAATTAAAAGTTACAACTTTGCTAAGAGTCTAATTGACGTACGTAAGTCGCAAAGTTCAAGTATATAACATTGATTTGTAATTGATTATTGCGTCTTAAAGATACATTTAACTTCTTATTATTATTAACTTTGACTTCACTTTGCAAGCAACACGAGAAGCTTCAAACCTCTTCATTTAATTTAGTTTGCTTAATGGCGACCCAACATCGTTGCTCTATAGCAATCTACTAGCTAGCTATAAATCTTGCCTTATTGCATTGTTACTAACAAAAATGGCATTCATGTGAGTTAACATTGAATTCGCTCTCGCATTTCGCGATGCAACTATGCTAACTTATGTCAATGATCTAATTGTAAATGCTTAATATCGCTAATTCGCACAATTCGCTTCAATATAATCACGTTTCTAGGGCTTGTTTCAAGGCTAGATGATCGTCTTCGCCTAAGTTGTAGCTACGACTATCTCGCCTATTTATCTCGCTCAAGGCGCCTAAGCTCTTATAGCACTTAACAACCCCAATTATGTCTCTTATTCATAATATATCACACTACTAATGTGCGCTTTTGTCATTTCTTTTGTCGCAATCAATCTATGATTTAAGAAGATTCTTAATTTGATAAAGACGATCGACGTTATTAAACACAAACCGTTCTAGATCGTAACGATGATCACGTTCGATGTCGCAAACGCGAAAAGCTTCAACTCATTTATTTAAGAAACGTTGACGAACGATCGAAGCGATTAAACTTAATTAGATGTGACTTTCGACATTAACTTGTTATCGATTGCGTTTTCACTAACTTGCTTCGACGAAATTCTATACATGAGTGAGCGAATTCTAATTCTTTGAGACGTAATCTAAGATTAATTAGAATGCGTTATAGATAAAGAAGTGAAGAAACCCAAAATCAACGTCTCTTGTGCTATGATCTTAATCATGATTCTTAATAGCATCGTACAATCTATGTGGATTCTCGTTGTCTTATATCGCTTCGACGATTTCGACGTTATTGTCAACGCGTTCGACGATTTAGCTATCATTAACGTATTCATTAATGCCACGCATTCAAGAGTCGTAACGACGCTTTTTGTTATCTTTCATATAATTATTTTTTTCATTTTGCTCTTTAACATCTTTGCATTTGTTGCGCGATTAACGTGAACATTTAGTTAAAACAACGATTTGTCGTTGTTTAAGTACTTTTCATTCGTGCGTGATCTCTTTCTTTACGAAAGAGATATAAGTAGGTTATTAACGAATTCCCAATCGCAAGTCTCAATTCACTAGTATATGTCAATTCGCGTCCTCATGTTCGTCGCCATCATCTATTGTTTTCTATCTATCATTAATATCGATAGCACAACAGCATTTGACGCGCTCATTTTATTGTCTCTCATCGCTCTATACATTAGCTACGTTATCTCTATCGTCTTTTTATTGCTTCGCAAACTTCGAGGTCGTACATTTAAGTTAAATTCGTTTCATTTAGATCGATGGGACATAGCTATGAATTCGATCGCTATTTTGTATATTGTATACGTGCTCTTCTTTGTGACTTTGTCGACTATCATGTTGGTGTTCGCTATTAATATGAATTATGCGAGTTCGCTAGTTTTGGTAGTGGCGATGCTTGCGCTTGTTGATTGGGTCGTGAGTGGCAAGAAGAGGTTTAAGATCCCTAACATTCTGGTGGAAAACCCGCCAGAGATAAGGTAAAGACGTCTGCGCACTTTGAACAAGTAGTCAAGTTATAACATTCGATGACGAGTAAGAGTATATAGATTGTGCAACTTCTATGAAGTGTGCATTACATTGGCAAATAGTCGATAATCAAAGACTCGTTCTAGTTGGCGACTTACTTTCTAGTAGTTCTCGCTTAAGGACTAGACTATCTTCATGTTCACGATTTTGTTTCGAGTTATATTACAACTCACGACTTTCCAAATTTGGGTCCTTCTAGAATTTCTGATTCACGAATTATAGGGTCTGCAAATTTGAGGATTATTTATTTGAGTATCCGCGTAGACGTGACTCCTGGCGTACCACTAATGTGTGAGAAATCGCCCATAGCATAAACAGCTATTGAGGCCTAGTTGTGTGGGGAGATATACACGCCCGGAGTGAGTAGGCCCACAAATGACTATCCTACAAGCGATACAGCCCATCTTTCTTGCCTCTACTTAGTCATTCCTCCCTGTAGAGACCACAACCATCTCGAAGGAAAAGAAAAGTTGGTCGACATTCTGAACCAAGTGACTTTTTACGAGGGGCCAATTGGGGAAACACTGGTCGGGAAAGGATTGTTTTTTGAAGATAGGAGTGTAGCAAATTGTGTTCCGTGTTAGTAGACATTGATGCAATTACCAATTGTTTACTAATAGGAACCCCAAACAAACAACAAGTCGCTACAAGCGCTAACGTGTTCATTCGTTATTGGGAGCTAGCATTTTAGTTACAACGATAGTAGCGAACGAGAGTTGATCCGAATTCATTCTTCGATCTAAAGCCTAATCGGCGAAGATTTGTGACTCATTCTACATTCTTGCGAAATGGGCTAACTGCGAGGTCAAAGTAGGCGTTAAATTTAGTACCGACTTTTCGCGTCGTTGGCCACATCATCGTCATCAAGCCTCTCCTGCAACTCTCTTGCTATTTCACACCAACAATTACATAAAGATCTGTTATCTCATTTCAATCGACATGGTCTACGATCAAGCAAAGTCCATTACCAAGAATAAGTTGCGACAGCCTCTAGAACCAAAGAATCAAGGTAATGTATTTCAAGTTTCTATATCAATTGTCTAAGCTAATCAATTATAGAGAAGCGATCTCAAGACATTAAGAAACAACAAGTCGTTCGCAAAAGCGCACGTCTTCAAGCGATAAATCTTCGCAAGCAATTCATATCTAACAATAATTACATTCGAGTATAGACATCTCTTTTTTCTTTAGCAAGCAACATTCTCGAGGGCAAAAAAGTATGTGTCTTTATTGCTCTTATTATCATGTCGTAGCGCTAACTTGTTTGAGACATCATAGCGTTCGCAAATTCTTAACAAATCGTTCACGTTTTTTCGAAAACGAAAACAAAAATTAAAAGAACAAAAAACTAAACATCTTTTTTCTTAAATTCGAGATTAATCTTTTTCGAAGCGAGTTCAAGTTAAGTCTTCGAGTTGTGCTAAAAAGAAATTACATTCGAAGATAACAAGTAATATTAATAAGAATAGTTGCGATTCTCTTCAATATTAAATTCAAAACGAAAGATGACGTAAGAAGTACTTTGAACAAATCAATTAAATTAGAACAAATTTCGAAAGAGACAAATCTTCAAAAGAATTAAAAGAAAGAAATTAATTATAAGAGTATTATTTAAGAGAGTCGTTAACGTCAATGCACGATTTTCATTACTTATAACATTTGTTTGCGAGAAAGAAATTCTTATTTTTTCTTCGTCGTAAGAATTCGAAATCTAATCTTTAAATATCTAGCGATTAATTGTTACACAAAGTCAAAAATGCTTAATATCGTAATGTAGAGTATAAAATTAATTTAAAAAAAAAAGATAGCTACATGCGCAAATTCGATAATAATGATATTTCAAAAAATATCAAAACTTTTTGCAAGAAATTACTAGAATCGACTTAAACGCTTTCTTAAAATTCTTTATTTTACGATAATTTATTCAAAAAAACCTGTGAAAAGATTTGCAATCAAAACAAGACTATAATTATTCGAGACATCGAATCGCTAATCGTTTCTTTCGTTTAAACTTTAATTATATACGATGCTACGCATCTTAATTATCTATATAAATGCGTTAACGAAAACTAGAATAATGTAATTTCTTTTTATGATATTTGTTCGCAACTCGACTACTTCGTAAGATTTAATCAATTCGCATTTACGAAAAAACAACTTAAAAAGCTTAAATTTTTTATGAACGAAATTAACTTTAAGACTCTTATCTACTTTATAATCACAATGCGAATGTACTTTTCTTTTTTTATTTGCGAGATTAAATGCGACGCGACAACGTTAGACGTCGTCAATTGACAAAACGCGCACAACATAATTGTTGTCGTAAGAGCTTTTGTCGAACTTTTTAAATTAATAAAACGCGAGAAAGAGCTTAATTAAAAGATTCTCGTCTTTTTTATTTTGCACAATCATATTTTCGTAAGAATTTATGATCATTATTTCGTAATCGAAGGAAACAAAACTATTTTTTATCGTTATCTAATTCATAAGTTCGACTTCACGACTCTAGATAGCAAGGAAAAATAAATCGTTTACAAATTTATCAAAAACGTATACAATACTTAAATGTCAATTTTGCACAAAAGAATCTACTTGATCATTGATGATTTGCTAGTCGATATCGATTTTAATCTTTCTCAATTTACTTCTTTCTCTTAATCTACATTCCAAAGTTCGCAACAATTAAATACTAAATCTATATTAGACGAAGATGATAATCAATCGAGCTTTCTAGTCTCGCAAGAAGTTACGCCAACCACTTCCCTTATCTAAACAATCGAGCGAGTATCTAAGAAGCCAAGAAATTAGCGGGCTGCTAGGCAGCAACGTTGAAACGAGCCTGATGTTGCAGAAGAGGGCAACAAGTTCACCCCAATCAACGAGTCTAGTGCTACGAAAGAGGGTAGCAAGTTCACCCCAATTAATGAGTCTACGCAACAATCAAATGTCAAATCTATAATAAGCGAAGATAATAATTAATTAAGCTTTTTAGTCTCGCAAGAAGTTACGATCGCCCAAGAGAATAAAAGTATAATTAACGCCTTCAAAACTAGCTGCGAAAAATCGACATATTCTCCAACGTTTCATGGAAAAGGTTGGTCAATCTTTCTTAGAAGATCTGGACTCGCAACGTGGAGGGATGCTCCTCGCTTAGCACCCTCTTTAATAGTGGGTAGAAAGCATCGTTTTATTTATAAAGTACGCTAAATCGCGAGGCAATTATTAGCTAACATATGGGGTCAATTAGTCGACGAGATAATCGTTGACCAATTAGTTCGCCTCATTGTGAGCGTGAGTAAATATTAGAGTCTCCAAAGTAGAAGACAAGACCATTTGAAGAAAAGTGTAAAATGTATAAGAATGTCACAATGATTGCAAAATAGAAGAAGCTTTTTATGATTCTCTTTCAATTTAACAATGTCAAACGCTCTTGTCGTTTTAGCTTATGGAGATCGCTCTTTTCGCATAACTTTCTATCAACTACTAGATTATGTAGCTCTTCTAACGACTAGACGTAGTTGCCATGATAAAACTCTAACCCTTTCTAGCTTAATGCTTTGATTTCTGCGTTGTACTAGAAGGGTCACATACTAAAAGCAATACGAATAGATCATCTTCTAGCAAACCACATAGTAGCTAATTGCATGATAGAAAGAACGATGTGTTATCATAATCGTAGATCTAATTCTTTTCGAACAACGAAACAATCTAGCTTGTTGCGTCTAGTTACGTCTTAATTCTTAATCAATATTAGCATATTTAAGAATTCAAATTTAATCTACATTTGATTTTAATAAAGATTCGACTTCATGAAAGATGATTGCGATCATTGCTTCTTAGATTCTTCATAATATAAACTAATTTTCTCTATGCAAGAACAATGTTAAGATGAACTCTAATAATTCGAACAATTGTATCTTTCTTACAAGCGTATAAAGACGCAATCAAACGACAATAAAAACGACATAAGATTTCTTCTAAAATGCAATGAGTTTAAACTTCAATCTTTTTAGAATTTATATACGATTATTGAATTTAAAGATCTCATTAATAAGAGTAATCTAACGAATTAATTCGTTGAACTCGAAGAATACGCACATATATTCGAAATCTTAATACAATTTAAGACGTACGCGTTAAAAATTGTAAAACAACGATCGTAACATAATTTTAAGAGATGCTAATTATATGTTAGTTCAAATTCTATAATAACTTAAACGATTGTACAACTTTGTTTGTTCATTAACGTCAAATTTTCTTCATTGCTTTAATTCGCGATTATATAAATTTATTTTTCAATAAATGTCGCACTTATAAACGATTAATTGAGAAAAATATTAACGAAATAGTCGCAATTCGTTGTTACGATTATTTGATAATTTTAGTTAACAAAGAGAACAAACTAAGAGAACGCTTTGAAGTTATTAATTAAAATCGTTTAAACAAAGAATACTTAGAGTTAACTTTAAGAAAACAATCATTTCGTACTATCGTAAAAGATCTAATTATCAAAAATGTCTCTTTTATTGCAAGAATTGCTAAGAAAATGCTACTTAATTTGCGAAGAATGCGCAATTTCGAAGTCTATAACATGAACATATAAGCTCGCAATTACAAAAACGAACGTTTAGTTAACTTTAACGTCGCGATGATCACATCTTATTATTTGTTCGTTATTAAACTTGCTTAACGCAAAGAAGACTATTAGTATAATGACTTAAGATCTTTCGATTACATGTTAAACGAAACGAAAATTGTGACGTTAAATAGAGCAACGCCAAATCGAGAATGTTTAAGTAAGCTTAAGTCAAGGAACAACAAAGATAGAGTAATAAAGTAGACGTCGATTCGACGACGCAACTCTCTAGTGATTGCAAGAATGGCGAGCTCACGAAAGCGAGACGCTAGAGTTGACGCTACAATAGATGGAAAGGCTGTGAAGAAAGAAAAGACGAGAGACGAGGTAATGTCTAGTTAGACGAGGTGATGTCTAGTTAGCAAAACTTTCTGCGAAACGATAGCTATTTACTACATCACAAGCATTTCTTAATGTTGTCAAAATAACATCAATAACAAAGTAGTAGTTGCGCTCAATATAAACGCTTAAAAGCTATTCTCTCTAATAAAATCATTCTTGGGAGAAAGTTTCTTTTTATTTCCCAACTTTTAATGTTCGCCCAATCTTATTTTTTATGTGTCGCTATAATTACAAACGCAATAAAATTTGCTCACAATTATCGTACTTCAAACTCGAATTCATTTATCATTAATGTTTTTGATTCACTTTCCATTCGCAATGCAATCGTCACAAAGGACTTTCTTCGTAGTGATCTCAATGTTATTGTTCGACTTATATTTTTCACACTTATTTTTGCACGAGATCTTAAAGCCTAGAGAGTCGATCTTATTTTCATAGAGCATCTTGCTTTAAGTCATCAATATCTCACACATTCTATTTTGATCATTGCATATAAGCAAGCTATTAGTCAAAGATTAACGAATAAACAACGTATCACGAAAGTTGAGTATGAATTTGCACACCAAAGACTAAACCTTTCACAACGACAAGTCTAAGATAGATGCCTCGAAAAGATTTGTACTAATGAAGAGGAAGTTGCGAGATAAAGAACGTGCGAGACACTTGAACTTTGGCATCTAAACTTCTTCAACTAACTAAGTGCGAGAGACTTTCGCACTGGACGTTGCCTCAGTTCTTAGAGTGAAGTTGCCAAGCCCCTGGCGGGTTGGCATGCTAAGTCGCTGACTAACATCAGGAGCGCTTTCACGTCTAAGCCCAAAACCCTTGATTACGGGCTCAAACTGCGTAATTATCGATTTCTTGTTAACCTTAACATAAAATCGACGTTTAGCGAGTTATAAACGTGTACTCTTGGCGTTTTTTAAAAAATCTTAATAGATTTCGTGCTTGGCGCAACTTCTCTTTCTTCAACATCACTTGCACGATACGTAAAAAACTCTTTTTTCGCAATATCTTGTTACAAGCTTACTAAAGTCATATTAGTGGTTCAAGTTCTACGTCTTTGAACGAATTTGCTATCATGTTCGTCATGCTTAAGAAACGAGCAATCTAAGCATAATGTTTAACATGCTTGATGAGCGAACATTGCGAACAATTATGTTCGCTATACTCGATAAGCGAACAAGACGAGCAATCAATATTTTCTTAATATATAGAAACTAGAATACGACTTCCTTATAAATCGTGTTCAACTTATTATAGATTTTTACTTATTGTTACTCTAGTTTATCGAATCTCTTTTAAAATTTATTAAACATAGAAGCTATCTATAGTTGCAAACTCTTGTTATTAAGTAATTGCTTACATTGTTTAAAGACGTCTACAAATCTTTTTAAAAGCACAATTTATTTTAATATTTTTAAAGAAAGTATTAACGTAACATTTTAAACACTCTAAGAATGTCTATATTAGATCAACGCGCTTCTACTTCAAGCACTAACTTATTAGCATTACGTCGACTATCGATTATAAAAGATAACAAAATTAGAATTAATAAATTCGATATCTATTATAAAGATCGTATTAGTTTGAAGAACTAACTTATACAAATAAATATCTATTTTATCTTCTATTCTATTTTAGCGAACTAGAAGACGATTTTTGCATTAACATTTCTTAAAGAGAGAGTTTAACATTGACTCAAGTCAAACTTACGAAAGTATTTGAAAAATAATAGCGAAAATCTTCGTGCGATGTTTATAGACTTCAATAACTTCAAAAGAGAGCTACAAAGAATCTTTGAAACATCTAACAAAAAACAAATTGCGAAAAGAGTAATTTAATATTTAATTTAACGAATCTTTGTAATAGACTACGCAATTAGATTTCAAAAGTATGTTAATCTAATCAAATAAAACGATGTCGCATTGATAACAATATTTCGACGAAATTTTAAAAACAATCTAAAAGACGAGACTATGCGTAATAGAAGAACTCTTAACGATATATTTGATCTTATCGAAGTAGCTATCGATCTCGACAACAAGTTATATAAAAGAGCTATAAAAAAAAGATACAATTAATCTCGAGAAAAAGTAGAAATCTTCTTTGAATTAATGATCGAATATTAGCAAAAAAAATCTTGTTTAAATTAGAAGTATAGTAATTTCAATTATTGTAAATTTGCATTTATGAAACTAAATTTTCCTTAACAATATAAAGAGAAAAACTCTAGAGAAAAGCAAGATAACAAATCTTAAAAAACATGCTATTTATATAGCAAATCGAGTCACTTCGCAAGAGATTGTCGATTACGAAACTTAATAAATTGTTAGCAAATCAATGCTATGTTAAGAGAAATATTTAATAGCTAGAACGACATTAGAAAACAAACTAACACAAAGACAAATATTTTTAAAACTAGATCGAACAACAACTACTATCTAATAGAAAATTCAAATTAATTATAGAAAGTTCTAGATAGAACATTATTAGACAAAATATTTGTATCTACGCAAAAAGTTAATTAAATACTTAATAAGACTTTAAGAGCGAAACAATCAAGAACGTCATACTTTTATCTAGCAACAAATTTAGACAACGAATACAACTAAAAGAACTTTTACGAATATCTAGACAATATTACGAATTATTTTGACGCTTTAGCTAGCTTATTAAGAGAAAGAAAGATAAATTAAATCGTAAATAAATGCGAGAAAGCGCTAGAAAGCGACGCCACTATAGAAAGAGAAATTCCTAATAAAATCGAACAACAACTAAGCAATGTAAGTCTATCTCAAAAGAAAATAAAGAAAGAAAAAAAATATGCGACGCTCAATTGAACAAAATGCTATAACGATTTATGCTAAACTTATCTAGAAAACAAAGAAGAAGTCAACTAATTCTCTAGAAAGTCGAAATTATTAATTTAGTATAAGAAGAAAACTTAGCGCAAACAAACGCTCGAAGCGAAAGTTACAACACAAAAACAAAAAATAGTTCATTTTTTTTAGTAA
>JAABUW010008070.1_pt1 | contig 12427 bp, 22 predicted proteins | sample 5560081 | NCBI WGS metagenome assembly JAABUW01 (sample SAMN10711882, study PRJNA513363) | rock metagenome | isolation source: Antarctica rocks | place: Antarctica: Victoria Land, Knobhead sud | reverse complement strand
GCCCAACCCAACGGCACTTCGTTCATCCCTCTTCTGCCTCTGTATCATTTAGGAACCGAGATGACACTCGAGCCTACAGGGCACCTGCGCCCTAAGCTGTGTTGTCTGTTGCAGGTATGGGACCTGAAAGACCTAGGGCTGCAGGCCAGCCAGCGCATAGCCCAAGCCGGTGATCCTCTGCGCCTGTTGACAGATATCAGCCAGAACTTTCCCACCCTGGCAGCCTCCTTATCCCGCCTCCCTGCAAATGCATCCCTAGCAGCTGAAGTCAGATCAAACCAGCGCAGCCTCCCTGCAGGTCTGCTCCTCTTCCTCCTCCCGCTGCTGCTGCTGCTGCTGCTGCTGCTGCTGCTGCTGCTGCTGCTGTAAACCCTGCATGATTTTGATAGGTCTGAGAGCAGAGCGTGACACCTTTCACCCTTGAAGTTGTTGCTTACGATCTGTCTGATTGTGCAGCACTCTGAGGCCCGGCAAGCTTGAGGAGGTCTGCTGACTCTGTTGCAAGATTCAACTCAAGATTGCTTGTGACACCTGATATGCATGAGATAACACCAGTACACTCATCAGTCATAGCATGAGTAGTAACAGTAAGCACAGTACCAGCAGTAGTAGCAACATAGGATTGAAATGATCATTACAAAGTGTTGCTGCACCTGCCTGAGCATATCCTAAAACATGGTCACCAGCGAATTCAGTTACATGAGATACAGTTGATCATGACACATTTGGCGTATGTGCCTATATAGACGAGGCTAACCTCTACACTGGAGTGCTGATGACATGTCAGCAGGACCTGTTGATTTGTCATCAGCGTCCAGTCAAGAGGCTCACCTTTGCCATATAGGTTTAGACACTGGACAACCCCGCCATATGATGTGGCTTTGTAAGCTGACAAGACCTAGCCTTTTTGCTGCAACCTGCCTGTTTAGTGCAGCGAGTGTGGTCATGCATGTGCACTGTTCAGGGTGTTGATCATGACGCGACTCAGCAGTCTTTGTTTGCCATCATCAAGACAATCCTTGCACCAGGCTGACACTCTTTTGCTCACCACACATGTTGACAGTGCATATGTATGTACTTGTGTATGTTAGACTTGAGTGTTTTGGTTTCTGGGCTAAGATTGGATTGCTCTAGAGTATGCTTGCTGACCTTTGCTGTGGCGTTTGGATGATCATGGGTCAAGCGAAATCATATTTATGTGGAAAATATGAAAATGAGTAATTTTGTATTTTATTTTTTCTTGTCATAAATAGTAAATCTATAAGGGTTATGAGTTTACTCTGTCTGTAGGTGCCAATGTGATGTTGATGAATGGTCTGCCGGTGGATGTGACAAGCCTGGAGCTGTATGAACTCATGGATCGTATCTCTGCTGAGGTGATTTTCACTCAGCCATGTCTGTTGTCACACTCCATGACCCCACTTCCGTCAAACAAATAAAACGCAACACATGGTATGGTTACTGTGATCAGTGCTTCTCTCATTCAATGAAAATTTGTAAAGTTGACACTGTTCAAGAACAAATCTACTATGACTAACAACATAAGTAACACCTTTGCGAGTACCAACTATCAACGTAGTGATGTATGTCCATAAGCATGTGTGTTACACTAGTGTGTTTGTGTGCACTGTCAGCATGTGTGGTGCGCAAAGAATGCATGTGTGTTTTGGTACGTGGTCACGTTCATGGTGCAGCAGCAGCAGCCAAGTTAGGATGAGCCAGAGGAAAAGGGCTGTTGCACATTGGCAGACAGTTGGCTTTGCTTGTTGTGTCTCTGATATTGACAAAACAGCATTTCATGAACAAGATTCCAGCTTGACTGTAGTCTGGCATTCTGGATCACTTTTGACCAGATCACCCGAGTTTGATGATGAGAACTGGAATGTTTACAGTATGTGCATTCAGCACAAGGTTTAGTACACCACTTAGATCATGGAGTACTTGGTTATGGCCCATTGTAACCTTGTGCACCTGTTCCTGTTTTGGCAGTCAGCACACCAACAAAGCCAGGTGTTGATGCACATCAGTTTCGGCAAATCTTCTGCTCCCAGCAAACAAGGCAACCAGTCTTTGAGTGCTCTTTTCAATCCCAAAATGTCTGTAGGGATGGCTTTTCAGCTCAGAAATGTCATCCCTACACTGAAAATCTACACTCAGAAACACACAGGGACAGCAAAAGCATGCTTCTAAGTTGGGGAGCTGTTTTAGGTAGCCTTCAAGTTGAATGTGTTACATAGGTTCGGCTGACAGACATGCTGAAGACAACAGAGCTGCATGTCCAAGACATCCAGGCTCTGCTGCAGCTGCGTGCCACCACCAAAAGCTTGGACAGCAGCAGCATCCGCATCGACCTGGCCCCTTACAGCCATGTCCACTGGCTGAACAACCTAGAAAAGGTGAGGAAAGAAAAGAAAAGGGAAAGACTTGGACAGCAGCAGCATCCGCATTGACCTGGCTCCTTACAACCATGTCCACTGGCTGAACAACCTAGAAAAGGTGAGAAAAGAAAAGAAAAGGCAAGGAAAGAGTACACCTTTTGGCATCAGTTGATTGAGAAGCCAAGTAGTATACCGGGCTGCCTGAGAAAAGGCGAGCTGTACTGTTGCTGTTGCTGTGGCTTCAGACCTGAACTGCTCCTCAGCCTCCTGAAAACGATGAAACCAAACAGTGTTTGCTGTTGTTCTCTGATCATCTGGTTGGTGCGCCGGTGACACTGCATGTACACAGCTGTGTTGCCGGAGCTGTCATGAAAGTAATGTTGTGGCCGTCATGAAATGACTGTTTTGGCTGGCTGTCATGAAATGATTGTTCTGGCTGTCATGAAATGACTATTCTGCCTGTCATGAAGTGACTGTTCTGCCTGTCATGAAATGACTGTTGTTCAATTGACTGCTCTACCAGCATCCAAGGATGTTTGGGCTTGACCCAGACCTGAAATAAGATCTGAAACTTTAAAAGCATCACGTGCAGTGTTGGCGTGCAGTCCCTGGTCTCTTGTTGTCTGTGTTGCAAATGCTTGCAGGAGGTAGGGTGCCACAGCTTCCAGGCAAGTGCCGCAAACCTATTCCTTGGCAGATAGACAAGCATGTGAAGTACAGTCCAGCTTCCAAGTGCACACCTGCTGATCCCAGCTACTGCAGCTTCTCAGCATCTTGACTTTTCATTCATTTTACACAGTCTGGGGTGTGGAGCCAGTTGTGGCTCATCAGACATCCTGGCTTGTCAGCATTTTTGAGCGTGTGCTCAGTCTTTGAGTGTGAGTCCTGAGCTGCTGATGCAGGACAAGAAGAGGTACCGGGGCTTCAGTCGCACAGTCACAGATCTGCTCATCCCCAGCTTCCCTGGCAACCTGCCTAGCATAGCCAGAAACATCTTCAACGCCGTGTTTGTTGTCGACCTGGGATCTGCTCACGGGATTGGGTAGGTACACGAAAATATCAAAAAGTTGTGGCTGCATCAACAGCATGTTGCTAACTGCGCACTCACTGCCTGTACACCCTTTGTCTAACCTAAGCAAACTGATGGAGCCTGACAATGAAAGATAAATCAGACCAGATCAGACTGGATCAGATCCAGCCTGAATGGAGATACTGCCCATCTGTACATGCAATCAGTTGTTGGCCTAGCAGCTCTGCTCAACTCCAAAACGTTTGCTTTCATTCAGAAATTTTATCCCTACATTGGAAGTCTCAACTCAGAAACGCCTGGAGACAGTGCAAAAGTGTCTCTACCTTGTGGAGATGTTTCAGATCCATTTCAAGTCTTGCTGACGCTTATCTCCCTGATGCTCTTCACTTCAGACAACATTGGCTGCTTGCCTAATCAGATGTTGGGCTTGCAAGGCTACAGTGCTGGCCATGGACCTCTAGCATCTTGTGTACAATGGATAGCAGATAGTAGACAGTGATAGTGGACAAGGAATAGTGGACTATTGACATTTGTTCGCGAAGAGTAGACAGCAGACAGCATTGGAGTGTACATCACACTTTCACGAGTCATTGCATATGATTTCACATCACACAAGCAGCTAAGCTGTCCACAGTCTTCTGACTGCTTAGCTGCCTGGTTTGATGTGAAATCATATGCCATGACTCGTGAAAGTGTGACGCACACTACAGCAGATGGTGGACAATGAAGCATGAACAGTAGACAGTAGCCTGGTACCTGTTTCGATGGTTGCTTGTGCTGTTAATGCAGGTATTGTCTTCGTTTCAGTGCATCGTCTTAGTGGTTGTCACGCCCTGGATATGTCACAGTTGGCTGCTCATAAGGCAGCTTGTGTATGCACTTGGCTCATTCTGGGCTATGCATGCAGTGTTGCTGAAGCTCTTGTGAGGGCCATTGGGAGCAGGTGGCCTGTCAGGCTAGGGCTGTTGCCCATTGTCCCTGAGGTGTTGCTGAAGTCAACACAGAAAGGTATGCGGATCATGGAAGCAACGAGCAACAGAACTGCAGTGTTTGGTGAGTTGTAGTTGTCAGAAGAATGATCAAGCCTTGAGGCTGGCTACCCATTAGCAGTATCACATGCAGACACACACGTGCTTGAATGACATTTGTGCGTGCGACATGTACTGGTACCCCCAAACCGTATTTTACAGTTGGCAGACCTGCATGTTGCCCTTGGATTCTCGGTAGCATCTGTCCCACACACACTTGAGTGTATCCATGCAGCTGCTGTACTGATGCAGCATGGCTGCTGACATCACATCACTGTTTCACATAAAATCCGTGCAAATCTGCTTTCAGACAACCAGTGGCTGTCGTGGAAAGAGTCAAAATTCATATTCAAGTTTTTGTATTGAAGACACAGTGTTTGTGTAATGTGTGGACGGCCCGGTACAATGCTTATCTCCTCGTTAAATTGACGCTGAAAGGTGGGCAGTCTTTTCTTTTCTTTTTTTCCACTGTGTGATGTTTGGGTGCGTCAAGTATCATGCCAGTTGCCCAGTGCTGCTTCATCAGCATGCCACAGCTGTGGGCTGCCGCCTTAGCAGGCTCCCGTTATGATTGCTGAAAAGCGTAGAATTTTCTTTTCTTTCAGCATGCCACTGATGCAGGCGCCACAGAAGCATCCACACAACAGGCAACATCAGTGTCAGGTCAGGCGGCCCAAGCAATGCAGGTGCTGGACTCCACCTTTGGAGCAGCAGCCTGCTTGACCTTCCTGTCTGAGTTGCTTCCCAAAGACCCACATGCAAACGCCGATGAGCCAGCTACACTAACCTCTGCCCAGGTATGCTGCTGATCTGCCTTTTGCTCTGTGCTATAAAGGGAAGCAGTAGGCAGAGCTGGGAGCTTTGCCTATCGGCTTGACAGGCACTGCTGATTGGCACTGGCCCTTTATGTGAAAGGCAGTGTTCCCTGTTGGATGTTGTTGCCAAAGGCATCTGGGCAGATATGGTGACCTTGAGATGATGACCAGCTCAGGTATGGGTTGAATCCTACAATTCACTCATGTGCACGGTCTGCCTGTGTAGCCAATGATCACTCAGCAGCAGCTACTTTCTAGCTTGCTGACCCACCCACCTATGAAAGCCGGTGCTGTGGGTCTGATCCTCCAAATACGCTGCTGGAGTCATTTCGTCATGGCACAAGAACTTTTTTGTACCAAAAAAAAGTTCTATAAAATTGAAAGGCGACTTCTGCCTATGAGCTATGAGTGCTGTGGACTGCTAGATCTGGACTGGCATACCTGTTTTGTGTCAAGATGTTGCACATTCCAAAGTTGATCAGGCTTTCTGCAGACATGCACTCATCACCACTCAAGCTGTTGGCAAACTGCGTTAGCATCAACAGGCACTTGCAATAAGCTTGCTCTTCCAACAGGAGCCAAACTTGACCATGTTTGCTGTGATGCAGATCGAGAGGGCTTTCACAGAGGCTTGGGAGACAGCTGCGGGGCAGCTGACAAACCCTAAGGCCAGCCCTGATGACCTAGAGCTGGCGGCCATTGAGCCTGAGGCTGCATGGCAGCAGTTGCAGGACTCCAATGGTGTGGCAGCAGGCGCAGTGCTACAGACCCTTGAAGCAACTAAGTTTGCTCAATCCAAAGGCAAGCTCTGCTTTGTATACATACAATGCATACCTTGCATGTTGGGGTCTAACAAGCTTGCTCAGGCTGACATATCGTCGGAGCAAAGGATGCCTGATGGCAGAAGTTGCAAGACTGTAGCAACTCGGTGGTAGACGCAAGGCAACAGGTGGTAGACGCAAGGTTACAGGTGGTAGACGCAAGGCCACAGGTCCTTGAAGCAACTGAGCTTGCCCAGTCTTTAGATGGAAGAGTGCTACTGCTTGTCAGATCCAGGCAGCTGCCTTAGCACGCTGGGCAGAAGGCATAGAATGTGATCATTGGTGTTTGATAGATTGTTGCAGCATTTGCTAGGGCTGCCTCAGCAAGAAGCTAGGGCTCTTTTACTGTTGAGTGTGGAAATAAACCAAATGAGTGTGGAAATAAACCAAATGACTGCAACGGTTGCGGAGTCAGGCTAGCTAGCTGCCACTGACAGAGTCCAGAGTCTCAGATTGTTTTGATGGGTTGGATTCTACTCAGCATTGGCTAATCAGCGGCCCTAAGATCCCTATCTTTTGCCAGCTGCTTATCCGCTGGCCGTGAAGTTGGCAGGTCTTGTGACAGCAAAGCAGGTGGGATCTCCATGGCTGCATGCGCTTTTTTCTGGACCATTTTTTTGACCTCGTGGGGTCTGCAGGCTCCTGGCGCGTCAGCATTGAATCTGTAAGCCTTGTGATAGCAAATCAGGATGAAGCATGCAGCTAAACAAGGCAATTTGCGAGTTATCAACTGTTAAGCATTGGGTTTGCAGGCCTTGTGACGGCAGATCAGGAGGGATCGCTGTGGCTGAACGGGCTGGTCTTCGGGGGTGTCTTGGGGGGTCCCCAGCAAGCCCTCATGAGAGGCATCTTTGCAGAGATGCAAACCCTACAAGAGCACGTGTACTACCAAGCCATTCAAGACGACACACCAGATATCTTGGCTGAGCTGTTGCGGTTGGAGGGCGCTTTGCAGCGATACAACCCTAGGATCCTGGAAAAGCCCTCCTCCCCTGACAGGTATAACCACTGCACTCTGGAACAGCCCTGCTTCTTTGACGTGGATAGTCCTTGTATGCTGGAGCTTTAAGACTCTTGCATTAGCTTATTGAGTCTGCGTTCCTTACAAAAGCAATGCCTGACGCTGTCTGTTACAGAATACTCCTTCTTTTGAGCCAGCTTTCTCTCAGCTCTGCAGCACGCCTACTCTCCTGACAGGGGAGGCTCTCATCAAGCCAGACCTAGATCAAACGCAGATGCCTGCAGTCTGACAAAGCTTCCCTTCTGCAGGCACGATGTGAGGCAGTATGCTCTGGGTGGGGAGGGTAACAAGCCCACAGGGGGTTGGCTGTCCCAGCTGGGGTATCTGTACCCCCCAGAGGCAGAGGACACCATAGCTGCAATAACGCACTGGGTTTGCGTTGACCTCAACACCAAGGTTTGCACCACACTATTTCCACATCAAACCTGTTTCTTCAGCACATATAACACTAGACGAAAAAGTTGCATCACTGATTGTCATGCATATGGTCATGTACAATATGCATCTGCGTCCAAACTGTTCATTCCATTAGGTGCATATGTCACTGACATGATTTGGGCATGGCAATATTGGACTACAGTGAAATTCGAACTGGTGCAGGCAGGGCAAGGGCTGCTGCTAGCTGCCCTAGACCATCTGCAAGAAGCCCCAGCAGCTGAGGGGGCTGCTGCTCGGGTGGGCGTGCTGTACAATCCTGCAGATACAGCAGCAGAACCATCTCTGCTGGCCAGACTGCTTCTAGCAACCACCCAGCTGACCAGTAGACGCCCCAAGATTGCTGGTGAGCACCTGTTGTCCCTCAGCATCCTTTGTTGGTGTGACATGTCATCCTCACAACAGATTTTTTGCGTTTCAAACTGCATCTGGGAAAGATGCAATGTAGCATGTGCTGAGTGCGCATCAATGTTGTGATCCTGAGAGACATGTCACTGTTGGTCAAGCCGTGTTTGATTGCAAAATCAGCAATGTGGGTTTCTGAGATTGATGACAGGGATCATTGCTTTGATCTGTAATGTGCATGCTTAGTGTGCATGCGACATGGTGCCTCACATGGTCTTTACACATTTGTGGGACATGCTTGTGCTGAATGCTTGGGATCCCAAGTGCTGCATCACAAAGAGAACACCAAAGAGCACAGCACCTGCTTACCATAATTGATGCTCATGTGCTGCAGTGGTGTTCAGGATTCCTAACTTGGCTCGTTCTCTTGTCACAGCCTCAATTCACTCGGGAACCCTCACCAATAGATGTCTGGGAATGTTTGCAGCAATGAGAGATGTTTGTGTTCCACGCAGGCTTTTTGACAGCTTTACTGTCAGATCCAGCTCAGCTCACTCAGCTTGGCTCAAGCTACAACTCAGCCCTTGAATTGGTTCAGAAGAGCGGACTCAATTTACAGGCAGTAGGCCGTGCTCTTGAGGATGCTCAGCTCTCCGAGCTCGATGACCAGCTCAAAGCTCAAGCCGAGCTGACTCAGAAGCTGTTGAAGCTGCCAGCTGGCAGCAGCGCAGTGGTGACCAACGGCAGGATGGTGGTTGTTGAGAGCACCGAGTTAGGTGTGTCAGAGGAGTTTGGCACAGAGGACTTCGGTCTCTTGGTGAGCGTTGGAGTCTCTCACTAAGTCGTTACATGCAGCTTTGCCTACCGCGAAGGGTTAGTGATGGACATGTGCCAGAGATGATCAACAAGATGATGTCCAGCACGCTGTTTGATCCAGCTCTAGGCTTCATTTTTGATATCACCAGGTCTCAGTTAAGATGGGTGCATATCAGGAATTCGGAACCATAAGACACATAGAGTGTCAACATACCAGCCTGTCATTTTGAATCACAGGTTACACCTTGTCCTCTGGTACCCAGACTGCCTCTGCTATCAATTTCTCACTTGTCTCTACCACTTGCCTCTACCATTTGCAGCTACCGCTTGCCTCTACCTACCTCTACCACTTGCGTCTACCACTTGCTTCTACCACTTGCCCTCCCTTGCCTGCAGTACTAGAGTATCATACACCCATCCCATCCTACAAAGCAAACCCTCCTTGACGTCATGTCACTGCACTACAGGAGCTGTATGCAAACAGCCAGCAGATGGCAGCTGGCATCCAGGCTCTGCTGGAAACGGCCCTGACAGAGGGCAGGGCAGTGGCAGGCAGCCTTGCTGACTCAGAGTATGGTGAGGCTGTCGGCGAAGCCGAAGAAGATACGAGCGTGGGAAAGCTGAGCAATGCAGCAATGCTGGCTTCATCCATTTTGGCCACTCATGGGGCAGCCGAGGTAAAGTTTCTGCTGACATTTTCCTCCTTTAATACCCTCTTTTGATCGGCAAAGCTTCCCCTGTCATCTTTTCTCCCTGGGCTTGTCCTCCCTTTGTGATTCCTCTTCATCTTGTTTCTTGCTTCAGTCATGCATGATGCTGGCACTATGAGTTTGATGGCTAAGCTGCAGTTGCATTGGCAGTGGCAGTAGCAGCGTCTGTAGCAGCAGCAGCAGCAGCAGCAGCAGTAGTGGTAGTAGTAGCAAACTAAAAGAATAGCAGTACTGGGGCCATAGCAATATTTGATACGGCACACCTGCTTGCTGTTGGTTTTGACGTTCTGCTTGCCTCTCTGAGGTTCCCTCTTGTTCCCACATGCAGGTGTCTGAGCGGAACCAGGGCTTAGGGCAGGTTGTCAACGCCCTACAGGGCCATTACTGTGCCATCACAGGTGACTGACATCATCACCAGGCTGTACAAGCTTGTATGCATTGTTGACAATCTGATTGATGACAGCGCTGTTGATTATTCCAATGCTCAGCACCACTGCAGTCACAGCTGCTGGCCATGCATTGTCCCAGTGTTTGCTGCTGTCATAATATCTAACAGTGTGGCAGTGTATCCAGTGTGATGCGGCCCAAACCCACATGTCATCGTTGTTCTGTTACATGGGGTGAAATCCCACACTGGGCATTAGATGCCCCTTGGCTCATTGTACCCTGTTACATGATGAACCAATCTGCAGCACCTTACCCGTTGGTCAGATGCTGGACACAGCAATGCGCACATGTTTGCCAAACACGAATGAAGCCGCCCGACACCAAAGACGACAACAGATCTGCCTCATTGCATCACATCTATTGTCGCCTTTGAAGTGAGGCATCTTCAGCAATGTCTGGCAACCATCTGCGCACTGCTGTCATCAAGATTGCACCCAGAGTGTTAATCATTGGCGTTGGTCAGCGTGTACGACATGTGACATCCCATGCTATCTTTCAGGGCATTCTGGAGGTGGCCTCAGGGACAATGTCCCTTCCTACCTGCACGTGGATGTTGTTTTGAACCCCCTCAGCAAAGCTGCTCAGCGAGTTGCACCCATACTTGAGTGGCTCAGGTCCAGCTTCCATGCCAGCATCAAGGTACCGCTTGGTCCTGTCTCAGCATGCTGTGGTCTATTGTGCTACCTTGCACCACCTCTGCAATGCTGTCCAACAGCATTGCATTGAGCAGCATGCCCAACACAGCAGATGCTACTGGTTTGTGTACTGCACAGAGGGCACAAGTCCGTGGTATGCTGACTGCCAAAACGGGAAATTGTACCAGAAGGTACTCAAGACTGTACCTACCCAACTTTCCAAGAAAACATGTGTCATATGAATGAGTCTGAGCACCATCAGCACCATTTTCCAGCACAAACATGTGTGTTTGCACAACAAGTGCTCCAGTCAAGCGATGGCACGGGTCTTGCATATCAGTGCAGTCTTTCTATTTGCAATCTTTCACAATCAGGCCTTCTTGTTGTTTGTTGACGTTCTGCTGCCCAGCTCTCATGGGTCCCCTTTTTAGTGTTGGAGGTGAGTATCTGCTTGAGTGTCCAATTTCCAAGTTGCTCAGAGACAACCGACAGACCGGTTTCAGTCCTGTAATCACTTCAAAGCGGCCGTTCTTTGCCCAAAAGGTTTGCGTGAACGTCTACAAGTTCTTTGAACTGTTTCTATCTGATGAACACCTGGTACTGAAGGCATTTGACCAGGACTCTGATAACCACAGCACACCTGTGCAACCTAGTTGATTGGTTGAAGATGTGTACCCTCCCTCTCCTCCTTCCCTTGGAGAGCATATGCTTTCAGGATCAGGCCTTTTGCAGCATTCGAACTTTCACAACCAGGCACACACTTCAGTGCCATGCAGCTCTTCCAAATATTGATGTGCAATGCAATGGGGTGTTGTCTGTTGCAGGTGTACCTGAATCCAGAGAGGGAGCTATCAGACATGCCTCTGAAGACCTTCTACAGATACGTCTTACCAGAGCCCTCACCAGCTGGTGAGCCAGATTTCTATTCACGGCAGTCTTGCATGTGGATCATTGCCATCTTGAAAGGCACCAGGATGCGATCAGAGTCGTTTTGTGTCACCATTGTTGGATGCCTTTGTGGTATGACTACGCCAAGTGAAGCACAAAGCAAGCTGCTAACGTTGGTCGCTGCTATTGGGGTCTGTCAGTCTGCATTCGGGATGGCATGGTGCCCCCAACTAACCAAACTATACAGGAAGCTACTCAGGACTGTATGTACCTGACCCTAGGGGGAGACACATATTCAATGAATGAGTAAAAGGCCCCACTCTGTACTGCAACACTGAGACCACCTTCTTGCCAGCAGCTGCTACACACTGAAGTCCCAGGCCCTGACAAAACCCCCTCTCCCATCCCATTCTTTCTGATTCCTTCCCATCACTTTGTCTCTGTCCAATACCTGCATGGAAAGCTGTGCATGTGTGCGTGTGTATAGGTGGTATGCCACAACCACCAGCTGCTGTTTTCAAGAGCCTGCCGCCTCGCCAGATCCTGACTCTCAACTTTGATGCTCCTGAGATGTGGCTGGTTGAGCCAGTCATTGCCGAGCATGATCTGGACAATCTCAAGCTTGAGCAGCTCGGCGACTCACCGACCCTAAAGGCTGAGTATGAGCTTGAGGCGCTGATGCTGACTGGACGGTGCATGGACTTGCATGCTAGGCGGCGAGAACTGGTAAGCAAAGCATGCATGAACAGCCCATCAAGTTCATTGTCAATTGACCATCATATTCAACAACCTGGGGAATGCACTTTGGAGTTATTAGCAATGTACAAAACACTAACCAGCACACCCTTCTGTAGTTTGACAAAATGGTGTAAGCTTGCTTTCCTTTCCATCAGGACAGTATGTGTAACTCCTTTTTGCATTGTATGTGACAGATTCTGGTCTGATCTTTCCATACCAACTCAATGATTACTCTTGATTGATTGATTGATTGATTGATTGATTGATTGATTGATTGATTGATTGATTGATTGATTGGTTTAAAAAATGATTGATCAGTC
>JAABUW010008065.1_pt1 | contig 12436 bp, 12 predicted proteins | sample 5560081 | NCBI WGS metagenome assembly JAABUW01 (sample SAMN10711882, study PRJNA513363) | rock metagenome | isolation source: Antarctica rocks | place: Antarctica: Victoria Land, Knobhead sud | reverse complement strand
CCGGATTATAAGCAATTTCCGAGGCATTCCCAGACTTTGAATAACCCAGTATGCATAACATCAACATTACCAACTTGTCGGACCATGATCAAGAGTTTGAGGTTCATGGGTGGAACAACAACAGCAACATGACGGTTCAAGCGCACACTACCGCAGTGATTCAAGCTGAGGACGGTTCCTCTGGAGCTATTATCGCCTTGCATGATGGGCATGAAGGTGAACAGGCAGAGATCACGAAGAATGGCTTCGGAGGTAACAATCTACCCACATCTCTTCCCATGGTACCGGCGCTAACGACTTGCCCTTACCAAGGCAACGACTTTTTCGACTTGAGCAATATCGTGGGTGCTGGCGGCAACATGACGGTCCAGCAAGTCGACAAACCCGCCACTCGCAAAGGCGATCCTCGATTCATGCAAAACCTAAACGATGCCTGGCACAGAACCGACGATAACACTAGAGCATCTCTGGATCAGTGCGTACATCTCAATGATGCCGGAAATGTCGCGAGAATCGATGCTATCAAAGATCACCCAGAGCTCGAAAATTTCATCCGCTCCTTCGCAGACGGCAAGACATACATCGGCATTGGCGCATGGGGAGGCAGCCCAGGCAATGCAAACGACAACAACCAATCATCCGCCGGACAAGGCAATACGGATATACAGGTCACCTACAACGATGGTGATGCCTCACCGCCCCAGGTAGCTTCACTCCTTGCAATTCCCAGCCATGGAACTCACAAACCGACAGTAACACTCCAGCAGGCAGCACCCCATCATCCCCATTTCGCAGCCGTACACCGCAAAGAGGAGGCACATGGACCCGGTATTGTCCTCACCAATGCCTCATCCCAGGAGCAGACCTACAACTTCTACGACAACTTCTGGAACGGCGAAGGGACCGCAGGCGCAAACTTCGACCACCCAACCAACCCAACAACCGTGGGCCCCGGTGCAACCACCTTCGTTGAACTACCAACAAGCTTCAAAGGCCGTGTGCAGCGCGGAACCCAATTGCCAGCCACCTGGGTCGAGTTCCAGATCAGCGCCAGCAACGACAATGCCGCACACGGCGACATCAGCCTGCAACAAGGCTGTGACGGCGCCGCGACAATCAATGCCACGGACGGAAGCGGTAGAAGCGGTGGGTTCAGCCAGGATATCTTGTCCAACGCTCCTGCTACTGCGGTTCAGAATAAGCCGGACGGCACGAAGGCTCTCGCTACCACGATGGGAAACTGGATGAGCGGACCGAATCAAGCGGCGATTGACTACGAGAATCAGATGGTGGGGCAGCAGCATGCTTATATCACAGGTGGGACTGGGACTGATGATGTGGCGTCTAGTAATAATTGTTTTGCTGTTACTTTTTATTGATTTTTTCGTTGGGTGCTAAGCAATTGTTCCTATAGTATAACAACACAGAAGAATGGGATCAGTCAACGTCCACCCCCCTAAAGTATTCACCATGTTTGGCCAGGTCAGTGGCAACGTTCTGGGTCTCTAAGGTGGTGGCCTCGTAGCAAGTGCAGTCAGCAACTCAGGCTTTGACATTGGTGATCGAGTAACGATCTATTTCTTAGCTCTTATCGAAATGTCCCTCGTTGCAATGCTAAGCTGGCATGCTACGTCCCGAAGGCATGGAGTATTACACAGCTGCGGCTGACAGCGCCAGATCTCGCAAACTCCTCGCTTCGTCGAAGAAGTACAGTCTAAAGATCAATAATCTCCTGGCAAATATCAGAGCTCCTGGCGCTATTGGCGACCCACCAAATTCTGTGCTTGCAAGCGTTCCGGACGAGTGCAAAACGACCGTGGCCCCCGTTTGGAGGGTATACAACCTAACACAGCTTTTTCATTCCTGTTGTGATCCAATCGCCGGAGCAGATTACAACCTCAACCCCAAACCCCAAACCCGATAGCTCACTCAATCCCCACTTCCCCCTTCCCTCCATGAAAATCTTCGTCTTCTCCTCTCGCCGCAATCTCTTTCTTCCTCGACCCATTCAACTACGCAATCACAAACCCCTACCAACTCAACGAACTCGCCCACTATCTACCGCACGCGTATCTCCGAAGAAGTCATCCTCCTCGCCTTCACCACGGTCGTCAACGTAGAGCTCGTGGCTGAGCATCACGGGACTTGCATGCCAGCTTTCTATGCATAGTTCGACGCCTATCTACGTTGCAGGATCTATTCCTGCTGCTGGATAAATACTGCGATAATAGGTTGCCGCTGCTGCATCCGGATAAAAGTCAGGTCATCACGGCCCTTCAGACTCGGGCGTCGCTGCGCGCCAAAGCCATCGGAAAGTTGTACTGGCTGCAGCGGCCGCTGTTTGACTATCTCACGCATTCGCAAGTGGCGCTCGTCAGCGGCGACAGGAGTAAGACCAATCTATCGGAGATGGAAGCATTGGAAACGCTTCTACAGCAATTTACGTGCCTTGAGCAAGCAAGTGCGCTGGTCCTGGACGCGCAAGTGAAGGAGCTAGCCAAGATTCTGGTCATGGAAGAGATGAATGTGAATACTAGTGAGCCGGTGCATGCGCATGGCGTAGACTGGCGACTGGCGACGGAGTTGAGACACAGTGTGTGGTGCCGAGACCGTTTGAAGGTAGATTTTCCCCTATCCAAAGGCGGTCTGGATGTCGGTGTGTTGGTGTGAATCTTGGGAGGATGGCGAAGGGGAGTGGGCTTTTTGGTGAAGTCTAAAGGGTGGGGATTAGAGAGTTGTTGGTAGGATGTAGGTTTCAAGGTCTCGGTCTTCTAGCATTGAGAACATCATTTGAAAGGGAAAGGACGTGGAAATGGGAAGAGGACGCCTTGAAGATAACAGAGGCAGAAAGAATCCCGAAGTCTGGACCAGCGAGTCAAGAAACAGATAATCCATGACTGTTTAGGACACTCAACGACTCAGTAAGTACACTACGAATGACTTGAGCCTTGGCGAAATTGACGATGTACTATCTAGAAGAGTTGAAGCGCTTATATGTCAATTGTGGCCACTCGTAAGAATTGAATTACAAAGTTTGAGTAGCTACTTTCGTGAGAATCGCAAAGCCATGATGCGTAAGAGACAGTTGGCAAATATCAATCCAATCCTCGCCAATAAGGGCACAATTATCTTCTCAACAAACGCTTGATTTAAACGTGCGAAGAGCCAGAGCACGGGACCTTCTTCGTCCGACAGCATCCCCATTTTTTGAGTTCTTCAAGTGGTCCGAGTACGGTTCTAGAACCCATTACAATCCTATTGAGCAAGAAATATTAGTGACGATTTGCCATCGTGAGAGGCACTAAAGCACACCGTGGGTCTGAAGATTGAAGGTCTGCTTTTCATTGTATGGATGAACGCAGCAAGTATAGCAGCCTGTGCCTATATCGCCGACAAACTGCGAAAAGATCGTCAGTCAATGCAAATTCATTGTGCAAGCTCAACGCTTGTGATCGGGCACGACTTAGAGGCGAGAGCAGTCTGGTAGCTTACTCTTGATTTAGAACATTTTATATCGTCTAAGTTTTAGCAATCTAGCAAGCATGCGTCTCTGGGTCCCGGCTTCCCGGACACAGCGGAGAAAGAAATTTCGACAATCTGGCCTTCATCATGTTTAGGACTGTGATGAGCAACACTCGATTTGTCCGATTTCGTGCACCAACTATACCACCCGTTGCCCAAATCTGCAACATACTGCGAAGAGATTTACCCAGTGCTCTTTGAGATAGTTTGAGATGGCGATCGTCCAAGATTTCGATGTGCATCAAATTTGGCAAGTTGTTATCCTCTTGGGGCATATGGCCGGTTCTGTGGGAATTTCGAGGTCTATACACGTGTCTTAGGGACCACGCTTCTCAACTAGAGAGGCGACAGACGTTTCGTGAATATGGATGTTTATCGCGGGAGTCGCGGCTGCCATGGCCGTGAGGATTGCGAGGGCGAAGAGCTGGAACTTCATGTTTGGCTTGGTATGATAAGTCTTCGATTTCGATAGGGCGAGGGAAATTGTTGTAAAAGAAGAACGAGATGGGGTAACTCGTTTGTTGCTTTATAGGTACTTGAAAGCGGGGGCTGCAGGACCATGATAACACCGAGGGGTTGATCATGGTCGATTTACTCGCTCCGCGAACATCTCCGATCTTAGAAGAAATTCAAATATATACGGCATATGTGGAGGGTTGGATTTGCGCGAACTGCATTAGTTCCGCATCGGAGAAGCTCGCTGCTGCGCATTGTAGGGTTTTGCGAGCAACTTAGCTATGGCGTGGGCAACGCATGGAGTGATGCAATTAGCACCTGTGGCCTGACGAACCTCGTACGATCCGGTTCGGCTGTTGTTGTTTTGGGGATCATTTTTATTTGCGGCGAAGAAAAAGTGTGGGGCCGCCGAATGGATAACGGAGAACGACCGACATAATCACAAACTGGATTGCCCAATAGAAAGGGCCGATGTGGACTTCAGCGGCTCGGTGTGGGCAGCGATATTGCGTGCCGCTGGAAGAGCTTCTGGAGCTGCATGGAGGCGCAGCCATCCCATCAAAGCTTTAGGCTAGCTCCAACAAAAAATGGGAATTGAAGATTGAAGCAGGACAGTCATAGCTTTCGCCGATCATCGATAGGGTCTAATCCACAATATAACAATAGGCAGACTTCAAATCAACTTAGCTCACGTATCTGAAAGAAGACGGGACAATGATTGTATCTTTCGCCAGTCAACAATGCAAAAACATACACACAGACGTCGACAACTTCAAATCTAGAGATGAACTTATATGTCCTAGAGTAGTTGTAAGCCACAAAGGTTGGTGACAATGATACAAGTACTGCGGACGACTAAGGAAATTTCTGGGCTCTGGTCGATAGGGAAAAAGAGGCGCGTGAAGTTAGTACATCTCGCTTCAGAGTATACGAGTATTAATGACATGGAATGGAATGGTGTAGTGTTGTACATTTTTATTGGCCTGTGCAGCGTTTGAGTTGATAGCTTTTGTGCCCAAGTGCGTTGGTGACGCCAACATTCCACAAAAAATAACTTTGCCAGGGCTGATTTATAGTTAAGAAATCTAAAGAAAATCTTTGGGTAAATGGGGTCTATGGTCAAGAGCGATGGGTTTTGCGTAACTTCCTGGCTAAAGAGGTTTTCTTCTTTCGCACCCCTCAAGGCTACAGTCGCTAGAAGCGGATTCTTTCGGAGATGGCTTACAAGAATTACTTACCCCCACAAAGATAGATAGGCTTTTTTATGCACTCTAAAGCGAAGCATTAGTCTAGAAGCCATGTTTTGGGAGATTGATACGATAAACGAAGATGGCTTTGGATCGAATAGGGAATCGGAAGTACAGAGCTATCTCCCTCGAACTTTATACTTCTACCAAGTTTAGGGGAACACGCACGCGATGAGTAAATGAGAATAGATAAATCCGTTCTTGCCTACCTTGAGTGGGTTCGTTGGAGGATAGAGGGCCCTCTTCTCACCGTTAACAGAACCGCCACCGTGAATGTTAAAGAGAAGGGGTGCCAGCTTGCCACTGCCGCCCCTTTGATGAAACAGTTCTATGGGAGCAACGACATCAAGAAACCGAAAATCCTCGTTCTATGCCTGGCGAAAGCCACCAGGCAAAATGACGACTTAAAGGTTGCTAAATGCCAATTTGGCCTGCTTGAACAACGTTGGTGATAGATAGCTTGTGGAGATACGCACCAATGAGCCGTCTTCAACGGCCCTTGCGGTCTGTTGGCGGGGTGTGAGGAGTGCGCCTTCGCGGAAGGCCCACCTGTGCAGCCAGGTAACGAAGGTTGGAGAAGTTGTAATATTGCCCTAGGGTAATTCCTACAGTGGGCCGATTCCTCGACTACCCAAGGTTCTCTATTGGGATAAATTCATAGTTTTCGGCGAGAGCAACCGCTACGCCAGGCAAAAAGGACGAGAGGAGCCGAGTTGCGGTGTTGAGATCTATGGCTAGACATTCCTCCCACGAAGCTGGCAATTGAATGTGTAAGTCTCGAAATCCACAAGCCGCAATCGAGGCAAGGACAAGCCTACCAGTCGCTCGCGTGAAGTGGAATACGTCGGGCGGGCTATCAGTACTGGATTGCCTATTGGTGGACTTCTTCACTCTGACATCGATCCGTGCGAAGAGTCCTCCTACTAACGCAGGATAACGATGAGGGGTACTGCGGGGTCTTTGCATGAACTTGTACTTTTGGGTACGTCGGTTCCCAATTTGTTGCGAGATCACCGCAGTACAGGGCGGCCTCCGAAGGAAATGATAGACTCGAGTCCCGTCTGATTGGTTGAGGTCGCAAACAAGCGGAGAGATAAGTGCGGAAAACCAGTAGATAGAAAAACCACAACCTGTTACCGAAATATCGGTGCATTTCCCGCACTGGCCCAATGATTGAGACATATCCGACCTCGGACGGTAGTTACAGCTACGGGGAGATTAAATTGAGGCGTCCCTCAGTTGAAAAAACGATTTGAAGCTCGAGTGGGAGAAATGAGTTATGGGTCATTAGATCCCGGGACACTCGATGACCAATGGACAACGGAAATTCCTTTATCATGTGAAAAGCATCTTGAACCGGAGAGCCCTGCCCAAAGGCGGCTCGAAATGCTGAGTTGAATGAGTCGACAACCCGATACTGTTGGCGATCCGCTAATCGGCTGTCTGTCGAGTGTAGCAATCTGTATCAGATACTACTCATCGGCACAACAGGCCCCGTTCCTGAAATCAAGAATTCCTTACCATACAAGCAAACCTTCTACAAAAGCTGACAATTTCATTCACGGATGACGTGTCGTTGTCCCTCACCTTACTGACCTTCAACATGCACTCTCGCGAACTTTATCTTCTTTGCGAACTATTCGTAGCCAAAGTACATGTACTGCATTTGCATGCAGGATATACTGGACTCCTGGATCTTTATTCCTGACACCAACCGATCGATCTCGATTGTCAGTCAGGGGTTACTCAGCCTTAGCCCTACGACCAAATTGCGCTTCTCCTTCGAACCTCTATGAGACGACAACCTAAGCGTTTGCCAGCTAGGGCTGGGCCCCAAGTATTTTGAGAATTTCAAAAGGGGGTCTTCGAATAATAAGGCGAAGAGCCTCCCCAGAAGATAGAGCGAGGTCGGTAGAGCGGCGTATGCTGAAACGTGTTCAGAGTCAAGGTCCAGAACGGTGGTTCCGATGCGTGAGAAGATAGAGAGTCCGCCAAATGAATTTCTATACTTACTCTCTTACTCTCTTGCCATCTTGGCCGTTGTCGCCCAAGGTCATTTGGGAGTCAATATCAGATGATTCGATAGACCAGGCAATTGAAAGTTGCACAAGCCACGATCAAACCAATTGCGGGTTGCACTTTTGCAAGCCAAATAAGTTTCCCCTCCCTCGCTAGTGTGGGGAGCAGCTCGTTCAGCGAAAGGCCAGGCTGCTGATTGCCATAATGTGCTTATGCAGCGTAGTGGACTGCACCTAGCGATCCCAAGATCATCCAGTTCGGTTTATCACCACCTCAGGATACTTTGTTGTTCTGCCATTCTGCAGAAGACTTTCATTGCTTCCCTTCAACAAGAATCTGGTGAAAGCACTCACATACTCTACCATGATCTCCAGTCCTCTCATACCTTCGATCGTTCCGAGCAGCTTCTCTGCTTCTCTGCCCAGCTTTTCTCTCAAAGCATAAGCCTCAACGATGAGAAAATAGTCGAAGAATGTTTGATGAGCAGCGCCTTTGAGACATAGCTCCAACTTCCAGCCTCTAAGACGCTGCCATTCTTGATCCCAATTTTAGTACGATCTATTTACCAACTCTTCTGACGCGAATTGAAGGAAAGGTTTGGAGAGGATAGTATTTTCTTTCTCCATCTAACCGAACAGTTTTCCATCCAAATTGATCCCTCCTTTGATGCGCGAGTCGTTCAGCATAGCTTCTGCGACAGAAGCACCCCCAAGTGAGTGACCAAAAGCGACAACGCTAGTGACGTTCATTGGTTTGGGCCGAAGCAAGGTGCGACGACCAAGTTGATCGATTAGGAATGAGATGTCTTGTGCCCGTACGCTCACCAGCAGTTCTACGTCTTCTTTCGTAAGTGTTTTATTTGAACCAAGGGTGGTATCATCGTCTAGAAATTCAACGATCAATGCATCCTAAGGATGATCAATAGCTGCCACTATGGCGCCTTGGCGAGCAAGATCCTCCCAATATGGAAGTGTAGAGGAACCGCGATTCACCGCCACCAAGTGAGAAGACTATAAGCGGGTAGGAGGTAGCTGCGTCTGATTTTGTGTTCTCCAGACTACATTGACTACACAGTCTGTCGAAATTCGGATCGGGGAAGCCATAAGGGATCAGAAGCTGCGCGTAGAGCTTGGATGTTTGTGGAGGCATATATGGTAACGTGTGCGCTACTTGATCGCCAGTAAGCGGTTTATGAAGGCAGGATAAGCGTAAGACAGTCTCCGAGGGGAAATAAAGTGACACCATGATTTTTCGAAAGCTCGTGCCATTGGAAAAAGGGTCCAAACGACTGGTGTCCGTCAACTGAATATACATGGCGCCGATATTAATCTCGGAATGAAGACTTGGAAGGATGACCTCTCTTGGAAGCACAGAGCCTCCGGACAGAGCGATGGCAAATACGCCAAGAAGTAGTACGAGAAGCATTTCAAGACGGTTCATCGCTCCGTGCAACCCAGTCAGTAGCTGGCTAGCCTTAGAAGTGATCGCTTCTTAGCAAAACACTACTCCGTCAGAGAGGTACTTTAGGAGGCCGATCAGTCTGTGATCTGTGTGCGCTGGACTGGCCAGTGTCTGCTAGTCACAGAGATGTAGAGAGTTGAAGTAGAAGGAGGGGGTCATTCTTCAACTTTCTTGGAGCCTGGCGCTGGGCTTGGCATCCTTGAAGCATGGCTTTCTTCACAAGCCGTACGTGTAAACAGAGTACGTACCCTCAGAGTACGTTGAATGGGAGAGGGTCTGCTAGTCGCTCAGGGTGTATAAAGTAGAGGTAGAACTATCTTGGAGCCTGTCGCTTCGCTTGGCATTCCCCCAGAGTGTAACTACTTCTCCTAATGGGGCCGCTGTACCTGCCAAGACGCGGCCCGTTGAACAGGACCAAAAATAGGCCGCCCATGCCAAGCTGTGACAGACGCTTCATCTTGCGATTCAAGCGACCTTCAAGACTGCAACGATATCAACAGCGATACTGGAAGGATCCGCTCAAAGGATGCAAAACCGCCAGATGCGATTGTCATTTCTCTTCTCACTGTCGAGCATATCCGAAGCACAAATGCTCATTGCCCGTCCGTCTTTCGATGGCCGGTGCCGAGGCCCAAAGGAAATTTGCTTTGCGGCTGACGAACGGTTCATCCATCTTTCATCTTTCGTGATGACACAGCGTCCAAGATGCGCATGCGCGTCCGTGCCATGGCTATTGGGCAAACTAAGATTGGATGGCTTTCCACAGCTGACCCTTAACACGAAGACTATTTCCATCTGCTCCCTTCCTATAATGCCCCGCCTGAAAGCTAAGTCAGGTTCTAAGGCCCCTTGGTCTTCTCACCTTGAGCTGTTTCCTCCTCACAATCCTGCACGACCGCTTCTAGAAAGACGTTCATCACCCCCGCACCCGCTTATCGGGGCCCACACGTTGCCAACAGCACGGAAGCACGGAAGCACGGAAGCACGTCATGGCTTCATGCCAGTTCTGGAAGTCGAAAATCTCTGCCAAAGACGTCGGTGGAATATCTAACCGTGGGTGCCTCACCAAAAAACGGCAGGCGCTTTTAGGTGGGTCACATCTTATCCGCCTCCACCTCTTACCCGCCTAAATTAGGACGTCTTTCTAGTATCCAGTATAACTCCACCGCCATAGCTTCAAATTATGTAAATAAAGCGTCAAATTAAAGCTCTTATTGTGCTCTATAAATTATCTATAGAAAGTTAATTTATTAAAAGAGAAACAATAAATTTTTGAACAACAAGAAAGACAGTTCTTCGAGATCAAAAAAACATCTTACTAAGAAAAAATTCACTACAATTTAGTAAATAGACAAACATATATTTAGACTGTTAATTCTAAGCATTTATAAGATTCTTTAAATGTTTGCAAAATGTCTCGAGAATATAGTCGCAAAAAAAATGTAGTAAAAACGCATTTGTAGAATTGTTTTAAATTGTTTGAAGCTTCTCGAACCTAAAAAATCTCAATCCTAAAAGATTTCTTGTATGTTAAATTCGAACAATTTAACAAATATTTGTTTTTTTAATCTTTATTGCAGATCGATTTTCTAGATCTTTTGCAAATAATTAAAGAGTTCTATAAATACTTAGAATTAATAATCTAAATATATGTTTGTCTGTTTTACTAATTTGTAATAATTTTTTTTTCGAAGAGATGTTTTTTTGATCTTGAAGAACTGTCTTTTTTGTTGCCCAAAAATCTACTGTTTCTCCCTCAATAAATTAACTTTCTATGAATAATTTATAGAGCACGATAAGAGCTTTAATTTGACGCTTTATTTATATAATTTGGAGCTATGGCGGTGAAGTTATACTAGATACTAGAAAGACGTTCTAATTTAGGCGAGTGAGGGGTGGAGGCGGGTGAGATGTGACCCACCTAAAAGCGCCTGCCGTTTTTTGGTGGGGGACCGACGGTTATGCAACATGAGCTTGGCCACGCAAAGTCTATGATCTCTTTCTTATCAACACCGAGCTAGATTGGCTCGAAATGCGACTGCATGAGCTGTGGGATGAAGTAGATTACTTTGTCATTCTCGAGGCAGCGACGACATTCCAGGAAGGAACCAAACCCTTGCGTCTCCTCAACAGCTGGTCTCAATTCAAGCCCTTCATTCGAAGATGATCATCACGTTTTCAACATGACCGGAGCGAAGCTTCCTGTCGGCGACGCCTGGAAGCATAAGCGGTACATCTGGAACGCTCTGTTCGATCAAGCGCTGGCCTCTCTTTCCGGCAATCAGCACCTACAAAGGGCGATGTGCTGCTTGTATCGGATGTCAATGAGATTTCACGGTCCTCTACCGTCCAAGTCCTCCACAACTGCGCCTTCCCAAGCCCAAGTCACGCTCAGAAGCCAGTTCTATTACTACAGCTTCCAGTGGCAACATCGCGGCGAGCAGTGGGCGCATCCCCAAGCCACTTACTATGATGGCGTCACTGGCACTGTCGAACCAGAGCATCTACGAAATGGGAAAGCGGACCGCGAAATGTTCAACGCGGGCCGGCACTGTAGCTCTTGTATGCCGTCGTTGGACCATGGTGACCAAGATCTCTCCCTTTTCGCACAAGAGTTATAATCAGCCGTACCTCACCCACAGAGGGCGATTGTTGAATGCTGTCCGATATGGCCTGGATATGTTCGAGCGACCAAAGGAGATATATGATCGCATCGACGACAATCCGGATGTGCCAACTTATCTGAAATAGGAGGAAGCCCGGGAGAAGTTCGCATACATGCTCAATCGGGCCCCGACAAGTGCCAATTTCCAGGACGCCGACCGGTGAGGTCCAGCATGACCAGCTCTACGTGTGCTCGACGGTGGAACGTGTCATCAGAAAGTAGGCAAGACGAATTCACCCTCGTCCAGGAGTTCAAAGACACGAGCGTTACACGAGCGTTCTGGATGAGCTCTGTCACCATTTGTAAGCCTTCAGGTGCTTAAGGTGCTGAGATTGCAATGGGAGACGAAGTAAGTCAAAGGCCATCTGCACCAGCATGTTTCTCAAAGCTGCTTGTTCCCTGAACGCGCTGCTGATAGTAAAGCCAGGGACAAGCTGGGTACTTCCATCCTTCATAGGGTACCGACATCACTGGAAGTGGGCTTTATAGGACATTGCATTCCAGTAAGCCGCTCCAATCAAACTCATTCGATATTACCGCGCATCGAGACGCTCCCACCGCGACAGATTCGCCTCATCCGTACAGATGAGGCTTATCTGGTGGCGACGCGACATCCGACCCTTCCAGTATCTTCCCCGCATAAATATTAGCTTCATTGCTTCAAAAAATGTTCCGCTCCTGACAGGTCAGAGTTTCTCCGGCTTTCCATCATGATCTTCAGTCTCTTATTATCCGTGGTTGTTATCGCGCGCGCCGTCGCGGCTTCTCCATTACTAACGTTTCCCTCGCACGATTACTTCCTCCCCAATCTATCGTCCAGGTAAATTTCCCGTTAGATAGTGTTCGTAGCCCTGCCTGTAGCTCAAAAACGGCCAGTTCCCTTCTCAACGTTACACGGTCCAACGTTCCCGCTTCCTACACAACCCAAGTCCACCGTCCCGCATTTTCCGACGACGTTATCACATTCCGCTTCGACTCCTCGCCCCTAGCCGCCGATGACGTCTACATCGCCCTAACCAACTCCTTCTACCTCGCCGCCCAGCAACTAAGCGACCAATCAGGACAC
>JAABUW010008063.1_pt1 | contig 12440 bp, 6 predicted proteins | sample 5560081 | NCBI WGS metagenome assembly JAABUW01 (sample SAMN10711882, study PRJNA513363) | rock metagenome | isolation source: Antarctica rocks | place: Antarctica: Victoria Land, Knobhead sud | reverse complement strand
TGCACTATGTTATCTTTCTTACTCGATGTTTTATTAGCAGCGTTATCGCAGCAAACGACATCAAGTATAGTTGAATAAAAGTTGTGAAACGCGTTCACGATCAAGAGTGTCTTGAAAATTGATAACAAGCTATATGTTGAAATCGAAAATGCTGCCCAATCTCTGCTCAAGAATGTTGGAAAGATCGGCAGTAAATTTAAAACAAAAATCGATTAAATCGAATTCCATCGAATTAGCAAAGCACTATGCGAAAGTTTTGATTATCGTATAGATATTATATTCGATCGAGATAAGAAGTTGCTTGTCTTCAACAATCTTGTTTTGTTGTAGAATCGACAAGCAAAGCGACGTTAGCTTTTAGCTTTTAAGTTAGAAAGCAATGCGACGCCAGTAAACAAAGAGAGCGCAAAAATATCGATCAAAAATAAGAAGATCTATATTAGTTGATCAAAGAGCGTCAAGCTAAAGACTACAAAAGATTGCAAGCTATCTTTAGTGTTCGACTTCGCAAGTGTTTAAGTCTAGAATTTCGACTATTGTTTTAGAGATAACGTTTCGCAACTTGAAGATATTTGAACTTCTATACAATTGATTAGCGATTTTATCAATAAATCTATATCGAGCGATATGGTGAAGTCGAGACATATAGATTATAAGATGCATTTGAACTTTTGTATAGAGTAGTCAATTATTTAAAGCAACAAAGATATTTTATAGTTTGAGATCGAAAATCAATTTGTTACTTTTAGTTTCTTAGAAAAATTACGCACTATTTTGATAAGACTTGTTGTAATCAAATTTATAATATTTAAGTTCAAAGTCGTTTCAATCGATTTTAAGAGTAGTAAGTTTATATCTAAGAATAGTACAATAATATTATTGACTAAAAACATCGATATAGACTTCGATTCAATTGAGATCTCGCGCATTGTTACGATCGAGTTTCTATTATGTTTGTTGCAAATCTTATAGTTTTCTTCTAATATCAATAAGTCTTTGCTATCGATCGAATCTAATATCAAAGATATATTATTTATTGGCATTGTCTCTATTATCGACTAACATCGATTGCGAACTTTAGATGCATCAATATCTAAATTCTATTACTTGACAAGAATCTACTCTCTCGACTACAGTTTTTGTTTGTCTTATATTTTAAAGTTTTTGTCTCGAAATTAAAGTCCGAAGTCACTGCTTTATTCTATTTAGCTATATTGTCTACAATTGCATTAGTTACATTGTCTACGATTGCATTAGACGCATTGTCTACAATTGCATTAGTTGCATGATATACAAACGTATTAGTTGCGTCAAGCATAATAGCATCAACGACAACGTCTACATTGCGCCAGCAATAGAATCTATCGCTAAATCAACAGCTGCAGCGAGTAGCAACTTAGTCGAGTTTGCTAGCAAGCGGAAAGCAGACGCATGCGAAGTCTATGCTAGAAACAATCCGAAGAGAGCGAGTAAGATAGACAACAGCAACGACTTGGGCGATAAATAGTTTCTTGAAGTCAAGCTAGAGAAGTCAAAAGCAGAAAGTATTAAGAGATGCGAAGGTCGACGAACAACACGAGGACAATAGACGATATGTTGGATAACAAAGACATAATAGATATTGTGTTCGATAACGAAGATGGAAAAGTCAGTAAAAAGTATACAGTGAAGAACAATAATATAGTTATTGATCAATCGAATTTCGACAAGATAAAGAAGAATAAGCAATCAAAAATAGATCTTTTGAAGATAGACAAAAATGCAAAAAAGAAAGTACTCGAAGTTTAGATTCTAAATATTAAGAAAGCAAAAATCTGCAAATATGTTATGTCAAAGAATCGGAGCAAATTTTGTGTCTTTTGGTAGAAGAATACAACAATAATTAGTAAAGATTCAGAGATTGAATTGCCAAAACAAAAGAAGAAGTTGTATTTTTTTTAGACGCTAGAACTTGTTACTATATTTTAGATGCAACAAAGCAAGACTAGAGATAAATTCAATGACGATAAAATAAATATCGACAAAATATAATGCTTGATTCTTAAAACTACAATAATAATTTTTGATTAACAATTGTGTCGAAAAGACTTTACAATAAATAGTTCTCTTTATCTTGAACTACTAATTGACATTGGTTTGCCGCAAAATTCAAGAGTCTTGAAAAAAGAGCTTCTCAAACGCACACAAGTATCTCGCAAATAACATCGAAGATAGTAAATACTTGTTCAAGAATATCAATTTTTGACTCTTTCTATGTTGTTGCGTTTCTGATAGAATTACTCAAGATCTTCTATTACTAAACACTAATCAAAAGCTAACAGGTATTTAGCCGAACTTGCTAGATTTCTTTCTAAGAGAATAGAAGATATTGTACGACAAAGATTACAAGTTGCTAAGAATAATATTTAGAATTGCATACAACAATGTCTCTAAAGAGTCTAGAGAGCGACCGGTCGAGTTTAACGCTCTATTGTACTAATAATTACTAGTATTTCTATATTCTAGATCTGTTTAAAGAAGATTTCGATCGACATATTCTTATTATTAGCTCTCTATTATATAATAGTTAGTTAGTCAAGACGTTGCTCTTTACAAAACTATATTGGAATGGAAAATCGAAGTAGCGTCAATGTAGCATGTTGTCTTTTTCGAAAGCTATTAGAGACAAATTTTACTACGAGAAGCGAATACAAAGTACAACTATTAGAAATTTCAAGAAATTTGTCGAACATTTCTATTGCAAGTTTATGTTTCTCAGTAATATCTCTTGCGAAACGTCCAAGAACTTGGTCGAATATATTGAAGTGCTAGAGTTCGATATAGATTAAACAAAAGATAAAGAGCTTTGTTATAGAATCGAAGCAACTAATACAGAGCTACAAAAGACTTTCGATATTTTATTGAAGAATTTCAAGAAATCTATGCAAAACATACAAGTTACGAAAATCAAATTTCGAAAGATTGTCGAGCTGCTTTTGATTAGACAAACAAATAGAACAAACTTCTCTAACTTCAAGATTGAAAAACTCTCGAAGTTATACAAACGTACTATCTATATCGAGCAGCTATATTAATAGAAAAAGAATGTGAATTTGTTCAAAGCAAAATTTTTCGAAGATATTAAAAAGCTGTTGGCGAAACGTTACACTACGTAAGTCAACAATAACAGTAAAGACGATAAATCTATCGCGATTTTGGACGACGAGTTCAACAACAATATCTATAGTTTGCGAGTAATAACATTTTTATTTTACGCTAGATATCTAAACTATGTCGGGAAGGTAGATTTGAAGAGAGTAAAGACAAAAGTATTAAGAGAAAAGATTTTGCTGTCGAATATCAAATATTATACGGAACACGACAATAATTCAACAAACAACTCGAGAATAATATTATTACGTTGTCAAACCGCAAGACTGCCAAAGAAACAAAGAATACTTGTTAAGTCTGTGTTGCTGCCAATAGTTATAGTTTTTCGCAATATACGTATTATTGCTCTCTATCTTCACTCTAATATCTATTATATGTTGCTAAGTCTACAACAATCCGACGCGTTGAAGTTCAAGCTGCTAATTGATTGCGAATCTAGTTTATTAGAGTTTTTTATTTTGAAGAGTTAGCATTGTTCTATGTCGGTTCAAGTCAATCTAAGCGCACAAAAATCGTGGAAGAGTTTCAGAAAGAACGTAATTTTGACAAATTCGTAAAATTTGGCAAAAATGCACTGTTCAAACAAGACTTTCGATCTTGCTTTATAGTTGAAACGATCGACGTTCTAGAAGTCGATTTGATTTTGATCAAAGCTACAAATACTTTGATTATCGAATCGATTTTTATAAAAAGCACAGATGCATAGGTCTGAAAGCGAAATTATCGAATCAAATAGAAGAAAATCTGCTATATATAGAGATTTATGTATAATTTGATTGTCGAGAAGTATGTTATTATTAAAAGTTATCTTGAATATAGAATCTTAATGCTAAAGAGTTACGACATAGATTCTTGTATACAAGCAAGAAGACGGTCGATGATCTCGCAAGTAGACGGCGATTTATTTGAAATACTATAGTTGCTAATAGTGCAATAATAATCTACTGTCGCATAGTCTAATCTAATGCTAAGCAATCCAATAAGTCTATCTTCTTTCTCTATCTTTGGGCGTCTTTTTTGCATGCTTCGCAAGTCTATAGAGCGACAATAAGATAGCTTCTATAAGTTAAGAGATCTTGATATAAGATAGAGTAAGTAGTTTCAACAATCAAATTAGTAAGACGGATAATATTAGAAACTAATTATTCGACGGTTATTCGATGGTCGGTCGACCGTTATCTGATAGTCGGTTGACAAATGGTCGATTCAAAATCTTATTGACGGATCAAATCGTAACTAGATTATTTTATAACTAGTTTACGTTAAACGAAACGCATACACTGCATTATGGCTACTGTATGTTGTAATTCTACGTTATAAAGAATATTAGGTCGAGATAAGAGTAGTCTGTGCACAGAATTATTATGTAGATAGAGATCAAAGAATGGAAGAAGAATTTGCGCTATTAGCGATATAAAAGGAAATAAATTATTCTTGTTATTGCTGTTGTATCAACTTGGTCTTGCAATTTATAATACAATAGCAGCTGTCAAATAATTATGGTTTGCTAATTGTTGTTTATTATAATTTACTCGCTAATATATGAAATAATATTGTTGGTAGTTGCTCGATGGTCGATCTCTGTAAATAAATGCGTCTAAATTGTTAGATAATCTAATCTTACTTCGAGATATCTTACTTCTATCTATTTTTATTCTTCTTTGTATATATGCGTTCTATAGATTACACCATATAGCTAGTCTAAAGAAGATATAAAACAAGAAAAGCGTCAAAAATACTCTGGGTATTAACAACAAATTTTATATTGAGATCGAAAAAGTCGTCCAATCTCTGCTCAAGAATGTCGAAAAGATCGACGATAAATTTAAAACGAAAACCGATTAAGACAAATTGACGAGAATTAGTATCGAACTATACGAAGCTTTTGATAATCGATTTGGCACTACAGTTGATAAAGATAAGAAGATGCTAATTGTAAAGAATCTTGTTCTACTATAGAATTGTCGAGAAAAGCGACGCTAGCTTTTAGCTTTTAGATTAGAAAGCAGTGCGACATCGATAAACAAAGAGAGCGCAAAGATATTGATCAAGAAAAAGAAGATTTCTATTAGTTGATTAAAGAACGTCAAGCTAGAGACTACAAAAGATTACAAGTTATTTTTAGTGCTCGATTTCGCAAGTGTTTAGATCTAGAAATTTGGTCATTGCTTTATAGACAAATATAGAGATAACGCTTTGCAATTTAAAGATATCTAAATATTTATGCAGCTAGTTAGCGATCTTATCGATAAGTTCATATCGAACGATATGATAGAGTCGAGACATGTAGATTATAAAATATTGATTGATTTTTGCGTGAAGTAGACAATAATTCAAAGCAACAAGAATATTATACAATTCGAGCTTGGAAGTCGTTTCGTTTTTGTCAACTCGACAAAAAAACTGCAAATTGTATTGATAAAACTTGCTATAGATAAGTCTACAATATTTAAGTTTAAAGTTATTTCGATCGATTCTAAGAGCAGTAAATTTATATTCAAGAGTAGCATATTAACATTACTAACTAAAAACATCAATCTAGATTTCGATTTGTTTATTGTCTCGCGCACTAGCACGACACAACTTCTATTACGTCTATTTTAGATTTTATAGTCTTCTCTTAATGTTGACGAGTCTTTGCTATCGACAGAACGTAACGTCAAAGACACATTAAGCATCGACATTATCTTTGCTATCAACTAATATCGAACATAGCTCGCAAGCGTATTGACGACAAGTCAATATTATTTAGCGAAGAGTTTCTCTTCCAATTACAGTTTCTTATTGCTATAGATTTTTATACTCTCGTTACAAAGTCTAAGTTCGAACTTATTGCTTCGTCTTATTCTATTACATAGTCTACAATGTTATTCGTTGCGTTATCTACAGCAGTACTATTTGCATTTTCTATCAAGATATTGGTTGCATTGTAGGCAAGCGCTTCGACGACGTCATGTACAACGACATTAACAACAACGCATACAATAGTGTTAGATAGAAAGAAGAGACTTCTGCGCAAGCAGAAATCAGCATTAGACAAACAATTCGAAACAGCGAATTTTTTTTCTGATAGCGAGAATTTACAAGACGAATAAAAATTCAAGAGAAAGAACGACAAAGACTTCTATTACAAATGTCAAAAAATTACAGAATTAGAGAATAAATCGCAGATATTGGATAATAGGTCGATTAACAAAAAGATATTAGATATCTTGTTCGATAACAAAGATAGAACAATTGGCAAAAAGTATATAGTAAAGAACGACGATACAATTGTTGATCAATTGAATCTCGTTAAGATCGAGAAAGATAAACAAGCAAAGATAGATCTAATCGAGATAGACAAAAACGTCAAAAAAAGAGTACTTGACGCTTAGATTTTGAACATTAACAAAACAAAGATATGCAAATATATTGCATTAGAAAATCGAGTCAAGTTTTGTAAATTTTAACAAAAGAATGCGACAAAAATATGCGAAGATCTATTAATTAAATTGTCTAATTTAAAAAAGAAGTTGTACTTCTTTTAAGTTTTTGGACTTGTTATTATGTTGCAGATGTAGCAATTTAAGATTAGAGATAACTTTAATAGCGACGAAATAAATATTGGCAAAATATAGTGCTCGATTTTGAAAACTATATAAAGAACAATTTTTGATTGACTTGTTGTCGTAAAGTTGTTGCAACAGATAGTTCTCTTTGTTCTAAACCAATAATTTACGCTCGCATAACAGAAAATCTAGAAGTCTTAAAAAAAGAGTTTCTTAATAGCACACAAACATCTATTACAGAATGTCGAAGACGATAAATGTCTGTCTAAGAAGTTTAATCTCTGATTCTTCAAATACTTCTGCATTTCTGGCAAAATTACATAGAATTTTCTGCCACTAGTTTGTTGTTCTAAGCTGCAAGTTATTTAGCCAAACTTGTTGAATTTCATGCTGAAGAAATGGAAGTTATTGTACGATTATAGTTACAAGTTGCTAAAAATGACGTTTAGAGTTGCATATAGCAATATATTAATAGAATCGAGACTTCTATCAAGCTATCGCGATAAGTATGTTGTTTCGCTGGAGATAGACAATAACTACGCATACTTCTATATCTCTGATCTGTTTAAAGAAGACTTCGATTGTTATATTATTGTTATCAGTTCTTTGTTATACGAAAGTCAAGTAGCCAAGACATTGATCTTTTCGTTGCTACATTCGAATAGAAAAGATAGATAAAAGATGTTTAGCATGTTGATTTTCTTCGAAGTTACTAGAGATAAATTTTACTATAAGAAGTGGCTACAAAGTATTACAATCAAGAAATTTATTCAATTTGTCGCAAATTCTGATTGCAAGTTTATGTTTTTTAGCGATACTTCTTGCGAAATTCCTGGCGACTTGACTAAATGGATCGAAGTGCTAGAAAACAATATAAGCTAAGCGAATAACAAAAAATTTTGTAATATAATTGAAGCGACGATTACGAAACTGCTAATAGAACATTATAAAGCGTAAATCAAGAGTAACAAGAAAGACGATAAATCAATTGCGATTTTAGATAAGAAGTTTAACAACGAAACTTATAGTCTACGAGTAATAGTCTCTCTCTCTTTTATCGATTATTTAAAATATACTGGGAAGCCAGAGCTAAAAGAAATTAATATCGAGATACTAAAAAGAAAGATCTTGCTACAGAATATTAGATATTACACAAAGCATGCAAATTTGATAATAGACAATTCGAAGATCGATATGCTATCTTGTCGACTTGCGAAGCTGTCGGAGAATTAAAAGATAATCGTGATATCTGCGTTTCTGTTAGTAGCTGTAGTATTTTACAACGTAAGTACTATAGCTCTCTATCTTTATTATAGTCTCAATACGTCTATGGCTTAGATTGCAATAGCGCAACATTGTAAAGAAAAGAACGACAACTAATCGCGAATCTAGTATATTGAAAGCATATTTCTCGAAACATTAACACTATTTTATTCCGATCTAAGTCAATCGGAACGTATTAAGATTGTCGAAGATTTTTAGAAGAAACGTAAATATAACAAGACGATAAAATTCGGAGAGAAAGTATCGTTCAAGCAAGACTTCCGACCGCGCTTTATAATCGGAACGATCGATATTCTATTAGTTGATCTAATTTTGATTAAAACAAGATATATAGTAATTATCGAATCGATCTTTATAAAAGGCACAAAGATATAGATCGGAAAACATATATATTGTATCGATCAAAAAAAAATCTACTAAATTTGAAGATTAGTGTATAATTTAAGTGTTGAGAAGTAAATTATTATTGAGCGACAACTTGGGCGAGAGATCTTTATAATAATTTTGTACAACAAGAAGTTTCAAATGTCGAAGAAGAAGTACTAGAGACTGCTCGATAAGATTTGAGATAGCAGCGTTTTGTTTTGTGTTGTCGAAATCTCTTGTGTTTGAGATCGAGTGTTTTTATAAGTAAGATGTCTTGCGCTATCGATAAATATATTGTATAAAATACTTGTTTAACGATTTCTCCAATTAACTTTTTAAGTTTAGAGACTCTTATATTTATCTAAAATGCGTTTAATGTATATCTATAGTTTACAACTACGTATAATATTTAGTTATCAACTTTGCGAATTGTAGAATTATTTATTAATTACAAGCACACTATTGGAAGTTGCATGCTAAACGAAAATCTATTTGTATTATAATAATTTCAAAGAGAACAGAATTACTATAAGATTATGATCGACAAACCGAACAAGATTAGATTTATAATTAATCGATTTCAAAATAATTATCTAATAGTTAGCTAACGATCGAATAATAGTCGACCGACGCGTTGAAAACACGCTAAATTGGTATGTTATAATTTGCATAATTTTCTATTGCAAACTTTTCTTCGTAGATCTTCTTTATTAACTCTCGCGTTTTAGTTGCCAATCATTTTACCAAGTGTTCTAAAGAACTTTCAATCGATATCGTCAAATAAATAGCATATTTTGCAGCTATACTATATTGTTTGATTTATTTTATTGTTTCTCTGCTACGATCCAAGATAAGTATTGACAAGAGTGCGAAAAGAGAACTATTACATGTCTACGCTAGTATATAGTCTACGCACAGTATGTAGCACTAGGAACGAATAGCGACATATGCTCTTATAGCTTTGCGAGAGAACACTAGAAGCATTGCTCTCTTTGCTTCTCGAAAAAACAACAAAAGCATAAAGACTTGCTTCCTTTGCTTTGCGAGAAAGCAAAAAGAGCAAAAAGAATCTTATTCGATATATAGATTTTCGAATACGACTCTTTTATGAATCGTGTTTAACTTAAGATAAGTTTTTATTTATTGTTATCGCTACATTTAGTTGCAATCTTTGTTATTAAATGATTGCTTACATTGTCTAAAGACGTTTATAAATTTTTTTAACAATATAACTCTCTTTAATACTTCTAAGACTTCTTAGAAAGTAATAGCGTAACACTTTGAACATTTTAAGAATGTTTATATTAGGTTAACACGCCTTTATCTTAAGCACTAACTTATTAGCATCACGTCGATCATCGATCATAAAAAACGACAAAATTAGAATCAATAAATCTAATATCTATTATGGAGATTATATTGATCTAGAGGACTAACTTATGCAAATAAATATCTATTTTATCTTTTATCTTGTTCTAGCGAACTAAAAGACGATTTTCGTATCAACATTTTTTAGAGAAAGAGTCTAACATTGACTCAAGTTAAATTTACGAAAATACTTGAAAAACAATAGCGAAAACTCTTGTACGATGTTCACAAATTTCAATAATTTTAAAAGAGAGCTTCGAAGAATCTTTGAAACATTTAACGAGAAACAAATTGCAAAAAGAGTGATTTAGCACTTAATTTAACGAATTTTTGCAACAAACTACGTAGCTAGATTTTAAAAGTATGTTAATTTAATCAAATGAAACGATATCGTATTTATAACAATGTTTTAACAAAACTTAAAAAACAATTTAAAGAACGAAATTATGCGTGACGAAAAACGTATTAGCGACATATTTGATCTCATTAAAGTAGTTATCGATTTTGACGACAAATTGTATAAAAAAGTTATGAAAAAAAGATACGATCAATCTTAAGAAAGAATAGAAATCTTCTTTGAATCAACGATTAAATATTAGCAAAAAGAATTTTGTTCTAATTAGAAGTATAGTAATCTCGATTATCGTAAGCTTACATCTATAGAACTAGATTTTATTTAGCAACGTAAAAAGAAGAATTCTAAGAAAAAGCAAAGTAATAAATTCTAAAAAACGTGCTATTTATGTGACAAATTAAGTCACTTTGCAAGAGATTATTAATCACAAAACTTAATGAATCGTCGACAAATTAATGCTATGTTAAAAGAGATACTTAATAGCTAGAACGACATTAGGGAGCAAATCGACATAGAGGTGAACACTTCTAAGATTAGATCGAACGACGACTACTATTTAATAGAAAACCCAAATTAGTTATAGAAAGTCCTAGATGAAACATTATTAAGCAAGACATTCGCATCTACGCAAGAAGTTAATTAAATATTTAATGAAACTATAAGAACGAAACGATTAAGAACGTTATATTTTTACTTAATAACAAACTTAGATAACGAATATAACTAAAAGAACTTTTACGAATGCCTAGACGACATTACGAAGCATCTCGAGACTTTAGCTAGTTCATCGAAGAAACGATAGATAAATTAAATCGTAAATAAATGGGAGAAAGCGCTAGAAAGCGACGCCACTATAAAAAGAGAAATTTTTAACGAAATCGAACAATAACTAAGCAATGTAAGTTTATTCAAAGAAAAAATAAAGAAAGCAAAGAAATACGCGACACTTAATTGAACAAAATGTTATAACGACTTATGTTAAACTCATCTAGAAGACAAACAAGAAATTAATTGATTTTCTAGAAAGTCAAAGTTATTAATTTAGCATAGAAAAGAAGCTTAGCGCAAATAGGCGTTCGAAGTAGAAGTCGCAACACAAAAACAAGAAAAAGTTCAAATTCTTTAATAAAGAGCATATTAGAGAAATGTAATATGTTAGCTTAATAGCAACAATTAAACTTAACAACACACGTACAATGTTTTATTATATTAATTAAGATCAATAATTGTTGACTTATCGTAATGATCGATTTTGATGCAATAAATAATTTTATGACTAAAGCTTTTGTTAAAAGAAAAGAATATTTTACTTAAAAGAAGTCTAACGCATACAATCTAGTAATTGTAGATAAAAATCTATTATTTAACGAGAATAAAAAAATGAATAAAGAAACGAAATCACTATTAGTAGCTATTTAGCAACATTACGAAAAACTAATTTTTAATATAGTAAAAATAATTATTTATAATATCGTTTTAGAAATGTCTTAATTAAAGCAACACAATCTAGAAGTTAACTAAAATATACAAATACTTAGATTTGCGCAATGTGATTACGTAATTCATATCTAATCTACGCATTAATAACGTTCAATAATAAATAAAAAATTAAGTTGAAAATCGATCGCAAGTAGCGAGTTTGCATTTTCGCAAAAAAACGATCTAATAAAGTTCGACTTAATAAGCATTAGCAAAGATTAACTAAATTATAAAATTAAAGTAAATGAAGAAAATTACGAATTTTTTAGAAGTTTTAAACTATTTGATACAACGAAGAAATCGCTAAAATACGTATTACGAATATATAACAATTGAAAGCATCTATTCTAAAAAAAGAAAACAATAAAGATTCTCTTTAAACATTAATTGTGAAATTACGAAATTAGACTTAAATTAAACAAGCAATCTACGTTCGAACTTATATATGTTTTATTTAAGAAGAAGCTCGAAGTACTTCGCGAATACTTGACAAAAAACGAAAAAAAAAATTTATTAAGAAATTCTAATCATAAACAAGATACTTGATTCTCTTTGTATTAAAGAAGAATAAAACTCTTCGTCTATATGTTAATTATTAAAAGCTAAATAATATTACGATTAAGAATTGATACTCATTATCTAATATTAGCGAATTTTAGAATCGATTATCTAGAGCAAAGTATTTTACTAAATTGAATTTACAAAAAACGTACAACTAAATTAGAATAAAGATAAAAGAAGAATGAAAGATAGCTTTCTATATACGATATAGATTATATAAATACACAATAATGTCTTTTGAGCTCACAAACGTCTTAACAATGTGTTAAAAAATAATTAATAATGTACTACGACAATATTTGAATCAATTTGTCATAGTATACTTA
>JAABUW010008059.1_pt1 | contig 12441 bp, 15 predicted proteins | sample 5560081 | NCBI WGS metagenome assembly JAABUW01 (sample SAMN10711882, study PRJNA513363) | rock metagenome | isolation source: Antarctica rocks | place: Antarctica: Victoria Land, Knobhead sud | reverse complement strand
CGTGGCGCACCGCCTTCACCGTCATCCTGCCCGCGGCGGCGCCCACCATCATGACCGGCGCCCGCATCAGCATCGGCATCGCCTGGCTGGTGATCGTCGCCGCCGAGATGCTCGTGGGCGGCACCGGGATCGGCTACTTCGTCTGGAACCAGTGGAACAACCTGAATATCGCCGACATCGTGGTCGCCATCCTGCTGATCGGCCTGGTGGGCATGGCGCTGGACCAGATGCTCGGCTGGGCCGCCCGGCGCGTCAGTTGGCGGGAGTAGCGGCATGGCCCGGCCCTGGCTGAGCATCGAGGGGATCGCCCGCCAATACGGCGGCCGTCCCGTGTTCCGGGACGTCTGGTTCGGGGTCGAGCGCGGCGAGTTCGTGGCGCTGATCGGCCACTCCGGCTGCGGCAAAACCACCATCCTGAACATCCTGGCGGGGCTGGAGGCGCCCGACGCCGGTGTCATCGTCATGGACGGACGCGAGGTCGCCGGACCCGCGCTGGACCGAGCCGTCGTGTTCCAGTCACACGCGCTGCTGCCGTGGCTGACAGCGCTGGGCAACGTCGCCTTCGCCGTCCGCAGCCGGCACCGCGACTGGGCCAAGGCGCGCGTGCAGGAGCGGGCGCGGCAGGTGCTGGACCTGGTGGGCCTGGGCGACGCCGCGTCCCGCAAGCCGGCCGAGCTGTCCGGCGGCATGAAGCAGCGCGTCGGCATCGCCCGCGCGCTCGCCACGACCCCGGCGCTGCTGCTGATGGACGAGCCGTTCAGCGCCTTGGATGCACTGACCCGCGGCACCCTGCAGGACGAGGTGCTGCGCCTGGTCGCCGGCGGCCAGCAGACGGCGTTCATGATCACGCACGACGTGGACGAGGCGATTCTGCTGGCCGACCGCATCCTGCTGATGACCAACGGCCCCGATGCGCGGGTGGCGGAGGTGGTGGTGAACACCCTGCCCCGGCCGCGCGACCGGCTGACGATCCACCGGACGCCGGGCCACTACGCCCTGCGGAACCACATCGTGGACTTCCTGGTGACGCGCAGCCGGGCGCTTGCCGGCACGCGCCCGCCGGGTTGGAATGGGCGGGCGGTGCCGGAGGTCAGGCCGGCCGACCTGCCGCTGGCCGGCCCACCAGTGACTGACCTCGCGACGAAGGAGAACGCAGCTTGAACGACCCGAAGACCGCCCTGGGCCTGAAGATCAAAGGCATCAAGAAGAAGAACGGCTGGACATGGGCCGACGTTGCCGGGAAGCTGGGCCACGCCCCGGTCTGGACCTGTGCCGCTTGCCTGGGCCAGATGAGCATGACGCCGGAAACGGCTGAAAAGGCCGGCGTGCTGTTCGGCCTGTCGGACGAGGAGGTCGGGCTATTGGCGGAAGCGCCCTATCGGGGATCGCTGCCGACCGCTGTGCCGACAGATCCGCTGATTTACCGTTTCTATGAGCTGATCCAGGTCTATGGCACGACTTGGAAGGACATGATCCACGAGGAGTTCGGCGACGGGATCATGAGCGCTATTGACTTCGACATGACCCTAGAGCGCCAGCCCGACCAGAAAGGCGACCGGGTGCGCATGACCATGTCCGGCAAGTTCCTGCCGTATAAGCGGTATTAGTTTGACACCGAAATGACGACCCGCCGTGGACGGAAGACGCCCCCTGCTGGGGGACAGACACGAATTTCGCAAACCTTTCTATTTAGAACGGGCTGTCCTGCTCCCTCTCCCTCCAGGAAAGGGTTGGGGTGAGGGGGTCTTCGTTGCGGAGCAGGGAGCCGGCCGTTCGAATTGACTAAGGCTCCTCATCCGATAGCGGAGCGCCTGCCCACCCCCTCACCCCAGCCCTCTCCCAGAGGAAGAGGGAGTAATAGGTGCTGCTATCCAACCCCCGCCACATAGGCCTTGAGGCTGTCCACCTCGGAGTCCTGCTGGCTCAACCGCGCCTTTACGACATCGCCGATGCTGACGATGCCGAGCAGGCGGTCGCCATCCATCACCGGCAAATGCCGGAACCGCCCAACCGTCATCATCGCCGTCGCCTCGGCCAGCGTGGTGCCGGGTCCGGAGGTGTGCAGCTCGGTGGTCATCAACTGCGCCGCGGTCATCTCCATCGTGCGCGCGCCCTGTTCGGCCAGGCTGCGGACCACATCGCGCTCGCTGAGGATGCCCAGGACCTGCCCGGCGCTGTCGAGGACCAGGACGGCGCCGATCCGGCGCTCCGTCAGGACTTGCACGACCTCGGCGACGGTCGCCGTTGGACGGACATGGGCGACCTCGGACCCTTTATGCTTCAGGATGGCTGCAACGGTCATGGACGGTCCTCCAACCCAAGGGATTAGTAACTGTGCGCCACCACCACTCCGGATTGCAAACACTAGCTTAGCAGGTGCAGCAAACTGTTTTGTCAGTCTTCTGCCACGAGCCATCCGCCCTGACCGTTTTTCCCCTTCATTGCGAGGCGCGGAGCGCCGGGGCAACCCAGGAGAGGCGAGGACGGTGCTGCAGGTCCTTGGATTGCCACGCCGCAAGGGCGGCTTGCAATGACGGTGAGGTCGCGCCGGGGTCAAAGCAGATGACCGTTGGCACTACTCGGCAGCGTGCGCCGGTTGTGCCGATGGGGCCAACTGCGTCGCCACCAGATCGGCGAAACGCCCACGCTTCGCGATCAGCACATCGAAGCTGCCGCGCTCGACGATCCTGCCGCCATCGAACACCAGGATTTCGTCGGCGTCCCGTACCGTGCTCAGACGGTGGGCGATGATGAACGTGGTGCGGCCCTTCATCAGGGTCTGCATCGCCCGGGACACCCGGGCCTCCGTCGCGGCGTCGAGCGCGCTCGTGGCCTCGTCCAGAATCAGGATCGGCGGGTCCTTCAATAGCGCCCGCGCAATGGCCAGGCGCTGACGCTGGCCGCCGGAAAGGGTAGCGCCGCGTTCGCCCACCACGGTGGAGTAGCCCTGGGGCTGGCGCACGATGAACTCGTGCGCGTCGGCCTGGCGGCAGGCCCGCTCCAGCTCCTCATCGGTTGCGTCATAGCGGCCGATCCGCAGGTTCTCGCGGATTGAGCGGTTGAACAGCAGACTTTCCTGGAACACCACCCCAATTGACCGCCGTAGGCTTTCCAGCGTCACGCCGCGCAGGTCGTGACCGTCAATGCGCACCACGCCCTCAACCGGATCCCACAGGCGCTGCAGCAGGTTCATTGCCGTGCTCTTGCCGGCGCCAGTTTGGCCGACCAGGGCAACCGACATGCCGGGCCGGGCGGTGAACGACACCTGGTCCAAGATGCGGGGACCGCCGGGGTAGGCGAAGGACACGCCCTCGAACACCACCTCGCCCTGGGAAGCCTTGAGTTCGGCCGCATCGGCCAATTCCGGCACCGAGGACTTGGCGTCAAGCACGCCGAAGAAGTCCTCCAGGACCGGCAACTGGAAGAACAGGCGGGAGGCGAACTGTACCGCAGATTCCATCCGCCCGATCAGCAACGTTGCGAAGCCCATGAACGACACGATCTCCCCGACCGTCGCCTGGCCCTGGATGTGCAGGAAGGTGCCGATCACGACGATGGAGATCACCGCCAGGGTGCTGCTGGCGCGCGTCAGCACGTTGACGACGGCCCACCACGTCAGCACCGGGAACTGGTAGCGGATCACGTCGTCCACGATCTGCCCGAACAGGCGGCTTTCCGCCTGCAGCCGGGTAAAGGACTGCACGACCATCACGTTTGCCAGCGCGTCCTGTGCCGTGCCGGCGAGGTGGGAATGATAGTGTTCGACCCGGCGCTGGCCGTCCTCCGTCTTCTGCACCACCAGAACGGTCAGGGTGACCAGCACGACCACCAGTACCACCAGCGTCAGCGCCAGCCGCCAGTTCAGCATGAACGTCAGCGGCAGCAGAACGAGCACGGCGACGATGGTGGACAACTGATCCTTGAAGAAGGTCAGCCACAGCCCGAACAGGCCGTCCGACCCGCCCAGCATCACCTTCATCAGCCGTCCCGAGTGGATGTCACCGTGAAACGACAGCGGCAGGGACAGCACGTGCCCGAAGTAACGGTTCATCACCGACAAGCGGTTGCGGTGCGCCATGCGCTCGGAGTGCAGCGAGGTCGCGATGTTGGCCAGGATCGAGCCAGCGCCGACGGCGAACCAGACGGCGAGCAGTTGCGCCGCCTCCGTCCACAGCGCGCTGGGCGCCATGCCGTCCGACCGCGTCAACAATCCGATAACCCGGCCGAACAGCAGGGGATCGAGGAACTGCAATGCCGCGACCAGGATGTTGGCGCATCCCAGCAGGGCAACCAACCGGCGATCCCCGGCGAGGACGGCCAGAGCGCGACGGTAAACCTTAGTAAAGCGCATGTGACCATCCGCAGCGAGCAGGTGATGGGAAGGCACTTATCATGGGCGGTCCACGTGGTTTGACCCGTCCCACTTTGATCATGGGCTGTCAAAAAGGCGAGAACAGGGCAGAGAACGACAGTTTATGGCTGCGGTTCAGAATCTTTCCGCGGTGAACCAGCGGCCCGGTGCCACGAACTCCTCCTGCGCCTCGATCAGCAGGATCTCGCGCGACTTTGCGGCCAAAGTACGGCGCAGCAGGCCATGCACCGCGCTGCCCGCTGCTTCCAGCGCCGCCGCGGCGTGGCCGGTCCGCAAGTGGTGGAACAGGAACAAGGCGGCGATGGCGTCCCCGGCGCCGTTGACCTGCAGCGGCAGCAGCGGCGTGCGCAGCAACCAGGCTCCGGTGCGATTGGCGGCCAGCATGTCCACGGCGTCGTCCGGCGTTTCGTCGGTGCGCAGGCTGGTGACCAGCACCGTGGCCGGGCCGGACGGAGCCATGGCGGCCTGCAGCGCCGCCACCGCGGCGGCCGCGTCCGCGCGGGTGCGGACGGCGCGCCCGGTCAAGTGCTCGAGCTCGAAGCTGTTGGGCGTCAGGATGTCGGCGGCAGGCACTGCCTGGGCGCGCATCAGCTCGGGGATGCCGGGGCGGACGAAGACGCCGGGGCCGGTGTCGCCGATGACGGGATCGCAGCAGTATAGCATCGCGGGGTTGGCGGCGCGGACCCTGGCGACGGCGTCCAGCACGGCCTCCCCCACCCCGGCGTCGCCCAAGTAGCCCGACAGCACCGCGTCGCAGCCGGGCAGCACGCCGCGGGCAGCGATTCCCTCGACCAGCTCCCGCACGGCGTGGCCGCCGAACACCTGCCCGGTCCAGGCGCCGTAGCCCGGATGGTTGCTGAACTGCACGGTGTTGACGGCCCAGACCTCGGCGCCCAGGCGCTGCAGCGGGAACACCGCGGCGGCATTGCCGACATGGCCGTAGGCGACCCAGGACTGGATGGACAGGATGTTCAAGGGGCAGGCTCCGCAGCGCGCGCCGGGTGGCCGGTGCGGCGACATGCCTGCCTGTGCCGCCGCGCGGCGCGGACGCTAGCGGCGAGGGGTCGAGGGGGCAACGGGGTTGCCGGGCGGGAACGAGGCGGCTATCGCGGCGCGGTCCCTACCCCGAAAGGCGCGCCAGGGCCGTCCCGCTGCTGTTCCAGCCCATCACCTTCCGCTCCATCACGGCGCGCAACCGGATCGCGGTGTCACCGATGTGCCAGTATAGCGCGGAGGACGGGCTGGGGTGGGACTGGCACGTGCAGACGTTGGGCGCCAAGGCCGTCGCCGGACCCGGCATCGTGTTCACCGAGGCAACGCACACCTCCGCCATCGGCCGGATCACTCCGGGCTGCCTGGGCGCCTACCGGATGGAGCATGGCGAATTCCTGCGCCGGCTCGCCGCGCTGATCGCCTATGGCGGCGCGGTGCCGGGCATCCAGATCAGCCATGCCGGACGCAAGGCGAGCAGCCAGCGCCCCTGGGAGGGCGGCAAGGCGCTGCTGCCGGCGGACGGCGGCTGGGAGGCGCAGGCGGTCAGCGCGATTCCGTTCCACGACAACTCGCCGCCGCCGCATGCGATGTCCGTGGCCGAGCTGAACGGCATCGTGGCCGAGTTCGCGGCGTCTGTCGCCATGGCGCGGCAGGCCGGGTTCAAGGTGGTGGAGCTGCATGCGGCGCACGGCTACCTGCTGCACTCCGCCCTGTCCCCCATCGCCAATACGCGCAACGACGGCTACGGCGGCGACCTCGCGGGACGGGCGCGCCTGCTGATGGAGGTGGTGGACGCCGCGCGGGCGGAGTGGCCGGACGACCTGCCGCTGTTCGTCCGCCTGTCCTGCACCGACTGGATGCCGGGCGGCCTGACCGCGGACGACACCGTGCAGGTTGCGCGCTGGCTGCAGGCGCGTGGCGATGTTGACTTGATTGATTGCTCGACGGGCGGCGTGTCGCCGGCGGCGCGCATCCCCTCAGTGCATCCGGGCTATCAGGTGCCCTACGCCGACCGCATCCGGCGGGAGGCGGGGATCGCCACCGGTGCCGTGGGCATGATCCGCTCGGCGGACCAGGCGGCAGAAATCCTCGCCAATGAACGGGCCGACATCGTGTTCATCGGACGCGCGGTGCTGGCGGACCCGGCCTGGACCCTGCGTGCTGCCGAAGCGCTGGGGGTGAAAGTGGAACTACCCGTTCAGTATGAACGCAGCCGTATGTAGAGCAGCTCGAAGGCAGCGCTACGGTCCAATCCTGCTGCTCGCGGCCAATTCGCGCTGCGAAGCTGGCGTTAGAGCACCTTCCCATTCGACAAACCAGGCCACTCTAGAAATACCACCGCGCAATCAAGACTCCTGAGGGGTTCATGGCAGAACATATCCCACTTCCACCCGACGCCACACTACGCAGCGTCGTCCCGACGCTGGACAACAAAGTACGGTTCATTGCGGACGCTTACGCGGTGATTAATCGCTACGAGCGCGAGCGGGGTCCGGCTGTCCTGCGGCTCGGCGTTTCCACGGCCAGCAAGGGCAAGCGCCCAAACTACCGCATAGATCATGCGGCTACCGGGGAGCTTGTGGCTGTGATCGACGGAAGCAACCACCAACCCTGGTCAGGCGAAGACATCAATCTCTCCGGCGCGTGGAGCACAAAGGGCATGTCCCACGCTGAAGTGGGAATACTCCTGCTAGAAGTGAGAAAAGGAGGGCGGAGGTAATAAGGTGCGTACCGTCCTTCGGAAACAAGTTCCGTGCTGTCGGTGAACCCGTTGCTATCTCAGTCTTGCTCCGGATGGCCCACACCCACTATACGGTGCAGCTTCCGTCGCCGGTCGGTATCGGCGGCCTCCATAAGGAACCAGTCATGAAGCCCGGCATCCATCCCGAGTATCACGAGATCACTGTCATCATGACCGATGGCACCACCTTCAAGACCAAGACCTGCGCCGGCAAGGCGGGCGACACCATGCGCCTGGACATTGATCCCAAGTCCCACCCGGCCTGGACCGGCGTGCAGCGGATGATGGACACCGGCGGCCAGGTGGCGAAGTTCAACAAGAAGTTCGCCGGACTGGGAATGAAGAAGTAAGCCGCACCCCATCGCCGAAAATTTGCAAGCATGCAGCGCCGCCTCCCCTTGAACCGGGGGGCGGCGCTTCACATTTCGGAGTGGTCCGAGGCGCTCATGTGAGGCCTCGGGGACTGAACCGGGCCGGCCCACTTGGGAGGCTCACCAAACTGACCTTGCTTTATTGGAGGTTTACTGTGACGTACGACTTCGCACCGCTATTCCGTACGGCCATCGGCTTCGACCGGCTGGCTCGCCTGGTGGATTCCGCCCAGGAGACTGCGGCGACCCCCACCTATCCCCCCTATAATATTGAGCGTACCGGCGATGACAGCTACCGCCTGACCATGGCCGTGGCCGGCTTCGGCCAGGACGACCTGGAGATGACGGTCAAGGAAAACACCCTGGTGATCGCTGGCCGCGTGAAGGCCGAGCAGAACAAGGGTGAAGTCCTGTATCGCGGCATCGCCGGGCGTGCGTTCGAGCGCCGGTTTGCGTTGGCCGACCACATCGTCGTGGACGGTGCAGACTTGCAGAACGGCCTGCTGCATGTCGGCCTGAAGCGTGTGGTGCCCGAGGCGCTGAAGCCCCGCCGTATCGAGATCGGCAGCAAGGCCCAGGCCTTGCCAGCCATCGCCAACGACGCCCAGGCGACGGATGCCGTGCAGGCGGCCTAAGCGGCTCCTGCCGGACGACTAAGGATAAGGAAGGGCCGGGGCAACCCGGCCCTTTTCACGTACGAGCTACAGCTTGCGGAAGAAGCCGTCCGCTGCGGCACGGTGGTCCTGCTTCCGCGCAATGACCGCCTCGGCCCGGCTGATCTCCACGCGCAGTTCGGCGATGTAGGCGTGCAGCTCGGCCACGCCCAAGGGGTCCAGTGGCGGCGTTTGCAGACTGATCTTTGGCCGCGGCGCATCCTCGTCCTGCATGGGCTGTCCCTCAGTCGTCCGTAACATCATCGTTCTTGACCCCCGTTGCGCCAAGGGTCCATATCGCCCATCCCTCTCTCAACCGACCGCCGCCCCAGCCCGTATCGCGCGGCGCCGAAGGACCGACATCCATGAGCCTGCCCCTGATGCCGAAAGCCACCGCCGTGTGGATGATCGAGAAAACGGCCCTGACCTTCACCCAGGTCGCCGATTTTTGCGGCATGCACCCCCTCGAAGTGCAGGCTATTGCCGATGGCGAGGTGGCGCAGGGCATCGTCGGCTACGACCCCGTGGCCAACATGCAGGTGACGAAGGAAGAGATCGCCCGCTGCGAGAAGGACCCGGCAGCGCGGCTGCAGATGATCCCGCCGGCCAACCCGGTCAGCAAGCGCTCGAAGGCTGCCCGCTACACGCCCGTTGCCAAGCGCAACGACCGCCCCGACGCCATCGCCTATGTGCTGCGCAACTTCCCGCAGCTCAGCGAGGCGCAGGTGATCAAGCTGCTGGGCACCACAAAGGAGACGATCCAGAAGGTTCGGGAGCGCAGCCACTGGAACAGCGCGAACATCAAGCCGCGCGACCCCGTCATCCTGGGCCTGTGCAGCCAGTCCGACCTGAATGCGATGGTGCAGCAGGCCAATGATCGGCTTGGGCGCGAAGGCAAGGCCGTGCCGGTCGTGGCACCAATGGAGGCCGAGGAGGCTGCCTGATCCAATCAGCCGCCCCGGTAGGACCGGGGCGGCCTTGCGGCTCCCTAGTTGAGGTGGGCCAGCCGTTCCAGCTCCTCTTTTAGCCGGAGCTTCTCGACCTTTAGGCGTTGCAGGGCATCTCCGTCCGGCCTGGGGCGGTGGTCTTCGTCGGCAATGCGGGTCTCCAGGGTCGCGTGACGGCCTTTGAGGGACTCGATGCGGGACTGCAAGCTCATGATGCCTCCGTGAATGGTGGAACCGGTCGCGTCGTCACACGGGCCGCCTCGGACTGCCTAAGCACACCCGTGCGATGAAACGTTAACGCGGCCCGGGCTGCAAAAGCTAACGAAATCGCAGGCGCATCCTGCGCGTGGCATCACAGAAACCGGCGTGGTATGTCCGTCCCATGCTGACAGACCGCGACTCCTTGCTCCGCCAACTTCACGAGCTGCGAAGCGAGCACCGCGACCTCGACACCGTGATCGCCCGCCTGTCGGAGGCCGGAACCGACCAGCTCCATTTGCAGCGCCTCAAGAAGCGCAAGCTGCTGCTGAAGGATGAGCTGTCCTGGCTGGAAAGCCGGCTGATCCCGGACAGCATCGCCTGATGCCGGACACGCCGGTCTCAGCCGCACTGGCCGGGATGACGAGCGCGACGCCACTGGTCGGGATCATCATGGGCAGCCAGTCCGACTGGGCCACAATGCGCCATGCCGCCGAGGTGCTGGACCGCTTGCAGGTGCCGCACGAAATCCGCATCGTTTCCGCCCACCGCACCCCTGACCGCCTGGCCGAGTATGCCAAGGGCGCGCGGGACCGCGGCCTGCGTGCGGTGATCGCCGGGGCGGGCGGCGCCGCGCACCTGCCCGGCATGTGCGCGGCCTGGACGCCACTGCCGGTGCTGGGCGTGCCGGTGGAGTCCCAGGCGCTCAAGGGCATGGACAGCCTGCTGTCCATTGTGCAGATGCCGGCGGGCATCCCGGTGGGGACGCTGGCCATCGGCCGGGCCGGCGCGGTGAACGCCGGGCTGCTGGCCGCGGCGATGCTGGCCACCACCGACCCGGCGCTGGCCGGCCGCCTGGACGCGCTGCGGGCGGAGCAGACGGCAGGCGTCGCCGACGTGCCGTCCGACCCCGCGCCGTAATGGCGCTCCTGCCCAATGCCAGCATCGGCATTATCGGCGGTGGCCAGTTGGGCCGCATGTCCGCGCTCGCCGCGGCACGGCTGGGCTACCGCTGCCACATCCTGACGCCCGAGCCGGACAGCCCCGCCAGTCAGGTCTCCGCCCGCACCACCCTCGGCGACTACGAGGACCCGGCGGCGCTACGGGCCTTCGCCGACGCGGTGGACGTCATCACCTTCGAGTTCGAGAACGTGAGTGCCGCCGGGCTGGACCTGCTGGCGTCCTTGCGGGACGTGCATCCCTCCCCCGCGATCCTGCGGATCAGCCAGGACCGGGTGGCGGAGAAGTCGTTCCTGGCCGATGCCGGCGTGCCGACGGCGCCGTGGCGTGCGGTGGGAAGCTTGGCGGAGCTGCATGAGGCCGTGGGGGCGCTGGGTCTGCCTGCCGTGCTGAAGACGACGCGGCTGGGTTACGACGGCAAGGGCCAGGCGGTGCTGCGCCATGCCGACGACCTGCGGCCGGCCTGGGAGGCGCTGGAGCCGCATTCGCTCGTGCTCGAGGGCTTCGTGGACTACACCTGCGAGGTGAGCGCGATCGTTGCCCGTGGGGCCGACGGGGCCGGCAGCATTTACGACGTGATGGAGAACCGGCACCGGGATGGCATCCTGGACCTGACGCTCGCCCCTGCCCGCGTCGCGCCCGCCACTGCGACGGAGGCGCAGCGCGTGGCCTGGCGCATTGCGGACCGGCTGGGCCTGGTTGGGCTGCTGACGGTGGAGATGTTCGTGCGGGACGGCCGGGTGCTGGTCAACGAAATCGCTCCGCGGCCGCACAACTCTGGCCATTGGACCATAGACGGCTGCCCGTGCAGCCAGTTCGAGATGCATGTGCGCGCCGTCGCCGGCCTGCCGCTGCCGCCGGGGCGACGCCATGCGGATGCGGTGATGAAGAACCTGGTGGGGCCGGAGGAAACGGCCCTGTGGCCGGCTATCGTGGCGACGCCGGGGTTGATCCCGCACCTTTATGGGAAGGCGGAGGCTCGGCCAGGGCGGAAGATGGGGCACGTGAACCGGCTGTTCCCCTTGGGAGAGCTACCGGATGACGCAGCGGTGCGGGCCGCCCTGGGATGCGTAGCGCCATCTGCATAGCTCCCTCTCCCTCCGGGAGGGGGTTGGGGTAAGGGGGTCTTGGCTGCGGACCGTCGCGCCGTGGGTGCCGAAGTGCCGTGGACCTACCATGGGCAAATTTTGCCCTTGCCCGCCCCCTCACCCCAACCCTCTCCCGATGGGAGAAGGAGTAGGGCCCCGCACCTCATAGGGTTAGCTTGCTGCCACGCCCCACGGATGCGATAGGACGCGGATCATCCGCACGGCCCGCCTAGGCCGCATCCCGCGAGGACCGCATGGCCAAGATCAAGGTGAAGACCCCCGTCGTCGAGCTGGACGGGGACGAGATGACCCGCATCATCTGGGGCTTCATCAAGGACAAGCTGATCCTGCCCTACCTCGACATAGACCTGAAATACTACGACCTCAGCATCGAGTATCGCGACCAGACCGACGACCAGGTGACGGTGGACGCCGCCCACGCCATCAGACAGTACGGCGTCGGCGTGAAGTGCGCGACCATCACTCCGGACGAGGCCCGCGTCACCGAGTTCAAGCTGAAGAAGATGTGGCGCAGCCCCAACGGCACCATACGCAACATCCTCGACGGCACCATCTTCCGCGAGCCGATTATCTGCTCCAACGTGCCGCGCCTGGTGCCGCACTGGACCCAGCCCATCGTCATCGGCCGCCACGCCTACGGCGACATCTATCGCGCCGTCGAAACCAAGATCAGCGGCCCCGGCAAGGTCACGCTGCAATACCAGCCCGCCGGCGGCGGCGCGCCGTTGGTGCTGGACGTATTCGACTTCAAAGGCCCCGGCGTCGCGATGGGCATGCACAACACCCGCGCCAGCATTGAAGGCTTCGCCCGTGCGAGCTTCAACTACGGCATCGCCCGGGGCTACCCGGTTTACCTGTCCACCAAGAATACGATCCTGAAGGCCTATGACGGCATGTTCAAGGACGTGTTCCAGGAGATCTTCGACGCCGAGTTCAAGGCCGAGTTCGACCATCGCAAGCTGACCTACGAGCACCGGCTGATTGACGACATGGTGGCGTCGGCCCTCAAGTGGAACGGCGGCTACGTCTGGGCCTGCAAGAACTACGACGGCGACGTGCAGAGCGACATCGTGGCCCAGGGCTTCGGCAGCCTCGGC
>JAABUW010008056.1_pt1 | contig 12444 bp, 14 predicted proteins | sample 5560081 | NCBI WGS metagenome assembly JAABUW01 (sample SAMN10711882, study PRJNA513363) | rock metagenome | isolation source: Antarctica rocks | place: Antarctica: Victoria Land, Knobhead sud | reverse complement strand
TCATCTGGATATGTAGTTTTGTCTCTAGAGTAGAGGAAGTGAAGATTATTCACAAGGTCTTCACCGGACGGTACAGGCTTCGGACGGTGCGAGGTCTCCTTCCCTTCGGCATAGTATTGGGTAAACTGCCCATCCCTGGTCAGTGTAGAACATGCAGACCCCAATCAGTACTTACACCGTTCACATTACAAACCACGTCTTCATCGAGCAGTGCGCCGGTGTCTCGCTTGTAGATCGTCTTGAGGATTCGGAAGTACTGTTTCAATGTACCTATTTGCGGCGGTGTTCGCTCAGCGTTCTCATTCATCCATTGAAAGAATGCCTTTAGATGTGCCGCTTGCACGTTCTGCAGCGCTTCTTCAGGATCTTGGAGAGCGGCCTCGAGACAAAAGCTAGGTGGGTAAGAAGAGGTGAGCTGCTAGATTCACGATTGAAAGGACTCACAAGGGAGACTAGGTGCAACACTCACCTCTGCCATCTCTTGCGCATGTGATCGATGCTGCTCTGCGTCGTGCCGGCATATGGTTCGACGTGACGTCCATGCTCTGCGAAGCCATCGATGACGGAATTCCAATCCTTCGGAGGTTCCTGGCCGCCAGCCATATCTCCAAGACATCGTGAGAGAGGCACTCTGGGCCGTGGCAGGAGGGATTTATTCATACGTGCGCTGTGCGGCGTCCAGAAGTGTGTCAGGTACTGGGCGCTTGATGAGCCCGTGCAAGATTTTGACCCCTCCTGCGCCTCTAGCCGCCGGGCAGGTTTAACCGACCTTATGCAAATTATGCAATGTGGTTCTGCTGCTCAAAATGGACGCAGAGAGTTGCCTGTTTGGGCAGCAGAAACGCGGCCAGGCTGACTTTGCCTGTTTGCTACATGGCCAGAAGCAGGTTGGTTGTGAGTTCGAACCACCGTAGCGGCACGTTTCTAAATCGTGTTCGTTCGCACTCATGCCTACCAATACCTACAATATATCGCGACACCATAAGTCAGGAAGGTACTCGTCACTCAGACAATGACACCCACCTCCCAAGAACCCAGTCTCTACCCACGTCTTCCTTCTATTAAAATCAGGCTCTTCCGGGACGTCCCACGCTGCATCGAAGACCTTCGTTTTCCCTTTATACAAGTAGGTGGCGTGAGCATGCACGGTCTTGATTACACCGTGCGCTACCCCAACGGTGGCGAGGTCTTTGAGGCCTTTGAAGATGGTGTGCGTGGTTTCTGGCCATGTGTCGGGCGGGTAGTCATCTTGGTATGTGATGTGCACAGAGAGGGTGTTGATTTTGAAGAGACGTTTAGAACGCATGCCACGCACCCAAGAATGGTTGGGTCCAGGATAAGTTGCCGTAAGCATAGGAAAGTCACGTGGCTGATCTTCAGGATGCGACCACTCAGAGGCTAGCCATCCCTTAGGTAGCCCGCCAGGCGAACTTTCCTTGTTCGCGAAAAAGTAAGGTCCGAAATGGATGAACCGGTTCAGCATCGCCGTCAGATCTCGGAAGGCGGTACCAGGTTGCCGTGGCCAGCCATCATTACTCCCGAAGCCCTCAGTACTGAAGACACGTAGTTGAACATCTAGGTCGAATGGAATATGTGGAGCAAGATAAGGTGGCAAGTAGGTCCAGGTTGGCCATTGCAAGTATCCCTTGACCATGATGTCCACTTCAGCTCGCAGGAGGTGGCCAGATGCAAGTAGAGAAGATATGAGGGCGAAGTACTCGTTCCGGAGTTGGCGATTTGTCCAGACTAAAGGTGAATATCGCCAGTGCTGGCATTGTGGGACGCTGAATTCGTAACTGATACGGTCATCGGCCAGTCTCTTTCCTGGCAAGGAGGGATATAGGGGTGCTTCGGTACGTGCGTGGATCAAGTAGACGTAGATCTCGTCTCGTAGTTCGCGAGGTAGGCGTAGTATGCCTGGAAGAGGACTCGGACTCGCCATATCATTGAAGACCGCACGCGGTGTAAGTCCCAGGATTGACTTGCTAATTTGATTGAGATTGAAATCTTCCCCACTGCAACGCCCTCTTCTTAGATGATCAAGACTGCTCGCTCTTCGTCAAGAAAGTCTAGTGGACCAGTTGAACAGTAGAGTCTTCTGACTTGGAAAATAGTCGTGCCTCAGGCATATAGAGCTTTGACCATGTTCAGCCACATCGTCGTAAAGCTGCCCCGTTTCGACCTTCCGGCAAATCTCATGTCTTCTACTTGATTGACCAACATTGTTGAAGACCTCTCGGACAACCGCAATGAGGATCCTCCTGGCGCTTGATGGCAGGGCATGGATCGTCAAGATAGCTGAGCACAGAGCGTTCTGAAAACAGTCTGCTCGCTGATTGCGCGAACGAAGAGAGATTTGGTGTTCGATCAATGTCCCGGATTAGAATCCACGGACAGATGTACAGATGTGAAGCATGCCAACGCACGTCAGTGCGGGGCGGAGCTGTTCCGACTGCGCCAAGAGCCCAGGCGCTCCCTGCAAACAAGTCCGGCATCGGTGAGCTCAACTTACTGTACCAGCGGGCCGTGTGATGACACAAGATTCATGTACCACAGACGGTACCTGCGCCTTTATTCCATAGGCTATGTAGAGGAAACACAGTCTCCGAAAAAAGTCTGAACCAAATCATGGTTTTCTCTGCCGTGGTCCTGATTGTTGCAAGACATCCTACTCATTGGCCAGTGGCTGCTGCAAGAAGATCAGTCCATCATTATACGCTCGTGATTGCCTGCATCCTGGTCAAAATCTCCCACCCGGAGATCTGCATTTCGCTACCATTAGTTGCATGGTGTACGTTGTCTCCGTTGCAATTTGAAGTGCATAAACTCCAGTCCCATTCCACACCTCGCAATTTGAACCACAAGGGATAATACAAAGCCCTCGGGTATTCTAGTATCAACCACTTGTCATCCTCCCTTCGTATCTTATACGTCTCATCCATCGTCAGGCCGTTCTCGAGGTTCCTTTCCACTTCTGGCCAATGGTCCCTGGTGATGGATAGGGGACTGGCATGTGGCTGGAAAACGAGCATTCTCCGCCAAGAGGCCATTTTATTGTCGTGATCGAGTGCCGCGGCGGCGTTGTGAGGCCGGCTCCTTAAAGTGACGGCTGCACTAGGTTATGAAGAATGCGCATGGAATAAATAGTTGCGTAGGAAAGGATTGACCGCCATTTTCTTGGGCACGCCGGCTAGGAGTCGGGGGCCTTCTGGAGTAAGCTTTGTCGTATCGCATCCCGCTGTCTTACAGCAAGGTCCAACTGTTCGCGCGTGACCCCAGCCACTGGCTCGAAGAAAAGTGCTCGCTGAACGAGCGAAGAACCATGGACCACTCCATGGAAAAAGCGAGAGATGTCTTGTGCGTGAAGCAAGTCCTGTAAAGGCAGGTGAAGGAGGATCATCTCCAGTATCTCCACAGTCTCTAGGGGACGTGTCGCCGTGACTTCCTTCAATGGGCTTTGGAATGGTTGTCCCGGGAGTACATGTCTGATGAAAGCAGTCATAAGATATGCTTCTGAATGAAAGATGATTGAAGATGTGAGCGAGCGACCATCGTCCGATAATGAGGGTCGCGGGCATACTTATGAGCATATGAGCTCGACCTGTTCACATCACTCACTTGTGGATCTTAAGCACAAAAGATCAGAAGAATGCCGAGTGGTTTTATATTTCAATGTGGATCACGCATGCTTTCGTGGCGATCTCAACCACCTTCCACATCTCGTTCGCCTGGTCCGGTGCTCTCATCACTTCCGCAACGGCAGAATTGCTTCTTTGTCTGCATCGAGGCTGGGCCATCACTGCCTGGACCCCTCCACGGCATTGGGCTTGTGTGGTGTGCTGTCAGCCAACTCTTCCGTACAGCCCGCTGGTAAGGCTTCCCTTCCTTGCTGAGCTTTTGCGAGAAGTGGGCCATCTCCTTGGCAGGTGCGTGGAGCTTGCGATAGCGCTTCGCCGTCTTCAACTTCATCACAATGCCGACTTTGCGCCTTGACTGGCCCTCCAAGCTAAATAGTATGGTTGTGGACATTTTAGTAAGTCTTTCCTTGTGTTTTACATCCCTATCATCTACAACCGACTTAACCGTTGAAGTGTTGAGTCTAGACTAGCTCACTATCGCACTAGACAAGCCTCCAATAGCTCGACGTTAAATATACAAGCTCCTGTCCTCAGCTCGAATCCGTCCGACTCGAGTCACAGGGAAGTCGCTTGTCTTATCAATCAGTGTATACAGTAGTAGCCGTTACACAGTACCTGCTCCCCTCAAAAGTCATTTGACAATGGTTAGATGTCCTAACACAATCATAAACACTTCATAATTTCCTCCGCTAGCTGAATGGCTGTTCTTCTTCTTTTTAGCCTGCGGACCGTCTAGCGTAGAAGGGGGGATCATCACGTACACGCGCTTCACGTTTCTTACACTCACTTTGCGAATTGATTGCTACATCAATATAGACTTCATTGAAGCTGCGTTGAAGGAGCTAAGAGTTAGTGATACGATGAATGCTTTCCCTTTTGCATAGCAGTTCAATATCAACCGTTCTACCTTGTCGTGACGATGGAGAGGCGTCACCAAATTAAGCCAACAACACTACCAAAATCAACAACTCCTCAACCCCCAACAGGAGTCCAAACTTATTGCGCGTATCAACAGATTCACCGATAGAGGTCTGCCTCCAACGGTTGCAATAGTATGCAACCTAGCCTACGAGCTCGGCGGAAAAGAGCCTGGACACTGCTGGTCCCAGAAGTTTTGCACCCGCCATAAAGACCACCTCTCGTCTGGTTTTCTTTAGTCAATCGACAGACAACGTATCAAAGCCGATTCCAAGCAGTCCTATACCTTGTTACAACAGAAGATCGACCGACATAGCATCAAGAGATATGACATCTTTAGCATAGACGAGAAAGGCTTCCTTATTGGATTCGGTGGCAAGGCAAGACGGATATTCACCAAGGCAGCACGACGAGACTAGCGGCTACTTATCATAGACGGACACGGCGGCTATATGACCCTGGAGCTACTAGATTCGTGCCATGAGACTCGGATCATCGTTGCAGTCTATCCACCTCACTCACCGAACCGGCTGCAGCCGCTAGACGTTGGTCTCTTTGCACCACTAGCTACAAGATATAGCCAACAACTTGATCGATTCATATCAGACAGCCAAGGCATCAGTTCTGTTACAAAGCGTGACTTTTACCGCCTTTTCAGGCCTCGTCCCGAGCCTTTCTCACGCCAAGCAACATCCTTTCGTCTTTCGCGAAGACGGGGTTATCTCCCTTCAATCTAGCTGTTGTATTGGACAAGATGACGTTAGCTTATTCTTCACGACTAACGACCGCCTCTTCAGCAGACAACCTTCTAGCAGCTGTCAAACAACGCAAGAAGGTGATGTTCGTGCCAGCCATGCTCAACCGCTGCACGGACCGTCCGACTCCAGCAAGGCGAGTGTCTATGCGACTGGTGAGTAACTTGATCTCGGTCTCTTGTGTCGCAATCCGGTCTGCGGTCTTGTCGTGGTTCGTGAATGGACCATTGAGCTATATCTGCGCACCAGTTAGTGGTAGTTGCTGCTTTTTTGTACGCGATCATCCACAGCGTAGCGACTCCAAGCACGTTGTCGCAGCTGAATTTGCAACCATACAGGTGCTCCGAGAACGCTTGACTTTTCCCGCTTTGAACAATCTAATTTTCGTCCGATCTCTCCAAGAACAGCCTACCTCCTGGTGATCGCGTGGTCCAACGCTATAAGTCGCTGAAGAATGACTCGCATACTATGGTGCAAGTGCTCACCGCAGTTCCAGACTGCCGTGTATCTACTTCGCCAAGGGCCTGCCATTCCGTCTCTTCAATGCTCGAAGCGAGTGGAGTGTGGTTTCAAGCGTCTTGAGATGCTCTTCCAAGCCCTTGATGACGGCTGGAGCGTCTATGATCTTTTCCACATCATCGACTGTTCGTCGAATGTCATGGATCGGCTGAAGATACCAGGGCGCAAAGACCAGAGGGCAAATGTTCTCAAGCTCCTTCACGACAAATTCTCAGAAGCATTTACTGGCGACATAATTGATATCTCACCAGTGAAACAAGAGGAGGCACTACATCTGCTGGAGAAGAAGACTGGAAAGTAGGACGACAATGCTGTTTGAGAATTGGTCCGCAGATCCGGGGTGTTTCCCAGTGCCTACCGTTCAAGCAGGCGGTTACATCAGACACCGGACGCCATGACTTTCGGCACGAGAGTACTTTAGGAGTTCCGCCAGAGTGAGCGGTCACGATCTCCTCTGTTGAGCTATGATGCTCACCTGCTACGGTGGGACTGGGAAGCGAAGAGCTCTGTATTACTTACATGGAACATATCATTCGAGTACATTTCGAGGTCGCGGCAATCTGCTGCAAATCTCCTATCTGTGATGAACTTCTATGATCGTCAGAAGCATTCCCGAAGCTTCTTCACCCGTCAACTGGCACGCCTCGTGGCAGTGCGAATCTGAATGAGGGGACGATGATCAGTGCCTTGTTGGGGTTGGCTGATATCCGTGGGGTCTTCGATCAACGAGGAGTGCGTCATGCCCTCGGTTATGCTTTTGTGGGGGCCACCTCCGATGTGTCGCTCGTCTGTGCTGGGCCTTCAGGATCGAGTTCGGCTTTGTGCTGCTCTGCGTGTGCATCGATCCAGGGTTTGAGTTGCTCAAGCACTCGATCGGCCTCGGACCGTATATAGCTGATCTGGGACGTGGGCGACCGCCGTGGCTCGACGCAGTAGCTCATCATGTCTGTACTCAGCTTGATCACTCTCTCGGCGATTGCAATGACGGAGACCTTGGTGTGCTCGTCGCGGGAGCTACCCGAGGCTAGCGACTGGTGGTTTCGTTGTGGTGAGGGGCATGGGGTCGGGGCTCTTGCTTGCTTTGAGGGTCTGCCGCCGTGCGTCCGCCATTTATTTGAGTCGAGGTGCAAAGAGGGCCTGTGTTCTAGGAAACATGAGCATCGATTCCGAACCATGAAAATCTCTCAACTCAGACGTACTCTTGCGCGAAAGTTTGATTGTAATCCGAGTGTCCCTACCCTTGGCATTCGGATCATTCGGGCTCTCACCAACGGCCGGAGGCACACCCAGCGCCACAGTACCGCACGATCGGCTTTCGGGGGCCCTTTATTCTGATCTGTCCATGCTAAGCCCAACGTATGAGACTGTAGAGCTATTGCGGACACCACGGCCCTTTATCACCTTATGCTGTGGCACACGAACCGCGAAACGCTCACACCGTTACCCCTTTGCGAGTCCGCATCTACAACACACGAATATAGAATGCCATCCTGCACTCTCGTACCGATAAAGGGGTCAAGAAAACGCCCGAACGCAGCTCCACAGGTTCGCGTCCGCACGGCGTATAGAAGGGGGGTGGACCTCGGACTGTAGACGCAGTTGCAGGTGGGAATCAACCGCTTCCCCGTGACTTTATGGCTCCTTTTCTTGATTTGTTCACGTGAGCAACGACAATAACCGGGTCCCACATGGTTCGATAGCTCTCCCTCGGAAAGTCCTGGGCTCAAGAACATGGGAACCCTGACCGACATGTTGAATGTGTCGTAACATATAACATCGAATCTTGCCTTTGTCCTCTCCAATCCGCCTTCTCCAATTTCGTTCCTCCGCTCTGGTCTTCTCGATTCTTGACTTCGCCAGTCACCCATTTCCATACCTGTGTAATGCTTGTCATCTATGTCTCCCTGTGGCCGGCCAGTCGTAATCTGCCCCTTGAGAGTCTCGGTACCGGGAGACGCGACCAACGCCCACCGACGACGCAGCTAACCCAGGCTCAAGTACCTGTCCAAGGCTGAAGTCTGCCGAAAGCTGGAAGGCCACAGAGAACGTCGGGCGAAGATAGTTGTACCAACTCATTCGGAAGACTTCGGGCACATACATACTATCACGCCGGCATTGGACGGACCTGGCCCCGATGCCTCTCGTGTTTGTCTAGCGAAGCTTCACCATAGCGGAATGTTTGTTTTCAACATGGAAGGTCAGTAGCGACACGACTTGCTCCAATGATATTATTGCTAATAACGAGTAGACGAGGCGATTTGGGACGGCTTTGAACAGCTTCCTTCGTACGAGGAAATGGATACGCCCGCGGAGGGTGCCGGAGAGGAGAGTGCAGAAGTTGTTGGGAACTCAGGTAGCTTACATCGGCTTGCATACACAACGGCGTGTATAGACAATGGCATGCATAGACAATGGAGCGCATAGAGAACAGAAGTTTGAGGTCGATAGCGACGTCTGTAGGCTGCGATCGTTCCTTCTTTCCATAACCGGGAGCGTTTGGGCGTAGTAACTGTTTACTGCTATCTCCGCACTAGAAAACACTGTTTGTTTCTGTGCAGGGAGATATGATGAAGACGTTATAGTAAGGGTGATGACCAGAGACAGTACGCGATATGCTGTGGTAGCGAGAACACGGTTCATGATGATAGATTAGCATCTGAACCAAGACGCGCGAGACACGGACCTGCAGGGGAGTAACGGAAGATGTGTCGAGCGACAACAAAGATTCGAGCGATCACGAACAGGCATGGAGAGCACCCTTCGATGTAACACGCTACTGTCAGTGGGAATTTTCGGGAATCATACGTCAAGAATCGCGGACACGCCACGTAAAAGGATTTGCGGGAAGGGGAGGAAGAACGTCAGTGAGGCCTGTTCAGAGTACCATGAACGACCTCTGCTCAAGAAGCTAACGATGCCTCATTGCATCCTGCCGCATTGCATCCTGCCGCATCTTTTTCCATGTCTCCTGTTCCTCCAGTACAGTCCCGGCCGTCCCTCAGACTGGCACGCCGGGAAATTTTGCTCAACACATTACTACTACAATATGCTTTTATACAGCAGCAATTCATGTCTTCCTCAGCATCGGCCCCAACCTACCACATGCCGTCCGAACGCTCGCCTCATCTACAAACCCTGATGGCCTGGCCTGACGCTAACAGTCCCGCGAGTCAACAATCGCCCACTCAAACAGAAGGCAGTGCTGCCAGAGGACAACTGGATGCTGGCTACAAGCTACGTGAACTTCTACTCGTCAAATGGAGCGATAATTGTGCCGCAGTTCGGCGAGGAGAGGACGGATCGAAAGGCTGTACAGGTCTTGCAGCGCCTGTCCCCGGGGAGAGTGATCGAGACCGTATTGCTGGATTGGATGGCTTATGCAGGTGGGAGACCGGATTCCGTGACGCAACAGTGGCCGGCGCCTGGTGGATGAGAGAGGCGATGGAACAACGATACATTCTGTCTCTACTCTGGTTGATTGAACGCTGAGATGTCTGAGAGGTTGTGTAATTAGAGGCAGTATTTCTAACTTCATCATTACCAAACATGTATCGAGAGTACTACTCGTTGAGTTATCCTTTTAGTCATACTACAAGAAATGTCCAGTGTGTTCTACGTTCCCCCTTGGTCTAATCTAGCAGGGGATTCGAACAAAAGTGACCATTGCCTGGTAAGGGAAGAATGCTGACCAAAATATCCCTCGATTGATTGGCTGTGATGCTCAAAATGTGCGACATGCGCTCGAGAATGAAGAAATGATGGCAGTCGTGCGAAAATCCGGAGCAGTCGGAGCGGGTGCGCGTGTTCCGACGACACATAGTGTTGTTCACTTCGCCGTCCCGTAGGCCCTCGCTGCCGGATTTATGTTGAAAGTGCCGACATTGCGACTGTTGGAAAGCAGCTTCGCGACTTCTTGTTGGTATCGGTGTCTGTAGGGTGGATGGCCATCCGAAGGAGTTCGAAAGTACTGGGCGCCGCGTGATCGAGGAGGCGGAAGCGTAGAGGATCCGCCATCGAGTTGAGGAGCTGTTGAACAAGTGTCGGTCGCTTTGATGTTATCCACCATGGTCTTTCGTCTCGGTAGTCTCGGACTTGTTAGTGTCAGCCGAGCCAGCTGACGCTGGACGCTGCTTCTGCAACTTCTTCCGTCTTGGAAGCTGGAGGGTGAGCTCTAAGCCTGCTCTGGCTCTGCATGAAGGCCGGCCTTTACAGATCTAGTAGGAGGCACAGGTGATCTGATTGCTCTATCGGCGCCGGTGATAGCGGTAGAGGGAGGTATACACTCGCCTGCGTTTTGATCCGTGTTTCTCGTAACCGTAACAGTTCCAAATTGATCAATGCTCTGTGCTAAGGTCGTCGCGGGTACCTCCAGCCAGTCTACACTGCCTGTCTTGCGGGCGAACGTGAGATCCCGCAGAAGTATAGTGTTCTTAGAATTGTTGAAATCACGGCCTTGACTTGCGCCATTGTAGATTGCCCGATTCACATTCACTTTCAACTCGTGCCACTGGTCATTGAATCTCCGCAAAGCTGCACGGAAACTGTTGATGTATTGAATGCTTTGCGCAGCGACACCGTAGTGCCAGAGGATGTCAGAGTCGCCCATCAACTCTAGCGTGTTGAATAGCATTCGAAATGCGGCCAGCCTGTTTTTACCAGCACTGCTGCGATCATCACGTGGCGGAAAGTCGTTCTCGGCGGCTTTCAATTGCTGCAGCATGTGATTGTCGGCGTCACTCCGTTTGCAGAGGGACTTGACGATGATCTCGGCATGGTTGGTATCCTCGCGTTGAGCATCGATGGCTGCGATGCAGCCGTTGAGAGAGTCGCTACAGTATTGGGGGCAAACAAGAACTTGAACACGCACCGACTGAGCTCACTGTCACACGTGTCCATGGTGGTGGGGAAGATGTCAAGCGAGCAGGTGCTCAAGGATCTGCACGAAGCTCTGCTATGGAGTACGATACTATAAGGTAGTAAAGGAGTCTTTACATATTCGGGGCCCCTTCGCCTGCGGGGAGCTTCGAGAATCAGTTAAAAGTCACGTGACAATGAGTCACTTAAAGGTCACCTGATGATGACAAGAAAAAGGACCAATGGAATCAAAGCTTGGCGATCCTTGGCAAAAAGGCGTCGGAAAGTATCGCACTCCCCTTCGCTTCGTGCAACAATGTGCGCATGCAGAAACCGCATGCATCGCGGGTGCCAAGATGGCCACTGCGCAAATGGTTGACGAAGTCTACATCATGCTTCACTGTGCCTGCCTACGCCCTGCCTCGTCCACCGCTACCCGCTCATAATCTTCTAAGACGACTCCAAAACATGATCCAGCACTGGGCGAGACAATTCGTGTGGTATCAACCTTCATGGTCGCGTTGCAACAGTCAATTGAACACACCATCGCATAACGGGCATCGAGCCGAGGATGATGAAGCGGAAGCTGGACTGCGTCCTGCTACCCTTCCTCGCTGTGTTCAACCTGCTTCTATCCCACAGCGGGTTCGTACCTGAGCTTGTTCTACACCAGATACGAACACGATGTGTGGTTAGGCGCCTCCCACGGGCAAATAGCAGTCGTCGACTCTTTACGCACCCAGAGAGCATGGTCGTCACTGGTCAAGAGGAGCAGTCGGCAGAGCAGCGCATCTATCCAGACCACGACCCATACAACCAACCACTACACACCTGCGACACGAAATGAGTGACGATGGGTTGGACGAAGACGAATGTAGGTACGCCGTCCTGTCTGCAATTTCCACCTACAAGATCGTCCGACCAAACCGACGCTCGCGTGGCAACATATCGGGGTACTTTTCCGACGTCAACCTTCGGGGGGGATTCAATGGGTCCATAACGATCCATAAGTACATGAATAGTCGACTAGAAGCTGCATCCGCAACCCTACCTGGTAAGCAATTTGAATTTCGGGCGGGGTCAACGGTCACTGACCTAATTCACGCAAAGAACAAGACCCAAGAAGCGACGGAAACCATGCGGTGCAGTTGTAATTGTCTATGGTTCTGCGGTGTCTCGGACTACGCGCTGCCTACCAGACCCTTACGTGTTACGACACAACGTAGGAGGTAAGGTACAAAGAAGCTCCTGGGCAGATCTAACAAATTGGACCAAGCAATTCGGACTGAGTTTAAGCATTTTTCCGTCTGCGCAAGCACATACGTACCACAGTGATATACGAAGGCAGCATTGAGAGTTGTAGGCTTTCGATCGAGAGCAATACCGACACGTTACAGGCGTGACGTGAACCCATACTGCCGCTGATAACTAGGTCCTGGTCCGGACCCGGCTAAAGAACGGTGACTGTTAGTTGACTTTTAGATCAGACACCTGCCTTGGTGGACCGGGCTGTCACATCACGTCGCGAGGTATGCCGCATGCTCAGGTAACTAGGCGATCGTATACAAGTTTTCATCTATTCGTTGTCTCCAAGCTCCAGCGTAGCGCTTTAAGGAAGTGGATGCGTGAGTGTGTCTAGGACAGCTGCAGTTCTGATGATGACAATGCCGCTGGTACTAAGCAGTCCATACCACAAACCGAGCATGGAGAATAAAGGCGGGACATGCCAGATTGGAAGGGTCACCAGCTAGGGGTCTGAC